>Ga0299912_10000977_pt1 | contig 23159 bp, 20 predicted proteins | sample RVTome_2_FD_207667 | JGI IMG/M metagenome (GOLD analysis project Ga0299912, IMG submission 207667) | Soil microbial communities from uranium-contaminated site in the Upper Colorado River Basin, Wyoming, United States - RVT95D214 (version 2) ... | reverse complement strand
CGAAACCTTCAACCCCCGCTGTCGCTGCTTGATCGTCACCCGTTCGTCCACCACCGCCGCCGCTCCCGAAGTCCGAAACAGTTCCACCAACAGCGACACTCCGGCATGGGCGGTGAGCAAGCTCGTATCCACCTCCGAATCAATTTCAAAGGGCAAACGCTTCGTCTCCAACTTCCGCTTGGTCATGGTCTTTCCTCCCCTTCCTGGATCTTCACCCACTCGGTGAAAATCAAGCAATCGCCATGCCAAGCCTCCGCTCTCGATTCCGTGCGGAGTAGAGCGATTTCTTTTACCCCTAAAATCTTTTTACCCGGAGATTAGGGGGACGGCCGCCCCTTGACTTTTCCATGAAAAAAGCCTATTAGCATTCTCATCCAGTTCGAGCAAATCAGGAGGACGGCCATGGCTGGGAATCAGAAGTTTTTGGCTTTGCGTCCGGAAAACGTGATCCGAAAACTGGGCGCCAAGAGTCAAGTGCCGCTGGTGAACTCCCGTCCGATTTTCGAGAAGCTGCGGGAGGAAAAGATCATTGTCATGGCCTGCAACATCCGGATCCGGCACGCGGTGCCCGGCATTTTGCGCGCGGCCAAGGAGTTGGACGCGATCGTGGGCTTCGAGATCGCCAAGAGCGAGGGGGGCCTTGACGGCGGCTACACCGGCCAGACGCCGGAGGTCTTCGTGGAGATGATTGTGGGCTACGCGGAAGCGGCGAAGCATGACTTGCCTTTCTTCATCCACGGCGACCATATCGGGGTGCGGGACACCAGCGCGAAGGCCATCGGCAGCGCCCGCGACCTGATCGCGGCCCAGATCCAGGCCGGGTTCTCGAGTTTCGCCATTGACGCGAGCCACAACGAGATGCCGGACAACATCCGGATCACCGCGGAGCTGGCGAAGCCGATCCAGGAGCGGGGTCTGGGTCTGGAAGCCGAGGTGGGCGAGATCCAGTTGGAAAAAGAAGGCGGCCGGCTGACTACCCCGGAAGAGGGCCGGGAATTTATCAGCGGGCTCCAGGAGCGGGGCATCCGGCCCAACCTCTTGGCCACCAACAACGGGTCCAAGCACGGCCACTATGCGCCGGGGGAACCAGTCCACATTGACCTCCCGCGCACCGGCCAGATTTACGAGGCGATCAAGGGCTTGGGGGTCTGCATTGCCCAGCACGGCATCACCGGCACCCCTCTCAGCATGGTCGGTCAGTTCGCGGACTACGGCATCCGCAAGGGCAACGTCGGCACCCTGTGGCAGGACGTGGTGCACGCGGGCTTGCCCCCGGATCTGATGCGGACCCTGCAGGACTGGGCCGCCCAGGAGAAGAAAGACCTCAAGTTCGCCACCAAGGTCTTCAAGCAAGAGATTGACTCGATCCCGGAAGCCAATAAAAAGGTCATCTCGGAAAAGGCTAAAGCCGAGGCCAGGGCCTTTATCGAGTCCTTCCGGGCGAAAGGGTCGGCGAGCAAACTTCTAGCCAAACTCTAAGGGGAACAGGTTTTAAACCTGTTTCCCTATTTCAAGATGCGGATCGGCAGCGGCGATCGCGGCGGACGGCGGATCAAGACCAAGGCGAGGGCTCGGCGCGGACTTCGGCCCACTTCCAGCCGGGCCAAGACCGCGATCTTCAATATCCTGCCCCATGACCTCTCCGGGCTCAAGGCGCTTGACCTGTTTGCCGGGAGCGGCGCCCTGGGGCTGGAGGCGCTCTCGCGCGGGGCTTCGCTGGCGGTGTTTGTGGACGCCGGCCGCGAGGCCTTCCGCCTGATCCAGGACAACTTGCGCGCTCTGGATTACCGCGACCGGGGTCAATTGCTCAACAAGCGGATAGGGCCCGCCTTGCAAGAGTTGCAGGAACATGACGCGCATTTCGATTTGATCTTCCTGGACCCGCCCTACGAAAAGGGCCTGGTCGGGAAGACCCTGCGGCAATTGGCCGCGGCCAACCTGCTGAAAGCGGAGGGAACCGTGGTGGTGGAGCACAGCCGGCGGGAGATGCCGGCCGCGAGCTACCCGCCGCTAAAGCTCCGGGACCAGCGGCATTACGGCGATGCCTGGGTATCGTTTTATCAGATGGGGTAAGTTATGCCTGATTTGTCGGTCAAGGGAATCTGGTTTACAGACTATGCCAAGATGGTATGCAAGCTCAAAGACCTGCCTTGGGAGCGGTATCTCACTCCCGAGGATCTGGAAATCATTCGGGGCCGGATCCTGCCCGCGCAATGGTATCCCTTGGAGCTGTATCAACGAGTTGCCATTGCCGCTTTTGAATTGGTGGGCCAGGGGAAACCGGAAATGGCGCAGTTGGCCGGCCGCGCCTTCATGGATCAGTTGGCGGCGGACGAGGCGTTGCGGCCCTTTCTGAACAGCGGAGATCCGGAACGAGCCCTCCAGCACTTCACCGCCATCCACAAGCGGCTGATCACCTTGGGCGACGCCCGTTACCAAAAGATCGCGGACCAACACATTCGCTACACCGTCACCTGGACCAAGCGGTGGGAGGGTCTCTTCCCTTTCGTCCACAATTTTGCCGGATTTCTGGTCCGCCTGGTGGAGGTCAACGGCGGGAAACAGGTGAAGATATCCTTTGACGATCAAAACCTGGAGAATAAGGACTCTGTAGATTTTATCATAAAATGGGATTAAGCTAAGCCAATCGGGGTCAGAGCTTTAGGGCCTGTTGCCCAAACCGGATTGATGATTCCTGGGTAGGGGCGCGGCTTGCCGCGCCCAATCAAATCAGGATGATGGGCAGGGCAAGCCCTGCCCCTACGGACTAAAACACGACAGAAAATGATTTCGGCAACAGGCCCTTTACTTTAAACTTAAGGGAGAGAAATCGGGAGAGGAGAAGAAATCGTGCGAAGGCGTCGCGCTATTTACGCCGGGTCGTTTGATCCGCCCACCGAGGGCCACCTGAACATCGTGCGGCGGGGGGCTAAAATCTTTGACGAAGTGATTGTGGCCGTGGCCGAGAGCACCAGCAAGAAGTATGTCTTCACCACCGCCGAGCGAGTGGCGCTGTGGAAAAAACTGGTCGGCAAAGAGCGGGGCGTGAAAGTGGCGACCTTCTCCGGCCTGCTCGTCAACTTTGCCCAACGCCAGGGCGCGACCGCGATCCTGCGGGGGCTGCGCAACCTCACCGACTTCGACTACGAGAGCACCATGGCCGGCATGAACCGGGCCCTGTCCCCTCAAATCGAGATCGTGTTCCTCCTGACCGAGCCCCAGTATGCCCACCTCTCTTCCAGCTTGATCAAGGAGATCGTGGTCCTCGGCGGCTCGGTCAAAGGCATGGTGCCGCCCCTGGTCGAGCGGGAGTTGAGGAAAAAATTAGTAGGGAGTAGAAAGTAGGCAGCAGGGGGGAGAGCCAGGGTCGAGCCATAACCATAGTTCTCTCCCGATCTGCTGCCTACTCTCTGCTACCTACTGGCTGCTCTATTCTTATATTACTATGGAGGAGAAGAATGCCTAGCTTGGCGGATCGGGTGAAACTGATCAAACCATCCCCGACCCTGGCCGTCTCGGCCAAGGCCAAGGCCATGAAAGCCCAGGGCCTGGACGTGATTGACTTCGGCGCGGGGGAACCGGATTTCGACACCCCGGAGTTGATCAAGCAGGCCGCGGTGAAAGCGCTCGCCGCCGGCTTCACCAAATATACCGCGGCCGGGGGCATTGACGAGCTGAAAGACGCGGTGATCCAGAAGTTCCAAAAGGAGAACGGCCTCCGCTACGAGCGAAATCAGGTCCTCATCTCCTGCGGGGCCAAGCACTCGCTCTACAACCTCTTCCAGGCCATCCTCAACCCCGGCGACGAGGTGCTCATCCCGGCCCCTTACTGGGTGAGCTACCCGGACATGGCGCTCCTGGGCGGGGCCAAGCCGGTCTTTGTCTCCGCTCCCGAGTCCAAGGGGTTCAAGGTCACCGCAGACCAACTCGAAAAGGCGGTCTCCTCTAAAACTAAGCTGGTGGTGATCAACAGCCCGAGCAACCCCACCGGCGCGGCCTATGCCGCCGCCGACTTGCAAGCGCTTGCCCGGGTCCTGGAGAGCAAGGACCTCTACGTCGTCTCGGACGAGTGCTACGAAAAGATCGCCTTTGGCAACTACGTGCATACCTCCATCGCCGGCCTGAGCGAGAAGCTCAAGGAAAAAACCCTCGTGGTCAACGCGGTGAGCAAGACCTACTCGATGACCGGCTGGCGGATCGGGTATGCGGCCGGGCCCAAGGACGTGATCGCGGCCATGACCAACATCCAGAGCCAGTCCACCTCCAACCCCACTTCCTTTGCCCAAAAAGGCGCGGTAGCGGCCCTGACCGGCCCCCAGGACGAGATCGGGAAAATGGTGACCGAATTCAACAAGCGCCGCGAGTTCACCGTGGCCGCCTTGCGGGCCATGCCCCGGGTCACCTGCTACGACCCAGAGGGCGCTTTTTACGTGTTCCCCAATTTCTCGGCTTACCTGGGCCGGAGCTGGAAAGACGGCAAGATCAAGGACGACCTTGAGCTTTCCCAGTTCCTGCTCGAAGAGGCCAAGGTGGCCGCGGTGCCGGGCAGCGCCTTTGGCGCGCCCGGCCACATCCGGCTTTCCTACGCCACCTCGATGAAAAACCTTGAGGAAGGTTTGAAACGCATCCGCGCGGCGATTGCCCAGCTTTGATTTTGCGACTGGGCCCGAGGAGGGAGATAGAAGGCCCGGGACATTTCCTGGGCCTTTTCTTGGGGTGTGCGACATAAATGGTGGGATTTCGTGGGCCTTGGTAGGGGCGTCTATGAAAGCCCAAGTCAAGAAAATTCTTCACCTTATAGACCAGATTCTTCTGGTCTTTGACTTGGGAGGGCACTCCGCCGCTTCGATGTCGGCGGCCTCGGTTACCGCTCCGTGGGAGGCGGCCTTCGCAACCGGAATAGGATCTCTGCCATCATCGTCGGTCTGATTCGGCCAAAGCATCTATCCGAGACTTTTCGCCTATGAGATCCTCGGGACCTGTCCCCAGAGATGCGGGACTGGGGGCGCCTAATCAATCCAATCCGGTTCCCCGACGGCGACCCGCTCACCCGCGCCTGCTCCGGGTGCGAGGACCACTGTCTCCGAACCCCCAGCCCGCTATACTTCCACAACTTCCGCTTATTGGCAAACCGACCCGGGGCGTCAATCCCCGCGACCAGGATCGCCCCCAGCCGCGAACCCACCCCCGGAATCGTCTTCAGCAGCCGATATTCCGGCAGTCTTCGACCCTGAGGCTCAGACCCGAAGGGCGTTCGCAGCCGGGCGAACAACTGACCCCAAATCTTCATCTGCGCCGCCTGCGCTCCATCCAACTGCTCGGACATCACCGCCAGCATCGCCCGGACCGCCGGCTGCTTCACCTGCTGCGCATAGCTCGCTCGATGCCGAACGGTATAGACCTTCTCCCCCTTCACCGCCACCCCGTGCTCCCGGTATTTGGCCTTGAGCCGGTTCTTCAGCCGGGTCACGTCCCCCACCGCCTTCCGATGCAGCCGCACCAGCTCTCGCCGCTCCTGGCCCGCCCGCTCCGGCACGTGCACCGGTTTAAATTCCCCCATCCGCAGCAACCGCGCCAGCCGATCCGCGTCGGCCGGGTCGCTCTTGTCATCGCTCCGCGCAATCCACCGGTTCTCCCGCGTCTCGCACACGATCACCCGGTCCACCATGGGGGCCAGCCACTCCTTCAGCAACGGCGCCAAGGAACTCGATTCCACCATCACCCATACCGGCCGGGGCAGCCTCCGCACCGCTCGGCTGAGCTCTCGGCCGAAGCCGCCGCCCGCACCCGCCGCTCTTGCGTCACCACCTCCGCCGAGAGCAAGCTCTCGCCTTGTCTTCCCACCGCCTTCAGGCTACAATGTTCACTGTGAGCATCAATCCCCACGAATGCCACGACCGCTTCCGCTTTTTCCATGACGGGCCTCCTTCTGTGATTTGGTTCTTCCAAATACTATTTTACAGAAGTGCCCGTCTTTCACCATATCAATCCTTGTGATCGCCCTGAATCCTGCGTAATGGCAAGGGGGGGCGAATACAAGATTCGCCCCTACATCCGCACTAACCACCATTTATGTCGCACACCCCTTTTCTTGGTCCGGCTCGGCTTGACCGGATAATTCTGCTATGATGGAAAATCAGAACCGCGGGCGAGATGCGATCGGATCACCAGGTTGGCGGCAGGAACCCGGGCACGAGACCTGACGTCTGCGCAGGACCTCCTGTATTTCACTCCCTGACGAAGCGTGACTGCGGAAACGATTGCCTCTCCCCCGAGCCTGGCGCACCGCAAAGGAGTGAACATGCAGCTTGGCACGAGATGGAAAAGACTTGGCCTCAGCATCCTACCCCTGCTCCTCTCGCTCTTCTCTTGCAGCTACGGACCGGAAGTCGAGCACCTCACCATCCTCTTCACCGGTGACCTCGAAGGACACGCCGCGACCCGGCGCGACGGCTCCGGCGGACTGGCCCGCATCGCCGCCCTGAAAAAACAGACCCTGGCCGAAAACCCGCGGACCATCCTCCTCGATGCCGGCGACGCGGTGGTGGGCACCGCCCTGGCCACCGAATCCCGGGGCGAGGCCCTGGTCCGGCTGATGAACCGGGCCGGCTACGACGCGGCCCTGCTCGGGAACCACGAGTTCGACCTCGGCCCGGAGCAAGTGGCGCGCTACCGGGAGCTCGCCGGCTTTCCCTATCTCGCCGCTAATGTGCAGGATGAGTCGGGCCGGCTGAAGGCCGACGCCGCCTTTCAGGTGTTCCCGCTCGGCCGGGTCCGGCTGGGCGTGATCGGCGTGGCCAATCCCAACACCGTGCACCTGGTGAACCCGGAGAAAATCCGCGGCCTGATCTTTTCCCCGCCCGAACTGGCCATCCGCCAGGCCCAGGATGCGATGGCCGACCAGGCGGACGTGGTGATCCTGCTCACGCACCTGGGTCTGGGCGAGGACTCGCGGCTGACCCGCCGGCTGGAAGGGATCGGGCTGATCCTGGGCGGACACTCGCAGGTGGAGATCCACGGGTTGCGCATCAAGGACGAGGTGCGGATCATGCACGCCGGCGATTCCGGCGAATATCTGGGCCGGGTGGACCTCTATTACGATGTGAATAAGAAAAAGGTGGTGAAGTGGAAAGGGAAGCTGATCCGGGTCAAGGCGGGTATTCCCGAGGACCCGGACCTAAAGGCCGCCCTGGAGAAAGAGGAGCAGAACCTGCCGGCCGGCCTGGACCGCGAGCTTTGCCGGCTCTGGTGGGGAAAAGACCGGGAGGACCTGGGGCCGTGGGTGGCCGGGGTGATCCAGGAACGCCTGGGCACGGACTTCGGGGTGATCAACACCGGCGGCGTCAGGAAAGACTTGCCGGCCGGACCCATCACGCCGGAGGATATTTACGAGCTGATGCCTTTCAACGACCGCCTGGCCCGCTTCGAGATCAAGGGCCGAGACCTCGAACAACTCCTCCATGCCCGGCACCTCTATTTCTCCGCCGGACCCCGCCTCCGGCAGGACCAGACTTACTCGGTGGGCTCGGTGGACTTCCTGCTCAAGATCCACGAATTCCCCGGCAGCCGCAACCCGAGCTTCTCGGACCTCATCCTCCGCCAGGCGCTGATTGAAACCCTCACCTTACCAAAGGGAGATCGTTGTAAGATATAAGTCTGAAGTTAACCGAATCCCTCGAAGGATTAAGCTGGAGATTGGATTGGAGGGCCATCCCGGACTCGAACCGGGAACCCACTGATTAAGAGTCAGTTGCTCTACCATTGAGCTAATGGCCCGCCCCGGCTCGAACTATTATAGTGATTCCCTTCTCCCTGTCAAGGCCGCAAAATTTCAATTGTAATATTTGTTACTATTATTCAGGGTCGCCGCCTGGGCTCAGAGGCTTTCCGGCACCACCTTGACCAGGTTCTGCTTCCGGTATTCCAGCCGGTTCAGCGCCTCGATGTAAGCCTTGGCCGAGGCCACAATGATATCCGTGTGCGCCCCGAACCCGCTCGCCTGCACCCCGTCCTCCTCGATCCGCACCCGCACCTCGCCCTGGGCGTCGGTGCCGCCGGTGATCGCGTTGACGCTGTAAAGCAGGAGCTTGGCCCGGGTCCCGGTCAGCTTGGTGATGGTCTTGAAAGTCGCGTCCACCGGGCCGTCGCCGAACTCGGCGTCGCGCACCGGGTTGCCGTCAATCTCGAGCTGCACCGAGGCCGCCGGCATCACCTCGGTACCCGCGGTCACGTTCAGATACTTGAGGTGATACTTGCGCGGGATTTGCAACACCTGGTCCATGACCAGGGTCTCCAGGTCCTCGTCAAAGATTTCCTTCTTCTTGTCGGCCAGCGCCTTGAACCGGCGGAAAGCGGTGACGAACTGCTCGTCGGACAGGTCAAAGCTCAACTCCTCCATCCGCTTCTTGAAGGCGTGGCGGCCGGAGAGCTTGCCCAGGACCAGGCGGTTGCCGGGGATGCCCACCGACTCGGGGGTCATGATCTCGTAGGTCACCTTGTCCTTGAGCACGCCGTCCTGGTGGATGCCGGACATGTGGGAAAAGGCGTTCTGCCCCACCACCGCCTTGTTGGGCTGGACCACAAACCCGGTCAGCTTCCGCACCAGGCGGGAAGTCGGGTAGATCTGCTCGGTCTGGACCCGGGTCTCGAAATGGAGCTTGTCGCGGCGGGTGCGCAGCGCCATCACGATCTCTTCCAGGGCCGCGTTGCCGGCGCGCTCGCCCACGCCGTTCACGGTGCACTCGACCTGGCGCGCGCCGGCCATCACCCCGGCCAGGGAATTGGCCACGGCCAGGCCGAGGTCGTTGTGGCAGTGGACCGAGAGAATGACCCGGTCAATGCCGGGGACCTCTTGTTTCAGCCGGGTGATGATCTCAGTGAATTCCATCGGAACCGTGTAGCCGACGGTGTCCGGGATATTGATCACCCGCGCCCCGGCCTCCAACGCGGCCGTGACCATGGCAACCAGGAAGTCCGGGTCGGTGCGGGTGGCGTCCATGCAGGAAAACTCCACGTTCTCGGTGTAGCGCCGGGCGTGACGGATGGCCAGCACCGCTTCCTCGTGCACTTGTTCCCGGGATTTACCCAGTTGTTTCTGCAAGTGAATGTCCGAGGTGGAGATAAACACGTGAATGCGGGGGTGGGCGGCCTTTTTCAAGGCCTCCCCCGCCCGGTCAATGTCGGCCAGGGTGGTCCGGCAGAGCCCGCAGACCTCGGCGCCCCGCACTTCCTCCGCGATCTTGCGCACCGCCTCGAAGTCGCCCTCGGAGGACACCGGAAAACCCGCCTCGATCACGTCCACCCCGAGCTTCTCCAACTGCCTGGCCAACACCAACTTCTCTTCCACGGTCATGGCGGCTCCGGCCGCCTGCTCGCCGTCGCGCAAGGTGGTATCGAAGATATAAACCCGCTCGCTCATGTTCCTGTCCTTGGTCCCGCCGGCTTGCTGCCGTTCACCGCCCGCAGTTGGGCTTTCTCTTCGCGGGCCTGGCGGCGGGCCAGCTTGCGCCGGATTCGGCGCTGGCGCCTGGCCTCGCGCCGGGCCGCGCGTTTCTCCTTGTTCTGGTTATAGAAGATCCCGCCCTCGATGATGCCCACCATGAGGTAAGCATACGAGGAAACGAAAGCGGCCGCCGGGGTCTCGGCCAGGAAGAAAGCGAGGATGGCCGCGGCGCTGAGCAAGGCCAGGCGCAGGCCGTACTTGGTGAAGCGGACATCCTTGAAGGTGCGGAAGCGGACCGGCGAGACCATCAGCAGGCCGGTGCCGATGACCACGCCCAGGTAAACCCACTGGAGAACCGAGTTGTCCAGCATGCCGCCGTTAAAGTAGGCCTGGTGCACCATGATCGGGCTCCCGACCAGGCCGGTGGCCGGCGGCGAGGGGATGCCGGTGAAGTATTTGCGCGAACTTTCCTCGCCGATCAGGGTGTTGAACCGGGCCAGCCGGATGGCGGCGCAGGTCATGTAGAGAAAGGCCACCGCCATGCCCAGCCGGCCGAAGACTTGCAAGCTCCAAAAATAGGCGATGATGGCGGGCGCGAAGCCGAAGGAAATCAGGTCGGCCATGGAGTCGTATTGCTCGCCAAAGGCCGAGGTGCCTTTGACCAGGCGGGCGATGCGGCCGTCGAGACCGTCCAGGATCGCGGCCACGAACAGGCCCCAGCAGGCATACCAGAAGTTGAATTGGATAGCCTGCAGGATCGCCCAGAAGCCGGCGAGCATGGCGCCGGTGGTGATGGCATTGGGCAGGAAAATCGCGCTGCGCCTTCGCGGCGGAATCGAGCCTTTAGCCAAGCTCTCGCTCATGGCAATCTCCCCAGAATGGTCTCCCCGGCCCGCACCCGTTGGCCGGGTCGAGCCCAGACCTCGGCCTCGAGCGGCACATACACATCCAGCCGGGAGCCGAAGCGGATCAGCCCCACCCGCTGGCCGGCCTCGATCTCTTTGCCGGCCCGGGCGTAGTTGACGATCCGCCGGGCGATGAAGCCGGCGATCTGGACAAACATGTAGAAACGGCCTTGCGGGTCCTTGACGATGGTCGCGGCCTGCTCGTTGTCCAGGCTCGCCTTGTCCAGGTTGGCCGAGAGGAACTTCCCCGGGTGATAAATCACGTCCACCACCGTCCCGGTCCTCGGCACCCGGTTGACGTGCACGTCAAAAGGCGACATGAAGATCGAGACCTTCTGCATCTCCCGGTGCAGGTAGCGGTCCTCCTGCACCCGGCCCACCGACAGCACCCGGCCGTCCGCCGGGCTCAGGTAAGCGGCCGGGTCCGACGGGATCCGCCGCTCCGGGTTGCGGAAGAAATAGGCGGAGAACAGGGTCAAGAGCGCGAGCGGCAAGGTCAGCCACCCCTGGCCCAGCGGCAAGGTGACCATGAACAGGGCCAGCGGGATCAAAATCCAGAGATATCCCTCTTTGGCAAAAATGGTATCGCGGTTCTGCATAAGAGTAATTTTACCACAGAGACACAGAGAGCGCAGAGAAAGAAAGGGGAAAAAAATAAAAGAGTTTTTAAATTCTCTGTGTCCTCTGTGCCTCTGTGGTTTTGTTCTATCCTATTTGGACCGGGGATCCTCCTTGGCCTCGATCCACTTCATCATTTTCCGCAGTTCCTTGCCCACCTTTTCGATGGGATGGTCCCAGCCGCGCTTTTCCAGGAGCAGGAACATGGGCCGGCCGGCCTGGTTCTCCAGGATCCATTTTTTGGCAAACTTGCCGGTCTGGACCTCTTCCAGCACCTGCTTCATCTCCGCCCGCACCGCGGCGTTGATGATGCGCGGGCCCACGGTCAGGTCCCCGAACTCGGCTGTATCCGAAACTGAATAGCGCATCCAGGAGATGCCGCCCTCGTAGAACAGGTCCACGATCAGCTTCAACTCGTGCATGCACTCGAAGTAAGCGATCTCCGGCTGATACCCGGCCGCCACCAGGGTGTCGAAACCGGCCTTGACCAACTCGGAAACCCCGCCGCAAAGCACGCACTGCTCGCCGAACAGGTCGGTCTCGGTTTCCTCCTTGAAGCTGGTCTCGATCACGCCGGCCCGGGTGGCGCCGATGCCCTTGGCATAAGCCAGCGCGGTCTTCTTGGCTTTGCCCGAGGCGTCCTGATGGATGGCGATCAGGCTGGGCACGCCCGCGCCCTTCTCAAACTCCCGGCGCACCAGATGCCCCGGTCCCTTGGGCGCGACCATGATCACGTCCACCTCCTTGGGCGGGATGATCTGCATGAAGTGGATGTTGAACCCATGCGAAAAGAGGAGCGTTTTGCCCTTTTTCAGGTGGGGCTTGATCTCTTTTTGATAGACCGCGGGCTGGACATGGTCCGGCACCAGGATCTGGATAATGTCGCCCTTCTTGGCCGCCTCCGCGGCCGGAATGGGATGAAAACCCTGGGAGCGCGCCAGCTCGTAGTTCTTGGTGCCCGGAAGCTCGGACACGAGAACCTCCACCTTGGAATCGCGCAGGTTCTGGGCCTGGGCATGCCCCTGGGAACCGTAGCCGATGATGGCCACGGTTTTGCCCTTGAGTAGCTTCAAGTCCGCGTCCTTGTCGTAATACATCTTGGCCATGCTTCGAGCCTCCTTATCGAAATTGGACTTATTATGCCACAATCCGGACCGATTGAAAAGCCGGGGGCGGAGGGTGGGTTAGCCTGCCCTTTACAAAAGTTTAGAATCGGGGGTCAGTCTTTTTCCGCAGGAAGACCGGCGGGTGATATCTGGCACGTTTGCGCCTGGAGCAGGAGTTCTTCCACCACGGTCTCGACCATGGGGACGGTGATCTGGCGCATGCATTCGGGGTCCTGGCAGGCGATGGGCGTGGACCAGTCCCAGCAGGGCGAGCAGGAGACCGGGCTTCTCACCTCCCGGTGGATGGCCGGGTCCCCCCAGGGGCCGTAGGAGGGAGGGGTCGGCCCGGAGATACAGACCACGGGCGCCTTGGTGGCCACCGCGACGTGCATCCACACCGAAGAGCCGGACACCACCGCGTCCATGCGCTCGATCAGGGCCATGGCCCCCCGTAGCGAAAGCTCCCGGCCCACGATCCGGGGCGGCCGTTCGAGGCCCGCGGCCACCCGGCGCACCTCTTCGGTCTCGTCCGGCCCTTCCAGAATGAAAATCGCGCCACCCCTCTTCCGCTGCAGGCGGTTGCCTAGCTCGATGAAATAATCGGCCGGCCATTTTTTCTGGGGCAGGCCCGGGGTGGAGCCCACGTGAAAGCAGACCCAGGGCTTGGGCGGATGGGTTTTTCCCAGCCAGGCCGCAGCCTCCGCCCGCTCCGCTTCGGTCAGCCAGAGATCCATGGGCGGGACGTCGCCCGCGCAGCCCGCGGCCGCGGACAGGTCGGCATTGACCAGAACGGTGTGGCGGTCGTCGGGAATGGGGACGCGGACAGTGCCGCGGCCGGGCTTGAGGTCCAGCTCCGGGGCGATGACCCAGCGCGCGCCCAGGCGTTCGAGGATCTCGCGGATGCGCCAGAAATTCATCGGGTAGGAGACGAGCAAAAGCTCGGGCGCGAGCAGCTGCACCCGGCGGAAAGCGCGGTACAGAGCGGGCGAGGGACCCAGGCGGAAAAGAAAATCGTCCTGGGGCAGCTCCACGACCTCGTCCAGGACCGGAGTGCCCCGCAACACCCCGCAAACCGCAGAGGGCGCCACCAAAATGATCCGGGCGGCGGTAAAATGCCGCCGCAGCATCTTAAGCGCCGGCGTGGCCATCACCGTGTCTCCCAGACCCCAGAGCTTGAGGAAAGCCACGGTGCGCACTTGGTCAGGGGTGATGGGGACCTCGCGGTGCGCCGCGACCCGGCCGGGCAGACCCCGGCTGTGCCAATAGAGCCATCCCCGGAGCGCCTCCGCGCCCAGCCGGCGCCAGCTCTTGTAGCGGACACCGGCCCAGCCCTCCTCCCGGAAGGTGCGGTAGGCCCGTTTCCAGATCGGCGCTAATTTGGCCTGGTGAACCTTGGGCATGGCCCGTCCCTTATCTTCGCTTTCCGGCCCCGGTCCAAATCAAGCCCGCCGGGAAACAAATGCTTCCACTCTCTGCTCGACCGTCTCCACCGGAATCTCCCTCATGCAACGGCCACCGCAGCAGCGGAGGGGAACGCGGGGGACCAACCGGGGCCGCTCTCGGCCGCGTTCCGCCGGCGTTTCTCAAATTTTCTTCACCTCGGGAATTTTTCTATACCTTCTGTGCTCCATCATCCCCAGGGCAATCCGCGGAATCTTTCCCTCCGTAAAAAGGCCTGAAAATTGGATCGCAAATTCCGGAGCAGGGGGTCATCCCTCTGGCCTTTGTTTTCGCGGAGGAGGATATCCATAAAGGTATACACCGAGAGCGCGCTGGCCTCGTCGGGGCCCAGGCCGATTGAGCGCCGCACCTGGGCAATCATTCCTTGGATCAGACGGTCGAGGATCTCCGACGGAAACTGCAGGGAGGAGAAATACCATTCCAGATTGATCGCAAAGATGATCGCATCCACCAGGGGCAGGCCGGGGGACCGGGCATGCTCCCAATCAATCAGGGCCAAGCCGCCCTCAGGAAGAGATAACAGGTTGGAGAGGACCAAGTCCCCATTCTGCCATTTTACCCAGGGCAGAAGTCCTCGCGCCCCTGAGACGACGGCGAGCGCTCTCCGGATGGCCTCTTGTTCCAGGGACTCTGGCCTCGAACTCCCTTGGTATTCAAGAAGGCGTTGTCGAACAACCTCGGCGGCATCGGCTTCCATCTCCGCTTCCGGGCACACCTCGACTCCCCCTAAGAGCGAGGTCATCTTTTCTACCAACTGAGCCGTCAAGGTAACTCGTTGGGAAGGTTTGAAATGGTCCAGGATGCTATCCCAGGGAATTCCGCTCACATACTCCCGCACCAGAACCTGGATTCCCTCCAGATCCATCCGCGCCAGCAGCTTCGGGATCCGGGAAGGAATCGGAAGGGAGGCGAGTTGCTGTAAGTTTTGGGCTTCGGCCTCAAGCAAGTCATCGGTGAGGGGGCCTCGACTCAGTTTGACCACGAGGGCGGGATCCCTCCTCGGCCCATCAAAAATGATGGCGGTTTTGCACCGCTGCACTCTCATGCCTTTCCAGACCACCGCGACTTCCGAAGCCGACCGCGCGGACAAACCCAGCCGCTCCCGTTCCTGGATCAACCAGGCCACCAGGCGGCTCTCCAGACGATCCCGCTTCGCGGTTGGAGGCTCGGTTTTCACCCTGCCCTTCCAATGAAAAAGAAATCTTCCGCGGTTCGGGACCAGACCCAGACCAGGAGGCGCGCGATTTTGCCCTGGGTATGGATCAAACGACGGCGGAGGGAATGGCCGCTCCACCAGTCCCCCAGGTACCAGCACAGGGCCGGCTCTGAAGCCACGGGAAGGATGGTATGGGGAACATTGTAAGAATGGATGGGAATATAAGCCTGGACCGCTCGAAACCCCGCCTGCTCCAACATGCGAGAATAAACAGGAAGGCTGTGGGTCCAGGTTCGATACCCCTCTCGTTGTCGGCCCATTCTTTGCTTCATCCCTTGAGGCCACCACCGCGCTGCGGCTCGGACCACCCCGTTGGCCAAACTTCGGGGCAGGATCGCGGTGCCGCGTAAGCCGGAATGGGGATCCCTCTGGCCCTTCAGCTGAGACCGCGCGTAGCGATTTTCGATACCAATCAGAATCCAGCCGTGGGGGGCAAGCCATTCTCGAACCCGCGCCAGGACCGCCGCCTGGATCTGATTCGGACCTCCCGAACAGGATAAGGGCAGCCATTCCAGAACGCCATTGAGCAAAGCCAGGGAGAGGCAACCCGGCTTCAACCGGAACCGGGTAATGTCGGCATGGATAAAGATCACGTTGTGGAAACCTTCTTGCTCCAGGCGAAGTTGCGCGAAGCGCAGACGCTCCCAGGTCAGATCCACGGCCATCACCAACCGGGATTGCGCGGCAAAGACCTGGGTCAAGGTCCCCAGCCCGCAACCGAGATCGAGCACGATCGCCTCCGGATCCTGGGGGAGCAAAAAGCGAAAGTCGGCCCGGATCAAGTCGGCCACGAAATCGCGTTGGACTTCATCGGAAGGGGTCAGGAGTCCCAATCCTGTATACCAGCCTTCTTCTTTCGTCACCTCCACGATTTTAACCATGCGCGGGGTAGGAACTTCCTCATAGACCGTTTCGCCGGAAAAGAAATCAATAATTCCGTCCTGGACTCGGCCGACCACGCCATCGCGTGCCCCGCAGATCACACCCTCAGGTTCCAGCCTCAACTCGGCGCCACAGCGGGGACACCGCAAAAAGTGGGGGATGAAATCCTTAGGATCCATGACTGATCTTTTCTCTCCAGATCGTTTGGACTTCGGTCATTAGCCCCAGCCGTCCCCGGATCTCGAAGAGATAAATCCCGAGGAGATAAGCGATCACCGCCACGATTCCTCCCATCACGAGACGGGGCCAGCCGCCTTCCATCCAGGTCAAGACCACGCCCACCAGGAGGGCCATGCCCAAACTAATCAGGAAGGGCGGCCACAACGTGAGCAAGAAATCCAGGAACCGGCCGCGGACTTCGCGCATCACCAGATAGTCTGCAACCGGATTGACCAAGATGGCATTGCCGGCAACCGCCCCGGCGGTGCCTAGCAGTCCCCAGGTTTTGGTCAAGGGGTAAACGGTGGCAGCGAAAATCACCAGCTTGACCAATTGGATTTTCGCGGTCAGGTTCACCCGACCTAATCCCAGGAAGACCGGACCGTAGGAAGCGCCCAGGGAGTGGATCAAGCCATAGATCGCCAAGATTTGCATGGTGGAAATCATCGGCACCCAGTGCGGCCCCAGGATGACGCGGATGAAATCCGGACCCAGCAGAATCACCAGCGCCCCGATCGGGAACGACAGCAGCGTGCTCATCCGGATCACCCGCAAAAACGCGGCGCCCACTCGGGCCCGGGACTCCTGGAGTTGGGCATAAGCGGGAAAGGTCACCTGCGAGATCACTGCGGCGATCTCGGTCGCCGGTGAATTGCTCAGCCGGTAGGCCATCTGGTAGAGGCCCAGCGCCGGCGCGCCCAGGATCCGGCCGACCAGGATGTCATCCCCCTGGGTGAGCAGAAAATTGAAAATGTTCGAGACCGTGATCCAGCGGCCGAATCCGTAAAGCTCCCGAAACGCCCGCCGGTCAAAACGGAGCCGGACCCGCATCGGATGGATCAGCCAGGAAAGAACGACACCCGCCGCCTGACCGGCCAGCCAGCCCGCGGCCAGGGTCCAGGCACTGCGATAGATCAACGCGAGCGGGATCGCCACCGCCGCGTCAACCAGGGTGATCCCGATCTCATAGCCGAATTGCCGCTGGAAGGTCATCTCCTTGATGTATCCGATCACGCTGGGGTTGGTCAGCCCCCGCAACAGGAGGCTCAGCCCGATGGCCCGGATGATCCATAACGCGTCCGACCGGCCAAAAAATTCCGCCACCCAGGGCGCGACCGCAAAGAGAATGGCTCCCAGCACGATCCCCCGAACCAGGGAAACCAGCCAGGTCGTATCCCAAAACTCTTCCCCCGCTTGCCTCCGCTGGACCAAGGCCTGATTGAACCCGCTGACCGTAAGAGTTTCCATCGTGCTCATCGCCAGAAAAGCGATCCCGACCAGGCCGAAATCTTCCGGGAGCAGGACGCGGGCGAGGATCAAGATGCGGATCAGCCCCAGCGTCCGGTTCGCCACCCGCAACGCCAAGACCCAAAACCCGCCGCGGATCACGCGCTGGGAGAGAGGAGAAGGCTCGCTCATGACACTCTTCAGAAAAATGATATCATAAAAAAGCGGGGCAGGCTATAGGGACGCGGATATCCCTGCCTTATCTTTCATTTTCGGATAATAGAGAAGCCGGACGTTGCCTGGGTTTACCCAGCGGATCGGGAAGGCAACTGGGCGTGGAAGCCGGGAAGAAAGAAAGAGATGGACCTCAATCTTGCGCCTGGGCAATGCCCCGGTTGCGGGCGGCATCCGAACTCTGAACCTGGACCGGGAGGAGACGCCCCGGGGTCTGCCCGGACTGGGCGGACACACAGGTCCGCCCTTACTGCCTCTGCATGATGCTTGCTGCCTGCCGCGTGCGGGTAGTATCCGTTCACGTTCAGGTTCAGGTTCAGGTTTCGATTCGGTGAACCGGGAACCCCGTGTCTCGCGGGGCCGGCCGTGAACCGTGAACTTTTCTCGCATTGCATCTCCTCTGCCTCTTTGTTATGATGCCCCCATGCCGGAAAAGGTCTATCTCGTGGACCAGCCTGCCTACGACACCCAGGAGATCCGGGCCAAGGTGCGCCGGGTTTTCGAGCAAAGCGCCTTCAACCCCCGCGCCCGCTCGGTGTTGGTGAAACCCAGCTTTGTTTATCCGGCCCGCGCGCCCAAGAACCTGGGCGTGATCACCCAGCCCGAGCTGATTGCGGGAGTGGCCGGCGCGCTCAAGGATCTGGGCGCCCGCCGGGTGATGGTGGCGGAAGACAGCCTGCTCGGTCCCTCGGAAGTGGCCTTTGTCGCCTCCGGCGTGCTCCCGCATTTGCGCGGCCTGGCCGAGCCGCTCTATCTGAAAAAGGCGGAGCGGATCAAGGTCACGGTGCGGGGGCCCCGGGTGCAGGAAGAGTTTTTAGTGCCCAAGCCCTGGCTGGATGCCGACCTGTTTGTGAGCCTGCCCAAGATCAAAGTGAACATGTATGCCCAGGTCACGCTTTCGGTCAAGAACAACCTGGGCTTGCTTTTGCAGGAGGACCGCCTGCTCCACCATCATTATGACCTGCAAAAAAAGATCGCGGACCTTTACAAAGTCCGGCCGCCGGATTTTGTCATAGCCGACGCGGTGGTGGCGGGCGAAGCGCAAGGGCCGATGATGGCTGAGCCGGTTCATTTGGGCGTGCTCTTGGCCGGGAAGAATGGTCCCGCGGTGGACGCGGTGGCCTGCCACCTGATCGGATTCGACCCTTTGGAGATCGAGCACCTGCGTTACCTGGCCGAAGACGGCCTGGGCCCGATTGATTTGGAAGAGATCGAGCTGGAGAATGGTCATCTGCTCCAGGAACGCAAGCGCCGGCTCCGCCGGCCCCGGGTGAACCTGGACGACTTTCCCCGCGACATCCATTTTCACGTGGGGACCGAGCTGGCCTGCGGCCCCGGCTGCGTGGGCATGATCCGCAACAGCCTGGACCCGTGGCAGAAGTATGGCCGGCTGAAGAGCCTGGCCGGGTTCCATTTCATCGTAGGCAAGCCGGTTCTTGACCTGCCGGCAGACCTGCCGGCCAACCGCACCATCGTGTTCGGCGACTGCGCGGCTCCCCACCGCCTTCGCGGCACCTTCCTGCCCGGCTGCCCGGTCACACCCCTGGCCCTGACCTTCAGCCTGGCCCGAAAAGGTAAAATGGCGCCGCTGGAAACGAGCCTGCTGGATATCGGCCGCGGCTACCTGCGCCACTGGTGGAGCCGGCCCCGGGAGGCCCAAGAATGAAGCTGGCGATTCGCTTGATCGTTATAGCCGGCGCCGTCACCAGCGTGGTGGGCGGCTTCCAGATCCTGGTGATCTTGAGCTTTATCAAGTTCACTCTGGATCCTTCTCCAGAAGAAATTTCCCTCATCCTCCATCAGGGCTTGCCGATTATTTTCTTTCTGATCGCGGTGTTTTTCGTCGCGATTATAGCGGTCGGCTGGCCCCTGTTCAGGTTCCTGATCCAGACCGCTCGCGGCGCGAAATGGCCGGACCCGGCCATCCTGGAAATTCAAACCCGGGTCGTCAATTTGGGATACCAGATCGCTCTCATCTCCTTTCTGTTTTATTTCCTCGTCTATCCCGCGATCGCTTGTCTTTGGTGCTCTTTCTACCTGGGGTGGGGAGCTTCCAAGCTCGTTTACGTCACCTTGGCCGGGATCATTGCCGGGATTATCAACCTGCCGCTCAGCATTTACTCGACGAATCTGATCACGCCGCCTCTGATCCGGGAAACCTTTCGTCAGTCTCCCACTCTTCCCCAAGCCAACCGGCTGGGATATCCGATCAGCATTCGGACCAAGATGGTCTTTGCCTTCTTCACCCTGGTTCTGTCGGCCCTGCTCTTTGCCACCATCGTGGGTTATTCCCAGTCCTCCCAATTCCTGGAGGCAGCCAAGGCCCTGGAGGTTGACCTGGCCCAGTTGAACCAGTGCCAGGAATGCCACGACTTCCAGAAGATGGAATCCCATCGGGCTCAACTGCAAGATTCGGGACTGCTCGACCGCTTAGATAAGGGCCACGTGGTCCTGGCCCAACATCAGTCCGTCACCCAATTGACCGAGCAGATGGGCAACTTGCGCATCGTTTTCGCTCTCTTGGTGGCAGTGGCCGCGGCCCTGGCCCTGATCCTTTCCTACCTGGCCTCGAACGACCTCAATCGGCCGATCCAGCAGATGGCGCTTCACGCCCGCCGGATGGCCGAAGGCCAGATGGAGGCGGAAGTCCAGATGGTCAGCACCGATGAATTCGCGGAACTGGCGCAAACCTTCAATCAAATGGCTTTTCGGATCAAATCTCATTGGGGCGAAGTGCAACGGCTGGCCGATAACCTGCACCAGGCCGTCCGCCAACTTGATTCCACCTCCAACGTCATCCTCAGCGTTTCTACCGAGCAGTCCTCCGGCGCGACCGAGCAGGCCTCGGCCGTGGCTGAAGCCTCGGCCATCGCCCAGGAAATCGTCAGCACGGCCAAACAGATTGCGGAGCGGGCCGGCCGGGTGGACGAGGTCTCGGCCGGAACCCTGGAATCCTGCAAGGGCGGCAAGCAGCAACTGCAGGCCGCGGTGGCAGGGTTTGAGAACATCCGCGATCAGATGAATTCAATCACCGCGGCCATGGAGCGGCTGGAAGACCGCTTCCGGGAAATGGACAAGATCACCGCGATCATAGAAGACGTGGCCGAACAGACTGAACTCCTGGCCCTCAACGCCGCCCTGGAAGCCGCCGGCGCCGGCGAGCAGGGCCGACGCTTCGGCGTGGTGGCCCAGGCCACTCGGCGCCTGGCCAACCGGGCCACGGAAGCCACCGTGGAGATCCGGGAGTTGCTCGGCTCGCTGCGGGACGCCACCCTCAAGGCGCTGCAAATGGTCGAGCGGGGGCAAACGACGGTTGAAACCGGCCGCACCCTGATTGACGGGGTGGCCCAGTCCATCGAGCAGATCAGCGCCCAGGCCCAGGACACTTCCACTGCGGTCCGCGAGATCTCCCTTTCCACCCAGCAGCAGACCAGCGCCTCCGAACAGATGGCGCACGCCATCGGCGAGGTCAATGAAGTGGCTAAACAGGTGGCCGAAGGGGCCAAGGAGATCGAGCGCACCTTCGGCGACCTCACCAAGTTCACCGAATCCCTGCGCCGATTGATTACCCGCTAACGCCGCCTCCGATCACAAACTGGAAAGCAGAACTGATCTTCAAACAGAAAGTTGACATTGTTGGATTGAAGGGCTAGACTGACATGTCAGTCTAAAGCGGAGGAGGCATCCCTATGGAACCCGAACGCCGGCGGGAGCAGATTCTCAAGGCCGCTTCCCGGGTCTTTGCCCAACAGGGCTATCACCGCGCCTCGGTCGCCGATATTATCGCCGAGGCCAAGATCGCCCGCGGCACCTTCTACTTGTACTTCCCGGGCAAGCGTGAGATCTTTTCCGAGCTGGTGGACGTGTTCGCGGTCCGCATCGCCAATTGCCTGCAGCGGATCAACCTGGATCAGGGCCAGCCCAGTTGGGAAGATCAGCTCCGCGCCAACACCGCCAAGCTGGCCGCGCTCCTCTTGGAAGAGACCGAGTTGACCACCATCCTCTACCACCACGGAATGGGCCTGGACCCGGAGTTCGACGCCAAGATCCAGGAGTTTTACAGCCGCACTGCCGCGGCCATCGAAGGCGCCCTGGCTCTGGGCCAGGAGATGGGCATCATCCGCAAGGGGCCGGACCTGAAACTGGCGGCCCGGAACATGCTCGGCAGCATCAAGGAGGTGTTCTACTACTTGACCCGCACCCGCCCCAAGTCGGTCTCGGTCGAGGCGCTGGTCGAGGAGATGCTCGGTTATCATTTATACGGGCTGGCGGTTCCTCCCAAAAGCCGGTCCTGATCAACCCGAGAGGAAAGGAGGTCCAACATTATGGCCCAGAAAGTGATGGTTACCGGTCCCGGCGGCTTTATCGGCAGCCACCTTACCCAGACCCTGGCCCGGCAAGGGCACGAGGTCGTTGCCGCCGGCATCACCCGGCCCGAATACCTGGACGACCACCAACATCCCAACGTCCGCTTCGTCTCCATCCACCTGGCCCAGCCCCAAACCTTTGCCCGGGCGCTCGAAGGCGTCGAGCGGGTCTATCACACCGCCGCCCTCTTCAGCTTCTGGCGTGAGGAAAAGCTCCTGCACCAGATCAACGCCGAGGGCACCAATCACTTCGGCAAGGCCGCTCTGCAAGCCGGGGTCAAGGAATTCATCAACTGGTCCACCGGCGCCCTCTACGGCACCGCCTACGGCAACCGCCTGGTAACTGAAGACGACCCGCCTCAGCCCCACGACAAATACACCCGCAGCAAGTGGGCCGCGGAGCAAGCCGCCTTTGCCCACAACAGCGCCAAGATGAAAGTCCTCAGCCTCCGGCCCGGCGCGGTTTATGGCCCCGGCTCGGCCTACGGCGACGCCAAGGCCCTCTACCTCCTCAAGCGCGGCGTCCTCTGCGTCATCCCCGGCTTCCGCGACTTCTACTCCTCCCACCTCCACATCGCGGACATGGTCGCCGCCGCCATCCACCTCGCCGACCGGCCCCAAAGCTATCGCCCCGAGGCCAAGGACCCGGCCGAGATCGCCTACAACGTGGCCGACGACACCCCCATGTCCGCCAAGGAACTCCTCTCCACCGCCGCCAAGCTCATCCGCAAAAAAGGACTCCTCGGCTTCATCCCCGTCCGCGTGCCCGTGGCCGCGATCCGCCTGGTCGCCTGGGCCCTGGAAAATTATGCAAATCTGCGTAAGACCGATCCCCTGGTCGAGATTGACTCGATTGACTACATCGCCGCCGGCCATGCCCTCTCCAACGATAAGCTCAAAGCCACCGGCTATCGGCTCCGCCATCCCAGCATCAACGCCTCCCTCGCCGAGATCGTGGCCTGGTATGAAGAAAACAACTGGGACATCTTCCAACTGTAAAAAAGTGCCCAGTGAACAGGGCACCGTTTGAACCCTTGAACCTGAACTGGAACGTGAACGTATCCGAAATAGGCAGGACACGGGTGTCCTCACCCGCGAACAACCGCCAACTGTGAACCGTGAACTTTTTGGCTCCTCTCGAGGATTGGTGGGTCGAAACCAAGCTTGATCTCGAGCCAAGAATGGATTTTCTCAGGCATGGCTCCGGTCTCCCGCCGCCTCGGAATCGAGGAACCCCTGGTAACCCTTCAGTTTTAAGGGGCAGTCATGCTTTCTCCCGGTGATGATGAGAAACGTCGCCGTGAATTTCATGCTCGGCCATTCTGAGCCCCCTCACCCTCCCCTCTCCCCCGCAGGGGCATAAGCGTTAACTTAAGGCATTGACTTCGGAAAAGGAATAGTTTAAAATGAAGTTATGGAATGGAAAAGCGATGCGGAGAATTGGGAGACGATCCAGGGTTTTCTTCCCCGGGGCTGGCGGGA
>Ga0299912_10000976_pt1 | contig 23170 bp, 21 predicted proteins | sample RVTome_2_FD_207667 | JGI IMG/M metagenome (GOLD analysis project Ga0299912, IMG submission 207667) | Soil microbial communities from uranium-contaminated site in the Upper Colorado River Basin, Wyoming, United States - RVT95D214 (version 2) ... | reverse complement strand
ATTTTCATTCATAAGTGCGATGTCATCGCTTTCAATAAGAAGCACCGTGATAAATCCACACTCCCGGTAATGGGCAAGTTTATTTATTTTTGTATCGAGTTGGCGAGAGATTCTTTCGGGGAGAGAAGTATCCTTGGGTTCATAACGTGTGAAAAAAACTCTCGGGGGTCTATCACTTGCCTTTGTTACCTGAAGGCGAAAGGGAATTCCTGGAACATTATCAAAGATGTGTCGACCATCTGCTAATCGAGGGCACTCTTTACTGATCCAAGTCTTGAGAGCTTCCCTGATTGCCGCCCAATTTTGTCCCTTATTTATGGAATTATAATCTATGGTAATATTCATACGATAAGGAGGAATCGGCAACTCTTTTTCAAGACCACCTGTAGCCCGCATGAACCAATCTGATTTCCCTCTTTGGTTTGGCAAGGTATCTATGCTGGTGTGTTCGATGGCAAATGGTCCTGCAATAGCTTCTATTCTCATATTAAAAGGCACATGTTTATCAAGTTCTGGGCGCCGCTCAATGACAAGCCCCGGAAATCCATTATCGCGGAGATGAGAAATGAAAGTCTCTACAACCTCATGATCTCTCATATGACCACCTAGGGGTATCCTTATCCATGCCTCAAAGGATACCGGAGACCTTGCCAGGCGGCAGCGGCCAGGGAAGCTCATTTACAAATTTGTTAATAAGGCTTTTTAAAGAGAAACCCCCGGTCCTCTTAAACCACTTTCAGTTTCAAAGGTAACAAACAATATCTGTAACTTATTGAAAGAGTTCACTTATATTAACAGAAAACAGAAAACAAAAAACGATAAAAGAAAAACGATATCAATATCCCGGTCTTTCTGCCATCGCCTTTTCTTCGCTTTGATAAGGCTGGTGTTTGGCCGCGGCCCGGAACCTTTTGTGGTCCAGGCCGTATTGCTTGATTTTATAGCCCAGAATCCGCAGGCTGGTATCCAGCACCTTGGCGGCCTGGCTCTGGTTGCCCCGGGTCTGGCGCAGGGCCTCGGAGATCAATTCCTTCTCCAGGTTGACCACTTGCACGGCCAGGCTGTTCTTGACCTCCCCGGGTTCCTGGCGCTGCAGGCTCCGGGGCAGATGCACACTGAGGATGGTGTCCTCGTCGCAGACCAGCACCGCCCGCTCGATGAGGTTTTCCAACTCCCGGACGTTCCCGGGCCAGGGGTATTGCATGAGCAAGTCCAGGGCCGGCGCGGAGAGGCGCAGCCCCGGCTTCTGGTGCTCCGCGGTGTATTTGCTCAGGAAGTGCTCGGCCAGCAGGGGAATGTCGGCGCGGCGCTCCCTTAACGGGGGTAGATAGATGGGAAAGACGTTGAGGCGGTAATAGAGGTCTTCCCGGAAACCCCCTTCCGCCACGGCCTTCTCCAGGTCCCGGTGGGTGGCGGTGATGAGGCGCACGTCGGCCTTGAGAGTGGAGTTCCCCCCTAACCGGGTGAACTCCCGCTCCTGGATCACCCTCAAGAGCTTGAGCTGGACGTTGGGGGTCAGGTCCCCGATCTCATCCAAAAAGATGGTGCCGCCCTGGGCCAGCTCGAAGCGGCCCTGTTTGCGCTGGAGCGCGCCGGTGAACGCGCCCCGCTCATGGCCGAAGAGTTCGCTTTCCACCAGGGTCTCCGGCAGGGCCGCCAGGTTCACCTTGATAAAGGGCTTGGCCGCGCGCTGGCTGTTGTAATGGAGCGCGGATGCCACCATCTCCTTGCCGGTGCCGGACTCTCCCCGGATGAGGATGGTGGCGTTGCTCTTGGCCACCCGCTGGATCATCTCGAAGACCCGGCGCATGCGCCCGGAAGTGCCGATAATGTTCCCCATCTGGTAGCGTTCCTGCAACTCCCCTTTCAGTTTTAAATTCTCATCGCGCAGCCGGTCCTTCTCCCGGTCGATGAGCATCAGGCCGTTCACGGTCTGGGCGATGATGGAGGCGATGATGGTGAGGAGCCTGAGATCCTGGTCCAGGTTCAGGTCCCGGTGCAGTCGGTCCACGCTCAGGGCGCCGATGGTCTGCTGGTTGAGCTTCACGGGCACGCACAAGAAGGAAAGTTCGTTTTTTTCCCGGCCCCGGGAGCGGGTGCGGTTCAAAAACAGGGGTTCCTGGCTCACCCGGGGCACCACCGCGGGTTCCCCGGTCTCCACCACCCGGCCGGTGATGCCTTCCCCCAACTTGTAGCGGCCCCGGCGCCGGGCCTCGGCGGTGAGGCCGTGGGCCACCTCGATCTGCAACTCCGAGGTCTCGGGGTTGAGGATGGTGATGGTGCCCCGTCGCATACCCACGCTCTGGGCCAAAATCTGCAGGACCTGGTTCAGACTCCGGGGCAGGGGGCCGGGCGCGGTGAGGGCCTGGGTGATTTCGTACAGCAGGTCTAGATTTTCCATGGGCATGGGAAGCCCTCCAGGTGCAAATTTGTCTAGATAATCTCATAATTCTACATTTTCGCAATACCTTTTTAGCATAATTGTATGAATCCTGAATAGTAATGCTGAGGGATGGTCCGGGGGACCCGGGCCCCTGGACCATCCCTCAGACTCCCTCCCCCCACAAGCCGCAATTTCCTCCCCGGCTTTCTGCTTGACAGGTATTCTGGCTTTAGGTATTTTTAATCACTCAACATTTTTATTTCTGTGCCAATAAGGTAAGACGCGTGCAGGACACATTTTTCTACCGGGCCGGGCATCAAGCCATGGCCTTCATTGATTACATGGGGAATATGACCCTCTTCTTCCTGGAGGCCTGCCGCAGTCTGGCCCATCCCCCTTGGTTTTTCCGGGAGATCGTGGCCCAGATGTATCATCTGGGGGTGAAATCCTTCCCCCTGGTGGGAGTGGCCTCCTTTGCAGTGGGTTTGGTTCTGGCTATGCAGGGGATCACGGTCTTGAAACTGTTCGGCGCGGCCAATTACATCTCCACCAGCGTCTGCTTCACTTTTGTCCGGGGTTTGGGTCCTCTGCTGGCCGGCATTATGTTGGCCTCCCGGGGTGGATCGGGCATCGGCGCGGAGCTGGGCTCCATGCGGGTGACCCACCAGATTGACGCGCTCACCGTGTCCGCGGTCAACCCCATGAAATACCTGGTGGTGACCCGCATCCTGGCCTGCATGCTCATCACCCCCCTGCTGGCGGTGGCCGCGAATATCATCGGCATCCTGGGAGGTATGATCATCGGCGTGGCCCAACTGGGTATGACGCCCACCTATTACTACACCCTGACCATCAAGTACCTGACTTTAAAGGATGTGCTGCCGGGAATCGGCAAGACCGCGGTCTTTGGGATCATCGTGGGCACGGTGGGGTCTTTTCACGGCTATAATACCGAACATGGAACCTTTGGAGTGGGGCAAGCCACCAAAACCGCGGTGGTGGCCGCCATTATCCTGATCCTGATATCCGATGTCTTCCTCACCAAGCTCACTTTGCTTCTCTGGCCTTAACTCCGGGGCGGAAAAGCCCGGAGGGGCCCCGGCCCTGGCCACGCCGCTGATCTCCTACCGGGGGATTTACAAATCTTTTGATGATCGTCCGGTGCTCCAGGGCATCGATTTGGACATCTATGAGGGGGAAACCCTGGTAATCCTCGGGCGCAGCGGCTCCGGCAAGACGGTGATGACCAGTATGCTGGTGGGTCTGACCCAGCCCGACGCGGGCAGTATCACTGTGGGGGGCAGGGAACTCACCAAACTCAAGTCCGACAGCGATTGGCGAAAGCTGCGGTTGCAGACCGGCTACCTGTTCCAGGGCTCCGCGCTCTATGATTCCATGACGGTGGGGCAAAATGTGGCCTTTCCCATGGTGCAGCACACCCATTGGAGTGAGGAGAAAATTAGCCGGCAGGCCCATGAGAAGCTGGCCCAGGTGGGCCTGGCGGAAGCGGAGGGGCTGGAGCCCGCGGCCCTCTCCGGGGGCATGCAGCGCCGGGCCGCCCTGGCCCGCAGCCTGGCCCTGGACCCCCGCATCATCATCTACGATGAGCCCACCGCGGGGTTGGACCCCATTACCGGCGATGAGATCGGCCACCTGATCCGCCGCCTGCAAGAGACCCTGCAGGTCACCTCCATAGTGGTGTCCCACGACCTGCGCCTCACCGAGCAGGTGGCCCATCGCTTGACCTTGTTGTACCAGGGCCGCATGGTCTTCCTGGGTACCTTTGCGGAGTTTCTCAAGTCCACCCATCCGGAAGTGCGGCGCTTTCTCCACGAGTCCGAGGGGGAGAAACCGGAATGATCCAGCGGAAGTATGAGACCGTGGTGGGTATCTTCGTGGTGGGCTCCCTGGCGGCGCTCTTGATTATGGTGCTGATCATCGCCCAACAAGAGCGGCTCTGGCAGGAACACGTGCAATATAAGGCCATCTTCAAGAATATCAGCGGCCTGAAGGTGGGCTCCGAGGTGCGGCTGGCGGGGGTGACGGTGGGCAATGTCAAGGAAATCACCATCGATACCAGAGGCAAGATCATCGTCTCCTTTGAAGTGGTGGGGAAATACCGGAGCCGGGTGCGGGAGGACTCCCGGGCTACCATCGGTTATATGGGCCTTTTGGGGGAGAAGAGCCTGGATCTCACCGCGGGCTCCCCTGACCAGCCGGAGATAGCCGCGGGGGGCCAAGTAACCTCCATGGAACCCTGGGATATTACCGAACTATTTGCCAAGGCCACGCCGAGCCTGGAGAAAGTGGAAAAGCTTTTGAACAACCTGGCCAGCCTTTCCGAGTCTCTCACCAAACCCGGGAGCAAATTCGGCAAATCCATGGAGGAGCTCAGCCAGATCGTCGCCAAGATCAACCAGGGGCAGGGAAGCCTGGGCCAGATTCTCAACGATCCCGCGCTTTACCGGGAATCGGCCCAGACCATGACCAATATCCGCAAATTCACGGCCAGCCTGGAGGAAGGGAAGGGGGCGTTGGGCACCCTGATTAATGACCCGGCCCTAAAGGGCGACTTGCAAAAGACTCTAACCAATCTCAGCCGGATTACGGAAAATTTGAAGGAGACCACCTCCCGCCTGCCGGAGCTGGTGAAGAATGCGGAGGCGTTTATGCAGCAAATTAACCGGGCCGGTAAAGGCCTGCCGGAATTGGTGACCACCGGCCAGGGCCTGGTGAGCGACGCGGACAAAGTGACCAAGGCGGCGCAGAAATCCTGGTTGCTGCGCAGCAACATACCCAAACCGACAGAACGCACCATCACGATTGAACGGGAACAGAAAAAGGAATAATGGGGATGGCTGGATTCCGGTGGGGGCTCTGGGTTCTTTGTCTGGTGGGGCTGGGTTGCGCTTCTCCGGTGGCCACCGGAGTGGGGCTTCAGTCTGAGGCGGTGGACCTGAACGACGCGGGCTACCTCTATTACCGCCAGGGGAAGTGGGACCTGGCTGAACAAAAGTTCGCCCAGGCCCTGACCCTGAACCGCCTCATCGACCGCCGGGACGGCATTGCCCGCAACCTCAATAATTTGGGGGCCATCGCCCAGGAACAGGGGGACCTGGACCAGGCAGGAAAGTATTTTCAGGAGGCTTTGGACATCCAGCGGCCCCTGGGAGAACCGGCCGGCCTCAGCGAAACCCTGAATAACCTGGGGACCCTCCACCAGGCCCGGGGCCGGCTGGAGGAGGCGGAAAAGGCCTACCAGGAGGCTCTGTTCTATGCCCGGCAGGCGCAGCCAGGGCCGTTGCCGGCCCTGACCCTGACCCACCTGGGGGACGTGGCCCGGGCCCGGGGGGATTTTACGTTGGCCCTGGACCTCTACGGCCAGGCCCTGAAGCTGGACGAGGACCGCAAAGACCAAGCAGGCCGGGCGGTGCGCTGGGAGCGCCTGGGGCGCACTTACCTGGCCATGCAGGACTACGCCAGGGCCTCGGCCTATCTTAAGGACGCGCTCCGGGAATTTCGCGTTTTCGAAAACACCAACGGCATCGTGGACGCCCTGGATTCCCTGACCCGCCTGGCTCTGGCTTTAGATAACCGCCAGGAGGCCCTGGACTACGGCGACCGTCTCCTGAAAATCTACCAGGCCCGGGGGCAGGAAAGGGAAGCGAAAAGATTGAAGAAGCTATTAGGTCTGAAGGTCCAATGAAAGGGTGGGGAAGGGGGCTGAAAAAAGTGGTCAGTGGTCAGTGGTCAGTGGCCAGACTCGGCATGCGATCCTTTTTAGCAAAAACTGACCACTGACCACTGGCAACTGACCACTATCTTTCCTTGGCCCTCCCCCCACAAAACCATCCAACCAACATGTTCTTCTCCACCCCCCAACGCGCGGCCCTAATCAGCGTTGCCTCCAACACCTTGCTGGTGGCGGGCAAGGCGGTGGTGGCGGTGTTGAGCGGCAGCGCCGCGATGCTGAGCGAGGCGCTGCACTCCGGGCTGGACCTGTTGGCCGCGGTCATGGCCTGGATTTCCCTGCGCCCTGGTCTTTATCCACCCGGAACCCTGCCTCATTAAGCCGCCCCAGGATAAAGAGGCCTGCACCTGCCCTTTAAAGCTGGATATCAGCTATCCTGTGAAATCAGAATAGTTCAAGGTTCAAGGTTCAAAGTTAGAGAAACTGTGGGGCGGGCCTGCTTGACACCATGGAGGGAAGCGGATAAAAAACCCGAGAGAAATGTAGGGTGCGTTTTACGCACCACTATCCTTGAAGAAAGATCAAAGGTGCGTAAAACGCACCCTACGAAACTTACGCACCTCTCTATCTTTGGACTTTACCAGGGGAAATTTGATGTATTGGGATAAAGCTCACGAAACCATGCCCCGGGCCGATCTGGAAGCCCTGCAACTAAAGCGCCTCCGGGAGACGGTGGGGGCCGCGGGGCACAGCCCTTTTTACCGGGAGCGCCTGGAGCAGGCCGGGGTGGCCCCGGAGAGCCTGAAAAGCCTGGAGGACGCGGCCAGAATCCCCTTCACCACCAAGGACGATCTGCGCGCCCAGGGCCGGGCCCTCCTGTGCCGGCCTTTGGAGGAGATGGTGCGGGTCCATGTCTCTTCCGGGACCACGGGGCAGGCCACGGTCATCTATTATACCCGGGCCGATATTGAGGCCTGGGCCGATCTGGTGGCCCGCTCCATGTACATGGCGGGCCTGCGGGCCGGGGACGTCTTTCAGAACATGATGGGCTACGGGCTCTTCACCGGGGGCCTGGGATTTCATTACGGCGCGGAGCGCCTGGGGGCCCTCACCATCCCCGCGGGCCCGGGGAACAGCCGCCGCCAGGTGCAACTGATGCAGCAGTTCGGCACCACCGCCATGCACATCATCCCCAGCTATGCCCTGTATCTGCTCACCACCTGTGTGTCCCTGGAGGTTGATCCCCGGGATTTGCCCCTCAAGTTGGCCTTCATCGGCGCGGAGCCCCATACCGAGGATATGCGGCGGCGCATCGAGGCGGCCTATGGGCTGAAGGCCTATAACTCCTACGGACTCTCGGAATTAAACGGTCCAGGAGTGGCCTTTGAGTGTCCGGAGCAAAACGGCCTCCACGTATGGGAAGACCATTTCCTCCTGGAAGTCATCAATCCGCAAACCCTGGAGCCCTCGCCGCCTGGGGAGGTGGGGGAAGTGGTGCTCACCAATCTCAGCCGCGGGGGGATGCCGGTCTTGCGCTACCGCACCCGGGACCTGGCTGCGGTGGAGCCTGGGGTCTGCCCCTGCGGCCGCACCCACCGGCGGATTTCCCGCATCCAGGGGCGCACGGACGATATGCTCATCGTCAAGGGAGTGAACATCTTCCCCATGCAGATCGAGGGGGTCCTGATGGCCATGCCGGAGGTGCACACCAACTATTTAGTGGAACTGACCCGGGAAAATTTTAACGACCAGATGCTGGTCAAGGTGGAGGTCCAGGAGGGCTTCTTCCGGGAGGAATTGAAGTACCTGAAGTCGCTGCAGAAAAAGATCACCGAGGCCCTGAAGAGCGAGTTGCTCATCACCCCCCGGGTGGAACTGGTGGAGCCCCAGACCCTGCCCCGGAGCGAAGGCAAGGCCCTGCGCATCGTGGACTTGCGTAATTGAGAAGGGGGGGGGGAGGAGGGGCCGGCTCCCGGAGGCTTCACTTCTCCCTGGGAATCCCCCGGCCCGGACTTTTCTTAAGGGGGCGACTATTCCTTGATGGGGGGGGCTACTGAAGCCGGCTGGGCTTTATCAAGGGTCTCACGAATCTTTCTAACCATTTGGTCAACCTTGAAGGGCTTCTGCAGAAAGCCCACATCTGCGTGTAACACCCCATGAGTGACTATGGCGTTTTCGGTGTAGCCCGACATATACAGCACTCTCATCCCGGGGCGTGAAGACGCCAGACGTTCCACCAGCTCCCGGCCGCTCATTTGGGGCAAAACCACATCCGTCAAAATTAACTGGATGGGCCTCTTATATTTCTCGCAGAGAATCAAGGCCTCCCCACCGTTGGCCGCCGCCAACACCGTATAGCTATACTTCTTCAGGCCTCGGTAGATCACCTCCCGTAAGGCGTCATCATCTTCCACCACCAGGATAGTTTCCGGGCCTTTCAGTTCGGTGCGGCGGTCTGCTTTAGGTTTGATGGGGGCGACGGCCTCTTCCACCCGAGGCAAATAGATCTTAAAGGTGGTACCCTGTCCGGGCTCACTATACACCCAAATGTGGCCGCCACTCTGTTTGACAATGCCATAGACGGTGGCCAAACCCAGGCCGGTCCCCTGGCCCAACTTTTTGGTGGTAAAAAAGGGTTCGAAAATATGGGATTGGGTTTCCGCGTCCATACCCATGCCATTATCGCTCACCGCCAGCATGATATGAGGGCCCCCAGTGACCTCCAGGTGGTTCCGTTCATAATCTTCGTCCAGATAGACGCTGGCGGTTTCTATGGTGAGCTTGCCCCCCTGGGGCATGGCATCCCGGGCGTTGACCGCCAGGTTCATGATAATTTGTTCAATCTGTCCCTGATCGGCCCGCACGGCACCCAACTCCGGGTCGATAACCGTGACGAGATCGATATCCTCGCCGATAAGGCGTCGCAACAGCTTCTCCATATTGGCAACCAGGGAGTTGATACTGATGACGCTGGGTTGGAGAATCTGTTTGCGACTGAAGGCCAAAAGCTGATGGGTGAGAGTGGAACCGCGGATGGCGGTCTTCAGAATCTCGTCAGCATAATAGTAATGGGGGTCTTTCTTATCCAGATCCATCTTCATGATCTCGCCATACCCCATGATGGCGGTGAGAAGGTTGTTGAAGTCGTGGGCTATGCCGCCGGCTAAAATACCGATGGCCTCCATCTTTTGAGCCCGGCCCAGTTGGTCCTCCAGCCGCTTGCTCTCGGTAATATCCATGAAATAGCCGATGGAAGCCTTTTTACCGTTATACATGGTGCTGGCCACCGATTCCATGGCCCACTTGGTTTCCCCCCCCTTGGTCTGGAACTGATATTCGTAAGGGGTGGAGGTTTTACCCTTCAACATTTGCACGGCATTAAGCCTGATCTTCTCCTTAAAATCAGCGGTGGCCAGGTATAAACAATCTTGTCCCACCAATTCATTCTCATCATACCCGGTAATCTTTTGAAAGCCGGGATTGACCAACCTTAATTTGCGGTTTTGAACGATGTAAATGCCGATGGGGGCATGGAAGAACAAGTCCCGGAAGGATTCTTCCAAGCGCCGGCGCTTGGTGATGTCGATCCCCAATCCCACCAGGTAATCTCGTCCGCCGAGGGATATCCGGCTGCCGGTGAGGAGGTAGGGAATCGTCCCCCCCGTTTTCATCATTACGTCTGCTTCTACGGTAGATCTCCCGTTATTAAAAACCTGTTGAATGGTAGCCTTTACCCTTTGCAGGTCTTTCGCAGTAAAGAAATCCAGGGGGTGCATCTGGGCAATTTCTTCAGCGGAGTACCCGGTGACGCTCTCTAAGGATTCATTCCACCGGATCAACTTACCTTTCACATCGAATAAATAAAAAACGCCGGGCAGGCTTTCTATCACGGCGTCGGCAAGGACTTTCTCCTTCAGCAGGCTTTCCGTCTGGAGTTTCCGGCTTTTCTCCACCCGCTCCAGCTCCAGCAGATGCAGGCGCAACTCTTTCAGTTCCTTCAAGAGTTGCTCTTTTGACCTTTCTTCATCTCTCATCCCGAACCCCAAAGGCCCAATTTTCCGACGTCAGCAAACCTTGCCGGCGCCTAGACTTGACGTGATTATTCCTGGATATTTTTGATGGCGAGGAAGAAAAGTGAAGATTTCTGCGTGGAAACTTGCCTCAACGATTCTTCTCAATTTCCGCCATTATCGTTATCAGGTTCGCTTTAGCATATACCGCAATCGCGTGAACGGGTAGGAATCGCAAAGGGTGTTCAGCCTTGGTGCCATAGATTAACATCCCTTGGCCTTCAACCTCAAGCTTATTGGTCTTCTATCGGTAACTCAGTGTTTTTTCTTTAGGATATCCTTCCATTTTCTACAACGTTAGGAGGCCCCGGGGCTCCATCTTTCAGGATCAAGGCCGATATTTAGGGGGGGGTAGCCGGCAGAGTTTAAGGCTTAAGGCCCGGGCCAGCCTGGGGGGCGCGGGTACCATACCGGCCCAGGCACTGGAGCCACCCCCATCGTTACCGGAAAGTGTAAGAACCCCGCAATTTTTAAAGAGATCCACTCCCTCCAGATGATTTAATCCCTCCTTTCCTTACATTTATGGAAACCAGAGCGCGGAAAATTATATGTACATTTATGTCAACTATTATGGGTATTTCAAACATTATTGTAAACAAGACAACGGCTAATTTATTGATTTAATGGAGAAAATATTTGGCACAATTTATGATTTACCTTTAACGGTTCGGCATCGCGCCTGGAAATCATGGGCTACACCCCTGGGGAGGCCTGGGGTCTCGATAAAATGGGTCCCGGTACGGAGAAGGGAACGAATCCTGACGATTTCCGGGCCTTATTACTTAAGAGGCAGGAGGAGGGGGAGGGCATGAATAACCCAATAGATACCGGCGACACTGCCTGGGTGCTGGTTTGCTGTTCCCTGGTGCTGATGATGACGCCGGCCTTGGCACTCTTTTATGGGGGGATGGTCCGCCGGAAAAACGTCCTCTCCACCTTAACCTTAAGTTATGTCTTCATGGCCCTCATCGGGGTGCAGTGGGTCCTTTACGGGTACTCCCTGGCCTTCGGGGAGTCCATTGGCGGCCTGGTGGGCGGCTTGAACTTTTTGGGTTTGCAGGGGGTGGCCGGAGTCCCCAACCCCAACTATGGCAAGACCATTCCCCACGGTCTCTTTGCCGCGTTTCAGATGATGTTCGCGGTGATCACCCCGGCCCTGATTACCGGGGCCTTTGTGGAGCGGGTTCGTTTTAAGTCCTTTCTGCTCTTCAGCCTAATCTGGTCCACCCTGGTTTATGATCCCCTGGCCCACTGGGTCTGGGGCAAAGGGGGCTGGCTGGGGGCTCTCGGCGCTTTGGACTTTGCCGGCGGCACGGTGGTGCACATTGCCGCGGGGTTCTCGGCCCTGGCCTTCGCCTTGGTGGTGGGCCCCCGGAAGGGTTTCGGCAAGACGCCCATGGAACCCCACAACATACCTCTGACGGTGATCGGCGCGGGTCTGTTGTGGGTGGGTTGGTTCGGCTTTAACGCGGGCAGCGCCTTGTCCGCGAATGGGGTGGCGGTGAATGCCCTGTTGACCACCAACACTTCCGCGGCCACCGCCGGGCTGGTCTGGATGCTGCTCTCCTGGCTGGATGGGCGGCCTAGCACCCTGGGCCTGGCCACCGGCATGGTGGTGGGCCTGGCGGCCGTGACTCCCGCGTCCGGGTTCGTGACCCCCATGGCCGCCATGGTCATCGGCGCGGTGGCTGCGCCCCTGGGCTACTACGGCATCCGCTTCCGGGACAAACGCCGGTTGGACGAGTCCCTGGACGTCTGGGCCTGCCACGGCCTGGCCAGCACCTGGGGCATGGTGGCCACCGGCCTCTTTGCCACCGTGGAGGTGAATAGCGGCGGCGCCAACGGTCTCTTCTACGGCAACCCCGGCCAACTCCCCATTCAACTTTTGGCCATCGTGGTCACCATGGCCTTCACCTTTGGGGTGACTTTCGTGGTGGCGAAGGTTCTGGATTGGAGCATTGGGCTGCGGGTAACGACCATGGAAGAAGAAGTGGGCCTGGACATCAGCGCTCACGGCGAACGGGCCTACTCATAGAAGGATACTGCCCATGTTGAAGAAAATTGAAGCCATCATCCGGGAAGACAAGCTGAATGACGTCAAGGACGCGCTCCGGGAAATCGGCATTGTGGGCCTGAACGTCTTTGAGATTCGGGGCCATGGCCGCCAGGGGGGCATCACCCTGGCGGGCCGCTCCGGCACCTACCAGGTGGATATGCTGCCCAAGATCCAGGTGAACATCATCTTGAGCGACCGCAACCTGGAGGAGACCATTGAGGCCATCCTTAAAGGCGCGTACACCGGGGAGACCGGGGACGGGCTCATCTTTGTTTCCCCCATCGAAGAGGTGATCCGCATCCGCACCCGGGAACGGGGGCATGAAGCGGTGATGTACCCCGGGGACATTGATGAGAAAAAGGGCTGGGGAGGCCCTAAATCTTCTGAAGCTTGAGGATTGGGGGAGGAGCCCAAGGGCCTGATAGGGCGGGCCGCGGGTGCGCGTTGAGCCCTTTCCTCCTCCCCACCACCCCCTCCCCCCCTCCCTCCACGGTTTTCATCTTTAGCGTCATACAAAATTGCACATTTATTGGTTTATTATCAAGGCAATATAGACCAATTTGTCTATCTGAGCCCCAGGGGCAGGGTCCCTTGATGGCTGCTAAGGAAGAGATTCTTCGCCGCGGGCAGCGGCTCACGAGGACCAAAAAGGGAACATCCCGGCAGATGGTCATAAATTAAGAAGGCTGGGAGTATTTTTGGCAACGCCTGGCTAACGGCACTGCCTTTGCAAGCCCATATTATGGCAAGAAGAGGGGTGGGGAGGCGAGGGGCGGGAGCACAGGCGTCCCGTCTGCTTTCAGGCTCCTGATCCCCCCACTGAGGTGCAGGGATTAAGATGGTACCCACGGAATATTGCGACCGGGAGCTGGATATTTTCATCACAGAAAGGATTATGGAGAAGCGAGCCCCCATTTTTTATACCGCCAACATGAGTGACGCCTGGCAGGTGGTGGAAAAAATGATGCGGAAGCACTTCTGTGAGTTGAAACTGGATGCGTTTATCGGGGGGATTTCCGGAGACCTCTGGGTGGCCTCTTTTTATAGTCCCATGAAATGCAAGAGATACGAAGGTAAGGGGAGAACCGCGCCCCTGGCCATTTGCCGGGCGGCCAGGGAAACTTTCTTGGGTTTCTTCGGGGACTGACGCAGCCGGCCTAGGTTTCACCGCCGGGAGCCGGCGTCTCGGCAAATGCCACCCTTCTTAGACTGCTGGCCTTCAGGGTTTTCAGGAAGGCGATTAGCCTTAAAGCAGGCCGGTCACCGCCGCTAATATCTTATCCCAAGGTGAGACCTCTGCGAAAACCCTTTTTTTGTCATCCTGAGCGAAGCGAAGGATCTCGTATTTCGTCGTAATTATTAGATTCTTCGGTCGCTTCGCTCCCTCAGAATGACAGTTGAAAGGACTTTCGCAGAAGTCTCAAGGTGCCATCAAACAGCAATTTTGCGTAGGGGCGGACCCACGGGTCCGCCCTTACAGTTTGATGTTTTTCCAAGGGAAAAAGGTATTATGGGGCGGTCCGCAGGGTCAAGGTGAGGCCCCAATCCCGCAATTTGGCCAAAATTTGCCCCAGGATCGCGTCCAGGCGTTCTTGCAGCGTCTCGGAGAGTTCCAGTCCCGGTTCCAGGGTGTGGGGCTGGATGCCCAGGAGGCAGATTTCCGGGGGGAGGGCGTCCAGGAGTTGGGCCGCGGCCAGGACGTCCGCCAGCCCCAGGTGGTGCAGGGAGGACTTGGCGCCGAAGAACGCGGGGATTTCCGCGTTTTGCAGCACGCCGATGTAGCCGGGCTCCTTGCCGAAATTCACCGCGTCCACGAAGAGCACCCGGTCCCGGCCTTCGATGTAGGGCAGCAGGTCCAGGGCGGAGGTGCCCCCGTCCACGATTTTCAGGCCGGGGGGCGCCTCATAGCGCTCCTGAATGGCCCACACCGCCTGGACGCCCACGCCTTCGTCCTTAAGAAGCAGGTTGCCCAGGCCGATGAGGGTGACTTGCGGTTTCACAGAAAGTCTCACGCAAAGACGCCCCGGGATTTATTTTGGTGGCACAGGCGCCCCGCCCTTTGCCGGACATTTATACCATTTTCACCTTAAAGGCAATAAGTTAGTCAAATAACCCGCTGTTTTATTTATGTTATTTATCGAATATCGATAATCGAAACCTGAAACCTAAAAACTGTATAAGCTCTTGCAAAAGTTTGGCTTAATGAGTAGTGGCTTCTTTTCCCCCTCCCCACGGGGGGAGGGGGTTAGGGGGAGGGGGGCGTCCGTTGTTTGGAACTATTGGATAACCCTAACTAAATTTACCCACCCCCCACTCTAACCCTCCCCCCTCAAGGGGGAGGGAACCGGTCCAATATCGTTGATTCGGCCATTAAAAAGACTTTTGCAAGAGGCTCTGTATACAAACAAAACCTTTGACAGGAAATATGGCTTCCATTATATTACAGACCAACCGGTTGGTCTGTTTCAGGAGTGTGAACCTTTGTTACTCAAAGACAGGATTATTCATGAGTCCCTGCGGCAATTTTCCACCAAGGGATTCATGAGCACCACCATCAATGACATTCTGGAGGCCGTGGGCACTTCCAAAGGGGGATTTTACAATCACTTCAAGAGCAAAGAGGAACTATTTTTCGCGGCCCTGAGCGAGGCCCGGAAGATCTGGCGGCAGAGAAATCTGGACGGCCTGGACCGATTGGCGCGGCCCCTGGACAAGATCAAAAAGCTTTTGGAAAATTACCGGGATTATTATTTACCTGACTTTGAAAACTTTCCCGGTGGCTGTATCTTCGTGGCCCTGGCGGTGGAATTAAATGACCAGCAACCGCACCTGGCCAGGGAGGTGAACGAGGGTTTCGGAAGGTTCAAGGGCATGCTCAAGCGGCTCCTGGACCAGGAGAAGGAGGCGGGCGTTCTGAAAAACGGCATTGATACGGCGGTGGTGGCGGAAATGATCTTTGCTGGAATTCTGGGGGCCTGTGTGGCCTACACTTCGGACAAATCCAGGGAGAATCTGGAGCGAACGATTAACGGTCTTATCGCCTTCTTGACCATGATCAGTCTGTCATAATTTTTCCCACCAAGAAGTGGTTTTCTGCCAAGGTGGCTAGACGGAAATTTTTGGGGCCCAAACCAGGGAAACCTGTCCCTCTTAAACTGAAAGGAGGTAATTTCTATGGACTTCAAGCTGTCGGAACGAGAGGAGTTGCTCAGGAAAGCGACCGGAGAGTTAGCGGAGAGTGAGATTACCCCCAAAATTGACGCCATGGAAGAGACCGGCGAGTTTCCGGAGGATCTTCTGAAGCCCATGGCCAAGATGGGGATCACCGGCCTCATCGCCTCCCCGGAGTATGGCGGCGTGGGCCTGGGATATCTGGCCAGAACCATCGTCCTGGAGGAGTTGTCCCGGGTCTCAGCCGCGGTGTCCATGGGCATGCAGGTCCACCACATGGCCATTGCCGCGCTCAACGATTTCGGCACCGGGGACCAGAAAAAGAAATATATTCCCCCCCTGGCCCGGGGGGAGACCATGGGCTGCGTGGCGGTTACCGAACCTTCCGGGGGCTCGGACGTCTTGGGGATGCAGTCCACCGGGGAACTTAAGGGCGACAAATGGATCTTGAACGGCAGGAAGTGCTTCATCACCAATTCCCATACTTCCGATTACTGGCTGGTGATTGCCAGAACCGGGGAGGGGCCCAAGGGCCTCTCGGCATTCATCGTGGACAAGACCGCTCCCGGCGCCAAAACGGGACGGGTGGAGCACAAGTTCGGTCTCAGGGGTTCCAATACCGGCGAGTTGGTGTTGGATAATTGCGAACTCCCCAAGGAAAATATCCTGGGCCAGGAAGGCGGGGGCCTGAGCGTGACCCTGAAGACCGTCAGTGAGAGCGGCAGAACCGGCATGGCCGCGGTGGCCCTGGGGATTCTCCAGGCTTGTTACGAGGAGGCCGGGAAATTCGCCAGTGAACGGGTCCTCTACGGCAAACCCATCGCCGCGTTGCAGGCCATCAGTTTCTACATGGCCGAGATTTACACGGAGCTGGACATTTGCCGGCTGCTCTGCTACCGGGCCTCCTGGATGAAAGACCAGAATCTGCGTTTTGATACGGAAAGCGCCATGGCGAAATCTTACACCTGCGAGGCCGCGGCCCGCTGCGCCAAAAAGGCCATCGAGATTCACGGGGCCTACGGCATTATGAAGGAATACAAGGTCCAGCGGCTGCTCCGGGACGCTATGGTGACCATCTCCGCGGGCGGCACGGGAGAGATCGGCAAGGTGGTGCTGGGCCGGGCGGCGCTGGCGCCTTTCCAGAAGAAGGGTTAAGACCGGGGGCCATGGACCGGATAATTGTCTGCGTCAAGCCGGTGCCGGACCCGAAGGCCTGGGAGCGGCTGCGCCTGGATCCGGTGACCAAGACGTTGATTCGGGAGGGGATTCCCAGTGTAATCAACCCCCTGGACAAACACGCCCTGGAAGCGGCCCTAACAATTAAGGACGCCCAGGCCGCGGAAGTGGTCATCATGTCCATGGCCCCCCCCGCCAGCCAGCCGGTTTTGCGGGAAGCCCTGGCCCTGGGCGGGGACCGGGCGGTGCTGCTCTCCGACAAAGTATTCGCGGGCTCGGACACCCTGGCCACCTCCCGGATTCTGGCCGCGGGTATCCGCCGCCTGGGGTCCTTTGACCTTATTTGCTGCGGGAACTTCACCCTGGACGGCTCCACCGCCCAGGTTCCCTCCCAACTTGCCGAGCTCCTGGGGATTCCCAATATTATGCACGTGAGCCGGATGGAGTTGGGGGAGGGAAAGCGGCTTATGGTCACCCAAAAGATCGAGCAGGGATACGTGCGGCTGGAGGCCGAGCCTCCCCTGCTCCTTTCCTTCACCAAGGAGGCCAACAAACCCCGCTTCAGCAGTTTTTTGGAAATCCTGGCCGCGGAAAAGCGGGAGCTGGCTATCTGGACTAATGCCGAACTGAATTTGGCGGAAGGGAGTATCGGCCTGAAAGGATCGCCCACCCAAATGGCGGACCTCCTGGTCCGCCAAAAGGGGCGCCAGGGACTGCGCCTGGAGGGCACCCCCGAGGAGATGGCCCACCAACTGGCGGACAAAATACATCAACTGGGTTTAATTTGACGGGAAACCATGGCCATGGAAAAACCGCAAATTTGGGTCTTTATGGAGCAGCGGCGCGGGGTGCTCCACGAGGTGGGATTGGAGCTTCTGGGCAAGGCCCGGGAACTGGCCGAGGCCTCTGGCGGCAGGGTGGCCGCGGTGCTTCTGGGCGCAAACGTGGCGGTCTTGACCGACCGGGTTATCGCCTCTGGGGCCGATCTGGTCCTGGTGGCGGAGCACCCTGCCCTGGAACCCTATCGCCTGCTGCCCTATACCGCGGTCCTGGCCCAGGCGTGCCGGGAATACCAGCCGTCCATCCTGCTCTTCGGGGCCACCGCCATGGGCATGGAACTGGCCCCCCGGTTGGCCGCGCGCCTCCATACCGGCCTCTCCGCGCATTGTATCGACTTGCAGTTGGACGGGGAAGGCCATCTTCTGCAAATGGTTCCGGGCTGGGGAGGGGGAGTGGTGGCCACCATCAAGTGCCCGGTCCATCGTCCCCAGATGGCCACGGTGATGCCCGGGGTGATGAAAAAGCAGGAGACTTCTCAGAGGTACGGAGAGGTAATCCATCTGACCATCCCCGAAGACCTGGACGTCTCCGGCCCCCGGGTTCTGGAGGTTTACCGGGAGGAACCCCAAGCCAAGCCCCTGGAGAAGGCGGAAGTGGTGGTCGCGGGGGGGGTCGGCATCGGCGGGAAGGAAGGCTGGCAGCTTTTGGAAGAGCTGGCGGGCCTTTTGGGGGGCGCGGTGGGGGCCACCAGGCCGCCGGTGGACGAAGGTTGGGCCCTGGAAGAGCAAATGATCGGCGCCAGTGGGAAGACCGTCAGGCCCCGCCTCTATATCGGCGTGGGCATCTCCGGGATGTCCCACCACCTGGTGGGCATGGACGGCTCCGAAATGGTGGTGGCCGTTAATTCCGACCCCAAGGCCCCCATATTTGAGGTGGCGGATATCGCCGTGGTGGGCGATTACCGGGAGATTATCCCCCCCTTGGCGGCGGAGGTTCGCAAGAGACTCAAGGGTGGCGACGCCCCTTGAGCCCTTGATGCCGCTTTCTCTCCCACCTGATCGGTTCTTCGGGTTCTCCTGGATAGCCGTGGTCCGGGAATTTCCGCGGTTTTCTTCAACCTCCCCTTGCAATCCGGGGGTCCCATATTTACTTTGAGATAAACTTTGCGCCGCCAAGTCCGGAGGCAGGGAGAGGCGCATATAAGCTGCACCAGCATTTTCAGTAAAAAAAGCCTGGAAAGGAAAGATGCCTATGGATGCATGGGTTGGGATCGCGGCCATCATCTTCGGTTTGGCCGGCTGTTTCTATGGCTATCCCCTGTTTCGCCTGGTCCTGATCGTGGCCGGCTTGATCTATGGTTACGTGTTCGGCCAGTCCCTCATCCCGGCGGGACACCCGTGGCTGGCCCTGATGATGGGCGCGGGCGCGGCGGTAGTCCTGGCGGTGCTCGCCTATCCCCTGTGGAGCATCGGGGTCATCGTCATCGGCGGGGCCTTGGGCTTCATGATCCTGGGCTCCCTGGGCCTGGCCCTGAATGCCTCCCAGGGGATGGTGGTCCTGCTGGGGGTCCTGGGCGGGGCGGTGGTGGGGTATCTGTTCTTTAGCTCCCGGGACCTCTTCGTGATGCTGGCCACCGCCTTCAACGGCGCGGTGCAGGTGATCTACGGCCTGGGTTTGCTCATCCCGGCCCTGGCTTTTGGGTTGGGGCGGGGCAACTTCATGGCCGTGGCGGCCATATTGGCCCTGGGAGCCTTCGGGTTTGCGGTCCAGTACGGCATGTTCAAAGATCGGCGCACTTATTCACCTTGACGGGGGAGAAGGCGGCGGTCCGAGGCCCCGATTTAAGAGGCCTAAGGAGGCGGGCGAGGACGCCCGCCCCCATGATTCCGGGGAATTGCCGCTAAAGGGCCGCTTTGTGCCGGGCCGGGGCCGGTTGAGAGACGCTCCGGCCCGCTTTGTTCCGCATATGTGCCGCTTTAATTCCGTTTGGTTCCGCAGCAAAAATCCTCTAATTTCTTGAATTACATAATAATTACAATGTGTAAGCCTTTTAGGTGGAACAGCTTTCCGCAACCGCCGCAGGCGGAAGGGGTGAAGCAGAGCAATTTTCTTGCAGGGTGAGCCAGGAGTGGGCTAAATCAGCGCCGGGCCAAGCCTACGGAATAATAACCCATTACTCCCAGGGAGGGCAGCACAGATGAGAAAGTTGACTTGCTTTTCAGGCGTTCAGGAGCGAGGGGCTTCCTCTAAGGCCCACTAGTCCCATAAACAATGAGTGCTAATTTCATTTCCTGTATTTTCATTAACTCTCTTCTAAGAGTTAATGAAATGCAACTCTCTTCATAATTCAACTGGCTATGCTTTGGGGACTACGAAATGGTGCACTATCAAAAATATCCAGAGAAAAGTCAAAAATGGATAATAGGTAATCCCATAGGTGGCTACATTGGCCGCTTTTCTCTCCGGATTCTGGGCAAGTCAGGAGGTATTTCCGGCAGCCGAAGCCGTTGTCCAATCTTAATGAGATTTGGGTCTGAAATTTCAGGGTTTACCACGCTAATTAGAGGCCATAATAGATGGAATGGCAATTCGTAATGATCCCTGATAATAAATGAAAGCATGTCTCCGGGTTTGACTTTATAATTTACAGTCTTTAAAGGGAAGGCTTCCCTAATGGCGTTACAATAAGTTTCTGTTTCTTTAGGCCAACCAGATGTTTGCGCCCTCTCGACAGCAATCAAAGCTGGAAAAGCAGCATCCTCTCCAATAATCTTGACTAACGAGTAAGGCTCGATCGATGATTTTGAAGCCAATAGAATGAAAAACGAATCAATAAGATATTTCACAATAACTTTAGGAGCAATGGTGCTTGAAATGGGGAGTTGGTCAATAGCAGAGCTATGGACCGCTTGTAAGAACTCTAACGGATTAGATCGCGATATATTTTGTTTGTTTGAGATGAAAGGATTGAGCCAGGTTCCGTCCCCAAGAAGCGCATCCAAACCAAGCAAGATCGAATAAGGTTCTGGAAATGAAAATGCTTCTTCAAGAGAGATACACCAGAAATCCAATCGTTCTCCAATCGTTCCAAGCGCCGATTTCACGGTATCTCGGGATGGGGAAGCGCCTTCCGCGACGAAGAAGATATAACGATTATTGCGAATCCGGTTGGGTTCAGATTGAATGAGTTCTTTAAAAACAGACAGAAAGGCTGAAAAAGATTCAGGTGATGGTTGTGAATAAACGGCCCAGTTTACTAATTTAGCAGTTGACCCCGAAACATCAGGAACTGCTGTGTGATGGATGTTCTGAGCGAAGGATGTTGCCCCGAGGGCCCACCGGGATTTTAATAGATTTTTATATACCGACTTATAGGCTTCATAGTATTCCTGCCATGTCTCTGCTTCTTTAATTTGGATCAGAGGATTGGACATTATCTTTCGCTCTCGCGTCCCCATTGCTTTAGCAGCCGTTGAAAAGATGAGGTAGAAATTATTATGATGATTCTCTCATAGAGATTTTTTGAACATTCATGTAGGGGCTGAGGCCAAGATGTTTGGCATTCAGAAAATAATTCGCCATTACATAACTTAACACCATATGTGCAACCAAAAGGGGCAGTTGCAAAGAATATAAACCATGTATCGGAATGCCGAGGCTGTAAGGAAACTGTTGCAGCCCTACGTAGGAACTCCTTATAATGATTCAAAAGATCAGCACTAGTATCATAACATTTTACTTCTACAAAAACTTCAACTACCTCATTCTTTGCAAAACGTGTAGGATTAGGACGCCGCAGATTTCCTCCAAGGTCAAAACTAAAATCTGATCCACTATTAATATCAACGAATGAGAGCTTCTTTATATGATCGTATGAATTGAACGGAAGATCAATTGTGTCTTCACCAAAGATTTGCCATAATTGGTGACGTGCCCACATCACACCTTGGCGCCCTTTTTCTTGTGCTTCTTCAGCCTTCATTCCTATCATCCGTTATTTGACTTATGATCATACTAAGATCGTTTTTAGCGTCACGCCCGAAGAAATTACCATAGATTATCGGCAAATTATTTAACTCAGACGAAAGCAGCTTTCGAATAATTGCTCTATGGAGAATGTTTTTAAGTCGGCCAGATCGCCACATATTTGGTGAGGCGATTCGTTCAGAAATGAAAAAAGACTGCGCAGGACTCAATTCGGAATGCAAACATCCAAAGTATTTTCGTGCTGCGGATGACAAACCATAACATGAACCTCCCAAATAAACACTTTGCAAATACTCCACTAGGATATCGGTTCTTGACTCGCGTAAACTAAGCCTGAGACTTGAACTAGCACGTCTTATACGTTCTGAAAGACTTTTATTATGCGCATTCCTTCGCCGGAGTTTTAGAACTTGCTCAGGGATTGTGCTGGCACCCTGCCTCTGATCGCTGCATCTTAAATGCATTATCGCTGCCCGGCCAATGCCAATCGGATCTATTCCTGGATGGACCCAAAACCTCTTATCCTCTATCGCAAGCACAAACTGGACGAGATGTATCGGAATTGCCAATCTTAGTGCGACTTCTACATTCTGAGGGTGAGTAACGGATTGCTTCTCACCGATTTGTGATAGCAGCCGGTATAAACGGAATAGCCAATCAATCTCATTTTTCAAATGCCTATTACCTGTCAAGCGTGCCTTTCATGAAAGATTATGAGCATGTGGTGCTTCAGTAGAAGCATCATCCTAACTAATCATTATATGATATTATCCATTCATTATACCATGCTTTGTAATTAATATCGTCTCTATTCGAAGTTAGTGATAAAACCATTTCAGAAACCATGCATTCGAGATTAGCAATAACTCTCTCTCCTACTACAACACCTACAATTGTCCCTCCAGTACCGTGCCCCTCAGGTTCTGAATGATTTCTATGCCATTCGGCAATCGAGGAAATCTTTGTTGAGAAATATTTTTCTGGGGAACGATTATTGAAATGATTTAATGGATAGCTATTAGCGAGTTTGACCAGGATGTCCTTCAACACTTCGATTACAAGTCGGTTTCCTTCGAGCATCTCGAACGTAACGCCAGTATTCCATTTTTGTTTCGCTTCTCCATAAGCGTGCTCTCTCTTCTTCGGCAAGGATTTAATATATGTAATATTATCATAGGTAGGTGGCATAATTATTGATTAACTCCTTTTTCTGGCTTATGGCTAAGATTGCAACACCGCGCAAGCATTAAGGTTTAACCAAAATTATCCGGCAGCAAAGCTGCGTTTGTACCAGGCTATTGCCTGGATCATCTCTCTCCGAATTTAACCCATAAAAGCCCCCCCTATTCTCTAAAGCGAACTTATTCTCTTTAAACATGATAGCACAATTTTTTTAAAAGATTAATTTTCTAATCATATTTTGGGCAAACCCAAGCATCGGCGATCAGGATCACCCCCACCCCTGACCCTCATCCATTTCAAGGGAGATAAGGTGAAGACACTTGGGCCGATTACAGGAGGCGGGCGGGGACGCCCGCGCTACGGTTTTATGGAGATGCGCCAAGCGCACCTTGCATGGCGGGGGAGGCCTGCCCTGGATTTTGGGTACGGCGGAACGCGGGCGAACACCAGAGAAGGGGCGAACACCAGGTTCGCCCCTACAGGAAAACAGATTGATATTTAATGAGCCCCTGGACGGTGGCGAAAGAGCCCCTTTTACAAAACCTTGACCTGGATGATGGGCCGGCCCTGGGCGTCCGCCAGGTGGATGGCGCAGGCCAGGCAGGGGTCGAAGGAGTGGATGGTGCGCAGCACCTCCAGGGGGCGGTTGGGGTCGGCCACCGGATTGCCCACCA
>Ga0299912_10000975_pt1 | contig 23199 bp, 19 predicted proteins | sample RVTome_2_FD_207667 | JGI IMG/M metagenome (GOLD analysis project Ga0299912, IMG submission 207667) | Soil microbial communities from uranium-contaminated site in the Upper Colorado River Basin, Wyoming, United States - RVT95D214 (version 2) ... | reverse complement strand
GGGTAGTTTCAGGTACATGGCGACGGGAAACCTCCTCTCATCATCGGTATACCATATCTTTATGGTTCCTTCCTTGTCCCCCAGGCTGCTGAAGGCGACCTTGGATTCCAGTGATATGGCCTTCACCGTACCGTAGAGCGGGGTGTCTATCTCACCTCTGGCAGCATAAAAAGTTACCTCTTTTAGCTTGATACCGTCATATATCCGCATCATTATCTTTTGACCATTCGTCGCCGCTGATTCCAAAAAGAATTTAAGGAAGATGGATAGCGGATCATAGGTTTGTGGCGGGACAGATACCTCTTGCACGCTCGGGGGGGCCACTCGCTCAACCCGTACCGTGCCACTACCGGCGTCAAAGGTGAGGATATCGGTGTACTGCTTTTTCTTGGAAAAGATCCCCCTTTGATCCACTTCTTTTATGTACCGACAGGGATCTAATCCGGCCTCTTTGATATACGAGGTGAAACGGTTGTGCATCCTGAAAACGGCACGGGTAACACCGGCGCTATCCACGGTAGCCTTCACCACGTGAAAGGATCCATCGCGTTCTATGGAGAGCGAGGCCTTAATGATATTAGAGCCCAACTTATGGGCCTGGTAGTGGAAGCGTATCCCGTTCCCCGGCCCAGCAGCGCGGGCCATGGCAGAGGGGAAGTTCAGGACAAGGACAAGGCAAGAGAGGGCGAGGATGCTTACTCTATTCATTGCCTTCCCGCTTCTTCCCTTTTATCTCGTCGGCCAAATTTTTCCAGTGACTTCTCACCATTTTCTTCGGAAAGGAAGAATGTTCTAAGTAGGGGAGGGGGTTCTTTCCAAACGAACCGAGCAGCTTTTGAATAGTTGCCTCCTTTTCCGCCTCCCTCACCCCTATCCGGGTGAGCTCCCGGTGATACGGCACCTCGTATCCCAAGGCCTCCTTTGCCTCCTGCTCATAGGGGTTGGTGGGGATGATTGCCTGGAGATAATCCGGTGCCACCTTCACAGTACCCCTTATTACTACCTTGAGATTCCAGAAGTCCGCATAGTAATTGGAGCTCTCGTCCGTTACCTCAAGCACGATGCCGTTATCCAAGGTCAACTCTTTAAGCAAAGGTTCCAAGATCCTCTTCCTCACTCAAATCGTCTATTATATCCGCTCTGCCGAAGTAAAGGCAAGGGATAAACCACAAGATTCCCAAAGGCTTTCTTTCCTCTTTCCTTTTGTTTTATGGCGCTATAAAATAACTAAAGTGATCTCTAAACGTGCAGGGGTATTTCCCTATATCTTCGTCAAGAGGTGAGAAGAGTGGAGATGTTGCCGTCAACTCGATTTATCTTTAAAAGAGTACTATTCCGGGGCGTCCTTTTTCTCTTCATTGTTTTCATGACGACTTTATTTCCGTTATGGTCCGCAGCAGACGAAGACCCTTGCGGTGAAAAGGGCATGTATATTAGGAATGGGACCACGATTGATATGTGGTATACACGTAATGGCGGGCCCTGCACCTTTTGGGCACACGATCACATCCTTATCATAAAATCTGAAGAGACGCTCGTTATTTATCGGGACATGACCTGCGAGACGGCATATTGTTCTCAGAATCCAACGTATGATGATTACAAGTCCATTGACGCCAATCAAAATTGTCGGGTGGTGATCTTCCCTGATTGCACCCTTTCAGACATGTAACCTTCCCTATCTTCAGGCAGGGTTCGCAGAAAGAGTTATGGAAGGATAGATTGCGCATCTAGGAGGGCTTGTGGATTCACCTTCGGCGCTTTCATGACTTGTTCAGTGACTCGTTCAGGGGGGAACATGTGCTGGGCGTGCGTGGGGAGGGGGTGATATACCAGTGTGCTCCCTTCATGAGGAGCAGAGGGATGATCTCATCGCTTGGCTGTCTTCGGCGGTTTACTGTTTCGGCTCGAAGAGGTGCTTGTTTCGCTCCCTGTCCTCCTGCGTCAAGAGGTCTCCCAGCAAACTTTCAATAGTATCCCGTGAGTACCGCATCCGCAGCCGCGCCTCGATGTCCAGGAGATCCATGATGTCATACTTCTTGTAATCCAAGATCAGACCGTATCCGCGTTTTATCCTCTCGGCCACTTGTGCCAACTCGGCAATCGACGGTATCTCTTTCTCGTCTGCAACGACCCTCCGTATCCGCTCCGTTTCCGGTGCCTTCACGATTGCTTCGCCCCTGAGCAGCACTAGTGCCTGTTCTGCGCTAAAGCGGACGTAGGGGAGCGTATCTGTTTTAGCCAACTCTTTCAAGGAGGGGATGGCCTTTTTGTCACCTATCCTCCCCAGGGATGCACAGGCATTGATCCTCACCAAGGGGTTTGCATTCTTCAGTCCGCCGATAATCAGATTTACTGCCTCATCACTCCTGATCCGCTCCAAGGCCTCCACGGCATTGACGCGTACAAACTCATCGGCATCGTTCAGCATCTCCCCCAGGGGCTTTGCCGTACGGGGGTCTCCGATCTCACCCAGGGCCTTTGTCGCCTCCCTGCGTACCCCTTCATCACCATCCTGCAATGCCGTGAGCAAGGGCTCCACCCCCCGGACATCCTTAGCCTTCCCCAATTGCTCGGCCGCATCCCTGCGGACGAGGGGTTTGCCTGCCCCCAGGTCTCGTATGAGCTCCTCTACGCCCTTTTTTTCAAGTGATAAGGCGCTGACGGGGAAAAGGAGCAGGAAAAAGAGAAGAAAGGAAAAACCTTTTATTAACCCCCTCTGGTTGTTCTCCCCCTTGTGCATGCCTCCCTCATCTCGCCCCTTGAACCTATCTACCGATCGTTATGGGTTCAGCTGTTTAGAAATAAGGACTCCTGCCTATGTATACTCCGATTAAGCGCTCTCTGCAAGAGGAAAGCTGCGCCTGCTGATGAGGGGTTTCACTTGCTTTTTCATGCGGCACGTGATAATAAAGAAACGAACTCAAACAAGCGTTCTTGCAAGGAGCAAGGAGATGAAGGTCAAAAAAAGGATGGCAAAAAAGTTGGTGACAACGAGAAAAGATGCCACCGTCGCCGATGCCATCAACCTCATGAAGAAGCATTCCATCCGTCACCTGCCGGTCGTCGAGGACGGTGAGTTGCTCGGCTGGGTCACTGAAAGGGATATCCGCGAGGCCTATCTCGCCTCCCTCATCGAGCAGGTGTCTATTGGGGATATTATGACCAAGGATCCTATTACCATCTCGCCGGGGGCCAATCTCGAGGAGGCGGCCGAACTCCTCTATCGTCACGGGATCGGCGGCCTCCCTGTCGTGGACAAGGGTAAATTGGTTGGTGTCATCACGGTTGCCGATATCATGGCCGCCTTCATCGAGGTGATGGGGATCTTACAGGAGAGCTCCCGGATCGATGTGATCTTGGGGGGTAAGCCTCATGCCTTTGAAAATGTGACCAAGATCATTAGGGACCACGGGAGCGAGATTATCAGCGTCGGTATGTCTGCACAGCAGGACCGCACAAGGCGCATTTATTACCTGCGGCTGACCAAGTGTGACGTGCATGCACTGGCCAAGGAGATTGAGAAGGCGGGGTATAAGGTGGCTTCCATGACGGAGTGATAGAGGATGCGTGCCAAGAGGAAGGCAAATGATGCAGACGCGCCAGTGAGAAAAAAAATCAAAGAAATCCTCCAGGAGGTAGAGGCTGCTCAAGCCAGCGATGTCAAGCCCCAGGAGATCCTGCAAAGGATCTCCTTTTATTTGCAGCAGGAAATATCCCTTGCGATTCCCTTGATCGACGCCCTGGTCAACCTCCCCACCTCCCAAACCGCCCTGCTCCTCGAAGAGATGATGGGAATGCTTAAAGATAAGGGGGCCCTCAAGGCCAGCAAGAGGGCCCTCTACCGCCTCAGGCAGAAGGGGGTAGCGTGGGAGAAAAGGATTTCCCCTGAAAAACCGATATTGCGTCCTGCACAACCCGGGGCGCCCCAGGGGTATGTGGGGGCCATGGATTCTTCGGGAAGCAGGGTCATCGTCATTGTACGCCCCCTTCACCGCGGTGGGGCACGAGTCTATTTCAGCATCGTGAGCGATCTGGAAGGGATCCAGCGCCTGGAGATTACTGACCTCACCAAGAAAGACTTAAAGGAGTTTGTCGGCGCATCACTTGCCTCCGCTGAGTTCCCGGTGGTAGAGGCGCCAGGAGGATACTGTGCGCTTCTGCTGAGAGAGGCTGCCGAGCATTCCCGGAAGGATGGTAAGCCCCTTCCCCAAAGATATGGGGATGCGGAGAGGGGGTTAAGCGACGTGCAATGGGATGGACCGGTTCCTTTGATCTACCAGCATATCCAGGAGGAGGCGGTAAAGGATAAACCACGGCTCCTCAAGGAGTCAGGAGGCCTGCATCGGATCGCCCCCTTCTCCTTGTGGCTCCTTCCTTTCGAGGCAGTGCGAAAGTATTCCGAGGCTATCAAAGAGGCTGAGGCGAGCCACCTTGTCCTCACCCCTCAGCAAAAGGATGCGCGTCTTAACTCTCTCTACAGAGAGGCCCTTGAGGAGCTCTTTCCCGAGGCACAGAGGCTTCTCTGGAAGAGACGCCTGGAGGAGATGGCCTACATCTTGTGGAAGATGCGGAAGGGAAGAGAGGCCAGCATGGCGGTGAGCGCTGCCGTCGATCTCAAGGCCCCTTTCGGCACCATCGAGCCGAACCCCTTTGTCTGGAACCTCCTGCTCAAGTCCCTCTATGCGCTTTTGGAAAGCGAGCGCGGCGGTAAGGAAAAGAGTGAAGGACCTTCCCGCATCATCACCGTGTGAAACAGCGATCTCGGAGCTCCTGCACGGTCTTTCCGCACAACCTCTTCTACCCTCTTTTTTCGCCGCCATTACCCAGAGCCTAACCACGGCCGGGGTCGGGGTAGGCCGGGGTGCGAAACTATGGTGGGCTGTTTCCTCTATCCTGAGATAGAGATCTTGGGGATCTTGTCGAGCGAGCTCGGAGAGATCCCTCACCCCCACTTTCCGGAGCAAGCGATAGTTCTCTATCCCCATCCCTTTCAGGGTAATCATGTCGGCTTTCCTCAGGAGTTCTTCTGCCTCTGGACCAGGGATACCAAGAGCAACCAGGCCTGCAACCTTCCGGCGGAGCAGATCCTGGACCTTCTCTATGCCAGCTTTCTCGAGGCGTTCCTTCCATTCCGCCTGCACGTCGGGGAGATCTTTTATCAAGGGGATGAAGGAGACGACGGTATAGCGATCGATGCCGGCAAAGCAGAGGAGGCAGAAAAGGGTGATCAGGACCCACAAGCTGCCTCTCAGCCAGATCCTGCCCCTCTGCATCGCCAGCAGGAGGAGGCGGTAGATGGCGTAGGCACTCACGGCAAAGGGGGGAAACCCGAGAAATCCGAGCAGGGGCATCTCGAATAGCTTTCCTTCTTCGAAGAAGGGGACGGTGTAGATCCACTTTGCCTGGGCCCAAAAATTCCACAACTCCCACAGGAGGCCGCAGACCAGCCCCGCAGCCAGGAGGGTCAGGAGCCTCCCGGACTCGCCTTTCTCGATATCCCGCAGCAGAGAATTGCCCCCCCGTAGGTAAAGCAAGGGCTCGATAAGCAGGGCAAAGCCGATCCAGACCAGCGGAAAGCAGAAGCGGGGAAATAAGAGAGCCGCCAGCAGGAACAACCCTCCTATGGCAGGCGAGGCCCGCAGGAAGAAAGGGGAGGGGCAATGCTTCTTCCCTGATATGGTCCTGAAGGGCCCCACCGTCTCTAAGAGATGCATGGTCTCGCAGAGCGCGGGCAGGACCGTCGCATAGGCGATGGCGTAACCGATCCACCGCATCCAGACCTCAGGGGGGAGATTGATGTAGTGCCAGTTTGACAGGCGGAAATTGAAGGCCTCGAATATGCACCAGATAAAGATGGATAACGGGACCATGCGCAGGAAGGTGCCGGTCCTGCTGACGATGAGGGATCTCCCTTGCAACAGATAGACCAGGGCATCAGCTGCCAGGATATAGGACCACCAGGCAAAGGAGTAGAAATAGGTGGTAAAGGGCTCTCGCCCCTGGTTCAGCATGACAGCAGCCAGGCAGAAGAGGGCGACCCCTATAATGCCGTGGGGCTTAATTCGGCCCTTCATTGCTTTTCCTGAGCTCCTTGAGCGGGCGCATCCCTTTGAGCGCCTTCTCCAGCAGCAGGTCCCAGGGTATCTGCGAGGGGCGCACAAGGCGTCTCTCTATTATGATAACCTTCGTAGGGGTGCAGATGAAGTCTACGGCGACGTCCTTCTCCTCCATAGGCACTTGCTCGCGCACCTGGAGGTCATCCACCAGGGCGACAATAGGGGTCTGCTCGTTTACCGCGCCGATCTCCTGCAAGATCATATATTCCAGATCGAAGTAGCCGCTCCCTTTGCCTATTCTCCCCCCCTGGAGATCTACAGCCACAGCACCGGTGGCCATAAGATCTATAATCCCTATCTCTTTGTGCGTGGTGTTGAGCCTCTTGCCGAACCGCCGAACGCCGGAGCTGCGGGCTGCCTGCTGCCAATCCCTGGCCTTGATCGCCCCCTTGTGCAGGAGATAAAAGCCGTCGCGCAATCCCGGGGTGGCCATGATCAGCCTCTTGCCATCCATTATGGCGTTGACCCTGACCTGCAGCTGGGCCTGATCAGGGGGGACCATGATGGTGCTGGCCTTTTGGTAGATCGCGAGGCCCCGCAATCGCTCGGCTGCCTTGTTTTGTCCTGGAAAGGTGGGGATGCTACCCTCTGCGGCAGGGGATGCCCCCCAGATCTCCTCCCTGATGCTTGCCTTGAGGGAAGGGGAGGGGGTGATTTCTTTGTGCGCCATACTCCTGTCGCTTATAGCGTCTCGGCTCCACCAACCATGCGCAGGTTGATGGCGGCCTGGCGCATCCCCCGCAGGGGCGATTCCCGCAATTTCTCGATGTTCCGCGCAATGGCCCTGCGGGAGAATGCCTCCGGCTCCACGTGCAGATTACCCAGGCCAGCTGCAGCGGCCAAGGCGGCAAGTTCCTCAACGGTATAGGCCGCTTTGATCGAGTTTAAGAAGGCTCGTGCCTGATTCTTATTTAAAAGGGCTGCTATCTCCCGGACCAATTCATCCGGTGTATCACGTTTTAGATCGCTCAGGTAGACGAATCCCTTGTCCGCGAGCACCTGTTTTACCTCTGCCAACGCGCGAGCGAGTTCACGCCAGTGATGCATGGCTCCGTGACTGACGATCATTTGCACGGAGCGGGTCTGAAAAGGGAGGTGATGCACATCTGCTACCACAAAGGCCACATTTTCGACCGTGGTTCGTTCCCGTGCCAGTTTGGTCATGGGGAAGGAGATGTCCAACCCTATGACTAAGAGCTGCGGGAAACGGAGAGCAAGCTCCTTGACCAGACTCCCCGGTCCGCACCCCAAATCGACGACGACCCCCTCGTGGGTCTTGGCCAGGTGTGCTATCTCATCGGCGATGAGCGAGGCGGTAACGTGAAGATAACCGTCCGTGAGGGCCTCATATTCATGAATGGCTTCATCTTCCTCGCCGAGTTCAAATTCCTCTTCAAGCCGCTCTTTCCTCTCCACCATCAAGCCTCCTCAGTTTATTTACCCGTGTACTATAATCCGCATTGTGCGTTGTAGTCAAGGCAATGAAGGGAAGATCAGAGGCGCGAAAGGGGTATATTTTTTCGACCTTGACACAAAGGGATCCCTTCCCTATACTCTCAGGCGGCCTTATGGCTGCATGAGAGTAGAACGAGCAGTTTTTAGCTTCTCACCATGGATAAAAACCAGATAGATGAAGAAGGAAACCCTTCATGCCTAGGCGAGCAGATATCAAAAAGGTGATGATTATCGGTTCAGGACCTATTGTCATCGGACAGGCCTGCGAGTTCGATTACTCCGGTACCCAGGCCTGCAAGGCCTTGCGCAAGCTCGGATACGAGATCGTGCTCGTTAATTCCAACCCGGCGACCATCCAGACGGACCCGGGCATGGCTGACGTCACCTACATCGAGCCCCTGAACCTCCAGACCGTGGCGGAGATCGTCGAAACGGAGCGACCGGATGCGATCCTGCCCAACCTTGGCGGTCAAACAGGATTGAATCTCTCTTCCGAGCTGGCGCGCTCGGGAGTTCTCGAAAAATACGGCGTCAAGGTCATCGGCGTCGAGATCGATGCCATTACGCGCGGCGAAGATCGCCTCGCCTTCAAGGAGACTATGAGTCGGTTGGGCCTCGATATGCCAAAGAGTGAGATCGCTTATACCGTAGAAGAGGCGGAGCGGATTGCCGGAGAGCTCGGTTATCCAGTGGTCATCCGCCCTGCCTATACCCTCGGCGGCACCGGAGGAGGACTGGTCTACAATATCGAGGAACTGCGCATTGTTGCGAGCCGAGGCCTTTCGGCAAGCCTTGTCGGCCAGATCCTGGTAGAGGAATCGGTCCTGGGCTGGGAGGAATTAGAGCTTGAGGTGGTGCGCGATGCCAAGAACCAGATGATTACCGTCTGCTTTATAGAAAATGTCGATGCCATGGGGGTGCACACGGGGGACTCTTATTGCACCGCCCCCATGCTTACCATTGATCCCGCGCTTCAGCAACGCCTTCAGCAATACTCCTACGCCATTGTCGAGGCGATCAGGGTCATCGGCGGCACGAACATCCAGTTCGCCCACGACCCGAAGACCGGGCGCGTAGTGGTGATCGAGATCAACCCCAGGACCTCGCGCTCCTCGGCCCTGGCCTCCAAGGCCACCGGCTTTCCTATTGCCCTGATCTCATCGATGCTGGCAGCTGGCCTGACCCTCGACGAGATTCCCTACTGGCGAGAGGGGACATTGAACAACTATACACCAGGGGGGGATTACGTCGTGGTCAAGTTTGCACGGTGGGCCTTTGAGAAGTTTCCGAATGCCGTGGACAAGCTCGGCACCCAGATGCGTGCTGTCGGCGAGGTGATGAGCATCGGCAAGACATATAAAGAGGCCTTTCAGAAATCCATCCGCTCCCTGGAGATCGGACGCTTCGGTCTCGGGTTCGCCAAGGACTTCCATGAGAAGTCTCTCGATCAGTTGATGGCCATGCTGGTGGAGCCGTCGAGCGAGCGGCAGTTTCTTATGTACGAGGCGTTGCGCAGGGGCGCCGGCGTAGATGATCTCTATCGGCTGACCTACATCAAACCCTGGTTTATAGAGCAGATGAAGGAACTTGTCCAGCTCGAAGAACAGATCCTTGCGTGCAAGGGGAAGGACCTACCTGACAAGCTCTTGATCCAGGCCAAAAAGGACGGGTTTGCGGACGCGTATCTCTCGCAGCTGCTCGGGATACCGGAGCCGGGGATACGTAAGCAACGCACTTCGCTCGGCATGGTTGAAGGATGGGAACCCGTGCCGGTCAGCGGCGTCGAGAATGCAGCCTACTATTTCTCCACCTATAATGCCCCTGACAAGGTCACGGTCAGCTCGCGGCGCAAGATCATGGTCCTCGGCGGCGGGCCCAATCGCATCGGTCAGGGCATCGAGTTCGACTATTGCTGTGTTCATGCGGCCTTTGCCTTGCGAGACGAGGGGTTCGAATCCATCATGGTCAACTGCAATCCTGAGACCGTCTCGACCGATTACGACACATCCGACAAGCTCTACTTTGAGCCACTCACGGTCGAAGATGTCCTGAGCATCTATGAAAAAGAGCGACCGGAGGGCGTCATCGTCCAGTTCGGCGGCCAGACTCCCCTCAATATCGCCAATGAGCTGGCGCAGGCAGGGGTCAAGATTATCGGCACGGCACCAGATGTAATCGATCTGGCAGAGGACCGCGACCGTTTCCGTCAGATGATGCACGCGCTCGGCATCCCCATGCCTGAATCAGGCATGGCCAGCACCCTCGCTGAAGCCCTCGACATCGCCGAACGCATCGGCTATCCCTTGATGGTTCGGCCATCCTACGTCCTCGGCGGCCGGGGTATGGAGGTGGTCTATGACGAGGAGATGCTCGAACGCTACGTTGCCGCGGCTGTCGGGGTGACGCCTGAGCGTCCCATCTTGATCGATAAATTCCTTACCAACGCCATCGAGGCCGAGGCCGATGCCATTGCCGACGGCACAGACGCCTTTGTCCCCGCGGTGATGGAGCATATCGAGCTCGCCGGCATCCACTCCGGGGACTCGGCGTGCGTGATTCCCCCCATCAGTATCGCTTCGAAACACCTCAAAACGATCTATGATTACACCAGGCGGATCGCCATGGAGCTCAAAGTGGTAGGGCTGATGAACATCCAATATGCTATTGCCAATGATACCCTCTATGTTTTGGAGGCCAACCCCCGGGCCTCCAGAACAGTGCCATTGGTCTCCAAGGTCTGCAACATCCCCATGGCCCGGCTGGCGACCCAGGTTATGCTCGGCAAAAAAATATCGGAGCTGGATATCAAGCCTAAGACCATTGAGCACTTTGGGGTCAAGGAGGCGGTCTTTCCCTTTACTATGTACCCGGAGGTTGATCCCCTCCTGGGGCCTGAGATGCGCTCGACCGGTGAGGTCTTGGGGTTAGCCGACTCTTTCGGCCTCGCCTTTTTTAAATCCCAGGAGGCAGCTGGCCAGTGCCTTCCCACGGAGGGAACAGTCCTGATCACCGTATCTCAGAGGGAAAGGCCAGCCGTGCTGCACGTGGCCGAGGAGTTCCACAAACTGGGGTTTCAGATCAAGGCCACGGAAGGGACCCATCTGTTTTTAAAAGAACACGGAATCCCGTCTGAACACATCCTCAAGATGCATGAAGGTCGGCCCAACATCGTCGATGGCATCATGAATAAAGAGATTGGCTTAATTATCAATACGCCGAGCGGCAGATTGAGCAAATACGACGACTCCTATATCCGCAAGGCCGCCATTAAGTACAAGGTGCCCTATATCACCACCCTGGCCGCAGCCACCGCTGCTGCCAAGGGCATTGCCGCCTACCGGCTCGGTAAGGGGAAGGTGCGCTCGCTTCAAGCATATCATCGGAAATGATTTTTATTGTTTCATTGGTCAAGAAAACCATGGCAAATCAAATGACGAGGTGGACTACTGAATTATTGAGTGATATCTCCACCACCAAGACTTAGAGGGGAGGAGGCTGCTGAGATAGCAATGGATAATACAATAGTCAATACAAACGCTAAAAAACGCACAATCCTGCTTATGTTTATATTGTTTATCTTCGGATGTGCAACCATACCAAGAGGTCCTCTGAAACCGGATGAGGTGAGACTTACTGACCTGAAAATCATCGAGACAGGCGGGAAAAGTAGGGATGGTAAATATTATAAGGCTATCATAGGGTACCAACACGGAGAAAAGACCGGCCCTGGAGATATTAAGGCAGCCTGCTTCACCGCGACCTGGCTTTGGGAAACCTGAACAGGCACCAGCCCCCGGTCCGAGGGGCCTCAATGCCTGACGCCGGCGCGGATTGACGACTCGACTATTGAGGTAGCAGGGTCTGTCGATACGCGGAGCGCCTACACGATCAAGATGTTCGTAACATATCTGGTTGACGGCAAGGAGATGAAGAGCAATATCATCACTGTCAAGCACAACTTCTGATTATAGAGAAAAAGGGACAGGCTACTTTTATATTCTAAAAGTAGCCTGTCCCTTTTATCCATTTATTTCTTATACTTCTTGATGACCCAAGGCGCTATCTTGTAGGGAACGATCCCCTTATAGGTGACCTCAGGAGAATCCGGGGTCAGCTTTGCCTTGTAGGGCCAGACACCCACGAGCTTGCCATTCTGCCACTGCGTCGCAATGCCGGTCAAATTCCCCGGTCCCCAGGTGAGATCATGCAGCGGCTTGCCTTCAGGGTCCTTCATATATTTTACGACGCCGCCCGGGACCTTGTACACACGATTTTCTAAGATAGAGACCACCTTGTCGGACTTGAGAGTCCCGGCCTCCTCAATGGTCGGCACCAGCCCGTACATAATAGCGGCGTACGTATCCGCGGTGTAGGTCGGCGTCTCGCCGAATTTTTTTACATAGGCGTCGACAAAGGGCTTGGTAAGTTCATTGTTCTCCACACCCTGGCAATAGCTGTTCGAGGTCATGACATAGTCGCCCTTGCCCTGGGTGGCCTGCATGAAGCCGTCCTTCTGTCCCTCCACATTGATGCCCACCTGTACCGCCGGGATCTTGAGCTCGCCCGCCTGCCGGGCAAAGGGGATACCTACGGACGAGGAAAAGATCGTAAAGATGATATGGGCGCCTGAACGCTGGATGGCGGAGAGCTCGGCGCTGACATCCGTGGCCGTCGCAGAGGGCCTCCAGGTGCCTGCCAGTATCATACCCTTCTGGGGGATGACCGCCTCGCATGTCTTCACCATCGGGTCAGCCCACATGGCCTTCTCCGCGACCACCGCGACCTTGAGCTTGGATATCTTTAACTCTTTTTTCAGTATGCCGGCGACGTAGTCCAAGTGGATGAAGGCCGTTCTGACAAGGTAGGTGGAATTGAAGGGGGTGCCGCGGAAGAAGTACTTGTACAAATCATAGTTATCGGCCACCCGCGAGCAGAGCTGCGGATGGGCAGCCCCACAGCCAATAAAGATCACCTTGTGCTCACAGGCGATGTCCTGCATGGGCAAGACCGCCTCACTCCGGAACCCTCCCACCACAAAGTTCACCCTGTCCTGCGTGATAAGTCGCTCCATGGCATTGGTGGCGTCCGTGACGTTGATAAATTCGTTGGAGTCCGCCTGCACAAGCTCGATCTCCATCATTTTATCGCCAACCTTGACGCCCCCTCTGGCATTGATCTGCTCGGCAGCCAGGACCGCCCCATTCCAATGACCTATGCCCTGCACGAATTTCATGGGGCCGATCACGCCTATCTTGATCTTCTTGGCCCCCCAGGCAGGGAAACTGATGGTTACCACGAGAAAAGACACCAACAACATGACCCATAAAACATGACACTTTTTCATAACATCCCTCCTTCTTTAATATTTGTCTTGCATTGCAGGACCCTCTCTCCGCAACAGCGTTCTCTATAGCAGGTGTTGCCGGTATTTACAAGTCCCATTTTTATATAACGATGGGTGAGTATGGACATGGCGGCCAGATTGGGCAAGAGACGGTAGTGGTAGAGTAGGAAGGGAAAAGGATGCTGTGAAAGGGAGGGAATTGAGCAGAAGAAAGGCTACCCGCCCCTTCAACCTTAAATAGGGAAGGGGCGGGTACACCATAGCAGACTAACGATCTTACTTCTTATACTTCTTGATGACCCAGGGCGGTATCTTGTAGGGGACAATCCCCTTATACGTGACCTCAGGAGAATCTGGGGTCAGCTTCCACTTGTAGGGCCAGACACCAACGAGCTTCCCATTCTGCCATTGCGTCGCAATGCCGGTCAAATACCCCGGGCCCCAGGTTAGGTCATGGAGGGGTCGGCCTTTGTCATCCTTCATATATTTTACTGTGCCGGAAGTGCTCTTGTACCCACGGTTCTCCAGGATGGAAACCAGCACGTCGGGCTTGAGGTTCCCGGCCTCCTCAATGGTCGGCGCAAGCCCGTACATAATAGCGGAGTAAGTATCCGAGGTGTAGGTCGGCGTCTCGCCGAATTTTTTCACGTAGGCGTCAACAAAGTCCTTGGTGAGTTCATTGGACTCGACACCCTGGCAATAGGTGTTCGAGGTCATCACATATTCGCCCTTGCCCTGGGTGGCCTGCATGAAGCTATCCTTCTGAGCCTCCACATTGATGCCCACCTGCACAGCCGGGATCTTGAGCTCCCCTGCCTGCCGGGCAAACGGGATACCTACGGACGAGGAAAAGATCGTAAAGATGACCTGGGCACCTGAGCGCTGGATGGCGGAGAGCTCAGCCGAGACATCCGTGGCCGTCGCAGAGGGCCTCCAGGTGCCTGCCAATTCCATCCCCTTCGCGGGGATAGCCTTCTCGCATGCCGTAACCATCGGATCAGCCCACATGGCCTTTTCCGCGACCACCGCGACCTTGAGCTTGGATATGTTTAAGTTTTTTTTCAGTTGGTCAGCGACGTAGTCCAAATGGATAAAGGCCGTTTTGACAAGGTAGGTGGAATTGAAAGGGGTGCCCCGGAAGAAATACTTGTACAAATCATAGTTCTCAGCCACCCGCGTGCAGAGCTGCGGATGGGCAGCCCCACAGCCGATAAAGATCACCTTGTTCTCCATGGCGATGTCCTGCATCGCCAGCACCGCCTCCGTCCGGAACCCGCCGACCACGAAGTTCACCCTGTCCTGCGTGACGAGCCGCTCCATGGCATTGGTGGCGTCCGTGACGTTGATAAATTCGTTGGAATCCGCCTGCACAAGCTCAATTAACATCTTTTTGTCGCCGACCTGGACTCCACCCCTAGCGTTGATCTGCTCGGCAGCCAGGACCGCCCCATTCCAATGACCTATGCCCTGCACGAATTTCATGGGGCCGATCACGCCTATCTTGATCTTCTTGGCCCCCCAGGCAGGGAAACTGATGGTTACCACGAGAAAAGACACCAACAACATGACCCATAAAACATGACACTTTTTCATAACATCCCTCCTTCTTTAAAATTTATCTTTCTTTACAGGACCCTCTTTGGACAGTACCTTTATACCAGGTATTTTCGGAATTTACAAGCCTCAATTGCTACATAACCATATGAGTATAGGTGTGGTTAGCAGCTTAGGGAAGAGGTGGTAGTAGTAGAGGGGATGTCCTGAAAGAGAGGGTACTGAGTTGGATAGAGGCTACCCGCCCCCTCGAGCTTGAGCAGGAAGGAGCGGGCCAGGTTACCTATTTCTTTTGCGTGGCGGGATAGTTTAGTTCTTATTTCTTATACTTCTCCATCATCCAGGGTGGTATCTTGATGGGAACCATCCCCTTGTATGTGACCTCAGATGAATCCGGGGTCATCTTCCACTTGTTGGGCCAAACCCCCCTCTGCTGGCCATCCTGCCACTGGATGACGAGTCCCGTCGAGTACCCCGGGCCCCAGGTGAGATCATGCAGCGGTTTGCCTTCGCCATCCTTCATATATTTTATTGTGCTGGTACTGGTCTTGTACTCACGATTCTCCAGGACGGCTACCAGTTTGTCGGGATCCAGGGTCCCGGCCTGCTCAATGGTCGGCGCAAGCGCGAAGGTAATAGTGTCGTAGGTACCCGAGGTGTAGGTCGGCATCTGGCCGAATCGTTTCATATAGCCTTCAACAAAGTGTTTTGTGTGTTCATTAGCCGCAACCCCTTGGCAATAGGTAGTCGAGGTCATGACATAGTTGCAGTTTCCCCGGGTGGCCTGCCAGAAGTCATCCTTCTGGCCCTCCGAATTGATGCCCAACTGCATGGCAGGGATCTTGAGCTCCCCTGCCTGCCTGACAAAGGGAATCCCGACAGAGGAGGACATGATGGTAAAGATGATATGGGCGCCTGAACGCTGGATGGCGGAGAGCTCGGCGGTGACATCCGTGGCCACCGGGGAGGGCCTCCACGTGCCTGCCAGTTCCATGCCCTGCTGAGCGACGACCACCTCGGCCGTCTTGGTCATCGCATCAGCCCACATGGCCTTTTCCGAGACGATGGCGACCTTTATCTTGGGTATGTTTAAGTTTTCTTTTAACAGGGCTGCCACCGAGGACAACTGGATGAAGGCCACCCTGGCAATGTAGGCAGAACTGAACGGGGTGCCCCGGAACCAATACTTGTAAATGTTGTAGTTCTCGGCCACCCGCTGGCAGAGCTGAGGATGGGCAGCTCCACAGCCGATAAAGATTACCTTGTGCTCCATGGCGATGTCCTGCATGGCCAGGACCGCCTCACTCCTAAACCCCCCCACCACGAAGTCCACCCTGTCCCTCGAAATAAGCCGTTCCATGGCATTGGCGGCGTCCGTGATGTTATTGATTTCGTTGGAATCCGCCCTGATAAGCTCGATCTTCATCCTTTGGTTGCCAACCTGGATACCCCCTTTGGCGTTGATCTCATCAGCTGCCATGATTGCCCCGTTCCAATGGCTCTGGCCCTGCAAGTATTTCATCGGGCCGATCACCCCTATCTTGATCTTCTTGACCCCCTGGGCCCACGCAGGAAAACCGATGAATACCACCAGCAAGGCAGCTAATAAGATGCCCCATAACACCATACGCTTTTGCATAACACCCCTCCTTAAACTATTTGAGATTTGATATTATGGAGATAACGTGCTCAGATGTCAATCTTAATATCTATATCATGTTAGAAAATACGCCTGGCTTCTCGAACTTCGGAAAAAGAAAAGGCAGGGTCATTGTCATTGCCGACCCTGCCTTTTTGCTATGATCCTATCTTGTATGAGCCCTTATTTTAATCTGTCATTCATCCATTCGAGCACCGGCTGTTTTACCATTTCGAGCGCGTGAGTGCCAGCATAGACGTCTAGGTGACCGAAGCCAGTCAGGATGATGCTCGTGACATCGGTACTCGCTGTTCTCGCCGCGACGGACGCCCCGGGAGGAACAGGTGAGCTCGGGTTAAAACATGCCCCCATTGTTGTGCAGCCAAACTCGCTAGCGAAGAAGATGATGGGGAGGTCTACCTCAGCGGTATCATCGTAATCCAAGTAGGGGCAGTCGGCGTAATAGGTCATGGCGTTAGTTTCCGTGGTCTGAATGCTCGGCCAATACCGCGTGAAATTTGATTCAATCCCTACCAAGACCTCGCGATCCATGTAGGTCTCACCAGCACCGTCAGGGTATGGCTTATAATAATTTGTTACCATACCGGCACCCCATGCATAATAAGCGCCGTAGGCAATGAGATCTGACACATAATTCATTTGGGCTTTGTCAGGAGGGGTACCAGGGGGAAATGTAAGTGCGGCCACAGGTGGAAGTGGGCCTCCCACCGTGGTCTTGGCAAACGGGACTGCTCCGGCAAACTGCGCTGCTTCATACCCGGACACCTCGCTCTGATAAGGCCCATTAGCCTTCAATGCAGCAACGTTAGCTTCAAATTTTTTCTGGGACGTTTGCTTTGCTGGCCATACTAGAACATATGGGCCGCCGCCATCGAGGCTTATCAAACCCTTGAGATCCTGCTTCCAGTACTTGGCGGCGTACATCCACATTTGCATGCCGCCTCTGCTCCTCCCTGCCAGAAAGAGCTTGTGTACCCTCGAGATGCCTTTCACCAAATCGACACAGACCTTGATGTCTTCTCTGAATACGCCGTAGGTCCAGTCGGCGGTTGCCTTTAGCGCATCACCCAAGCCGAATTCTTGAAACTGGGCATAAGCGAGATTGGGTATGTAGCCGGTTCGGAACTCCATGGAATAAACGTCATACCCGTTGGCGGCAAAAAACCAGTTCTCCGAGATGTTCGGGTCCGAACCTTTTGGCTGACCGCGGTCCCATGTGCCGGGGATAATAAAGAGGACCTTCCTCCGGTCCTTAGCAGGGCTGTACGGGTCCCCAATCCACTCGTGTTTTTGGTGGACGTAACGGTGCAGCGCAATGGTGTCAAAAGGACCATAAGGAGGTCTTGCCGTCTCCCAGACGAAATGCTTTAAATGCGGGTCGGACTCTGCTACGCTTGAACCCTGGTATACCCAATCAACTCCTTCATGGTGAAAGGCAAAGGAATTGGCAGCGAACATGATCGAACAGAAAAATATCGCTGCAATTGAACAGCAAAATAATTTTTTCATCGCTTCCCTCCTTTTTTTAGAATTATGATTTCCACCCCTGATTTCCCCTTGGGCAAATCTTGTGCCCCCGGCAAAGCCCACCTGTGCTGCCGGGGGCAGCGGAGCTGAATTTAATAGGTTCCTCCCGAGGAGGATGACGCCTTGGGCAAATATTGTTTGAATAGAGAGATTTCCTTGACGTTTGGTAAGGGCGATTTCCTGAGTATCTCATTCGCATTGTCGATCCCAGGAACTGAAGGTTATGAAGGACTTTAATGAGCAGTTAGCAAAAACCTGCGGAAACCATACTGCACGGTATGCATAAAGTCAAGGGAGAAACACTATCCCCCAGTATAAAAATTTTCCTGAAAAATCAATTAGTTATAATGGTTTAAAGAAAATTTCTTTGGCCGCCCCTTCGCGTGTGGTCACTCCCAATGGTGGGCTTTGCGCGATGCTAAGAGGTTTTCCCCTTCTTTGCCATCTCCTCCTGCCGCAGGATCTTGCGCAAGATCTTGCCGATCGCCGACTTCGGCAGTGCATCTCGAAATTCTATGATCTTGGGCACCTTGTAGGCGGCCAGCTTCTGCCGGCAGAAGGAGATGATCTCTTCCTCGGTGGCATTCTGTCCGGGTTTGAGCACAACGTAGGCCTTCACGGTCTCTCCCCGATATTGGTCGGCAATACCCACGCACACCGCTTCCTGCACCTTGGAATGCTGGAAGAGGACCTCATCGATCTCCCGGGGGTAAATGTTGTACCCTCCGGCGATGATCATGTCCTTCTTGCGGTCCACGATGAAGATGTAACCGTCTTCATCCCTCATGGCGATGTCGCCGGTGTACAGCCAGCCATCCTTGAGCTGCCCGGCTGTTTCTTCGGGGTTGTTCCAGTAGCCCTGCATGATGAGCGGTCCTTTCATGATGATCTCACCTGGCTCGCCCTGTGGAACTTCCTCCGTGCCGCCTTCGATGTCTACAAGGCGCACGTCATTGTCCGGATAAGGGATCCCGATGCTTCCGACCTTCTTGAGCCCGAGGATGGGGTTGGAGATCCCCAGTGAGGTGGACTCCGTAAGTCCATATCCTTCGGAGAAAAAGATTCCCATGTCTTTAATCTGATCGATGAGCTCCACGGGAATGGGAGCAGCCCCCGAATTCAACAACTTGATCTTCTTTGCCAGGTTTAGCTCAACCGCTTTGGGATGATTGATCAGCGCATTGATGAGCGTGGGAACAGCAGGGAAAAAGGTAATCTCATTGAAATTTGCCAGCAGGTCCATCATCTCATCGATCTGAAAACGAGGAATTTGAATCTGCGTAGCACAGTTGAATACCGCCCAATTCAGCACCACGATATTGCCGTAGACGTGGAAGTAGGGCAACATCGCTATGACATTGCGCCGTTCATACGATACCAGGTGGGCCGTGGATCCCCACACGGTGGACTGCAGGGTCCCGGACACGACATTTTTATGGGTAAGTATCGCTCCCTTGGGAATACCGGTGGTGCCACCGGTAAACTGGATCAAGGCCGGCTCCGCCGGGTTTATGTGGATGCGGGGGCGCTTGGTATTCGAACAGCCTTCGATCAAGGTTGAAAAATGAAGCCACCTTTTTTCCAGCTCCAAGCTGGCTGCCGTGCTGACGCCCATTCCTTTAATAAAGTCTGCAACCTGGGTCACGATTACTAGCGGGATTTTTATCTCCTTATCGAGGAGTCGGATGGCCGGAAGCGCCATGTCGAAGGTGATGAGGGTTGTCATGTCGGTTACGGTGGCCATCAGCTTAAGCTCTTCAGCCGTGTACATGGGATTGAGGTTGACCACGATTGCCCCGAGCGATAAGACCGCATAATAGGCAATCAGGTATTGAGGGCAGTTCGGTAGGTGGATACCTACCCGATCTCCCTTTTTGATCCCGAGGCCGCCCAGGGCATTGGCGAACCGTAGAGAAAGGATGCGCAGCTCCAAGAAGGTTATTTCCGTGCCGTAAAAGTTCAGGGCCGCTTTGTCCGGGAAGGTATTGGCGGGTATTTCAAGAAGTTCATGGATCAGTAAGCGAGGCACGCGGACCGTCGTCGGTACATTGTAATCATAATGTCTATGCCAAGGTTTTTCTTCCACGCTACAGTACCTCCCCTCTCAATTTTATATGATGTGACAATGTATACACCGTCTTTCTTTCCATCGATGGCAAGGTTATATTTATAGGTGTCGGCGGATAATTGTTTACTGTCACCCGGTTGTCGATCCTTTGTTCTTCTCCTCGTCCTGCAATATCCTGCGCAGCACCTTGCCCACCAGCGTCTTGGGCAGTTCTTTGCGGAATTCAAAGAACCTCGGCACCTTATAGCCCGTAATCTTCTCCCTGCAGAAATGCTGCAGCTCTTCGTTAGTCGCCTGTTGTCCTTCCTTAAGCACGACCCATGCCTTCACCGCCTCCACCTGCCGCGGATCGGGGATTCCGGCAACGCATGCCTCTGCTATCGCCGGGTGCATCATGAGTATCTCTTCCACCTCGCGCGGCCATACCTGGAAGCCTGCGCATTTGATGAGGTCCTTCTTGCGTGACGTCAGGAAGAGATAGCTGTCTTCGTCCAGGTAGCCGATGTCGCCCGTATAGAGCCATCCATCGCGCAAAACCGCGGCTGTCTCCTCCGGCCTTCTCCAGAATCCCTGCATCAGCTGAGGCGCTCGTATGGTGATCTCACCTGTTTCACCCTGCTTGAGTACCTTGGTGCCTGTCTCGATGTCCACGATGCGCACCGCGACGTCCGGCAGGGGTATGCCGATTGATCCCTGCTTCCATTTTCCCTTGACGGGGAAGCTGGCGCCACAAATCCCCGATTCCGTCAAACCATATCCCTCGACCACAGATCCGCTGATGAGCCTCTCGAACTGGTGCTTGGTCTCGCTCATCAGGGGGGCTGCGCCTGAACCGATGTGGGTGAGCGATCGCAGGTCGTCGGGCTTGAGGTTAGGATAATTCAGTATTGCTATCAGCGTGGTGGGGGTAACGGAAATGCCTGCTATCTTATAGTCCCTGATGGTATCCACCATATTTTTGATATCCCGTGGGTTCTCGATCAGCACCTGCTGCTGGTGGGTCATCAGCAACACGCCGAACGAAACATAAACGCCGAAGGAATGAAACAGGGGCAACAGCACCAGCACCTTGTCCTTCCATTCGACGATCACCGTTTTGAACCATGCCCTGTGCTGCATGGCAGTGATGATGATCGCATGGTGGCTGCTCCTGACGCCCTTGGGAGTGCCGGTGGTGCCGCCGCTGAAGAGGATGACGGCCGTGTCCGACGGCTGCACCTTGATGGCGGGACGCGGCGCCCCTTTGTTTTTTGCTATCAGGTCCGTCCACCAGGCGTCTCCTTTTTCCAGCTTGATGGAGTCGCCTTCCTTCGTCATGGGTGACATCGAGTATGTATCGGTATCCGAGGCGATTACGAGCCGCAGCCGGGTGCGTGGCTGGAAGGACTTCATTGCCTGATAATAGCTCGAGCCGACTATTGCCACCTCTGCCTCGACATCTTTTATCGAGCGCTCCAGCTCAAAGGGCGTGTAGAACGGGTTGAGCGGCACGACGATGGCTCCGGCCTTCCAGATGGCAAAGAAGGCGATATAGCTCTGAGGACAATTGAGGAAGAGGCATATAACCCTGTCACCGTGCTTCACGCCGGCGGCACGGAGTGCGGCAGCCAGGGCATTGCTGTGCTCTTCCACTTCCCGGTGGGATACCTCCCTGCCCTGAAAGATGGCGAGGGGATGCTCAGGCCGTTGTTTCAGGGTATCGGCAAGGACGTCAAGGACCGTTATATCAGGATAGGGTTGCAGCGTATGCGGCACGCCGGCGTCGTAGCTCTTTAACCATGGATAATCTTCCATGCAACGTCTCCCTACTTAATTTCGGCTGGAGTCCAGGGATAGAATATTAACTGCCCTTCGCCTCTAGACCCCGAGGTACGCCTTTTTCACGGCTTCGTTGCGCATGAGATCGGCGGTCTTGCCCTGCAACACGAGCTCACCGTTTTCCAGGACATAACCGTAGGAGGCGAGCATGAGCCCGAGGCGTGCATTCTGCTCCACCAGCACTACCGTCACTCCCTCGCGGTTGATCTCCTTGATCTTCTCCGCCAGATGCTGGCGTAATAAGGGGCTCAGCCCTAATGAAGGTTCGTCAAGCAGGAGCACCTCCGGCCGCGCCATCAGCCCCCGGGCGATAGCCAGCATCTGCTGCTGCCCGCCGCTCAGCTCCCGGCCCTGGGCATTGAGCTTGTCCTTGAGGTCGGGGAAGAGATTCAACGCCTTATCCAACGACCTCTGTACCTGTTTCTTGTCTCTTTGCAAATAGGCTCCCACGTATAAGTTTTCCCTGACGGTCAAAAGCGGGAAGATCTTTCTCCCTTCGGGGATCTGAATGATGCCCAGGGAGGCTATCTTGCCGGGTTTCAGGCCGTTTATCTTCTTCCCCTTAAAGAAAATTTCACCCTGCCCCTTTTTTATCTTGACGATGCCGCTGATGGCATTCAGCGTGGTGGTCTTGCCTGCTCCATTTGCGCCGAGGATGGTGACAAATGCCCCTTTCTTGACGGATAAGGACAACTTCCTGACTGCTGCTTTTTTGCCATACTTAACCCAGATGTTTTTAAGTTTCAGCATGCCTTATATCATCTCCGTACCCAGGTAGGCCTCAATGACCTCCGGCCTATTCATCACGTGCTGAGGCTTACCGTCGGCGATCTTAGTGCCGAAATTGAGGACGACTACCCTTGTCGCCACATCCAGCAACACCTTCATGTTGTGCTCTATCAGTATTACCGTAACGCCCTGGTCGTTGATCCGTTTGATCTTATCGACTATGAACATGGCCTCTTCATGATTCATGCCGGTGGTCGGCTCGTCGAGAAGGAGCACGCTGGGGTTTGCTATCATAGCCATCGCGATGCCAAGCATCCTCTGATACCCATGTGAGAGTCCCTCTGCCGGTAAAAAAGTATCGTTCAACAGGTCGAGGAGCTTCACCAGATCGATCACCTTGCCGACAACCGTTTCATTGTCGTCTTTCCAGGACCTGGTTTCCAAAAAAGAGTGCCAGTTTTTCGTTTTATATTGCTGGCACGAGCTGATCAGCATGCATTCCACCACCGTGGTGCCTTCATAGAGCACATTCGACTGAAAGGTCCTTATGATGCCCAGCTTGGCGATCTGATCGGGCCGCAGCCCGGATATCTTTTTGCCGTCAAAAAACATTTCTCCCTTGGTGGGGCGGTAATAGCCGCTGATGACATTGATCAGGGTGGTTTTGCCGGAGCCGTTAGGGCCGACTATGCCCAGTATCTCGCCCTTTTTCACCTTCAGGTCAATACTATCGAGGGCAACAAGCTTACCGAACTCTTTGGTGACATTTTTTAACTCTAAATAAGCCATGAGAATAATTTCCTTATTTTAGTCATCGTCCGTATCAGATTCGTATTCCTCTTCTCTCCAGACCACCTTGGTCCAGAATCGCCCCCAGAGGTCTACTAGGCCCGTTCCTTTTGGCAGAAAGATCAGGACCAGCACA
>Ga0299912_10000974_pt1 | contig 23217 bp, 18 predicted proteins | sample RVTome_2_FD_207667 | JGI IMG/M metagenome (GOLD analysis project Ga0299912, IMG submission 207667) | Soil microbial communities from uranium-contaminated site in the Upper Colorado River Basin, Wyoming, United States - RVT95D214 (version 2) ... | reverse complement strand
CCGGCATCTTACCTGCCATTGCAGATGAAGATACCATCTTTTTCAGCGATGCGTTCAATCATGCAAGTATCATCGACGGATGCCGTCTCGGCGTATCGAAGACTTATGTATACAGGCATAAAGACGTATCACACCTCGAAGACCTTCTGAAGAAAAATAATTCAAAGAAAAAAGTGATCATAACAGATACCGTCTTCAGTATGGATGGAGATATTGCCCCTGTAAAGGAAATATTCAGCCTCTGTAAAGCATATGATTCAATGTTATATCTGGATGAAGCCCATGCTACAGGAGTCATTGGCAACGGTAGGGGCGCACTCATTCACTTTCAGCTGAGACCGGAACCCTGGATAATGCAGATGGGGACATTCTCAAAGGCCTTCGGTTCTTTCGGCGCTTTCCTTGCAGGTTGCTCTGAAGTCGTTCAGTTGGTATTGAATACCGCACGAAGTTTTATGTTTTCGACAGCCCTTCCGTCTTGTGTCACTGCCGCATCCATTGCTGCCCTGGAATTGATTGAAAATGATCCTGGACTGATAACAAAACTCTGGGCGAACAGGCATAAGGCAGCAGACGGCATAAGAGATATCGGATACGACATCATGGGCAGCGAAACGCCTATAATACCTGTATTGACGGGAACAATAGAAAACACCCTGCTTGTCTCAAAGCATCTCTTTGAAAAAGGTATTTATGCACCGGCGATAAGGCCGCCTACCGTAAAAGAACCCAGGATACGAGTGACCGTAACTGCCGCACATACTGACGAACATATTGACCAGTTGATCGAGGCACTGAAACAGGCATAGAACTATGGAAATCCAAAATCCTAATATCGAAACTCTAAACAGGACGGATAGTTGCTCAATGATCAAAAATCAATGTCATTACCCGACTTGATCGGGTAATCCAGAAGAAAGGAACTGGATTCCCTGGTCAAGCCAGAGAATAACACAAGGAAGCCCTGTAGTAAACTTACAGGGAATTATCAAGTTGAAAACTCCCAAACCAAAATTTGAAATTGTCAATTTTGGCTTTGTTTAGGATTTAGAATTTTTTCTGAAGACTTGGAGATTTCATGCCAAAAGGTTTCTTCGTAACCGGCACTGATACGGGAGTCGGCAAGACAATTATCACTGCAGCATTGATTAAGGCTGCCCATCTTCTCGGACACAAGGCATGCGGTATGAAGCCGATAGAGACTGGATGTTTACGGGAAGGTGATGTGTACATCCCTTCTGACGGCATGTTTATAAAGACAATTGCTCATATGGAAGAGACGGTGAATCATGTCTCACCATGTTGTTTTGAGAATCCCCTGGCACCACTTCCGGCTTCCGAAATTGAAGGAAGATCCGTCGATGTTGAAAAAATACAAACAGCATATCGAGAGCTTTCAAAAAAATACGATGTTATTATTGTTGAAGGAATCGGCGGTCTGCTTGTCCCGGTTACCAGGGATTATTTTGTATTCGATCTTGCGAAAGATTTCGGGCTTCCGGTCATCGTTGTCTCGAAGCCCGGCCTCGGTACAATCAACCACACCATGCTTACCGTTACCCATGCTATAAAAGAAGGCATTGATGTTGCCGGGATCATTATCAATTACAGCCTGCCACCGGAAAATACACCTGCAGAAAAAACAAATCCAGATGTCTTGAAAAAGGTCAGTCCGGTCCCGCTAATAGGGATTTTCCCCTATCTCAAAGATTTGGAGAGCAATACCATCGAGAGGGCTGTCCTGAAACATCTGGATTTAACGGTTATCAAAAAATATCTCTGATTTTAGATCAGCTTTAAATCCACAAGGACCTTTTTCAGCTTTTCTTTGTTCGCCGGTGCCATTTCGCAGAGAGGGAGCCTGAATTCTTCCTGTATTTTTCCCATCATCGCCAGTGCTGTTTTGACAGGTATCGGGTTTGTCTCAATGAACATTGCTGCGTTCAGTGGTTCCAATTTATAGTGCAATGCCCGCGCCTTATCATACTGGCCTTTCAGCCAAAAAGAACACATCTGGGAGACTGCTCTTGGTGCAACATTTGCGGAAACAGATATCACGCCTTTACCCCCGAGAGCGAGCAGTGGTAAGGTTGTAAAATCATCCCCTGATATAACAGTTATTCTGTCTCCACAGAGTCTGAGAACTTCACTTACCTGTTTCATATCACCGGTAGCCTCTTTTATGGCGACAATATTCTTAATCTCAGCGAGGCGTGCAACAGTAGCTGGTAGCATGTTGACCGCAGTGCGTCCGGGAACATTATATAAAACGATAGGTATGTCAACCTTTTCAGCAACAATTTTATAGTGCCTGTAAAGGCCCTCCTGAGTGGGCTTATTGTAATAAGGTGTAACAAGCAGTACAGCATCTGCACCCGATTTCTTTGCATGTTTCGTTATCTCGATCGTCTCATCGGTAGAATTTGCACCCGTTCCTGCAATAACAGGAACCCTTTTATGAACAGTTTTTACTGCGATATCGATAACCCTGTAATGTTCTTTATAATCGAGAGTTGAAGCTTCACCTGTCGTACCGCACGGGACAATCGCCGTGGTCCCCTGGGCAATATGCCACTCTATGAGATCGCCGAGTGCCTTTTCATCAACCTTCCCCTTTTTAAAAGGTGTGACAATTGCGACTATTGATCCCTTAAACATAGCTGCCTCCTTTTCTTAAGGGTTTATAAGAATTTCAATCCCACCCGATATTTACCGTTAATCTTTCCCGTCCATTTTACAACAGCAGCCTTTTTCGATTGATGATTATTTATGGCAATCTCGTCTTCAAAGGTCAGGATATGCCCCTGTTCAATGGGAAAATCGGTCAGCATACCGTTCCCTTCACTGCTGATATCGACAGACACGGCAATATTATTAATCTTCTTCAACATATCTCAGCGGTTTGATAACCGGGGTTCGTTCATATTCGTGCAAACTGCCCTTGATAAATATGCTGCATCCCCCTAGTGCCCGACTACACCGTTAAAAACTTCTACAGCAGGGCCTGTCATATACACATGGTTGTTTTGAGCCCATTCAACAAGAAGGTCACCGCCGAGCAAATGAATTGTTACATTTTTTCCAGTAAGCCTTTTGATGTTTGCAGCGACCGCAACTGCCGACGCACCTGTGCCGCAAGCCATTGTTTCACCGGATCCCCTTTCCCAGACACGCATTCTTATCTCTCTGTCGGAAAGCACTTCTATGAATTCGACATTGATCTTTTTGGGGAATATTGAATGGGTTTCGATCATGGGCCCATAATATGTTACCGGGAATTGGGAAACGTCGTCAACAATAATAACCGCATGTGGATTTCCCATCGATACACAGGTAATTTTAAATTCCCTGTCAGCTATCTGAAGGGGGTAATCGATAATACCCCTATGCCCCCCTTTAGAAAAGGGGGGTAAGGGGGGATTTGATTCAGCAGTTATATCCACCGGTATTTTTTCAGGCTCGAAGATCGGCTCACCCATATCTACCTTTACCATGTCACCTGCCTTTTCAGGTTTAATAATCCCTGCAAGGGTTTCAATATTGAGGATGTTCTTGTCAGAAAAATTTCTGTCCCATATATATTTTGCCAGACAACGGATACCGTTTCCGCACATCTCCACTTCACTTCCATCGGTATTGAAGATCCTCATACGAAAGTCTGCGACAACGGACTTTTCAAGCAGAAGGATCTGGTCTGCACCGATACCAAACCTTCTGTCGCACATTCTTGCTGAGAGACCGGGCAGGTTATCAAGAGAGAATTCTCTTGCATCGATGACGATAAAGTCATTGCCGAGACCATGCATTTTCGTAAAAGGTATTTTCATAGCATTCTATTTGTTATTACTTCGGCAACTAAATATCTTAAAGTCGTCATTCCCCGGCTTGACCGGGGCATCTAGAAGGAACTGGATGCCCCGATCGAGTCGGAGCATGACATTTTTATTTATTCACTTGCCGAAGTAATAAATTGTGAAATCTTATTTCAAAAACACCGGGAGTCTGTTCTTTGCCGTGAGGTCATTGTATGTCTCCCGTTCCCGTATCAGCGCATGCTTGCTGCCTTTTACCATGACTTCGGCTGCCCTGGTTCTGCTGTTGTAATTCGAGCTCATGGAAAATCCATAGGCGCCTGCGCTCATAACAGCGAGGTATTCTCCCCGTTTTACCCTCTTTAATTCGCGCTCTCTTGCAAGAAAATCGCCGGATTCACATATGGGGCCGACAACATCACACGTTATCGTCTCTCTCTTTTTTCTGACAACCGGAAGTATACGATGATATGCTTCATACAGTGACGGCCTGATCAGGTCGTTCATCCCTGCATCCACAATAATAAATTCCTTCTCCGGACCCTTCTTAAGATAGAGCGTTTTCGTAACAAGTATACCGGCATTACCTGCAATTGACCTTCCGGGTTCCATAATCAATGTCAGTCTTCTGCCTTCGAGCAGAGGGATGAGGTTCTTTGCAAGGTCTTTAGGAACCGGCGGTTCCTCATCCTTATATGATATTCCGAGACCTCCTCCGACATCGAGATATTTGATATCTACTCCCTGGAAACTGAGTTTATCAATAAGCAGCAATATTCTCTTCAGGGCATCGACGAAGGGAGATACCTTTGTTATCTGTGACCCGATGTGTTTATGTATACCGATAACATCGATATTCTTCAGTTTCGATGCGAGCCTGAAATACTCTAAAGCATCTTCAATAGGAATCCCGAATTTGTGTTTCTTCAGCCCTGTAGTAATATATGGATGGGTTTCAGGATCAATGTCAGGGTTGATTCTCAGTGCGATCGGCGCTTTCCTCTTCATCATGCCCGCAACCCTGTCGATCTCCCTCAGCTCATTTTCAGACTCCACGTTGAACATGAGTATCTTTGCTCTTAAGGCAAATGTTATTTCTTCTTCTGTCTTTCCAACACCGGCGTATACTATCTTTTTAGAAGGTACCCCGGCTTTCAATGCAACAAAAAGCTCTCCGCCTGAAACTATATCGGCACCGCCGCCGTTTTTTGCAAACAACCTGATGATTGCGGTATTTGGATTGGACTTGACTGCAAAACATATGGTGTGCGGATAATCATTGAACGCCTCGTCATATGCCCTGAAATGCCTCAGAAGAGTATTATAGCTATACACATATAACGGAGTTCCGTATTTCTCAGCCAGCTTTCTGACAGGTATATTTTCAGCATACAATTCACCGGACCGGTATTTAAATAAATGCATTGGAGATCTCCATGTTTCGGTTTCTTGGGATTCGGCTATATTTTATACATATTTTCTTTTTATCTCAAGGGAGGAGGGAGAATGGTTTTTGGATTTAATTGCTTTTAGTATGGTAAATTTTTTATATAAAAGGTATTCCATTCCAATTATTGGAGGTTGAGTTGGGAAAGAACATTGTTGAAAAAATATTTGAAGCACACAAAGTATACGGGGGACTGAAAACAGATACTCCTGTCGGATTGAGAGTCGATCAGGTCTATACACAGGATGCGACAGGTACTATGACCTGGTTGCAGTTCGAAGCGATAGGAATCGACAGGGTAAAAGTACCGCTCGCTGTTTCCTATGTCGACCATAACATGATCCAGACAAATTATATGAACCCTGACGATCACCTTTTCCTTCAAACCGTCGCTGCTAAATATGGAGCCTATTTTTCAAGACCTGGGAATGGCATTTGCCATCAGGTTCATCTTGAGCAATTCGCAGCACCCGGAAAGATCGCTCTCGGCACTGACAGCCATACCCCTACAGGCGGTGGCATGGGAATGATCGCCATCGGTGTTGGTGGTCTGGATGCTGCTACAGTTATGGGCGGTTCCCCATTTGAAGTAAACATGCCACAAGTCGTTAAGGTTAATTTGACCGGAAAGCTGCAGCGTCCATGGGTAACCGCAATGGATGTGATACTTGAAATACTGAGAAGGCTCACTGTCAAAGGTGGTGTTGGGAAGATATTCGAATATGGTGGTTCCGGCATAAAGGATCTGAATGTTCCTGAAAGAGCAACTATTACTAACATGGGGGCTGAACTGGGTGCTACAACATCCATATTCCCCAGTGACAAAAGAACAAAGGCTTATCTTGCTGCGATAGGAAGAGAATCCGACTGGGTTGAAATCAAGGCAGATAAGGGTGCCAGATACGCTGAAATCATTACCATAGACCTCAGCCAGATCGAACCAATGATCGCCCAGCCGCACAGCCCGGATAATGTCGTAACGGTAAAAAGCCTTACCGGAATGAAGGTTGACCAGGTATGTATCGGAAGCTGTACAAATTCTTCTTATCAGGCATTGAAAACCGTTGCATTAATACTTAAAGGCAACGCAGTTGCTCCGGATGTAAACCTCCTGATAAATCCCGGATCAAAACAAGTTTATGAGATGATCTCAAAAGAGGGTCTCACCGCAGATATGATAGCTGCAGGTGCAAGAATGCTTGAATCATCATGTGGTCCGTGCATCGGTATGGGTGGAGCACCAGGCAGCAGCCAGGTTTCCGTACGTTCATACAACAGAAATTTCAAGGGCAGAAGCGGTACAAAGGATGCCTCAGTCTATCTCGCAAGCCCTGTATCATGTGCAATATTTGCTTTGAAAGGGGAAATAATCGATCCCCGTGAATCGGGTTTGAACATCAGCAGTTTTAAAGAGCCCAAAAAATACCTGATAAACAGGAATTTCATCATACATCCGAAAGATAACACCACCGATGTCATTGTTCTCAAGGGACCGAATATCAAGGAAATATCCATTAAAGAACCCTTAAAAGATACGATCGAAGCAGAAGTTCTTTTAAAACTCGGGGACAATATAACAACAGACGATATCATGCCTGCTGGTTCCGCAGTGCTTCCATATCGTTCCAATATCCCTGCAATTTCCGAATTTGTTTTCAGTAATATCGATAACTCCTTCAGCAAACGGGCACGGGAGGCAAAGGCAACAGGAGGAGGAATTATTGTTGGAGGTGTAAATTATGGCCAGGGTTCATCCAGAGAACATGCAGCTATCGCACCTATGTTCCTCGGTATACAGGCAGTTATCGCAAAGTCTTTTGCGCGAATCCACAGGTCAAACCTCATAAATTTCGGGATTGTCCCCTTACTTTTTAAAATTTTAGAGGACTACGAGAAAGTAGAAAAAGGTGACAGGCTGATTATTCAGGACATTAAAAATGCGTTAACAGGCATCCAGTCTTACACCGTATATAACCAGACAAAAAAATATTCATTCGAGGTATCTTCGAGTCTTAATGATAGAGAGAAAGAGATCATACTGTCAGGCGGTCTGCTCCCGAATACAAAGAAACACATACGGGATATTTGACAAGAAAAGCAAATAAAAGGTAAATTAATTGTTACCTTTGGGCCGCTAGCTCAGTTGGTAGAGCAACGCCCTTTTAAGGCGTGGGTCGTTGGTTCGAATCCAACGCGGCTCACCAGTTGCGTCCCTATCGTCTAGCCCGGCCTAGGACATCGCCCTTTCAAGGCGGTAACACGGGTTCAAATCCCGTTGGGGACGCCAATTTTATTTCTCTAATTGACTTGAAAAACTGCCTCTGCTACTTTATTCTTTGCCATGAAAAAAACAATAGTACCGTTTGTGTCTTTTCTAATCATTTTAGTTCTTTCTTCGAAGGCATTTACATTCGACGGACCTCTGCAGGTCAAGAACCAGTTCCCCTTGTTCCTTCATATCGATGCGCCTTATTTAGAATCTGCATCTATTAAGGATTCTTTTTCTGCCATCCTTTCTCATTCAAGTGTTTATCTCGTGCGTAATTCATCCGGATGGTCAATGGGGCTTGACATGGAAATAACTGAGCTTAATTTCATGTTCAGGAAAAACATCAAAGATTTCATCGAACTCGGATTTGATTTACCGGTTGTAAGTTTCAATTCCGGATTCATGGATGGCTTTCTCAACAGTTATCACAATGCATTCGGATTTCCTGACTATGGAAGACATAACAGACCTCATAATGAGTTTCTTTACGAGGTTCGAAAAAACGGAGATCTTGTTATAAAAGGGAAAAACGGGCGGACAGGAATTAGTGATATAAGACTCACAGCTAAAAAACCTGTTCTGGAAGGTGATCCCGCCATCAGCATAAAAGGTGATCTGGAAATCCCGACAGGTGATGCAAAGACAGGATTTGGAAACGGTGGTATCGACGCCGGCGTAGCTTTACTGATTGATAAGAACCTGAATGAAAAATTTAAATCTTATTTTAATATTGGGATTGTTTTCCCCGGTGATTTGAAAGCATATGAAAAAGTAGATCTCAGGGAATTCATCCATGGTGGAGCAGCTGTTGAGGCTGCTCTGTGGAAAGATATCAGCCTGCTTGGCCAGGTATTCATTCAGGGGTCTCCATTCCCTGAGACCGACATTGCGTCGGTAGACAGGACAGATGTGCTTCTGTCTCTCGGTGGGAGATATTATTCGGGCAATAACATCTTTGAGCTGTCTTTTACAGAAGACCCGAATACATCAGGTGCACCTGATTTCACCTTGAGTTTTTCATTTAAGAGGAGATTCTAAATTTACTTTGAATACCCCTCACCCTATCCCTCTCCCACAAGGGGAGAGGGGTTATCTTCCCCACCCTTGATGGGAGGGGCCGGGGAGGGTGAATATTTTTACAAACTTGCAAGCTCTCAAGCTTGTAAGCTATTATCCATAATATGAAAAAGAGAAAAAAACACAGACCCGGCTGGGATGAATATTTCATAGGGATAGCAAAAGCGGTTGCAGCAAGGGCAACCTGTCTGAGGAGAAAATACGGTGCTGTCATCACAAAGGACAACATAATAGTAAGCACCGGGTATAATGGTGCTCCTTCAGGGATGAAGGACTGCCTGGCGGTCGGCAGATGCACAAGGAAAGAACTGCAGATTCCCCATGGCGAGAGATATGAACTCTGCCATAGCGTTCATGCAGAGGCAAATGCCATTATTCGCGCGTCTGTCGATGAATTAAGTGGCGCAACGATCTATATATCGGGGTCAGACGAGGGGGAAAAAGAATGCAGCTCTGAACCATGCATGATGTGTAAGAGGCTGATACTGAATGCAAGGATAGCTAAAGTTGTTTATTCAGACGGGAATAATAGTTTCTTGGTTGTTGACCCGAGGAAATGGTTAAAGAAAAGGGTTTAGCACCGCTGAATATATAACGAACTCTGTTCCAATGGTTGTCATTATCCGGCTTGACCGGATAATCCAGTTCTTTTCCCAAACCCTCTCGATACTGGATTCCCCGATCAAGCATGCCCTCGACTGCGATCGGGGGTCGGGGAATGACGGAGAGAGATCTTAAATGACATGTAAGATATTTGAGAATTAATAGCATAAATTCTGTCTATACCAGCGGAACGGTATTTTCATTCTTTCTTAGACCGCTTCTCCGTATTCCGGAACCTCGTCTTCTGCAAATCATTCAGACGATCTGTGGTATTATTAAGTCTCATGGAAAAAAGACTGCAGAAGATTTTTTCTGAAATGGGAATCGCTTCGAGAAGGAAGGCTGAAGAGTTGATAACCGAAGGAAGAGTTACGGTAAATGGCCGGATTGCAACTCTCGGTACAAAGGCAGATCCCGTGAAAGATCACATAAAGATTGACGGCAAGCTTCTCTTAAGGTCGGAGCCGAAAGTTTATATCGTTCTTAATAAACCCAAGAACGTTGTAACATCTCTCTATGACCCTGAAGGAAGGCTGACTGTAAAAGATTTCCTGAAGGGTGTAAAATACAGAGTCTATCCGGTTGGAAGACTTGATTATGATTCTGAGGGACTGCTTTTATTGACAAATGACGGAGATTTTGCCCATGCAGTACTTCATCCGTCTAAAAAGATTTCAAAGACATACCTTGTTAAAGTGAAGGGGTTGCCTGAGGAAAAAGAGATTGATAAATTAAAGACAGGCGTTAAGCTCATAGATGGCATAACAGCTCCGGCAAAGGTAAAAAAAATCAGAATAACAGAAAATAATTCCTGGCTTGAGATGACAATCTATGAAGGCAGGAAGAGGCAGATCAGGAGGATGCTCGAAAAGATAGATCATCCGGTGCTCAAGCTTAAGAGGATAAAAATAAACGGGATCGAACTGGGAAAAATCGAGACTGGTGAATACAGATATTTAACACCGGAAGAGGTTAATAAAATGAAAAGGGAGGTTGTTTTAGTTAGCTAATAAGTTAAGACGTTTTCCCAATGTCATTTCCGCTTGTCGGGTCGCCTCAGGCAACTAGTTCTCCTCAGCGAATCCGCCTGATTGCGGACCGAATAGAGAATCCTTCTTTGAAAAAGAGATTCGGAAAGATTCCGGACATCCGTCAATATGCAAGACGGACGGAATGACTAAAGAGCAGATATCGTATATTATAGTAAGGTTTTGACTGTTTGGAGGTTTCATGGTTAGAGATAAAGGATGCGGAGAGATATGTAAATCCGATATCGGCCGGAACCTAACCCTGTGTGGCTGGGTTTTCAGGCGAAGGGATCACGGCGGACTGATTTTTATAGATTTACGTGACAGAAGCGGAATTCTTCAGGTAGTGTTCAGTCCTGATGTTGCAGGCGATGCACATGAACTCGCACACGATTTACGCAGTGAATACGTCATCTCTGTATCCGGTGAAATCAGGAAGAGACCGGGGGGTACTGAAAACCCTAACATGCTTACAGGTGCGGTTGAGATGTATATAAATAAACTCGAAGTCCTGAATGAATCATCGCCTTTACCTTTCGGTATAGAAGATGCTGCGGATGCATCAGACACGCTGCGACTAAAACACCGCTATCTTGATTTGAGAAGACCGGAAATGCAGAGAAATTTCATTATCAGACATAAAGTCACAAAGGTTATCAGAGACTATCTCGATGAAAGGGAATTCCTTGAAATCGAAACACCCATGCTCACAAAATCAACACCTGAAGGTGCGAGAGACTATCTCGTGCCGAGCCGCCTGAACCCCGGGAATTTCTATGCATTGCCTCAATCTCCACAGCTCTTCAAGCAGATCTTAATGGTTGCCGGCCTTGAGAAATACTTCCAGATCGTGAAATGTTTCAGGGACGAAGACCTGCGGGCAGACAGACAGCCTGAATTCACTCAGGTTGATCTTGAGATGTCCTTTGCAGACAGAACTGATGTCATAGAAATTATAGAAGGCATGATGAAGAAGCTCTTCGGGGAAATCCTCAATGTAGACCTTGCCCTGCCTTTCCCTTCTCTGGGGTTCCATGAGTCTATGGAAAGGTTCGGGAATGATAAACCAGACCTCCGGTTTGGCCTTGAACTGAAAGAAATGGCTGATCTGGCAGAAAAAGGCACGTTCAAAGTCTTTCTCGATGCAATAAAGGCTGGCGGAAGAGTCAAGGCGATGAATGGCAAGGGGATGGCCGGTCTTTCGAGAAAAGAGATCGACATGCTTACCGAAGAGGCAATCTCATTCGGTGCAAAAGGCCTTGCATGGATCAAAGTGAAAAACGGGTTTGAGTCTCCGATCTCTAAATTCTTTCCTGAAGAAATCCTGCGGCAGATGGCACAGCGTCTTGAAGCAGAAGAAGGCGATTTGATGCTCTTTGTTGCGGACAGCGAAAAAGTCGTTCACGATGTACTGAGCAGGATGAGACTGGAGCTCGGCAAAAGATTAAACCTGATAGAACTGGGGTATAAATTCGCATGGATTACTGATTTCCCGCTCCTCGAATGGAATGACGAGGAAGACAGATTCGAGGCAATGCATCACCCGTTTACCTCACCGATGGATGAGGATATTGAAAAAATGCTTGCAGGTGATATCAATAATAAAGAACTTCTCACCTCACTCAAGGCAAAAGCTTATGATATCGTCCTCAATGGTTATGAGATCGGAGGCGGCAGTATCCGCATCCACAGGCGCGATCTGCAGAGGAAGATGTTTGAGATATTAAGGATCTCCGAAGAGGAGGCAAGGGTAAAATTCGGGTTCCTGCTTGATGCGCTTGAATTTGGTGCACCTCCCCATGGCGGGATTGCACTCGGTCTTGACAGGCTTCTCATGATTATGGTCGGCGCTTCATCCATAAGGGACGTGATTGCATTCCCAAAAACACAGAAGGCATTCTGTCTCATGAGCGGAACACCATCGGCAGTAGAACCGAAACAGTTAAAGGAACTTAGCATAAAGATAGACCTACCTGAAGTATGACAATTGCCTCGACCATAAAAAAATTTTGATCATTCTTCCTGTATCTTCTTTAGTACTCCTTCTGCAATTTCACGGACATATCAGAAGTTCTGAATATATTCAATATATGACTGATAATTTCGTTTTACTTCCGCCAAGCTGTCTCCACCGAATTTCTGGAGAAAAACATCTGCAATCGTGAGAGCAACCATCGCTTCTCCTATAACCCCTGCAGCAGGTACTGCGCAGATATCAGAGCGTTCATATGTTGCTTCAACAGACTCCTTTGTTATGATGTCAACAGATCGAAGGGGTTTTCTTAATGTCGGTATTGGTTTCATAGCAGCTCTCAGGATTATTGGCATACCGTTTGTCACTCCGCCCTCGATCCCTCCTGCATTGTTTGTTTTCCTATAAAAGCCTTTTATGGCAAGTTCGGAGATATTACCCCCCTTGGTCCGCCTCAGGTGGAGGGGATGTGGGGGTACATGCTCTTCGCTCTTTACTTGATAAAATATTTCATCCATTACCTCTGATCCGAACCTGCTGCTCATCTGAAAACCAAGGCCTACCTCAACTCCCTTGATCGCCTGTACGCTCATCAATGCCTGAGCAAGCTTTCCGTCAAGCCGTTTATCCCACTGAATATGACTTCCGAGACCAATAGGCACACCGGTTATAAAAACCTCGAATATCCCTCCAAGTGAGTTTCCTTCCTTAACAGCTTTATCTATCAGTTTGACCATCTTTTTTGATATCTCTTCATCCGGGCATCTGACAGGTGATTTTTCAGCCTTATTAAAAAACGCAAATAGTTGTTTTTGATTTGACTTTTGACTTATGGCTGATGACCCGTGAATCCTGATTTTTCCTATTTGAATGACATAGCTGCCGATTTTTATATTGAACTCCGTCAAAAACCTCTTTGCTACTGCGCCCAGAGCAACCCGCATAGCTGTTTCTCTTGCACTTGAGCGTTCAAGGACATTTCGTATATCATGCTGGTCGTATTTAATTGCACCGGGCAGGTCTGCATGACCTGGCCTTGGCCTCGAAACAGCAGGGATCGCGCCTTCTGCTAAGGCATTTGGAGACATGCCTTCAAGCCAGTTTTTGTAGTCTTTATTTGATATGAAGAGTGTTATCGGGGATCCGATGGTCTTTCCCCATCTGACCCCTGACAGGATTTCAGCATGGTCGGACTCTATCTTCATCCGTCCGCCCCTGCCATATCCCCCTTGCCTTCTCTTGAGGTCTCTGTCAATATCCTCCTCGGCAAGAGAAAGGCCGGATGGAATGCCTTCAAGAACCCCGATGAGAGCCTTTCCATGTGACTCACCTGCAGTTATGTATCGAAGAGCAGACATAGTGTAAAATAGTTAGTGAAAGTATACCATAAGTCTAGGCGTTTGTATTTTGGATAAAAGAATATCAATCAACATCAAAACCATATCCGGCTATCTCCTGATTCTCGCTGTGTCTTTCTTGCTCCATACCGTAAAACCCTCCAGTCATATGTTCTACACATTATTACCCGTCCTTATGCTGATAATCCCGATTATTTCAGGATACAGGGTCAGGATAGCATTGTCTTTAAAAGACATCGGGATAGGATTTCTTGTATCGGTCATTATCCTGCTGCCTTACTATCTCATGTTTGGAGGGGACGGAAAAACCCTGACATGGTCTTATGTTCTTATGCAGCTTCTGATTATCTCTTTCCCTGAGGAATTTTTTTTCAGAGGTTTTTTACAGGATTCAATTGGCAGGAATTATCAGGCTGTTGTGTTTGTAAGCCTGTTCTTTGCCCTTGCCCATCTTCCAAATGCCTTTTTTGAAGGCGAATGGATATCGCTTCTGAGTTTCTTCCCTTCACTTGTAATGGGATGGCTTTACATGAAGACAAACAATATAATCCCCGGGGCGATTTTTCACCTTTTGGCAAATCTTGTCTATCAAAGATAACTGAGCAACTATACCAAATAGTACAAAATTGTTTTCAATGTCAAAGGCAGATATGCTTTATTATGCTGCTTATGGACTTATTTTGGGGGGATATTTATACACCTGCGGAAAGCGTTCTCTCATATCGGAATCACTGAGAACGACACGGACTCCTCTTTGAAACAGTTGTTCAATAGTCTCAGCGTCATTTACCGTAAAGACTGCCATATTGAGATGGGAAAAATTTTCTATAAAACTCTCACTGACGTGTTCCGCCGGCAATGAGACACTGTCGGCACCTGCAATAATCGTATTGTATTTTGCCTTGAAGAGGGCTGTTTTATTTTCCAGATTCCGATGAAGCCAGTAAATGGTATGTATTTCAGGGCCCACCGACTTCAGCTTCCTTAAAGCCCTGGCTCTTTGTGATTCGATGAAAACATGTCCCTGTAAATGATAAGTCCTGACCAGATCCGAAAGTATTTTCCCGCTTTCTGCTGCATTGTCCGTATCGAGATTCTTAAAGTCAAGCCAGTAATAGAATTGATCCGTATACCGTTTAAATACTGTATCAAGAGAAAGGACGCTGTTATTGTCTGACATCTTTGGTAAAATATCGTGTGCGACAATAAATCCTTTCCCTTCCAGGAAATGGATATCGATTTCTATGCCATAGTAACCCGTGTTCCGGGCTGCATCAAAACTTTCAATAGAGTTATCCCGGAATCCCTGCGTAAAACCCCGATGTGCCCAAATCATATGTCGCGGCAGATTTTGAAGTGTTTGTACCTTTATCGAATTGAATTTTACGATAATGAGGGAATACAGGAGCAGAGGGATTCCTGCAAGAATGGCGATAACAATAACGATATTCTTATAGGACATGGCAATCAATTTATTTTGTTTCATGTAGTTTATTCCATATGAGATCATTTTTTACAAGCCATCGCTTATACTGCAACCATGAGACATAATCGCACATGGTGAAGGTTTCCTCCCCGGCAGGTGAAGCAGGATCATGTGCAGCAGTATCACAGTGTATATCATCACGGTTAAAAGATACATTCTTACCATTAAGCCTGTAGAAGTAAAGATAATGGTGCGAACCGAGAACGTTTGGATATCTAACCCTTCCGTCGGGATCAAAGACTGACAAGCCCTCAAAAGAGTTCGGGATATTTACGTTCAAAAGATGGAGCATCGAAGGCACGATGTCTACCGATGAAGAGGTGACGTCTAATGTCTTGGGCAGTTTATGAGTAGGGTCATAGATGATAAAAGGGACTTCATCATACAATCCTGCTTTTTGATCCTGTATGAGTTTCTGATATTCAACACCCGGGAAAAACGCATGGTCTGACGTTAAAACTATTATTGTATTCGATGCAAGATCGCTCTTTTTGAAGTATTCCCAGAAAGTTCCAAAAGCTGCGTCATCATTATGGATAATATGCAGAATAGCATTGTCCTGCCCGGGATATCTGATACAATCCTCCGGCAACCTGAAGGGAGGGTGCAGGTCATCAGTCGAGACAGTTATGGTAAACGGCTCTACAAATGAGCGATTTTTGAGCCCCTTTAACAAAAATCCTATGACCTGCCGGTCTGAATATGCAAGCTTTCTGAAGATATTGCCAAGAGGTTTTTCTTTCAAGATCTCTTTTATGTCCAAAGCACCATAGATTATATCCATGCCGTTGGCCTTCATAAAGGGCAATTGTACAGCAAAATACGGATCACCGGGAACTATATTATATGAATGATACCCTTTTCTTTTTAAGACCTCGGGCAGGCAGAGCAAATCGAACTTCATGACACCATTATTATCCAGCCATTCTTCTTGTCCAAAAACAGGATAATGGGAGCAGAGAACAGATACGAGGCCGTTCATTGTGGGTGTTGTTGTATTATAAAAGGGCCTGACAACCAGAGACGCTTCAGCAAAGGCATCAATATTTGGGGATATTCCTTCAAAGGGAGAACCGTAATGCCCTAAAAGTCTGGCAGAAAGGGATTCCATGACAATGATGATGATGTTGGGGGTAGAAATTCCTTTACCAGACTGCTGATAGGGGAAGGCATTCTGAAAAACCTCACGCTTAAAAAGCGGATATTGCTCTTTCTCATTAATATATACACCGAAGAAAGCCTTCAGTCTTTCCTGAACTGATGAAGGTATTGTCTCCTGAGCGATATCGTATCCTGCCTTTCCTGTTTCGTTATGGAAAGAGGACAATAAAAAAACCTCGGGAACCGTTGAAGCAATTGGATAACGATACCGGAATTCATTCATCCAGATACGTACAGACAGTGACCTTCGATCGATGTTTTCGAAAAAGATGAACAAAGACATCATCAGGGAAAGCAATAAAAATGCAATACCTTTTGATATATACCTATACCGTGAGTAATCAAGCTGTTTCAGTAAAAAATGAATAACCAGGACGATAGGGACCGGGATGATCACGAAGAGTAAACTTTTGATATCAAACACCATGCTGAGAGATGATTTTTCTATATGTGAGAGAAAGTCTCTGCCGATATGAGTACCTGCATAATAGATATGTGCAAGATTAAAAATACGGTAAATCATCCATACGGCAACAAGAGAAATAAACAACACATAAAAATACCGGTATATCTTCCGGGGGATAAAATTAAGAAAAAGATAGAATAAACCGGTAACGATAAGAAGGTACTGCAATTCTCTCTGTGATTGAACAAACGAGAGAAGTACCCGGAATGTTTTTCCAGGGGTTGTCATATCTCCGCCTTCAAGGCCGATCATTATTCCAAGGCGGTAGAGAACTAACAGAACTATCAAGAAACCTATAGCTAAAAAGGATTTTGTGAACGTTTTAATAAACTGTCCTACGGTAAGTTCCCGGGATACATGAGAAGCCTGCTGCATTTTACTGATCTTTTTTACGGCTGCCTTTTCCCCTGCCAGCATAGTCATCTCGATTCATTCTCTTTATTATCCAGATAATCGCAAAAGGCATCAATAATACAATGGAATCTGCTAAAGCAGTTTGATAATTCTGGGGCTTGCCTATGGAGCATCCGCCGCCACCGCCACCACCACTGCCTTGATCTCCTCCCGTAAGAGTCGCGGATGCCTCATTGGAATATGGAGAAGAAGCAGCGGCATTAAATGCCCTTAACCTGTAAGTATAAGTTTTTCCAGCCTTGAGACTACTGTCAGTATATGCAGTCTGATTTTTTGCAATAGAGGCTATTCCCAGAAATTGTTCTTCGGCCTCTTTTCTTTCTATCTTAAAACCATCTTCACCTGTAGAATTATCAATCCATGTAAGCACAATCTGTGTTTTTGACTGAACAACAGCATCAAGGGTAGTTGGTGACATGAGAGATGTTATTGCTTTATATGCGTTTACTCTGCCTCGTGTCAGAATCTTATTCTGAAGAGATGGTTTCACTTCAACAGTAGTCAGGATCGTGCCCTTTATCTGATCAGCATTGAAACTGCCGTAATATGCACCTATGAGTGTTGCCACACCAGCAACGACCGCAGTGGACATCGATGTCCCATTAAAAAACTGATAAGCATCATCGTAACTGATATAAAAGGCCTCCGTACTGCCCAGTGGTTTTATTGCATCTACAAAATCCTGATTTTTTGCACCGTCTCCATATGTCAGAGGAAGGTCTACAAAAAGACCGGTGAAATTATGGACCCCGGTGAAAAATCTTCCGTTTGTGTCATCGGTAACATAAACAGCATGAAGATAATTCTGATAGAAACTGCTTGTCCCGATATCGTATCCGATGTCCTGACCGGTTATGAAAAGACGGCCTCCGTTATCCAGAAAAGACTGAAGGTTGGCCTGATCGTTAATCGTCAGGGTATTGCTGAACTGATCACCCGTAAACCATATCACAAGCTTGTATTGATTTAATTGGGCAGCTGACGGGCCATTGCTTCCGGCAGGGACTGAATAAGAATCGAATGTATTCCCGAGGGCCTGAAGAGCCTGTGTAAAGTAAATTTCATAAGAATCTCCTCCATCATCATCAACAAGGAGTATTTTGTCACTCTGGACGACGTTATGAAAATTCAAAACATTCTGCATAACAGCATTTCGAATAGCAGGACCGTTTATTCCTTCAAAGCCATATGATAAATACACGACCTTATATGCCCCGCTATATGTTATGCCTGTTGTAAAAGAGGGTATCGTGCTCAGAATGTTTACCCCCGGTGCAGCCACATCCACCGACGTATTCCCATAATTTGAAAATATTGTCAGGTTATCATTTTGATCTGTTGCTGCAACGGAAAGAATATGCGGGAGATCAAAGCTCGCAGGATATGCAGGTGTTAGATCATTATTATCGCCGAATCCACTTCCACCGTTGCCGGCTGCGATTACAAAGAGGACATTTCTGTATAATGCTATTGTATTATACAGCAACTGCGAATAGTCCGGCCCGCTTAAACTCAGATTAATAACCCTTGCGTTATTTGTCGCTGCAAACACTATCGCTTCGATAACATCAGCGACAGTGCCTTCTCCAGTTTGATCAAGTACTTTCAGCGGCATGATCTTTACACGCCAATTTACTCCAGCAACTCCCTTCATATTATTACCCACTGCTCCAATGATACCTGCCACATGTGTGCCATGGCCATTAAGATCGTCAGGATCATTGTCGTTGTTGACAAAATCATAACCAGCTATCAGATTATCCGATAGGTCCGGATGGTTACTGTCGACACCGGTATCGATAACTGCAACGGTTACGGAAGAAGAGTCTTTTATGATATCCCAGGCCTCAGGGCAATCGATATCAGCATCAAAAGTACCGGTTGTACCATTTACCGTTTGGCCGGTGTTGTGGAAACCCCAGAGTTCATTAAATCTGGTGTCATTCGGCAACATAGAGGCCCTAACTATGAAGTTCGGTTCGGCATATTCAACAGCCGGATCCGCCCTGTATAAATCAACTGCCTCTTCCACTGAAATACCCTCCGGTATTCTTATCCTCTCAAGCCCCTCCTGCCCTAACGTTCTAATCCGTTTCGAGCCCAGGGCATAGTGAACGCTGTACTTCTTATCTTCCTGGACACCTGTCTTAAATTTGACGATTATCTCCCCCTCTTTATAAACAGACGGGGAATTCCTCCCGGGGATATCCCCTCCGCATGACAGGAGACTCAGTATGATGAGAACCAGAAATGCATACCTAAGCACGTTACCTCCTTATATGGGGATTTGGCCCCTAATTGGAATTATATAATATCCAGGAGAAATCCTGTACCGATCCAACTCAATACGGACCAGGGGATTTTCGAGAAAAGATTTACCGGGCATCAACTCCATATTGAGGTCCGCGACTCTGTCTTTAATAACACCTTTCAGCCTCGCATAGATGTCCCTGCCCTCGAGGGTAACAGAAACAATATTTATAATGTTTCCTGTTATATCCACTGATCCTGTTACGGTATTAAAAAAATTCAGTGGCACCTTGACACCGGAAAAATCTGCCGGCTCAAAGCTTGCAGCGTTTGTAGCAAAATCAATGTGTCCCTTATCATTCATCATGGTTAGTCTGCCTGAAATGGTTCCGGTTCCCCGTATCCCGAAAGATTTGAAGAATGGTACCTCATTCATCTCTGCGTCTTTAAAAACGAGTTCCATCTGCATCTCTTTGCCGGCACGATTCATATTTCCCGAGATAGGCCCTCTTCCGACAGTTCCATCGTATGACAAACTCAACCGTAACATGATAAGACTGAGCGGATTTATTCGGCCTTTGATATTATTCAAGGAGAAAAGTTCTTGAGAGGAACTTTTCAGCATTACGTTGTCAATACTCAAATCATAGAATAATCCTTTTTGCAGCCCTTGAACCTCCAAGTCGATCATATAATCTTTGGCGGAATCTTCTATGATGGATTCTATCGCAGTTGCCGGAAATGCTATCCATATACACCAGATAACAACTGGAACAGCAGCAAGAGCGATAATAATTTTTTTACCTAAAAATCCCTCTTGCCCCCCTTTACGAAAAATCCCCCTTAGTCCCCCTTTTGTAACGGGGGATTGAAGGGGATTATTTTTATGATTTATTGTCTTGCTATGAAGCATTATTGCTTCACTTAGTCTTTAAAAAAGAGAGGGATAGGGAGATATTCAGGAGCTCCGGGTTTTCAAACGCCTTTTTTACTGTCGCCTTTTTGATGGTAAGAACCATGGGAGCGTTTTCAATCCTGTAAAAAATATTCACTGTTTCATTCATAGTAACTTTTTCTATATAGACATCAGCCTCTTCTTCAGATCCGTCCTTTGATTCCCTCTTTCCCGTTGCCTTAACTGTCTTCACTTTATCTTTTAATCCTGTAGAGGAAAAAACCTCATCAACAGCCTGGATAATACCCTGAACGTTGGTGAGATTTTTCCTGCTTTCAACCGCATCAATTTTTTGTTTGAGGGATACATACTCATCATGCAGCATCATTATTTCTTTTCGCTGGTCTTTCAGCTGTTGCAATTCTTTTTTTGCAGACGCGAGCTGATTCATTCCGAACGCCGAAATAATGATAAAAATAATCAATCCTGAGGCAATATAAAGCAACCTTCTATTCCTGAGAAATTCCCTCAAATCCCTTTCTCCTTTGCCGTAATAGTAAACATCATCCTTCCCTGTGCCGAGGACTTTGAATCGGCTATGCTCACATCGCTGAAGATATTATCCAGTCTTTCCTTTGCCTGCTGGATATCACTTAATGACGGGGCTTCACCCTTCAGGGCAAGTTCCCTGTCCACTGTGACCTCATTGAATACAACTCCTTGTCTGTCAATCTGAGAAATCTTGAGAAGGACGTCGAGAGGCTTTACACCGATAAAAATCTCCTCCCTGGTTTTTAATTCTTTCATGTGGGATTTAAGCTGATAGAGTTCATTCACAATATTCTTTTCATTAGGAAAGACATCTCGATAATCCTTCCGTATTTCATTCTTCAAGGATGCTATCTCATACCGTACGGATACGATTTTGTACAATAAGCTCCCTGACAGGGCAAGTGCGATGAGTATCAGCAGCACTGCTGTAATTCTCAGAGATTTTTTAGTTTTCTCAATATCCCGGGTGTACGAAAATTCGCTCCTTCTCAGATTTACCGTCGGTGCTTTCATTTCCTCCAGGGCAAGTGCTATCCTCTCCTCGTCTTCCAAGGTCACCGGTGAAAAAAGTTTTGAGAGGTCAAAATCCTTCATCAAGCTTCTCAGTTCCAGGGAAGTGACGAATACGGGGTCCAGGTTATGAGATTTTAGTTTGTCAAGAATCTCCCGGATGATATTTTTTTCTATATATACAGCAAGGACCTGAGATGTATTTTCTGAATTTCCGACGATTATGTGATCGAATACAACTTTGTCAGATCCACCCAGTATCAGTCCATCGAGTTCATATGGAAGAACTTCCCTGATTCTGTCCTTATCGGAAAACGGCAGATCGATGACCCTGAAGTTAAGACTGCCGGCAGGCAAGCTTACATAAGCATTTCCTATGTCTTCCGGTACTCTATCGATAGAGAAATCATTTTTATAGGAAACGGGATACTTTTTGCTCTCTCTCAGTTCATATTGACTGCCTTTTACCTCAAACAGGTATATGCTTAATTCCTCTTCTTGTATGTCAATAAAAACTGATTTGCCCATCAATATTCCTTCCAGTATTCAATCATTGCAGATGATGAGGATGTATTAAGTACAGTCACGATAATCCTCTTCACCCCTTCTGAAGCAGCAGTGGAATTGATAGAGAAATGTGTACCTTTCACTGTTATCATGCTGCTAATGGGATTATAAATCATCGAGGTAACCCCGTCTACTTTCTGCATCTGGGTAATATCTTCAAAAGGATTTATCTTCCTGTACTCAATCACTCTCTGAGCAAGTTCTTCGTTTATTTCATCTGAAAGACACTGAAGAACAGGTTTTTCAGCACCGTTAATGTTAATAAAAAGGTTATCCCTGGTTCCATAAACAGTTACATATGGCAATAATTTATCATAATCTTCTTTGCTTATTCCATTTATTAAGAGAAGCTCATCAACACTGAGGAGCGCAGAATTTTTTGCATTCTGTTCAGAATCAGGAAGTTTGGCCACATTATCCTTGTCAATCCAGTCTATTACCCTGTCTGCGATCTTTTCATCTAATGAAAGGATTTTGAGAAGTTTCTGAAATGACTTATATGCAGTCCCATTAAAAACTTCTCCACTTGAAACTAAAGAATTGACATTGAATTTAGAAGTCTCATCTTCAATCCTTACTACTATTGTCCCGTTAAAATCTTCAAACGAGTTTTCGACAGGCAGTTCCATGGACCCGGGATACGAATAAGTCTCGCCGTTCAGCTTTTCCGACAAAATCTTTGCTGAGACATTTATGCCTGACTTTGCCATGATGGAAAGGCGCTGCGAGTCGCGCCAATTATAGAGATTATTCGTACCTGTATAGACCCCATACGAAAATTCAACCACCATGGCAGTAATTAAAACAAGTGCCAGTAAGGTCACAACCAGTGCTATGCCTTTCTGATTATTTAAAGCGTGCATCAGACCTTTTTTCCGTACATCGGTTTAGATATGTCTGAAAGGGTCATTTTTTTCCCTTTAACCATTACCGACAGGGTAATCCTGATTTCGTCAGGCAGGTTCTTATTTATTTCCGTATCCCATGTTTTCACCCACGTATTGTTGTACTTTGCCTCAACGGTAAATTCTTCGAGCCCCTCGATGATATCAACACCTTCAGTCTCTTCCTTGCTGTACGGAGATTCTATCTTCTTCAGGAGATTCAAATTTCCATCCTTGTCTTCAATATAATATGAGATTTTGGAAATGCCGGGTCTTAATACTGAAAAGGATGTAAAACTAAGCTGCGTAGCCTGCTTGCCGTAGACGTCCCTGTCCTGTATTTGCAGTATTGTGCTATCATCTTTTCCCTCATAATAAACAGAATCCAGCTCACGCCGTAAAATGTCAATCGCATTTCTCGACTCCTGAAGTTTCAACAGTGATTCGTCCATTCCTTCAATCGCTC
>Ga0299912_10000973_pt1 | contig 23222 bp, 17 predicted proteins | sample RVTome_2_FD_207667 | JGI IMG/M metagenome (GOLD analysis project Ga0299912, IMG submission 207667) | Soil microbial communities from uranium-contaminated site in the Upper Colorado River Basin, Wyoming, United States - RVT95D214 (version 2) ... | reverse complement strand
ACCGCCATGTCGATCATCTGCGGCAGGTGGTGGATGTTCTGCCGGTGCATCACCGCATTGACGGTGAGCGGCAGGTCCAGCTCCCGTACCCAGCGCGCCGCCTCGAGCTTCTTGTCGTGGCCGCCGCGATAGCCGCCGACCCGGTCGGCGAGCTCCGCCTCGCTCCCCTGGATGCTGATCTGCACGTGGCAGAGCCCGGCCGCGGCGAGGTCCTCGACCTTTTCGCGCGTCAGCAGCACCGCCGAGGTGATCAGGTTGGTGTACAGGCCCGCCTCGGTGGCGTGGCGCACCAGTTCGACCAAGTCCTTGCGCGCGGTCGGCTCGCCGCCCGAAAAGTGCACCTGCAGCACGCCGATTTCGCTCAGCTCGGTGAGCACCCGCTTCCACTCGCCGGTGGTGAGCTCGGCGTTGGCGCGTTCCATCTCCACCGGGTTGGAGCAATAGGGGCACTGCAGCGGGCAGCGGTGCGTGAGTTCGAGCAGCACCGCGAGCGGGATGCCGTAGGTTTCGGCCACCGTCCGTCCCCGGCCTTCGAGCACGGCGATGCCGTCGGCGGGATCGATGGCGAGCATGCCCGCGTCGGTCATGGTCGGGCTCATTGCACCTTCTCCCTGGCGTTGACGAGGAAACCCCTGCCGGCAAGGTCCTGCAGCAGGCCAATCACGTCGGTGGCGATGACGTCGCGGTCGGCCGTGTACTTGGCCGCCAGCAGCCCGACGATGGCGGCCACGTCGCGGCTGCCGTCGCACAGCTGCAGGATCTCGATCGCCACCTCGTCCGGTGCGAGCACGCGCTCGGGCACCAGCAGCACCCAGCGGTCCCGCGTCTCGTCGAACTTGAGGCGGGCGTGCCGCGCCAGCACCGGCCGGCTGGTCGCGTCGACCGCCATCCGGCGCGCGGCAGGCCCCGTCATCGGGCTGGCTCGGGCACGAACGCACCCGGGGGCACGTGGCCCTCGACATAGGCGTGATGCAGCGCATCGAGCTGCACCCAGAGCACGTTGGTCTTGAAGATCAGCGCGTTGCAGACGACCGCCCGCTCCTCGGGGGTGCGCGCGTGCTCCCGCACATAGGCGAGGGCGAAGCGGGCGTCGCGCGGGGCCTGGTCGAGCCGGCGCTGGAAATAGGTCATGATGGAGGGGTTGATGAAGTCGTAGTGCTCCAGCATGCCCACGATGCGCTCCTCGTGGATGGCGGGCGCGAACAGCTCGGTGAGCGAGGAGGCGATGGCCTCGAGCGGCGACTTGTCCCTGACGAAGTGCACGTAGGCGTCCACCGCGAAGCGGGTGGCGGGCAGGATCATCTGCGTCGACTCCACCATCTTGCGGTCGAGCCCCAGGCCGTCGGTGAGCTTGAGCCAGCGGTCGATGCCGCCCTCGCCGCCGATCTCGCCGTCATGATCCTCGATGCGGTGGCGCCATTCGAGCCGGATGGCGCGATCGCGGAAGCGCGACATGACCACCGAGTCCTTGATGGGGATCGAGCTCTGGTAATAGTAGCGGTTGAGCGCCCAGGCCTGCACCTGGCCCTTGTTGAGCTTGCCGCCGTGCAGCAGGCGATGGAAGGCATGCAGGCTGTGATAGCGCGTCGCACCGATATGGTGCAGCTGCGCTTCCAGCGCCTCGGCCGAATCGAGCGGCGCCTCGTCCGAAACCGTGAATGCGGTCATTGCTGTCACAGGGTGAACTCCATTCCGTCAGTGGGTACGATCCAGCCCCGGGCGGCGGCAGCTTCGCTCTCGGGCGAACCGCCCTGCAGCACCCGGTTGGAATTGTTGATGTGCAGAAACACCTTTCGGCCGAGCCGCAGGCCCTCGAGCGCCACCATCGAGCCGTCGCTGCCCGACATCGACATGTGTCCCATGCGGCGGCCGGTCTTGCTGCCCAGGCCCGCCAGGATCAGCTCGTCGTCCCGCCACAGCGTCCCGTCGAAGAACACCAGCGGAGACCCGCCGAGCCGGGCCAGGAGGCCCGGGTCCGGCGCCGCGCAGGCGGCTACGAAATGGGCACGGGCATCGCCGCTCCAGATCTCCAGGCCGACGGTATCTCCGGCGACGTCCTCGATCGCGTCGCCCTCGAGGTAGAGCGGCGGCTTGCCCGGCACCCGGAATGGGATGATCTCGATCCCCGAGTCCTCGCCGCTGGGCAGCCGCAGCCGCGTGACCTGGTCGAGTGGCATCGGCACGCGCCCCACCAGGGAACGGTCGAGCACCTCGAAGATCGGATTGGCATCGAGAATGCCGAGCACGCGCTGGTGGGCATAGATGTTGAACGCCGACTTCTCGCGCAGCGACAGCAGCCCGGCGACGGCATCGACCTCGCCGTTGGTGAGCACGACCCCCGCCATGGCGCTGTCGCGCAGAGCGCCGTCCCGCGGATGGAGGGCCGGGGTGGCGTTGATCTGCTGGCGCAGGTCGGGCGAGGCGTTGATAAGGAACCAGTTGCGGCCGTCAGCGCTGATCGCAAGCGACGCCTGCGTCCACGCCAGGCGGGGATCGTGCCTTGCGGCAGCGCATTGCGGGCAGCCGCAGTTCCACTGTGGGACGCCACCACCCGCCGCAGCACCGAGCACGATGATCTTGAGCATGAGCCTCAGGTCCCGCGGCGGGCCGTCAGTCGCTACTTGCGCTTGGCGCAGGCGTACATGTTGATTTCCATGCTCACAGGCACTTCGACGAGCTTGGGTTTGTTCCAGGCCATTTCTGATCTCCTCTTTGTCGCGGCTTGATCGCCGCTCGGAGGAAGCCAGCAGAAGCGCGCTCCCGTTGCCAGCTATCGTACCGATAGGTTCAACCTATCGGCGGCCGGTCAGAGGCTCGCGGGACCGCCGCGGTCGAGGAAGGGGGGCGTCGGCTGCAGTTCCGGCAGGACGTATTCCGCACCCACGCGCGCCAGCTCCTGCAGGACCGTCGTATAGGGCTCGATCCGCCGGAACTGCGACGGAACCAGCGCCACGATGCGGCGCGGCGCGGCGTTCACCCGATAGAGCCGGATGCCGTCCGCCACCCCTCCGCCGGCAAGGGCGGAAAGGGCGGGAGCGAGGCACACGCCTATGCCCGCCTGGACCATGCCCATGGCGACCTCGAAGGTCCGGCATTGCATGGCCAGCCGGTGATCTGGCAGCATCTCGCGGAACCAGCCCTGCACCCTGGTGCCGTGCTGGGTCCCGAACACGAACTGGATCGTGCTGTTGAGGATTGCCCGGTGCTCGGGCGGCATGTCCTGCACATCCAATACCGCGGAAAGATCGATCGCCGCAGGTACCGCAAGGACATAGGGGTCCTCGAGCACCGGCACCTGGTGAAACCCGACCGAACTCTGCGCGATCGAGTTCGCGGCCACCAGTCCGATGTTGATCCGCCGCTCGTACAGCAGGTCCAGGACTTCGGTCGGGGCGTTCTCGTGCACATCGAGTTCGAGGTCGGGGAACCGCTCCTGCACCCGACGCAGCGCCAGGGGCAGCACGATGCGCAGGATCGAATTGATGCCGGCGACGCGAATCGTCTGGCGCCGCCCAGCGCTGAAATCGGCGAGCCCGTCTTCGAGCTCGCGCATCTTGATCAGGATCGGCTCCGCCTCGCGAAACAGGTACTGGCCGGCTTCGGTCAGCGTCATCTGGCTCGACCGGCGCTCGAACAGGCGGGTGCCGAGCGTCTCTTCGAGCCGGAATATCTGCTGCGACAGGGACGGCTGCGCCAGCCCCAGGTCCTTTGCCGCCCGCGTCAGGGTATCCGACCGGGCGACGGCGAAGAAGACGCGCAGTTGCTGCAGGGTCATCCCCGCGCTGCGTCTGCCCTTCAGCGGCTGGTCCGTTGCCGCGGCGGACTCCGCAACGCCGGCCGGCTCGGAATGATGCAGGTGCTTGTCCATGGCCGCGAAGGCTAGGCGGGGTCGAAAAAGGAAATGCCAATGTCCATCATCGCAGCTTCCCTCTTGCGCCCGCCGGGAGTCGGAGGCAGGGGGCTGGCGGAACGGTCGCCCGCCCGCCGGTCAGCCCGGTAGCAGCTTCTCCCGCTGCACCCCCGCCGCGTCGAAATTTGCCGGATCGAGCCAGCGCTCGAAGCCGGCCTTGCGCGCTGGCCACTCCGAATCCAGCATCGAGAACCAGGCGGTGTCGCGGTTCTCGCCCTTGACGATCATGTGCTGGCGGAACAGGCCCTCATAGGTGAAGCCGAAGCGCTGGGCGGCCCGCTTGGATGGCTCGTTGCGATCATTGCACTTCCACTCGAAGCGGCGATAGCCAAGGTCCTCGAAGACGTGCCGGGCGAGCAGGAAGAGCGACTCGGTGGCGAGGCGGGTCTGCGCCACCTCCGGCCCCCAATAGATGTAGCCGACCTCGATGACGCCATGCGCGGGCTCGATCCGCATCAATTGCTGCCAGCCGCCGGCGCGACCGCTGGCCTTGTCGACAACGGCGAAGACGATCGGGTCGGCGAGCTGCTGCTGGCCGGCGATCCAGGCCCGCACGGCGTCGATCGATTCGGGCGGATAGGACGGCAGGTAGGCGTAGCGCCGATCGGCATCGGGGACGCTGGCGGCGGCGAACAGGTCTTCGGCGTGCTGCGGCGCCAGCGGCTCGAGCCGCGCATAGCGGCCCTCGAGCACGGTACGGATGGGTGGCCGGGCCGGCCGGGGCGTGCTCATGCGGGCGTCCTGTAGATAGCCTGGAGTCCCTGGCGGTAGGTCGGATGGAGCAGCTCGATGCCCAGCGCCGCCTTGATCGCCTTGTTGGAGACGCGCTTGTTGTCCGAATAGAAGCTGCGCGCCATCTCGGTCAGTTGCGCGGTCTCGAACGGGGTCTCGGGCGGCGGCGGTACGCCCATCAGCTTCGCGGCATAGGTGACCAGGTCCTGCGGTGGTGCCGGCTCGTCGTCGGCCAGGTTGAACACGCCATCGAGCTTCTGCTTGGCCGCGAGCGCCGTCACCCGGCCGATGTCCTCGACATGGATGCGGTTGAACACCTGCCCGGGCTTGACGATCCGCCGCGCCGTGCCGTCGCGCAGCTTGTCGAAGGCGGAGCGCCCGGGCCCGTAGATGCCGGCCAGCCGCAGCACCAGCAGCGGCACGCCGCGCTCCTTCGCATAGGCCTGCCATTGCTCCTCGACCTCGACCCGCTGCTTCGAGCGCCGGTTGACCGGCCTGGTCTCGGCCGTCTCGTCGATCCACTCGCCGCCGAAATCGCCGTAGACGCCCACGGTCGAGAAGTAACCCAGCCATTGCAGATTCTTCGACGCGTCGAGGTTGGCGCGGTGGAAGTTGAGCGCCGGGTCGCCATGGTCGTCGGGCGGGATCGAGCAGATGACGTGCGTGGCCTTGCCGAGGTCCTCGCCCAGCGTCGCGCCCGGCTTCTCGCCGTCGAAGACGTGGATGCGGTAGGCGGTATCGGCGAGCTGCTCGGCCTTGTCGGGGCTGCGGGTGGTGCCGGATATGGGAATGTCGCGGTCGACCAGCTGGTGGATGGACCGCGCTGTCGCCAGCGAGGAATAGCCCATGCCGAAGAAGAAGACGCCCATCATCCAGTCCTAATGCGAGACCCCGGACTGGACCTCTGCCATCCATTCCGCCCGGACGTCCATGTCGGTCTCGGCGGGCAAAAAGGCAAGCCTCAATTGCTCGGCCTGCTCGGCTGTGGAGAGGCGGCGCACCGCCCACACCGCGGCGCCGCGCACCAGCGGCCGTTCATCGTTCATTAACCGTTCAGCCAGATGGCGATTCTGCGGCAGGCCGCTGTTGCCGAGCGCGATCAGCGCATTGCGCAGGAACCGGGCGTGGCCGAGGCGCTTCACCGGCGAGCCGGCGAAAAGGGCCCGGAACCCGGCATCGTCGAGCTGCACGAGATCGGCCAGCGGGGGCGTGCTAAGCTCTTCTCTGGCCGCAAGTTTTGCCTCCCGCGCGACACTGGCGAACTTGTTCCACGGACACACCGCCAGGCAATCGTCGCAGCCGAAGACGCGGTTGCCCATGGGGACGCGGAACTCGTGCGGGATCGGCCCCTTGTGCTCGTTGTTGAGGTAGGCCAGGCACCGCCGCGCATCCAGCTGGAACGGCGCCGGGAATGCGTTGGTCGGGCAAATGTCGAGGCATTTCCGGCACTTGCCGCAGCTCTCGGCGTGCGGCTCGTCGGCCGGCAGTTCGGCCGTGGTGAAGATCGCGCCCAGGAACAGCCACGATCCGAACTCGCGGCTGACCAGCACCGTATGCTTGCCCTGCCAGCCCAGCCCCGCCGCCTCGGCGAGGGGCTTTTCCATCACCGGCGCAGTGTCGACGAAAACCTTCACCCGCGCGCCCGTCCGCCGCGACAATATTCCGGCTAAGTCCTTGATCTTGCCCTTGATCAGCTCGTGGTAATCCCGGCCCCGCGCATACACCGAAACATTCCCGATCGCCGGATTTCCGAGATCTTCCAGCGGGTTATGGTCGGGTCCGTAGTTCATGCCGACCATGATCACCGAGCGGACCTCCGGCCACAGGCCCTTGGGACTGGCGCGGCGCGCCTCGGTCTCGGCCATCCACTCCATGTCGCCGTGCCAGCCTTCTTCGAGCGCGTGCCTCAGCTTCTCGGGCAGATCCGGCCGCGCTTCGGCCGAGGCGATGCCGAAGGCGTCGAAGCCCAGTGACGCCGCCCGCGAGCGCAGTTCTGCGACAAGTGCGTTGCCGGCGGCGGGCGCTTCGCCACGCGCCGGCAGCGCCGTCAAAAATCGAGGTCCGCGTACCCGGAGGAAGCCGGCATGCCCGCGATCCGATCGTTGAGCAGGGTACGAAAGGCCGGGCGGGACTTGATCCGCGCATACCATTGCCGGGTCTCGGCAGAAGTCTCCCAGCTCACATCGCCCAGGTAGTCGAGGCTCGAAAGATGCGCGGCGAGCGCAAAATCGGCCAGCGTCATGGTGTCGCCGGCGATCCAGTGGCGGGTGGCGAACAACCAGTTGAAATAGAGCAGGTGCTCGGCGAGGTTGGACTTGGCGACCCTGAGCACGCCCGGTTCGGGAGTGGCGCCGCGTTTGTCGCGCTTGACGATCTTCTCCTCGAAGACATAACGCGTCACCTCGTCGTTGAGCTTGAGCAGCACCCATTCGAGCAGCCGCCACATTTCGGCCCGGTCGCGCGACTGCGCTGGGAACAGCCCGGCCACGGCGCTGGGCGAGTGGCGATCCTCGATGGCGTGGATCACCGCCAGGATGCCAACGATGGGCGGCTCGCCGTCGTCGACGAGGATCGGCACCGTCGCCGCCGGGTTGATCTCGAGCAGGTGCGGCTCCCGCGTCCACGGCTTGATATCTTCGAGATCGATGGGAACGCCATACTCGGCGAACATCAATCGGGCCAAGCGGGAAGCTGGATCAAGCCGGTGTTGGAGAAGCCTTGGCATTGGTCGTTACTGTCCTTGGCGCAAATGTGCAAATCGGGCTAGAAGCGGCGCGCCTGCAGGTGCTGGCCGATGAGTAGGGGATCAGATGAACGCCGATCAAGGTCTTTTTGTGCCTCTCATCCTCGGCGTTCTCGAAGGGTTGACCGAGTTCCTGCCGGTCTCCTCGACGGGCCATCTGCTGCTCGTGGGCCACTTCCTTGGCTTTGACAGCCCCGGGCGCACCTTCGAGGTGCTGATCCAGCTGGGCGCCATCCTCGCCATCGTCGCGGTCTATTTCCAGCGGTTTCTGGGCATTGCCAGGGACGCCCTGGCGCGCAAGCCCGGCGCCCTTCGCTTCATCTTCGGTGTGATCCTCGCCTCGTTGCCGGCGGCGCTGGCGGGAGTGCTGCTGCACGATTACATCAAGGGGGTGATCTACGAGACGCCGATCGTGATCTGCGTCATGCTGATTCTGGGCGGCATCGTGCTGCTCTACATCGACCAGCTCAAGCTCACGCCCAAATACACCGACATCTACAACTATCCGCCGCTGCTCAGCCTCTATATCGGCCTGTTCCAGATGCTGGCGCTGATCCCGGGCGTTTCCCGTTCCGGCGCCACCATCGTCGGATCGCTGCTGCTCGGCACCGACAAGCGGTCGGCCGCCGAATACACCTTCTTCATCGCCCTGCCGATCATGACCGGGGCCTTCGGCTACGACCTGTACAAGAACCGCGACCTGATCACCGCCGACCTCGGCCTTTCGGTGGCGCTCGGCTTTGCCGCCGCCTTCGTCGTCGCCTACTTCGTGGTCAAGCATCTGCTCGACTTCGTAAGCCGCAGCGGTTTTGCCTTCTTCGCCTACTGGCGCATCTTCGTCGGGGCGCTCGGTCTGTGGGGCGTGCTGCTGTTTGGCTGAAACGTGCAGCCGATGCACTAGGGGCCTCTACGCCGGCTGGCGGTCGAACTGCCCGTGCTTGCGGAACCGCCACAGGTAGCTGGGCAGGATCGCGTCCATCGGGGTAGCGCTGATGCCGAAGGCGGCCAGCGTCCGCTTCTCCCTGATCGCCTCGGGCGAAACGACGTTGTCGATCTGCAGCAAGTCTACCTGGTCGCTGGTAAGGAGCGGCTTCGGCAGCAGCCCGAAGGGCAGTGCCAGCAGTTTTGCCAGCCCGGCCGACACCGGGACCAGCGGATTGTGCCGCATCGTCTCATGCAGGATGCGCTGCATCAGCTCCCTGTGGGTCAGCACTTCCGGTCCGCCCAGCTCGTAGACCCGTCCGCCTTTCACCTCGCCTTCGGCGGCAGCGGCGAAGGCGTCGGCCACATCGCCCACATAGACCGGCTGGAAGCGGGTCTTGCCGCCGATCAGCGGCAGCACCGGGAACAGCCGGGCCAGGAAGCCCATGAGGTTGAAGAAGCCGTCGCCTTGGCCAAAGATGATTGAGGGGCGGATGATCACCGCATCGGGGAATGCCGCGAGCACTTCGGCCTCGCCCAGCGCCTTGGTGCGGGCATAGCTGCTTCGGCTCTGGGCGTCGGCGCCCAGCGCCGACATGTGCACCAGGTGCTCGGCGCCCGCCGCCTTGGCTGCCTCGGCGACGTTGCAGGCGCCCATGGTGTTCACGGCGCGGAACCGCTGCCGGCCACGCTCGTAGCCGACGCCGACGAGGTTGATCACGATCTGTGCGCCGCTGACCGCGCGGCGGACGGATTCGGCGTTGCGCACGTTGGCCTGGATGGGGACGATCTGCCCGACTCCGCCGAGCGGCCTCAGGTGGCCTGCGAGGTCCGGACGCCGTACGCCCACGCGGATGCGGTAACCCTTGCGGGCGAGCAATTGCACGATCTGCGTACCGACAAAGCCGTCGCCCCCAAAAACCGTTACCAGGATGTTGGCGCGATCCATGACGGGACTCCAGATGGCGGAAGCAACTGCGGGACTGGCGCCTTCTATCGTCAAATCCGCCGGCCTGTCGAGAGGCAGCGCAGCCGCAATCGGCGCCGACTGCGACGAGCCTTTCGCCGCTGCTCAATCCGTCATTGACAACACCGAGACCCTTGCCCTAGTTAGCGGCGCCCATCGGATTGCCCTGGTGGCGGAATTGGTAGACGCGCACGGTTCAGGTCCGTGTGCCGCGAGGCGTGGAAGTTCGAGTCTTCTCCAGGGCACCAATGGTTCTGCGACAAAGGCCTCCCTTCGGGGAGGCCTTTTCGTTTCCGGCTCTACTCACTGATGAATTCGAACAGCACGCGGCGGGCGGCCGCTTCGTCCTGCTGCTCGAGTGCCGCGGTGAGCTCGGCGAGTGCTGCCTCGACGTCGCCGTCGGAATGCTCGCCGACCGCGGAGCGCAGGATCTTGGGCTGCCGCGTCGGCTCTGCCTGGCTGTGATCGTAGAACAGCTCCTCGTAGAGCTTCTCTCCGGGGCGCGAACCGGTGACCACGATCTCGATATCGCCGTCCGGATTGTCAGCCGAGCGCACCGAGAAACCGGCAAGGCGGATCATGTTCTCGGCAAGCTCGGCGACCCTGACAGGCTGGCCCATCTCGAGCAAGAAAGTTTCGCCGCCCTGCGACAGGGCGCCAGCCTGCACGATCAGTTCGGCCGCCTCGTGAATGGACATGAAATAACGCGTCATCTGCGGATCGGTAAGCGTCACCGGCCCCCCGGCCGCGATCTGCTCGCGGAACAGCGGCACCACTGAACCATTCGAGCCGAGCACGTTGCCGAAACGCACGGCGCAGAAGCGCTGGGAATTGCTGGCCCCCTGGGCGCGATCGCCGTAGTGGCGCACGATCAACTCGGCCCAACGCTTGGTGGCGCCCATGACATTGGTGGGGCGCACCGCCTTGTCGGTAGAGATCAGCACGAAGTTCGCCACTCCACCTTCATAGGCGGCGCGGGCGATGCACAGCGTCCCCAGCACGTTGTTGCGCATGCCCTCCAGCGCATTCGCCTCGACCAGCGGCACGTGCTTGTGCGCGGCGGCGTGGAACACGGCCTCGGGGGCGTGCTCGGCGATGATCCGCCGGACCAGCTTGTCGTCGGTGACCGAACCGAGGACCGGGATCACCGGGAAGGCGGACTCCTTCAACAGCGCGCGCTCGATCTGGTAGAGCGCAAACTCGTTGGCCTCGAGCAGTACCAGCTTCCTGGGCGACCACTTGGCGATGATCCGGCACAGCTCCGATCCGATCGAGCCGCCGGCGCCCGAAACCAGGATCACCCGCCCACCCAGCATCTGCTGCAGCAACTCGGGATCGGCAGGCACCGAGGAACGGCCGAGCAGGTCATCGATATCGATCTCGCGCAACTGGTTGACCAGATACTTGCCCGAGGCGATCTCGCTGATCGAGGGCAGGGCGCGCAGCTTGATCGGCAGTTCGCTCAACTCGGAGAGGATGGTCCGGCGGCGCGTGGCATCCAGCGAGGGCATGGAAACGATGACCTCGCGCACACCGAGTTCGTCGATCAGGTTCTCGAGCCGTTCCGGCGGGTAGACGCGGATGCCCAGCACGTCGCGCCCTTGCAGGCTCTTGTCGTCGTCGATGAAAGCCGCGACGTTTCCAGTTCCGTGGGCCCTGAGGGCTGCGGCAAGCTGCCTGCCGGCCTCGCCGGCGCCGTAGATGGCGACTTGGCTGGCATTGGCCTGGCGGCTGGGTTGCCACAGCAAGGCCTTGGCGGCGAAGCGCGATCCGCCGATCACGACGGTGCCGAGCAGAAAATAGAAGACTGGCACGGTGCGCGGCAGCACGCCAAATCGCGTCTCCTCGGCGAGGAACAGGACGAACACCCAGGCCAGCGTCGCCAGCGTCATCGCCTTGAGGATGGTCCAGATCGCCCGCTCGGGCAGGTAGCGGATGACCGCGCGGTAGAGCCCGAACCGCAGGAATATCGGCAAGGCGACTGCCGGAGCAAGCGCCATCAGCATGAGCTGGGCCGGGCTTGGAGAGAAGCTCGGGCCCAACCGCAGCTGATAGCCCGTCCACAACACAATGATCAGTGCCACCGCATCGAAAACGACCAGGATAACGCTTTTCCAGCGGCGCGGAAGACTGTTCAGGGAATCCCTAATGGGTACAAACATTGCTCAAGTGCTTCGCAATACTACTTAGCGGGAACGATCAGCCTCAGGATGCGGGTATTCCAAACCCTATTGCGCCGCAATGCGCAAGCCTTGTGTGATGCCCCCCGATGATTGTGGACGTTCGGCCGCGCCGCGGGGGCGGGCGGCCTTTCCAATGCCAAGATGGTGTGGCATCAACGGCGCACCGGCAGCTGCCGGGTCCGACATGTCCAAGGGGTCAATATGACAGTTCGATTGCACCGGGGCGATCTGCCCGATCTCACGCGCTATGGCCGCGAGGTTGCTATCGACACCGAAACGATGGGACTTGACCCGCGTCGCGACAGGCTTTGCGTGGTGCAGCTTTCTCCGGGCGACGGGTCCGCCGACGTGGTGCAGATCCCGGCCGATCTGACGCGGGCGCCCAACCTGGAGCGCCTGCTTGCCGACTCCGCGGTGACCAAGATCTTTCACTACGCCCGCTTCGACATGGCCGTGCTGAAGCACCGTTTCGGCATCGTCACCGGCCCCGTCTACTGCACCAAGATCGCCTCCAAGCTGGTGCGCACCTATACCGACCGGCACGGTCTCAAGGACATCGTGCGGGAGTTGCTCAACATCGATCTCTCCAAGCAACAGCAGAGTTCCGACTGGGGTGCCGAGAAGATCTCCGACGCGCAGCTCGAATATGCGGCATCCGACGTGCTCTACCTGCACGACCTGAAGCGTCATCTCGACCGCATGCTGCACCGAGAGGGCCGTGTGGAGCTTGCGGACACCTGTTTCAGGTTCCTCCCCACCCGAATCGAGCTCGATCTCATGGGCTGGGATGAGGCCGACATTTTCGCCCACAGCTGAGGAAGTGAACATTCTCGCCCAGTCCGGAACGGCAGATCAGCGCGACCGCATCTTCGCGACCCTCCGCGTCCGCAACAGGCTCGTCGGCGTGCTGCGTTTTGCCGTGCCCACTTTCGGGGGCGTCGTTTTCGGCGGGCTCATGCTGCAACTGTTCTTTGCCAGCCTGGGCGAGGACTTCGGTTTCTCCAACGTTTCGATCGACCGCAACAATCTGGTCGTCGACACTCCGTCCTATGCGAGCATGGGGGCCGACGGCAGTTCGTATCAGGTGCAGGCGGAATCCGCCCGTTCGGCGCTCGACAGGACCGATATCATCCACCTGACCAAGGCAAAGCTGACCATCAGCCGGCCGGGCGGCGCCGTGATCACGGCGAGCGCCGAGGAGGCGCTCCTGGATACCTCGGGGCAGACCGTGCGGGTTGCCGGGGTGACCCGGATCGCAGATTCGAAGGGGACGAAGGGAACGTTGGTCGGCATGTCGGCGAATTTTGCGACCGAGACCGCGGTCGGTGACGGCGCGGTCGATATCACCTTCTCAAACGGGGCGACACTGACGGCGGCGAGCATGTCCTATGACGGGACGACCTCGACCTGGAAATTCTCGCGCGCGACCCTCACGCTGCAGTCAACCCCTGGCGAGACAGAAACCATAGATGCCGGTCCTCGTCTCGACAGTCTTTCTTCAAGCCAGGACCTGCCCCGGTTCACATCGGAGAAGCCCGTCGTGCCTGCCCCGGAGCCGGCGGGCAGGCGCCCGATAGCCGAGGAGAGGCCTTGATGCGCGTCCCGACGATCCTGGTGGCCGCCCTCCTGGCCTTCACCGCCAGCGTGGCGCTGGCGGACAGCCCGATCAAGATCACCGCCGACACGTTCGTGGTCCACGAGGCCCAGAGCGAGGCAATCTTCACCGGCAACGTCGTCGTAGTCAGGACTGGCCTCACGGTCTGGGCCGACGAGGTGACGGTCGACTATGGCGAAGGCGGGCCCGAGAACATCAAGAGCCTGATTGCCACCGGCCACGTCCGGCTGAAGACCGATGACCAGGACGCGACCGGGGAGCGCGCCACCTTCGACCCGCAGACCCAGATCCTGCGTCTGCAGGGCAACGTCACCGTGGTAAATGCCTCGGGTACCCTCAGTGGCCCTGAGCTGCAGGTCAACCTTGCGGACAATACGACCGTCTTTTCGGGTGGCAAGGGAGGCCGGGTGACCGGCGTCTTCAAGACCCAATGACGGAACGCCGTGCACAGGGGCGCGTCGACCAGACGGGGTGGCTGGTCGCGCACGGGCTAGCCAAGAGCTTCGGGCGTACAGCGGTGGTCCACGATGTCTCCATCGCGGTGCGGCGCGGCGAAGCGGTCGGGCTGCTCGGGCCGAACGGCGCAGGCAAGACCACGGTCTTCACCATCATCATGGGTCTGATCAAACCCGACAGCGGCGAGGTGATGCTGGACGGCCGCGCCATCACCCACTTGCCGCTGTTCCAGCGTGGGCGGCTGGGCATCGGCTACCTGCCACAGGAGCCCTCGATCTTCCGCGGGCTCAACGTGCGGGACAATATCCTCGCCATTCTCGAGGGGCACGTCCGCTCAGGCGCGGAGCGTCGGGCGCGGCTCAAGGAACTGCTCGACGAATTCGGTATCGCCCATCTCGAGAAGGCCAGCGCACTGGGGCTGTCGGGAGGCGAGCGGCGGCGTGTCGAGATCGCGCGCGCCATGGCTGCCGACCCGGCCTTCATGTTGCTCGATGAGCCCTTTGCCGGTGTCGATCCAATCGCCGTTGCTGAGGTCAAGGGGCTGGTCAGGCAGCTCACCCGGCGCGGCATCGGCGTGTTGATCACCGATCATTCCGTGCGCGAGACGCTGTCGCTGGTCGATCGCGCCTACCTGATCCATGGCGGCAGGGTGATGATCCAGGGCAAGCCCGAGACCATCACCGCCGACCCCGAAGCACGCCGCGTCTACCTGGGAGATTCGTTCTCCGTCTAGCAGGAAGGCTCTCCCGGCGGAGTGGCAGCCCGCTGCGATCCGGCCCGGTGATGCCGTCCGGGCACCACCCCACGCCGACATCTCTCGTCACCAAACCGTCCTTTCCGCCGACCCGGATCGTCCTTGGCACAAAACTTGCTTTTGGGGGGCGGTTGCGGCATGGTCTGTTTCGAAAGACGTTCGTGTACGGGAGTTCTTGATGGGTCTGGCGCCGCGGCTTGAGTTCCGGCAGTCGCAGAGTCTGACGCTGACACCGCAGCTCATGCAGTCGATCCGGCTGTTGCAGTTGAGCCACCTTGAACTCAATGTCTTCGTCGAGGCGGAACTGCTGCGCAACCCGCTGCTCGAGCGCGAGGACGGCGGCGACTCCGGCGAGTCCGATCCCACCGAACTGCCGGAACGTCCGGTCGAACTCAGCGCCTACGAGGACACCGTCGATCACGGCGATCGTATCCAGTCGGCCGATTCGATTGCCAACAGCCTCGATACCGAGGTCGAAAACGTCTTCCCCGAGCAGGCGACGCAGGACGCCCAGGGGACCGGGCAGGGCCAGTGGACCGAACACGGCGGCCAGGAGGGCGGAGAATCGCCCGATATCGACCAGTTCGTCGCCGCCAAGCCGACGCTGGCGGACTACCTCTCCGAGCAGATCGGGATGATGATGACCGATCCCGCCGACCGGCTGATCGCGCGCTTCCTCACCGACGGGCTCAACGATGCGGGCTATCTGGCGGTTGAACTCGAGGCAGTGGCCGAGCAACTGGGCGCCCCGCTCGAAAGCGTGGAGCGGGTGCTCAAGACGATCCAGGGCTGCGATCCGCTGGGGGTCTTTGCCCGTGATGTCCGGGAGTGCCTGGCCATCCAGCTGCGGGACAAGGACCGTCTCGATCCGCTGATGGAGAAGCTGCTCGACAATTTGGAGCTTCTGGCCGCTCACGACATGGCCGCCCTCAGCCGCGCCGTGGGGGCGGAGCGAGAGGATCTCATCGACATGCTGGCCGAGCTGCGGCAACTCGATCCCAAGCCGGGCCGGGCTTTTGCGGGCGGCGCCGTCGAGGCGGTGGTGCCTGACGTCTTCGTGCGCGAGGCCAATGGCGGCGGCTGGGCGATCGAACTCAACGCCGATATTCTGCCGCGGGTACTGGTCAACCGCGTCTACTATGCCACCGTCACCAAGAAGACGCGCGATCAGGCGGAAAAGACCTTCCTCACCGATTGCCTCGCCACGGCCAACTGGCTCGCCAAGAGCCTCGACCAGCGCGCGCAGACCATCCTCAAGGTGACAGCCGAGATCGTCAAGCAGCAGGACGGATTCCTGCTGCACGGCGTCGCCCACCTGCGGCCAATGACCCTCAAGATGGTTGCCGACGCCATCGAGATGCATGAATCGACGGTGAGCCGGGTGACGTCGAACAAATATGTTTCGACACCGCGCGGCGTCTTCGAGATGAAATACTTCTTCACCACCGCGCTGGCGTCTTCCACCGGCCAGGCCGACCACTCGGCCGAAGCGGTGAGGCACAGGATCAGGCAGCTGGTCGAGGCCGAAAAACCGGGGGACATTCTCTCGGACGATACCATCGCCGAGATGCTGCAGAAGGAGCAGGGCATCGAGGTTGCCCGGCGAACGGTGGCCAAATACCGAGAGGGCATGAACATCCCCTCCTCGGTCATCCGCCGCCGGCAGAAGCGTGCCGCCCTGGCGAGCGTCCGCTAGTCCGGGCCGCATGGCGCGCCGAACGCCGTCCCGTTTTGCCACCACACCGCCTTTACCCGGAGGGGGCGCAAATATAGGATGATGGCAGTGTAAGTACTTCCAGGGGAGAGAGAAATGCAGCGGCTGATCCGTTCTGCCTTGTGGCTTTGTGCCGGCATGTTTCTCGCTTTTGCCCCGCTTGCCGCAGGTGCCGCCGAGCGCAGCGTCACGCTGCTGCCGGGTGTCGACCTTCCCGGCTTCGACTACGAGATCCGCAAGGACGTTAGCCTGGAGGCCTGCAAGACCCTGTGCGAGGAGGACCGCGTCTGTCGCGCCTTCACCTTCAACGAGAAGGCCGGCTGGTGCTTCCTCAAGGGCGATGTGGGACCCGAGACGCCCTTCTCGGCTGCGACGTCTGGCCGCGTCGGCATGGAGCCGACGCCCGAGGCCATCGCCACGACGCGCGAGGCCGAACTGTCCTTTCCCGCCTCCGACCTCATCTACTACGCGCGCAGCTTCGCCACCGACCTGCCGCGGACCGACCCGCCCCCGCCGGGCATTGCCTACGCCGACCTGGTCGCCGCCGGGGATGGCTCCATGGCGCAGTCCAACCCGGCCGCCGCCATGGTTTCCTATCGGCAGGCGCTGGCCATCGTAGACAACGATCCAGCTCTCTGGCTGAAGCTCGCCACCGCCACGCTGGCGCGCGCCGATGCCGAACTGCAGGCCGGGAACAACGCCTATGAGCTGGGGTCGACGGCCACATATGCCGCCCTCAACGCCTTCCTGCAGTCGGAGGAGGCGGGCGAGCGGGCCACCGCGCTCAGCGCGCTGGCGCATGGACTCGAGCGCCGGGAGATGTGGCGCGAGTCGATCGCCACATACCGGCAGAGCCTTGCGCTGATCGATAACCTTGAAATCCAGGCCCGCCTGGACAAGCTGGTCGCCGAGCACGGCTTCCGCGTCACGTCGCACCAGGTCGACGCCGAGGCGGCGACACCGCGCATCTGCGCCGTGTTCTCCGAGCCGCTGCCGCCCGCCAGCACCGACCTTTCCGGCTATATCGTCGTCGAGAATGCGCCGCAGATCGCGGTCGAGACCGAGCAGAGCCAGATCTGCATCGAGGGCGTCGAGCATGGCCGCCGCTACCAGGTGCGGCTGCGCGCCGGTCTTCCCTCCGCCGCGGGCGAGAGTCTGCGCAGCGACGTCGAGCTCGACGTCTACGTCCCCGACCGCTCCCCGTTCGTCGGGTTCGCCAACACCGCCTACGTGATGCCCGCCGGGCTGGGTGGCGGCCTGCCGATGACATCGGTCAACGCCGGGACCGCCGACGTCGTCATCTATCGCATCGGCGACCGCTCCATCGCCACCGCCGTGCGCAATGGCGTGTTCAAGCGGACGCTGGACGGCTATTCGGCCGAGGACATCGCCAACCAGAGCGGCGAGAAGATCTGGGAGGGCCAGGTCGATCTCGCCCAGGGCGCGCCCAACGCCATGACCACCACTGCCATCCCGGTGAGCGAGGTGCTTGGCGACATCCAACCCGGCGCCTACGTGGTCACCGCCAAGGTAGCCGGCCTGCAGCAGGACTACTGGCGCGAGATGGCGACGCAGTGGTTCATCGTCACCGACCTCGGCCTGACGACCGTCTCAGGCGAGGACGGCCTCCACGCCTTCGTACGCTCTCTGACCAGTGCCCAGCCCGTCGCCAACGCCCACGTCCGTCTCGTCGCCGTCAACAACGAGATTCTCGGGGAGGGCGCGACCGATGCCGATGGCCGTGCCGATTTCGCCCCGGGCTTGGCCCGCGGCGAGGGCGGTCGCGCCCCGCAACTTCTGGTGGCGGAAACCGACGGCGGCGACTACGCCTTCCTCGATCTCTCCAAGCCCGCCTTCGACCTCACCGACCGCGGCGTCGAGGGCCGCCCCTCGCCGGGCCCGCTCGATCTGTTCGCCACCACCGAGCGCGGCGTCTATCGTCCGGGTGAAACGGTGTTCCTGACCGCACTGCTGCGCGACACCCACGCCGAGGCCGTCGCCGACCTGCCGCTGACCATGGAGGTCGAGCGGCCCGACGGCGTCGTGGCCGAGCGTGACCTACTGAACGACGGCGGCGCCGGCGGCTATTTCGTCGCCATCCCGCTGGTCGCAGACTCGATGCGCGGCTCATGGCGCATCCGGCTGCATGCCGATCCGAAGGCCGAGCCACTGGCGAGCATCACCTTCCTGGTCGAGGATTTCGAGCCCGAGCGGCTGGCCTTCGAGGTCAGCGCCCCCACTGGACCGATGTCCGCTGGGGAGGTGACGCCGGTCACCGTCGCCGCCAAGTACCTTTATGGTGCCACCGCCCCCGGTCTCGCGGTCGAGGCCGACGTGGTGCTGCGACCGGTGCCTTTGCTGGCCGCCTACCCCGGCTATGTCTTCGGCCGCGTCGACGACACCTTCGAGACCTACCGCGAACCGCTCGGGACCGTCGGCACTACCGACGAGGCCGGCAACGCCATCGCCGAAGTGACGCTGCCCGCGCCGCAGGCGACGACCCGCCCGCTGGAGACCCAGCTCATCCTGCGCCTCGTCGACACCAATGGCCGCACCGTGGAGCGCAGCCTCACCCGCGCCGTGCTGGCCGATGTCGACCGCATCGGGCTGAAGCCGCGCTTCAATGAAGCGGACGGCCTCGCCGAAGGCAGCGACGCGGCCTTCGACGTCATCGTCGTCGCCCCCACGGGCGAGAGCATCGCCAAGCCTGGCCTGGGCTGGCGGCTGTCGCGGATCGAGACCAACTATCAGTGGTATCGCGACAACGGCGTCTGGAAATGGGAAGCCATTACCACCACCCGCGAAGTGGCCAACGGCAGCGTCGACGCCGTGGCCGGCGGGCCCGTCACCGTGGCGGCCCCGGTCGACTGGGGCCGCTACCAGCTCGAAGTCGAGAGCACCGGCCCCAACGCCACCTCATCGAGCTATGATTTCTATGCTGGCTACTACTATCCCGAGGCGGGGTCGGATACGCCCGACACGCTGCAGGTGGCGCTCGACAAGGAGTCCTACCGAGCCGGCGAGACCGCCAATCTGCGCCTCGATCCGCAGTTCGCCGGCACGGCGCTGGTGATGGTTCTCGACGACGGCATCATCGAGATGACCGCGGTCGAGGTTCCCGCCGAAGGCACCTCGGTGCCGCTGACCGTCACCGAGGATTGGGGCCCCGGCGCCTATGTCACCGCCGTGCTCTACCGGCCGGCCAGCTCCGAGGAGAAGCGCATGCCGGCCCGTGCCCTCGGGCTCGCCTTCGCCGACGTCGAGCCGGGCGACCGGCTGCTCGATGTGAGCCTCGACACCCCCAAGGAGGCATTGCCGCGCCAGCCCTTCACCACCACGGTGAAACTCGGCAACCTGGCGGCCGGCCAGCAGGCCTATATTGCCGTCGCCGCGGTCGATCTGGGCATCCTCAACCTCACGCGGTTCCAGACGCCCGATCCGGACGGCTGGTTCTTCGGCCAGCGCCAGCTCGGCGTCGAGCTACGCGACCTCTACGGCCAGTTGATCGACCCGATGCAGGGCATGCCCGGCGCAATCCGCTCCGGCGGCGACGGCGCCGCTTCGCGGCTCAGCGCCCCGCCGGCAACCACGGAACTGGTGGCACTGCATTCCGGTATCGTGACGGTCGGCCCCGACGGCACCGCCACGGTCAGCTTCGACATGCCCGATTTCAACGGCACCGTGCGGGTCATGGCCATGGCCTGGACCGCCACCGCCGTGGGCCACGGCTCCGCCGACGTCATCGTCCGGGATCCGGTTGTGGTCAATCTGAGCCCGCCGCGGTTTCTAAGGCTCGACGACACGTCGCGGCTGCTGGTCGAGGTCAACAATGTCGGCGGTCCCGCCGGCGCCTACCGCATCGCTCTCGATACCGGCGAGGGCCTGTCGACCGACGCCGAAGAGACCACCGTGGAACTCGCCAGGGGTGGGCGCACGTCACTCGATCTTTCCCTCACTGGCACTGCCCTCGGCGACAATGACCTGAGGCTCAGCGTCACCGCGCCCAATGGCGACGTCCTGGTCAAGGAGCTGACGCTGGGCGTCCGCGCCGCCAGCGCGCCACAAACCAGCAGCCGGTTGCTGCCGATCGGGCCGGGCGAAACGATCACGCTCGATTCCGCCTACTTCGCCGGCATCGTGCCGCACACCGGCTCGTTGACGCTGGCTGTCGGGCCGGTCGCCCGGCTCGACGTGCCCGGCCTCCTGCTGCAGCTCGACCGCTATCCCTATGGCTGCGCCGAGCAGGTCTCGAGCCGCGTCTTCCCGCTGCTCTACCTCAACGAAGTGGCCGGAATGATCGGCATGGGCACGGACGAGGCGCTCGAGCAACGCATCCGCGAGGCCATCGCCAACCTGCTCTCCAAGCAGAACTCGGCCGGCGGTTTCGGCCTCTGGGGGCCCTACAGCGGCAGCGACATGTGGCTCGATTCCTACGTCACCGACTTCCTGCTGCGCGCCAGGGCCGAAGGCTACGAGGTGCCGGAGCAGGCGATGACCATGGCGCTCGACAACCTCTCCAATCAGGTGTCCTACGCCACCGACTTCTCCAATGGCGGCCAGGACGTGGCCTATGCCCTCTACGACCTGGCCCGGGCTGGCCGGGCCGCCATAGGCGATCTGCGCTACTACCTAGAGGCGCGCCTCGATGCCTTCGGTTCGCCCTTGGCCAAGGCCCAGCTCGGCGCTGCGCTGGCGCTCTATGGCGACCGGACGCGGGCGGCGACAGCCTTTGCCGCCGCCGTCGAGGGGCTGCGGGGTCCGGACGATCGCCGCACGTACCGTGCCGACTACGGCAGCCAGCTGCGCGATACCGCTGCGGTGCTGGCGCTCGCCGCCGAGTTCACGCCCTCGGGCGTCGACATTGCGGCGCTGGCGGCAGACCTCGCCGACCGGCGCGACCGGGTGCGCTACACCTCCACCCAGGAGGATGCGTGGACACTGGTGGCCGCGGCGGCGCTAGCTCGCGAGGCGGCGAGCGGGGAAGTGACCATCGACGGCGAGGCGCTGACCGGCTCGGCCTATCGCCGATACGACCAGGAGCATTTCGACGCCGCCGAGGTGACCATCGTCAACACCTCCAACCAACCCACCGAGGCCAAGGTTTCGGTGACGGCCATCCCGTCGGAGCCGCCGGCGGCGAGCAGCGAGGGTTTCACCATCAGCCGGGCCTATTATCTGCCCGACGGCACGCCGTTCGACCCGGCCTACGACCAGGTCAGCCAGAACGACCGCTTCGTCGTGGTGCTGTCGATGACGGCCGATACCCTCGGGTCGGGACAGTACGTGGTGGCCGACCAGCTTCCGGCGGGCTTCGAGATTGAGAACCCCGATCTCTCGGCCGGAGCCGGCGTGGGCGATCTGTCCTGGCTCTCGGTTGACACCCCGACGCATTCGGAGGCACGCACCGACGCCTATGTCGCGGCATTCCGCTACTTCTCGGAGTACCGGGCCTTCTCGACCGCCTACATGGTGCGCGCCGTCTCGCCCGGCAGTTTCGTGCTGCCCGGTGCCACGGTGGAAGACATGTACCGGCCCGAGCTGCGGGCCAACACCGATGCCGGCAGCATCGAGGTCGTCGCCACCGGAGGGCCGTCGGCCGCGCCGGCGGCGGCTCCCACGGAGGGCGGTGAGCCGGCGGAAAAGATCGGCCGGTGAGACGGCCGCGGCTCATTGCGGCCGGATTGATCCTCGCCCTGGGCCTCGCCGCCGGCGGGGGGCTTTACGGCCGCGCGGTGGTGGCCGATATCGCTGCGGCGTTGCCGCCGGCGCCCGATATCGCCACCCTGCCGGTCTCGATGGCAGTGGTCGATCGCAACGGCAACCTGCTCAGGCCCTTCACAACGGCCGATGGGCGCTGGCGCCTGCCAGTGACGATTGCCGAAGTGGATCGGCGCTTCATCGACATGCTGCTCGCCTACGAAGACCAGAACTTCCGCGATCACGGCGGCATCGACTGGTCGTCCATGCTGCGCGCCGCCCTGCAGTTCGCCGGCGCCGGCGGCCACATCGTCTCGGGCGGCTCCACCCTCACCATGCAGGTGGCGCGGCTGATCGAGCAGCAGCCGACCCGCAACATTGCCGGCAAGATCCGCCAGATGGTGCATGCCGATGCGCTCGAGCATCAGCTTTCGAAGGACGATATCCTCACCCTCTACCTCACGCTCGCGCCCTATGGCGGCAATATAGAGGGCATCCGCGCCGCGAGCCTCGCCTGGTTCGGCAAGGAGCCGGCACGGCTGACCACCGCCGAGGCGGCGCTGCTGGTGGCGCTGCCGCAATCGCCCGAGGTGCGGCGACCGGACCGCGATCCGCTCGAGGCGTTGCGGGCTCGCAACATGGTGCTCGAGCGCCTGGTCGGCGCCGGGGTCATCGCCCGGGAGGAGGCCGAGGCCGCCCGGCTCGAGCCGATACCCCAAGTTCGGCGCGAGTTCCCCATGCTTGCCGCGCATCTGGCCGAGCAGGCGGCCGCCGCCCGCCCCAACGCCCGCCGCGTCGAGCTGCCGGTGGAACGCCGCCTGCAGGAAGCGCTGGAGAAGCTCACCGCCGCACGCGCCGCGCAACTGGGGCCCAAGGTGTCAGTGGCGGTGGTCGCCGCCGAGCTTTCGACTGGCAACGTCCTGGCCTCCGTCGGATCGGCGGGGCTGTTTGCCGCCGAAGCGGATGGTTTCGTCGACATGACCGAAGCGGTGCGCTCTCCTGGCTCGACGCTCAAGCCGCTGATCTACGGGCTCGGCTTCGAGCTCGGCCTAGCCCATCCCGAGAGCCTGATCGAAGACCGGCCCACCGCCTTCCACGGCTACGTGCCGGTCAACTTCGACGGCCTCAACCGCGGTACCGTCACCATCCGGCAGGCGTTGACCGAGTCGCTCAACATCCCCGCAGTGGTCGTGCTCGACGCCGTCGGCACCGCCCGGCTAGTGTCGCGGCTCAAACGTGCCAATGCCCACCCCAAGCTGCCCGACGAAACGGCTCCGGGGCTCGCCGTCGGGCTGGGCGGAGTGGGGGTCACCCTGCGCGACCTCGTCTCGGTCTATGCTGCCATCGCCCGTGGCGGCACTCCGGTGCGCCTCAACGATGGCGTGAACCCGACGGCTGCCCCAGCCCTGGATGCCCCGGTGCTCGATCCGGTCGCCGCCTGGTACGTCACCGACATCCTGCGCGACGTGCCGCCCCCATTGAACGGCTCGGCGGGCCGCATCGCTTACAAGACCGGTACCTCCTATGGCT
>Ga0299912_10000972_pt1 | contig 23228 bp, 18 predicted proteins | sample RVTome_2_FD_207667 | JGI IMG/M metagenome (GOLD analysis project Ga0299912, IMG submission 207667) | Soil microbial communities from uranium-contaminated site in the Upper Colorado River Basin, Wyoming, United States - RVT95D214 (version 2) ... | reverse complement strand
TCCCCCCGGACGATGATGCCCTCGTCCGCGAGCTCGGCCTTGATCTCGCTCTCCTTCATCACATCCTCCTTGACCGCCTCGAGGTCGCCAGACACTACCCTGATTGTTCCGCCGGCCATGGCGTGCTCGAGACCCTGCGCGATGATCCTGATGCCCGCAGCAGCGGCGACCTCCTTCACCCTGTCGAATTTCTGGGTTGGATCCCTTATCTCGTCCAGGGCCTTTGGCCTCTGAAGCCCCTTGACCTTCGTGACGATCGGCTCGCCCTTGACGGACGAAACGACGATCTGATCGCCGACCTTGATCGTGCCCTTGTAGATGATGGAGTCGACGGCTGTGCCGATCCCGCGCTCCTCCTTGACCTCGAGCACAGTGCCTTCCCCCGTGCCGCCCTCCTCCGTCTCGAGCTCCTCCTCGAGGAACTTCTGGGCGAGCCCAACGAGTATGAGCAGCAGGTCGGGCAACCCTTCGCCGAACTTGCCGTTCATCGGGACGATCGCGATATTCTTAGTGAAATCAGATATCTTGTCGAACCTGTCTGCGCTGAACCCCGTCTGGTCGAATATCTTACCCGCGATCTTGTACATCCTCTCGTCGAGCTCTGCGACGACGCGGGGATCCTGCTCCGCGATGGACTGCGCGAAGGGCATCATCGCGTGGTGCCTCCAGCCGGGGATGAGGTCGACCTTGTTCGCAGCAATCACGAACGGCGTCTTGAACTTCCTCAGGATGTTGATTGACTCTATCGTCTGCGGCTTCACGCCGTCGATGATATCGATGACTAATACCGCGAGGTCCGAGAGAGCGCCGCCTCTGGTCCTCAGCGTGACGAAAGAATAGTGTCCCGGGGTGTCGATGAACAGAAGGCCCGGAACATTGAACTTCCTGTCGCCGATGAGCGGGCCGCAGAGTCTGTAGATAGTCTCGATGGGCACATCGGTCGCACCTATGTGCTGTGTGATGCCCCCTGCCTCTCTGGACACGACCTTGGTCCCCCTGATCGTGTCCAAGATCGTCGACTTCCCGTGGTCGACATGGCCCATGACTGACACGATCGGGTGGCGGGCGGTCATGGCCCTCAAAGATGAGGGCACTGTATATAGATTTAACTGGGCATATGAAAATATTGAAGATGGTAAACGGTTTTCGGGGTTTAGCCTACTTCTCGAACAGCCAGGCCTCGTCTATCTTCTCGTACTTCTGCATCTCGTAGTCGTTGAAGAACAACTTGATCTCACGCTTGGCGCTCTCGGGGCTGTCTGAGCCGTGGACTATGTTCCTGCCCGTCACCTGGCCGAAGTCGGCCCTGATGGTGCCAGGGGCTGCGTCCTGCGGGTTTGTCTTCCCCATCATCGCGCGCACGGCAGCCACCGCATTCTCCCCCTCAAGGACCATGCACACGACAGGTCCGGAGGTGATGTAGGAAAGCAGCGGCTCGTAGAACGACTTCCCCTTGTGCTCCTCATAGTGCCTCTCGGAGAGCTCCCTCGGGATCTTCATCAGCTTGAGAGCGGTCACTTTCAGCCCGCGGTCCTCGAACCGCGCGAGTATCTTCCCGACAAGCCCTCTCTGGACTCCGTCGGGCTTCACCATGGCGAAGGTCTTCTCGATCATTCCTTCGACTCCTCAGCCGGCTTTGGCTTGGGCTTCGGCTTCTCAGTCTTCGCACCCTCCGTCTTCTTAGGCTCTGCCTTCTTCACCGGAGCCTTCTTCGCTGGGGCCTTCGCCTCGGCCTTCTTCTCCTCCGGCTTCGGCTGCTCCGACTCCGCCTTCGCGGCAACCTCGGGCTCTTTCTTCTCCGTGGGTGCGGCCTCCGGCTCGGGCTTCTCCTCCTTCTTGACCTTCTTCGCCTTCGGCTTCTCCTCGGGCACTGGGGCGCCCTTCATCCTGATGGACTTCTCCCTCTCGTAGTACCTTGTCCATGTGGTCCTCCTCGGCACCCTGCCCAGGATGACCAGGTTCTTGTAGCACTTCGATGAGCAGAAGTTGTAGACGACGCCGTCCTTCTTGATGTACATCTTGCCCGTCCCCGGCTCGATCTCGTCACCGCAGAACGTGCACACTCTTCGCTCGACCATCGGTAATCACCTCGTGATAGATGCTCGCTCAGCGGACGCTGAGCTTCCTGGCCTCTCTCGAGGTCTCCTTCAACATCAACACGTCGCCTACCCTGATGGCGCCCATGGCGTTCCGTGTGATGATGCGCCCCTTGTCACGGCCGTCCATGACCCTGACCTTGACCTGGGTAGCCTCACCCGTCATCCCCGTCTTGCCGATCACTTCGACAACGGTTGCTGGAATGCTTTCATCGTCAGCCATCTAGGACACCTACTTCTTCAGCGCCTTGATCTTCTCGGCCAGCTCGTCCATCAAGGGCTTTCCCTTCGATGCATCGAGCACGGCCACCGCGGCCGTCGGCTTCTCCAGTCCACAGGCGTTACCGAGCTCGGCCTTGCTCGGGACGTATGCGTAGGGCACGTTCCTCTCCTCGCACAGCGCCGGCATGTGCATCAGGATCTCTGGAGGGGAAACATCCTCTGCCATGATGACCATGAGCGTCTCGCCGCGCTCGACGAGCTTCGTCACTTCGTTCGTACCCTTTCTCATCTTCCCGCCGTCCCTGGCGAGCTCCACTAGCTCGTAAGCCTTGTCGGCCAACTCCTTCGGCATCTCGAACTTCACATACACTGGCTTTGCCAAGTTGATACCTCCTTCGGGTGCCCTTCGCACCTTCATCATTCACAGGCCCTTTCTCATGAAAAGAGCAATAGAAGTAATTGAACGCTGTATAAAAGGATTGCTGGGCATAAGGCGCCTAGAGAAGCTCCAGCAAGTATTATCCGGCCGTAGACGGGTTCGGCTGGCCGGATGACCGAGAGCAGGGAGATCCGGCCGCCAGCCGCCCCGCCCATCAAGGGGCTGACCTTCAGACACTTCGAGGGGGACCATGACTTACCCATCGTCGTGGACGTCCCGAACCGGAGCATGGCCGAGGACGGGGATGCCTTCGTATTCACACTGAACGATGCCCGTAGCGAGTATGGCACCCCCATCAACTTCGATCCCTTAGAGGACGTCATGATCGCAGAGCTCGAGGGCAAACCGGTCGGAGTCTCCTCGGTCAGATGGAAGCAGAAGCCGGATGGCGTGCGGTTGTACGAGCACCACGCGCATCTCGTCCCGGAGGCGCGTCTGCCGGGGCTGAGGCAGTCGATGTTCCTCTGGGGCGAGCAGCGGCTGAGGAAGATCGCCGCTGGGCACGACACTCCGGACAAAAAGGAGCTCGAAGTCTGGACAAAGGCTGAGATGAACGACTGGAGAAAGCTCGTGGTCGCCAACGGCTACAGGGACGATTGGCACCTGTTCGAGATGAAGAGGCCGAACTTGGACGACATACCCGATCACAAGCTCCCAGCAGGGGTTGAACTCAGACCGGTTACTAGGGACAACTTCAAGGTTGTTTTCGAAAGCGCCCGCGAGGCCTTCCTTGACGAGAGGTCCTTCACAGAGGAGAGGTGGGGCGAGGATGCCTATCAACGAACTCTCGAGAACCCTCAGCTCCGGCTCGACCTTTGGCAGGTAGCCTGGTCAGGCGAAGAGGTTGTCGGCGGGGTGGCGATAATCATCAGCGAAGAGGAGAACGCTGCTTTCAATCGCAAGCGCGGTTGGACGGAGGCGGTGTTCGTGCGGAGGCCCTGGAGGAAGCAAGGAGTTGCGCGTGCACTGCTTGCGAGCTCGCTCAGAGTCCTGAAAGAGATCGGTATGGAGGAGGCGGCCCTCGGCGTAGACACGGACAACCCCTCCGGAGCTCTGCGGATCTACATACAGATGGGGTACGTCGAGGCCTACGAGTTCATCTTCGCGCGGAAGCCTCTGGAATAGTCGACACAAAGCTCAATCGTGCGAGAAGCTATATCCGGCCTCAATATCCGGTTCTCAGGTGATTGTCTTGGCCGAGCAACTTGTGCATTTCCAGCCCCTCGGGAGGAAGACCGAGGTGAGGAAGGGCAAGTCGCTCCTCGAGCACGCACACGATGCGGGAGTATCGATCGAGTCGATATGCGGCTCGGCCGGAAAGTGCGGCAAGTGCAAGGTAGTCGTGCGGACGGGTGCTTCGTCACTGTCTCCCCCCACTGACTCGGAGACCAAGCTGCTGTCTTCTGATGCCCTTAGGAGCGGCGTCCGGCTCGCATGTCAGGCCCTGATTCAGACGCCCTCTCGGATTGTGCTCGAGGTTCCCGAGGAGAGCAGGAGGGGACATCATAGGCTACTTGCGTCCGGGGTCGAACCCGAGGTCAAACTCCAGCCCGCAGTCAGGAAATCGCTTCTCAAGATACCGCCCGCGACCCTGAAGGACCTGCGCGCGGACGATGACAGACTGATCGACGTTCTCTTCAAGCGCGCGCGCATCCGCGCATCAATACACCCCGGAGTGCACGGATCCCTTCCGGACGCGATCAGGCGGAAGGAGTGGACTGCGACAGTAACGACCTTCAGAGATACTGAGATAATCCAGGTCGAGCCGGGCGACACGACCGACGAAGTCTTCGGGGTGGCGGTGGACATAGGCACGACCAAGGTCGTCGCTTACCTCATCGACCTGAGGACTGGAGAGACACTCGCTAACGAGAGCATGCCCAACCCGCAGATACCTTTTGGCGAGGATCTGATGTCCAGGATATCGTACACGATCAAGGAGCCTGAGGGAGGGAAGAGGCTGCAGAGCGTCATCGTCGACGGCCTGAACACCCTCATCCGCAGACTGTGCGAACAGAACAGATTGCAGCCGGAGGACATCCTCGAGGTCATGGTCGTGGGCAACACCGCGATGCACCACCTGTTCTTCGGGATACCCGCCCAGCATGTCGCCGCCGCGCCATACGCGCCTGTCGTAAGGACTTCACTTGCAGTCTCCCCCAGCCACCTGGGCGTGGACATCTACCCGTTCGGGAGAGTGTCATCGCTGCCGAACGTGGCTGGATTCGTCGGAGCAGACGCCGTGGCTGACCTCGTCTCGAGCAGCCTGTTCAAGGACAGGAAGATCGGGATGATGATCGACATAGGCACCAACACCGAGATCATCGCAGGCAACAACGAGAGGCTCATCAGCTGCTCATGCGCGTCAGGACCTGCATTCGAGGGTGCGCACATCAAATTCGGCATGCGCGCGTCCACTGGCGCGATCGAACGCGTCTGGATCGACCCTTCCGGTGGCGAGGTACTCCTCAGGACAGTCGATGACGCGCAACCGAGAGGAATATGCGGGTCAGGGATTGTCGATGCCATCTCGGAGATGTTCAAGGCCGGCATGCTCGATGCGTCGGGCAGGCTCGCGCCCGCGAAGGGCACGGACCGAATACGGAAGTCGGAGACGGGGGGAAACGAATTCGTGCTCGCGCGGGCAAACGAGACGGCGATGGGCGAGGAAATCACGATCACGCAACACGACATACAGGAGATACAGCTGGCCAAGGCGGCGATATTCACGGGCGTCGCGGTCCTGATGAAGAGGCTGAAGTTGAGATGCAGCGATCTGTCGAAGGTCTACGCGGCCGGAGCTTTCGGCACATATGTCGATGCATCGAGTGCGATCAACATCGGCATGTATCCCGACGTGCCGGTTGACAGGATCAAGTTCATCGGAAACGCCGCGGGCTCGGGCGCGAGGATGTGCCTCAAGTCCACGAAGATGCGTGACCTCGCGGATGACCTCTCACGCAAGGTGAAGTACGTCGAGCTGGCAGCTGAGCCGAGCTTCCAGAACGAGTTCGCCCAGGCGATGTTCCTGCCGCACAGGGATCTCTCGAGGTTCCCGAACCACGGCCGCGCATCATCCGGCAGGAAGAGCTGACGACCCGCTACCCTTCCGTCCTCTTCGTGATCTCCTCGAACACCGGGATGTGCTTGTCTGGCAGGTAGCCGCAGAACTTCACGGGGTCGACCGCTTCTGGCGTCTTCACTCCCTTGATGTCGATCTCGCCGCGCGCGAACATCTCCACAGCGACCGACACGGGCATGGCCGTCTGGAAGGCGGTCGCGTGTATCCCGGAGATCTCGTACGCCTTCTCGTGAGATATGTGCGTCCACGTCTTGATGACGGTGTCCTCTCCGTCCATCCGGCCCGACACCTCAGTGAGCACGCAGCAGGTGCCCTTCAGTTTGCCCGCGAGGTCGTCCGGCCTCGGCATCGTCGCGATGACCACCTCGACGGGCGAGATCTCGGCCCCTCGTATCTTGATCGGCTTGAATGAGAGCAGACCGAGCTTCTTCAGGAACTGCACATACTGAACGAAGGTCTCGTCCAGCGTTATCATGAAGTCGCACCTTTTGATCCTCTTGCCGATGAACCTGGGCACCATCTCGCTCTCCTCGTGGTCCGTCATGAAGACCTTCATCGGACCTATCGGCTCAGGGAACGAGTACACCTCGCTTGTGCTCAGCGGGGGCATGCGCTTCCACTTCCCGTTCTCGTAGTAGAGCGGGTCCCTGATGCACTCCTCGATCATCGCGTCAGGGGAGAAGTAGGTCGCGAACTCGTAGCCTTCGAGCTTGCTGTTGTCCGCGTCTCGGACGCGAACGTAGTCGACCGACTCCATCCTGTCTGCGGCGCGTTTCGCAAAGATGTTGGACGCGCCCGGGTCTATACCCATGGAGCACAGCGCAAAGACGCCGGCGTCCTTGAACTTCTTGTCCAGGGCCTCTTGGTCGTCGAACATGGGGTGGCCGAACTCCTTGTCCCCGGTGGCCATGTCGATGTAGTTCGCGCCACCCTTGAGACTGCCCTCCATGATCTTGAGATTCAGGGCGGGCATCGTCCCGTTCACGAGCAGGTCGACCTTCTCCGCGACCTTCGCGACCTCGTCCGGGTCCGAGCCGTCTGCCCTCACGATCTCGATCTTGTCGCTCTTCGTCCTCTTCCTCACGTACTCCGGTCCCTTGAGGTTAGTGTCCGCAAGGACCAGGCTCGAGACCAGGTCGCTCTTGACCAGGTCCTGAGCGATACACTGCCCGACTCCGCCGCATCCGAAGATGGCTACATCGATTTGCTTTGACATCGTTCCACTACGCACTCCCTTTTCATCACGTTGTCCGGAAAAACCCCGGACATGACGGGTACAGGGACCCCGTCTAAAAAGGCTTTCATACCGTCCAGGTAGTGCGGTGCCCGGGACTCTGAACCATTCCCTTCAAGACCCCTTTATATGGCGCCTGCGCGTGTGATAAGGAGGGTAATAAGGGGGGTGGCACAACGCACCGCACCCTCAAGTAGTACGATTACAGCGGGCCGCTCGACCAGGCAAGTCGACCGGTAGCCCCGGGGGCAAAAGGCCGAATCGACACGAATTGCTATGGTTCGAGTGCATATTCGAATTCTGTGCGGCTAATATCGCCGTTATCGCACGGGTTTCGAAGATGCCCCGCGAAGCTTAAATAAGGTATGCGCATTGGTGCCGCCGAAGGATTCTGGCCAAGAGCGCTGGCATCCAGGGTGTATGTGAAATAATGAAGGCAATCGTACTGGGAACCGGTGCGGTCGGCTCTGTCACGGCAGAGATACTGGGCCGCTCGGTGGAGTTTGACAAGGTCGTCCTCGCAGATGTCAATCTGGAGAGGGCCAAGAGAGCGGAGAAGAAGATCGCCAGCGACAAGGTGAGCGTTGAGAAGATAGACGCCTCCGACGTCGATGGGATGGCCAAGGCGTTCAAGGGGACGGACATCGTCCTGAACGCGGTCATACCGCGCTTCAACATGAACATAATGCGCGCGTGCCTGATGGCGAAGGCAAACTACAGCGACATGGCATGGGACGTCGCAGCGGACACGACCAAGCCGGGTCAGATAATCAAAGAGACCCCAGCGATGACCTACATAGGACTGGATGACGAATTCAAGAAGGCTGGGTTGTCCGGCATGATGGGCCTAGGGTGCGACCCCGGCCTCTCGAACTTATTCGCGAGGATGGCGGCTGACAGGATGGACACGGTGAAGCAGATCCTCATAAGGGACGGGGACAACGGGACCGTTGAGGGGCACCACTTCGCGCCGCTCTGGTCGCCCGAGACGCTCATCGAGGAGGTCCTGATGCCCGCAACGTACTACGCAGACGGACACTACCGGAAGCTCCCTGCGTTCAGCGGCAAGGAAAACTACGTCTTCCCGGACCCGGTCGGAGAGCTGCCGATATACAATGTGGACCACGAGGAGCAGGAGACTCTGCCAACGTACATCGGCAAAGTGCTGGGCAAGGGCTGCGACTACTGCGACTTCAAGATCGCACTCGGCGACGAATACGTTCAGGTCATCGATGTCCTAGGCAAGATCGGGCTCTCGAGCACGAAGCCAGTCGATGTGAAGGGCGTCAAGGTGTCCCCGAGAGATGTCGTCTCGGCCGTGCTGCCAGACCCGTCAGTGCTCGCTGACAAGGCCAAGGGCGAGTGCGCGATCGGATCCATCGTGAAGGGCACGAAGGACGGCAGGGACGCCGGGCACTTCATCTGGACGCAGCTCAACCACAAGGACTGCCACAAGAAGCATGGATACAGCGCGACCGCTTACTCGGTCGGAGTACCGTTCGCGATCGGCGCGCTCCTGTTCGCTCAGGGCAAGATCAAGCTCAAGGGCGTCTACCCGCCCGAGATGCTCGACCCGAAGCCCTTCGTCGAGATGCTTCCCAAATACGGCATGAACTGCCTCGAGAAGAAGCTCTAGGCGGGCTACGAAACCCAAAGACCGGGGGGGCGAACAGCCCCTCCGGACGGCCTTTTCTGAACATATGCCAGCAGGGCACTAGCGAACCTTAAATATCATAGCCGCAATGACTTGGCGGGGGGAGGCTGGTGGGACTAATCACCAGACTCTCTGGGTGAATGTGAAAGAATGAAGGCTATGGTTTTGGGAGTCGGTGCAATAGGATCCGTGACTGCACAGTGCCTTGCTGAGTCCGAAGAGTACGACAAGGTCGTGCTCGGAGCGAGGAACCCGGAGAAGGGGAAGAGACTCGCGAAGAAGATAGGCTCTGACAAGGTCAGTGTCGTGAAGCTCGACGCGTCGAATGTCGGCGCCATGACGAAGGCCTTCAAGGGCCTCGACATCGTCTGCAACCTCGCGATACCGAGGTTCAACTTCGCGATTATGGAGGCCTGCGAGAAGGCCAAAGTGAACTACCTGGACACTGCATGGGACATCGCGATCGACAAGACGCCCCCGGGAGGGATCGTCAAGCCCGCGCCTCCTTCGTTCCTCTACCTGAAGAAGGACAAGGCCTGGAAGAAGATGGGGCTGACCGGGATCCTCGGGATCGGCTGCGACCCCGGCCTCACGAACCTGTTCGCGAGGAAGGAGGCGGACAAGCTGGACACGGTCAAGGAGATACTCGTCAGGGACGGCGACAACGGCTATGTCGAAGGGTATGAGTTCGCTCCCCTGTGGTCCCCCGAGACGCTTATCGAGGAGGTCCTGATGCCCGCGACTTACTTCAAGGACGGGCACTACAGGAAGTACGGGGCGTTCGAGAACAAGGAGATCTTCGACTTCCCGGACGGAGTCGGCAAGTGTCCGATCTACAATGTCGCGCACGAGGAATCGGAGACTCTGGGCACATACATCGGCAAGGTCCTCGGAAAGGGCTGCGACTACACCGACTTCAAGATCGCCCTCGGCGACGAGTACGTCGATGCCATCAAGATGATCGGCAAGCTCGGACTCGACAACCCGAACAAGATCAAGGTGAAGGACGTCATGGTCGCGCCGAGGGACGTCGTGAACGCTGCGCTTCCGGACCCGTCCACGCTGGGGCACCTCTCGAAGGGGCAGTGCGCCATAGGGACCATCACGAACGGAACGAAGAACGGCAAGAAGGCCAGCTACTACATGTGGACCTCACTGGACCACAAGAAGTGCTTCCAGAAGTGGAACAACAGCGCAACCGCCTGGTCCGTGGGAGTGCCCGCCTCGATAGCAGCGATACTGTTCGCGCAGGGCAAGATCGACATGAAGGGCGTCTTCCCGCCGGAGATGATGAACCCGGACGATTTCATCAAGATGCTCCCGAAGTTCGGCATGAACTTCAGCGAGAAGAAGCTCTGATAAACCACCGATATCCGGACTGGGACCCGGGGCCGCCGGCCCAGTCCGAATCATTTTCATTTTCGTCTAGCCCACGAGTTCCATCACAAGCTTATATCGAGATGCCATTCCGGCACGCGTATGGCAGTTGGGGACGGCCGCATCAGGAGGTACTATCTATTCCGCGCAGTCACATCCTTCTCACTGTGGCTGCCGTTCTGGCTGCTCTGGATCTATGAGAGCGTAGAAAACCTCCTGATGGTCACGGTCATAGACACCGCATTCTGGGCCACGATGATCCTGTTCCAGATACCGACCGGGCTGCTCGGGGACAAATACGGCCGAAAGACCGTCCTGTTCATTGGCGAGGTCACGTATGTGGCCGGGATATTCCTCTTCGGTCTGAGCGGCGAGTTCTGGCAGTTCCTCGCTTCGAACATGATCTGGGCCCTCGGGGTCTGCTTCATCGTCAGCGGCGACACACCGTACCTCTACGACACCCTCGTGGAACTCAAGCGCGAGAAGAACTTCATCACCATCATGGCGAGATGCAGCGCGATCATGTACGCAATGAATGCGGCCGCATGCATAGTCGGCGGGCTCATCGTCGACGCGACCGGCAGGCTCGACCTCACGCTCATGATAGCGGCATGCATCGGACTTCTCGGGTCCTTCACGGTGGTGTTCCTCAAAGAGCCTGTGGTGGATCGGTCCAAGGTCGGTTCGTACCGAAGCCAGTTAAAAGTCGGCGTGAAGCTCGTCTTCGGATCGGCCGCGATCCTGGTGCTCGTCTTCTACCAGGTGCTGATAGAGATCGCAGTCTACGTCATGACGGTCTTCAGGCCCATCTACATGAGCATAGACCTCAACCTCGACTATCTCCAGATAGGCCTGTTCTACGGCAGCTTCAGCATAGTCAACGGGCTCGTGCTCACGCAGGCAGGGAGGATAGAGACGCGCCTCGGGGAGAAGCTATCCCTCGTGGTGCTCTTCGTTTCCGTCCTGGCATCGTTCGTGCTCGTGTTCCTCATCGTGTCGCCGGTGGCCATAGTGGCGCAGTATTTGATGTACGCCGTCTCGGGACTCCTGTATCCCATAACCAACGGATACATCAACAAGAGGGTGTTGTCGTCGCAGCACAGGTCGACGGTCATCGCGATCGCGACCTTCCTGTTCACCCTGATCCTCGCAATCGTCGAGATACCTGCGGGCTGGTACGCCACAGGCTCCGGGATGAGGGAGACCCTGCTGATACTGGCCATAATCATCTCGCCCATCGGAGTCTACCTGCTACACAAGTGGTACAAGGAGGTCGACAGACTTCCGAGCGAGGGGCAGTTGTTGCGCAGGGCGCGCACGCTGAAGAAGTTCTGAGCGGCTGCAAGAAGGATAAGTCGATGGCCTCGCCCCCGCCAGAAGTAGAAAAAGGGGGGAGGATTACTAGACCCTGATAGCGCGGGCAACTTATAAATGTTATCGAAATTGATAATAAGCCTTACAAGAGGCAACCTAGCTCCTGCCCAGGTTCTTCTCCTTCTCCGCGACAACGAGCCTAGTCTTGATGACGCTGTCGGGGTTGAGGGAGATGCTGTCGATCCCGCACTCGACGAGGAACTCCGCGAAGTCGGGGAAGTCGGACGGCGCCTGACCGCAAATGCCTATCTTCCTACCCTTCTTCTTGACCTTCTCTATCACCATGGCGATCATCTGCTTGACCGCCGGGTTACGCTCGCTGTACAGGTGCGAGACGAGTTCTGAGTCCCTGTCGAGGCCGAGCATCAGCTGGGTGAGATCGTTCGAGCCGATGGAGAACCCGTCGAAGACCTCCGCGAACTCATCGGCGAGGACGACGTTGCTGGGTATCTCCGCCATCATGTAGACCTCGAGGCCGTTCTCCTTCTGCTTCAAGCCGAATTCTTCCATCGTGTGTATGACCTTCTTGCCCTCTTCAGGGGTCCGGCAGAACGGCACCATGACCTTGACGTTTGTGAGGCCTTTCTTGTCCCGGACCCGTCTGAGAGCTAGGCACTCGAGCTTGAAGGCCTCCTTGAAACGGCCGGAGTAGTACCGCGACGCGCCCCTCCAGCCGATCATGGGGTTTTCTTCAGATGGCTCGAACAGAGTCCCGCCAAGAAGACTGGCGTACTCGTTCGTCTTGAAGTCCGACAGCCTCACTATGACATCGCGTGGATAGAATGTCGCGGCGATCTTGCCGACCCCCGCGGCCAGCTTCTCAATGAAGAAGTCCTCTTTGTTCTCGTATCCCGGTGTCCGCTGCTCGATCTGGTCCACGAGCTTCGCGATCTCGGGCTCCGTCTCGGCTCTCGCCTTGAGTTTCTCGAAGTCGATGAGCGCAAGCGGGTGAATCCCGATATGAGACGCGATAATGAACTCGAGCCGCGCCAGACCGACACCGTCGCAAGGCACTCTTCCCTGCGTGAAGACGTGCTCAGGGACGCCGACGTTCATCATGATCTTGGTCTTCGTCTCGGGCAGGTTCGCGATGTTCGTCTCGTCGACCCTGAACTTGAGGATGCCGTCATAGACCAGGCCCTGCCCCTCCGAGCAGTCGATCGTTATACTCTGGCCGGTCTTGAGGACAGTCGATCCATCTCCCGTGCCGATGATGCACGGGATCCCCAGTTCTCTCGATACGATAGCCGCGTGACATGTCCTTCCTCCCCTGTCCGTGACGATCGCAGACGCGATCCTCATGATAGGCTCCCAGTCTGGGTCCGTCTTGTCCGTGACCAGGACAGCGCCCTTCCTGAACTCTGTGATCTCGTACACGCTCTCCAGCACGTGGGCAACGCCTTGGCCGATCTTGCTCCCCACAGCTTCGCCCTTCACGAGGACATTGCCCTTCCCTTCGAGCACGTAAGTTTCGAGAACGTTCGCGGCCTTGACCGCATGGACCGTTTCCGGCCTTGCCTGGACGATGTAGAGCTCTCCGGTGACACCGTCCTTGGCCCACTCGATGTCCATGGCCTTCTTGTAGTGCTTCTCGATGACGCATGCCCACTTCGCGAGCTTGACTATTTCGTCATCATCAAGCACGAACCGCTGCCTGTCCTTCTCAATGACCTCGACGTCCTCATGCCCCTTGGAAGTATAGACCAGCTTGTGCAGCTTGCTGCCGAGCTTCTTCTCGACGATTGGGTCCTCGAATTTGTCGATGGCCTCCTTGAAGATGTAGAACTGGTCGGGGTTGACCGCTCCCTGGACAATCATCTCCCCGAGACCCCATGAGCCCGTGATGTAGACGACGCCGTCGAAGCCGCTCTCCGTATCCAATGTGAACATGACGCCCGAGCAAGCGAGGTCGCTCCTGACCATCCGCTGGACCCCAACCGAGAGGGCGTTCCCCACGTGTCCGAAGCCTTTGTGGCGCCTGTAGGCGATCGCGCGATCCGTGAACAAGGAGGCGAAGCACTGCTTGATCGCCTTGATGACTGCAAGCTCCCCACGGACGTTCAGGATGGTCTCGTGCTGACCGGCGAACGACGCGCCATCGAGGTCCTCCGACGTTGCGCTCGACCTGATGGCGACGCTGGGGTTGGGCATCTGGAGCTTCCTTCCGAGCTCCCAGTACCCGTACTCGATCTCCCTCCTGAGGTCCGGAGGGAACTCTGCATCTAAGAAAAGCTGTCTGACCTGTTTCCCCCTCTGCGCGAGGTCTGCAGTGTTGTCCGGATCGAGGCCATCGATGATCCTTGCGATTTTGTCCTCGAGGCCCGCCTCATCGACGAACTTCTTGAACGCGGCAGTCGTGACTGCAAAACCCTCGGGCACGCGGATGCCCATGTCCGTCAAGTGCCTGATCATCTCGCCCAGGGAGGCGTTCTTGCCGCCCACACGGGGGATGTCCTTCAGCCCTATCTCCTCAAACCATAGCAGCTGCTCATTGTTCCTCTTGTGCTGGGACTTCTCCCCCTTGAGCATCATTTGCCCCGCCCGAAACATCTTGACGCTACTTCGCCCAGGTTACGAACCCGGGCGCGGCTTTCGCACGCGCAGATCCAATGAGCTAGCGGGAACAGCAGTATGACGCCCACTTGACGAATCTTCAGGTGGGTGTGGGCAGACTGACTGCTCGCGCAGAACGGGGATAAATGTCCCTGACTTAATAACATTTCTCAGTTACCGGACGGCCTAGCCGGTTCTTGTGCAATGCTGGCTCACCGCAATGATTCGCGACACACGTCCAATTCTGTGCAGTGAATTTGCGCGTTCGTTGCACAGGCGAAAGAAGTTATCCAAAGATGGCGATTGAGCATCAGGTGGCTCACATGCGAGTGGCCATGTTGACCTATAGTACGCGCCCGAGGGGAGGCGTTGTCCACGCTCTGAAGCTCGCGGAGCGCCTCGGAGCCCTCGGCGTAGATATCAGCGTGCACTCGCTCGCCAGGTCCGACGACGCTTCCTCTCAGGCAGGATACTTCAGACAAATATCAGTTCCATCCTATATTTATGGATACGAGTGGCATCCCGACATGATCACACGCCTCGAGAGGATGATTGAGAGCTATGCCACGAACCTCCCGAGAGACGCCGACATCTACCACGCACAGGACTGCGTCGGTGGGACTGCGCTCTCCAGGATGAAGTCAGGCGGGTCCATAGGTGCGCCTGTCATGAGGACGATACATCATGTGGACGACTTCGCCGAGCCGAGGCTCTTCGAGTTCGAGAAGAAGGCCGTTGCGCTCGCAGACCACAGGTTCGTCGTGTCGCAGTACTGGAGGGACGAGCTCAAGCGGACGTACGGTTTCGACTCGGTCGTCTCGTACAACGGTATGGACCTGGAGGATTTCGCGAGCCTGCCTCCGAGGTCCTCGAGCGCGCCTACTATTCTCTTCGTCGGAGGCCTCGAGCCCCGGAAGGGGCTCGAATTCCTCGTAAGGGCCATGGCACAAGTCAAGGCAGAAGTGGCGGGGACAAGACTGATTGCGGTCGCCAAATCGGGCTTCAGGGGGACAGACCAGGTCGGGACCTTCAGGCGGCTCGCGGATAGCGTTGGTGTCAGCGGATCGATCGAGTTCCACGAATCCGTCAGCCAAGAGAGGCTGCTGTCGTTCTACTCTGACTGCGACGTCCTTGTCCTGCCGTCCATGAACGAGGGATGGGGACTTTCCCTCATGGAGGCGATGGCCTGCGGGAAGCCCGTTGTCGCCTCGAGGGTCGGGGGCGTGCCGGAGCTCGTCAGGGACGGCATCGACGGAATACTCGTTGAGCCGGCAGATGTGCGAGCGCTCTCAGACGCGATCGTCAAGCTGCTCAGGGACAAGGGTCTGCGCAAGCGCATGGGCAGAGCTGGTAGAGAGCGAGTCAAGAGCTATTCCTGGGACCGGACTGCGCGGGTCGTTCTGGATGCCTACGAGTCCGCCCTGGCTCACGACTGAGCGAACTCGTTCATGAAGTGCGCCATGAACTTCTCTATCTCGGGCAGCCCCGGAATCTTCCTGTTCCCCTCGACGACCATGTACTCATTCGGACTGTGGGCGAGGTCGCTATGGCCGATGCCCCCCATTGTGAACGGAAGCCCGAGAGTCCTGCTGAACACATAGAACGGCACGGATCCTCCGCTCGTAGGCCAAATGCTCGGCCTTCCACCGTTGGCTTCGAAGGATCTTATCATTGCCTGGACGACGGGTTCCTTCACGCTGCACCTGCACCAGTCATACCCGGTGTCCACCTCAGTCATCTTGATGTCCTTGTATCCATGATCGTCGAGATGCTTCCGAACCAAGGGCATCATCGCGTCCTTCCGCTGGTTCGGCACAACGCGTATGTCGATCTTGCATGTGACCTTGTGGGGGAGTATGGTCTTCGAGCCCTTCTCGATCCAGCCACCCCAGATGCCGTCAATGTTCATGGTGCTCGCATAGGTGTAGAGCTTGATCAGCTCGGCCTTGTCGTCTTCCGGGATCATGAACTTCCTGACCTTGAACGCGTCCTTGGTCGCCTCTGTGTCGAACTTCTCCGCGGCCTCGGCGATGACCTCCTCGTCCTCTTCGGACGGTGGCGCGACATCGTCATAGAACCCCTTGACCAGGACTCTGTTGCCGTCATCGGAGGTCATGGTCTTGAGCGCGTGTATCAGTCTCCAGACAGGGCTGTCAAGCCAGGCCTTGTTGCTGCTGTGGACAGCGAACTCCGTGGGCCCCCTGCCCCAGCTCGCGCCAGAGCATTCGAGCTCGAAGTACACGACGCCCTTGACGCCCAGGTAGAGGTTGAGGGCGCCGTCCGAATCCTGCGCGAAGTACGGAAAGTAGCACGCGTCGGCCTTCGACAATCGCTTCTTGTCTTTCTTGACATAGGCGGGCAGGTTGGGGCTGCCGAGCTCCTCCTCTCCTTCGGCGACGAGCACGAGGTTGACCGGAGGTCGGCCCACTGACTTGTTGCAGGCCTCCATCGAGTTGAGAAACGCGGCCATCGGCCCTTTCGTGTTATCGGAGCCTCTGTTGACGATGGCCTTGACCCTGCCGCCCGGGAGCTTCATGTCCACGGTCTTGGCCTGCATCGGCGGGTGCTTCCACCCGGGCTCGTTGTAGGGCATCGTGTCGTACATGAAGTAGCCCATGAGCGTCTTGTCTGACTCGCCCTTGCACTCGCCGTAGACGACGGGGTTGCCCTTGGTCTTCACGATATCCACCTTGTCGCACCCGACCTCCTCGTAGAGCTTGGCGACGAGCTCAGCGCACTTCTCGACGCCGATGCCCTCCTGACTGGAGCTCGGCTGCATGAGGAGCCTTCTCATCCGGGAGACGTGCTTCTTGATGTCCTTGTCCACCCTCGAGTTGACCGCGCCGAGGTCGTACTGTGCAGGCATTGTGATCGGAGGCAGCATCGGCGACGGTGGTAATGCTGTTTACGGAATCGCGCATCCGAACGCAACAAATATGTGATAAGTCGTGCCCGATACGATGGCCGTCGAGTTCCTGCTGATATTCATCCCGATGTTCATCATCATTGATCCGTTCGGCGTGCTCCCGATCTACCTCGTCCTCACCAGGACCATGGACCAGAGGTCCAGGCACAAGACGCTCAAGCTTGCGATAGTGTTCGCGACCTGCCTGCTCTTCGCGTTCGCGATCATGGGCAAGGCGATCCTCGACTACCTCTCGGTGTCGATCGACGCCTTGAGGATCACTGGAGGCATCCTGCTGCTACTCATCGGCGTCAGCATGCTCTACGAAGGAGATATTCCGAGATCGAGGAGAAAGGGAGAGGAGGAGCCTGAGGAGAAGCAGAACCCGGAGGATGTGGCATTCGTTCCCCTCGGCACCCCGATGCTGGCCGGCCCGGGCGCGATCTCCGTCGTCATCATCCTGACCGGGACCGGTGACATCCCCCTAGTGCTCACATCGCTTCTGCTCGTGATGCTCATAAGCGCGCTCATACTCGTGCGCGCGGACCTCGTCTTCAAGGTAATAGGCAAGGCCGGGACGAGGGCGCTCACGAGGGTCATGGGACTGCTCGGGTCCGCGTACGCCGTGCAGATGATCCTCGACGGCGTGACTGACTACGTATCGTCACTGTGAACGCGCACACACTGCGCCCGACGCGGTCACGACATGCGAGAGACGGATTTGCGAAATCCGTGCATAATTCCTAAATACGGCCGCTGCGCTCCGATTGTTCGTTCGAACTGGGGCGATGTGCTGCACTGCGATGACACGGAGGCGACGCTTTCGCCCCGGACGAGCAGAATCGGAGGGGAGCGCTCACGGGATACGAAGTCGTCCTGACAGCCGACAAGACGCTCACGTCAGCTTACAACGGCAGCATGTTCATCGGGTTCGCAGCGTGCTTCCCGCGCGTCCTCCCCCGGTGGCTATACACTAGGCTCTTCTGTCCTCCTCAGCCCAGGAGGAAAGGCACCCTTGACATGGCCCCATGTGGCCTGAGGAAGATCGAGTCCGCGCTCGTGAGGTCCGGTTTGAGCGGCGGACGAATAGCGGTCGCACACCCCGATAACCTCGGAAGAGCCATCGGACCTGAGACGAAGGTCATCGGGATAAACACTTCCGACCCGCTCGGGCTGGGACCTGCCTCCAGCACCTTCTCCAGCTTGTTGAGGAAAGAGCCATACACGGCGTACTTCTTCAGACAGCTGCTGAACGAACCAGCGGTCCGCAGGTCGAACGCCAAGATCATAGTCGGCGGACCAGGCGTATGGCAGCTCGCCAACGAGTCCGCACGGCGCGAGCTAGGCATCGATTGCGTCGTCGAAGGCGAAGGTGAGCTCATCGCCCCTCAGCTGTTCAAGGACGCGATCGCCGGAAAGCCCCTGCCCGACTATGTTTCGGGAGGGCCGGTACCGGTGGAGGACATACCCATGATTTCCGGTCCGACCGTGAACGGCACTGTGGAGATAAGCCGCGGGTGCGGACGAGGGTGCGAGTTCTGCAACCCGAACATGAGGCTCGTCAGGCACATCCCTCTCGAGCACATACTCGGCGAGGTGAGGCTCAACCTCGCATACAGCACGAAGATCACGCTCCACGCGGAGGACGTTCTGAGGTACAAGGCGATGGGCATGCAGCCAAACCGTGCAGAGGTCGTCAACCTCTTCGAGAGGACTCTCGAACTCACGGACAACGTCGGTATGAGCCACATCGCCCTGTCGTCCGCACTCGCAGATCCGAAGTTGATCGATGAGATCAGCAACGCCTACGGTGCTACCGACGGCAAGAGGTGCTTGTACGCTCAGACGGGGGTGGAGACGGGGTCTCCCGACCTTGTCAACAAGCACATGCGCGGCAAGGCCAAGCCTTTCCAGCCGGACAAATGGCCAGAGGTCGTGAGAGAGTCCTTCAAACTGCTTGCGGACAGCAACTGGGTGGTCTGCGGCACCCTGGTCATGGGCATGCCCGGTGAGAGACCGGAGGACGTCGCGAAGACTCTCGAGCTCGTCAGGGACCTGAGGCAGCACAAGTGTCTGTTGGTCCCGCTCTTCTTCGTCCCCCTGGGGGAGCTGAGAGAGGATGAGTTCTTCACGCCGGACGCGATGCTGCCGGAGCACTGGATGCTCCTGGCAGAGTGCATGGAGCACGATTTCCACTGGGTGGGGAGGCTCATGGACGAGCTGTTCTCCCACAACCGCATGAGCTCTGCCCGGTCCGGCCTATTCAAGGTCGCCGCATGGTACATGGAACGAAGGCTCAGGGAGTCCATGGAGCTGATGAAGGAGGGCAAGGACCCGAGAGCGCTCCTGGAACCCCTGGAAGACCACGAGAACCAGCCTGCGGGCACCGGTATGGGCGAGGCGTGAGCCGACTCAGGCTGGCTTTATCGCTTCCTTCTCTCCGGACCCCGTCCCAGCGACCAGGAATATGGCGGCCAATACCAGCGCAGCGCCCACTGCTGCCGCGGAGCTCAAGGTCTCCTCGAGCAGGCCGATCGAGATGATGAGCGCCGTCAGGACCTCGATCAACATGATCGTCGCGGAGGCCGTCGCGGAGACCCCTTCGAGTCCGAGCGCCCACAGCAGAGTCGCAGCTGAAGTGCATGCTAGCCCAAGGTACACAATCGCTGCCCATCCCGCTGGCTCGACCGAGAAGTCCGCGCCCGTGAGCATGAGGAACGCTGTCGGTATCGTCAGCCAGACCATGCACGTCGCGATCGCGGCCGAGCTCAGTTCGATGCCGGTGTGCTTGTCCAGGAGCTTCTTGTTGATGATTATGAAGAAGGCCCAGCTCCAGCCAGCGAGGAATACGAGCACGTCCCCGAGCAGTTGCTCCGGGTCGAAAACGAGGTCCTCATTCAACGTGAGCAGCACGATCCCGAACGAGCCCACGACTATCCCGCCGACCTGCATCCGCCCGAGCCGTTCTCTGAACACGAAGTACGAGATAACTGCGACAGCGACCACGTTGATGTCGACCAAGAGCGAGGTCTTTGATGCGGTCGTGATCGTCAGGCCGACGTACTGCAGTATGAACCCCGTAGCGTTGAATCCTCCCACCAGCCAGATCATCGGGTTCCTGAAGATGCTCAAAGACATCTTGCGGAGGAACAGCACGAACCCGAGCGTCACGGCAGTTGCGATGACGAACCTGAGCCAGAGGAAGACCACATCGTTCCCCACGAACCCGAGACCCCATTTCGTGCCGGGGAACGATGTGCCCCATAGGAGGCTCGCGAACACCGTGAGCCAAATCGCGTTTGTCCTGTCGCGGGACGCCATCGACGGGGAGAATGCGCAGCTGTATTAGAAATCTACTTGGGCGACTCCTTGGGGAGGTCCACATGGAAGACGCTCCCCTTGCCCACTTGGCTCTCGACCCATATCCTTCCGCCGTGGGCCTCGACTATGCCCTTCGAGATCGGCAGGCCGAGCCCGAGCCTGTCCACCTGGTGCGACAGGTCGTTGCTCGTGATGATATGGAACCTGTCGAAGATCCGGGCGAGGTTCTCCAGCGGTATCCCGACGCCGTTGTCCCTTACCCAAACATGGACCATCTTGCCCTCATCTCTGGCGCAGACTTGGATTCGGCCACCCTCCTGAGTGTACCTGATCGCGTTGTCCACGATGTTGTTGAACACGTCCTTGAGCCTGCGCCTGTCCGCCATTATGAGAGGCAGCCGCCCCTCGATCTCGATGGTCATTGTCTGTTTCTTGTGCTCGGTATCGTGCTTCCTGGTCTGGACCAGCTCCTCGAGAAGCGCGTCCAGCCTGACCGGCTCGGAGGCGATCTGCAGCGAACCCTTTTCGAGCCTGCTCACGTCGAGCATGTTCTCGACGAGCGAGTAGAGCCTGTCTGTGTTGGCCTTGATGGTCTTCAACCTCGCGGTGAACTTGGGTTCCAGCTTGGCGGAGTACTCGGTCTCCATGAGATCGATGTAACCCCGCATCACGGTAAGTGGTGTCCTCAGCTCGTGGGACACGACGTCGATGAACTGGGTCTTCATCTTGGCAACTCGCTCAAGCTCTTGATAGGTCTGGGTCAGCTTCTCGTATGATCTCTCAAGCTGGTTCTGGAGTCTCACCTTGGAGGTCGTGTCCATCGCGACGAGGAGGATCTCACCCAGTTCGCCGCCTTCTGACCTCACGGGCGTCACCTTCACGTGCAGATAGACCGCCCTGTCCGGCCTTGTCACGATGTGGACATCCGCCTTCTCCCCCTCGTGGCCTTCCATCGCCTGTATGATGAGCGCATCGAGGCCGGACTTGCTCATCACCGGGAGCTCGAAGACGCTCGTGCCGATGAGTTCCTCAGGTGACTTCTTGTCGAGCATCTTCAGAAGCTGCTGGTTGACTGACTTGAATATCCCTTTCGAGTCGCATCTGAGGATGCCGATCGGGGCGATGTTCAGGAGGTTCTCCGTCTCGTCCTTTGACCTCCGGAGCACGTTGTTGAGCTTGACGTTGTCAATGACCATGGCAAGCGCGACGGACAGGCCGGATATGAGCCGCTCGGCCGCTTGGTCGAAGTCCCGCCTCCCCTTCTTGTTCGCCAGGGTGAAGTATCCCAGGAACTCGTCGCCGTGCATCACGGGCGCGACCATCACCTTCTCGACCTCCAGCTTCGATATAAGGTCGCCGAACGAGGCTGGAATCTCATCAGGTTTCTCGAATCTGTAGGCCACGAGTTCTCCGGACTGGATAATGCGACTGCGGACCAACTCGTCCGATTTGACCATGGGCAGGGACTTCCACCAGTCCCCAGTCGCACCCGACATGCCCGCCACTCTGAGGAGACCGCGATCACTGTCGTAGACCAGAATGGCGGCAAAGTCTGCTCCAGTGATGGCGCGCAACTCGTCCGATATGATCACGAAGGACTCGTCCCCACCGCCCGCCTTCCTCATCTTGTCGCTGAGTCGAAAAAGGATCTCGAAAGTCTCTCGATAGTCCTGCGAGCTCTCAACCAATGAACACGGCCTCCGGGGAGAACGAAGACGCGCAGTTGCCGACGATCTCTGAGTTGTGAACAGAGTACGCGCTAGATATATCTTCGCCGAGGCCCATCCGTCACAGCATGGTCCTGCGCAACTTCATGGACAAGAGACCTATAGTGGCGAAGGACGCCTTCGTGGACGAGTCCGCCGTGGTTATAGGAGACGTGAGGATCAAGGAGAGAGCCAGCATATGGCCCGGCGCCGTCGTCCGCGCGGATGACGACTCCGTGGACATAGGCAAGGGCTCAGCCGTTCTCGACCTGTGCCTTGTCGAGGCCCCCAAGGGTCGGCCCGTGGTCATCGGGGACGGATGCATCGTGTCCCATGGAGCGCGCCTCCACGGATGCACGGTGGGCAACGACTCCATCATCGGGATAGGGGCTATCGTCCTCGACGGGGTGTCGATAGGGGAGAAGTCGGTGGTTGCCGCGGGGAGTCTCGTTCCTCCGGGAGCGAAGATACCTCCGAACTCGTTCGTCATGGGGATTCCGGGGAGGATAACGAGGCAGACCTCCCCCAATGATCTAGCGCGCCTGAGGGAGGAGCTGAGGGCGCTCGTGGACAAGGCGGCCAAGTACCGATCTACCTCGCAATGACTAGGAGATAAACCCTCCGACCGGGGCGATTATCAATTGTGAGAAATCCGACCCCTTCTTTAAATACCATCATTGCAATCTAATTGTTAGTTCAAGTGAAGGCGATGCCTGGGTCGGATAGGCCCCGTCGCATTCAGATGGTGTCGGAATGGAAGTACACTTTGGCAAGCCGGTCATCGCGCGCGTGAAGAAATGCCGGCTCGTCGTCGTCAAGAAGAAGCACCAGCAAGAGGAGAACGCTCAGTCTCCGAATGCTCACTGATTCTGAGCCTGATAGCCTCCGCCATGAGGCGGATCGAACCTCTCACGGGCTGTGTTTCCACTGAAGGTCAGGACGCCTGGACTCTTAAATACCCTCCGAAAAGGATATTACATATTGCAACCATTATGGAAATGGAAGGGATAAAAATGGTTTCTGGACAGACATCAGGACCGCAAGGTCCGTATCCAGTGTACCAGCCCGCATACCAACCGCCGCACAAGCCGCTGAGCGACTACATAAAAGTGCTCCTGTCGGATCTTGTGCTTGCCGGCCTATTGTGGATAGGCCTGCTGCTGCTGTGGCTCGGTTCTTTGCTGGCAGGGACGGCGGATCCGGGTGACGAGAACGTCGGATTGGGCTTCAAGTCGTTCGGCATGTTGCTGGCGACATGGGCGCTC
>Ga0299912_10000971_pt1 | contig 23248 bp, 16 predicted proteins | sample RVTome_2_FD_207667 | JGI IMG/M metagenome (GOLD analysis project Ga0299912, IMG submission 207667) | Soil microbial communities from uranium-contaminated site in the Upper Colorado River Basin, Wyoming, United States - RVT95D214 (version 2) ... | reverse complement strand
GGGGGATTTTGGCTTCAAACCGTGGCAGGAGTTCATCGCCGCCATGAAAGAGACACGGCGGGCCTTTGCAGCGGTGTGGATGAGCAATGGCCCCGGCCTGGCCCGCGGTGTATGTCGCGACATGGTGCCTCAGATCAAGTTGCACCAGTCGCTACCGGCTTTCTCCAACTGTTCCTTTGATACGAGCCCCGAGACGGCGAAGCCCAAGGGTTCCTATCGGCCGGGACAGTATGATGAGGATTTTCAGAAGCACGCTGATAAGGAAGGCGGAATCAACCTCTACCAACGCTGGGACCCGGACAGTATTATCGATGAGCCACAGACTTGGGCCGTGACGGTCTGGCTGGCCACCTCTGACAGGCAAAGCGAATTTGACGCACCGGCTGAGTCCGCCACCACGGATATCACCCCACGCCGCTGTCAGGAGTTTAGGCCCAAACCCGGGGAGAGATTCAAGTGGTCCAATGAGAGTGGCGGAAAGGAAATACAGTCGGGTCAGGCGACTGCTGACAAGTGGGGACTGGTGACGTTGAAGGACGTGAAGGTCACTAAGGGTGGGAATCGCATACGAGCCAGCAGGTAGATAACGAAGGAGTATGGGAGCATGAAACGAGGAATCTGGGTCAGCTTAGTCGCGCTGAGTGTGGCGACGGCAGCGTCTGCGGAAACATACTACGTCGCCCGGAGTGAGCCTGGGGCAAGTGACGCGTGTGACGGGCTTACTCCGACCGCGGCGGGGAACGGCAAGGGGCCGTGGCTGACGATTCAGAAGGCGGCCGATACAGCCAGGCCCGGTGATACCGTGCTGGTCGGCAAGGGAACTTACCCCGAAGCGGTCCAGCTCAAACAGTCTCGCGTCACTTTCCGGGCAGCCTCCCCGTCCGACCGGCCCCGGATCGACGGCGGCAAAACGAAGAAATACGGAATCTACATGGCCGACGGCGCTGCGCTCGAGGAGGTCGTCATCGACGGCTTCGAGATCGCGGGGCAAAGCGACGCGGGGATCTACGCCGGGGTCGGCCGGGCCCGGTGGCTTGTGATCCGCAACAATCTGGTCCACCACATTCGGGGGCAAGGGATCTGGCTCGGCGGTACCGGCCACTTCGTAGAGAAGAACGTCATCTATATGATCGGCAACGATCAGGAAGCCCGGGGCGTCCTTATCTCGGCCAATTACAAGACCGAGGCGGCGGATTGCACCGTTCGCGAAAACCAAATCTACCTCTGCAAAAAGGAGGGAATCCGCGACTACGGCGGGCACGACAATCTCATCGAGAGTAACATCATCTACGGCTGCACCTATGGCATCTCACTGAACGCGACGCGGGGCGGCACTCGCGTCGTCAACAACTACATCTCGAAAGTCATCCACGGCTACAACCCAAAACACACCACCGGTGAACATGGCTGGAATATTTTCTGGCACAACACGGTTTACGACAGCGCTTGCTGGGCCGTTTCGATCGGCAGTCCGCCGACCGGTGATTTCGTCGATGTGAGGAACAACATTTTTGCCCGCTCGGGCGAGGCTCACGTCATGCATGCGCTGGACGCCACAGGCCCTAACCTGAGGATCGATGGTAACCTCCATTACATGGCGGGGACCCGCCCTCGCTGGTGCTACGTCAGCTATCCCGGTCCGAAGGACCACCTCGCCGATGTTGCCGCGCTGCGAGCCAGGACCGGCTTTGAGGCCGGTGGCATCGACTTCGATCCGGGCCTCGTCGACCCAGGACGCGGGGACCTCGACTACCCGTCCTCAAGCCAGGCGGCTGCCGGTAGCCTCTCACTGCCCAGCCCGTATGGTAAGCAGCTCGGCGCCAGGGGACTTGAGCAGACGACACCCATCCTGATCCGCCTCCCCCTCACTGCCGTGGCGGCGTCGGCACACGAGGACCTGATGCAGAACACGACCGACAACCTCACTCACACGTACTGGGTCTCGGCGCCGCACAACCGCGACCAGTGGATCCTTTACGACCTCGGCGCGGAGCAGGCTTTCCAGTATATCGTGCTCGTGCCCTGCCAGCACAAGGTCCAGTACAACGTGCGCAAATATGCTTTTGACGTCTCGAACGACGCCAAAAGCTTCCATCGCATCACGGCTGGCGATAACAACGACTCGGGGAGTATCTTCATCTACGAGTTCGACCCGCCGGCGAAAGGGCGATTTCTCCGGTTCAACATGCTGGAGAACTTCCCGGACGACGGACTCGACTGGACGGTTGACGCCTTTGTGGTCAGCGACGTGTGGGTTGTGAATCTGGTCCCCCGAAGCCCACCGGAACCGCGCTCGCCGCTGGGGAAACGGCCGGTATCGGACACTCCGGCAGTCATTTCTGACGTATTTGGCAACATAGGATCCGTCTTTATCGAGTAATTCAGAAAAATGCGATGCTGATAACGCATGAAAATCCCGTACTTGCCCTCGGATTTCTCATCACCTGTCCCGATTTGTTTTAGACACCGCCGTATATCAATGAAAACCCCATGCCGGTTTAGTCTGCGCTTTTGAGGAACCAGCTCTTGGCGTTTACATCAGTCTTAAAGAATTTCAGTAGCATTTCAGCCACTTTCTGGCGTCCCGATTGACTTGGGTGCGTGCCGTCACCGGCAAGGTCCTCACGTTTCCAGACAAGGCCATCACTCTTGCGGGGTTTCATACCATCACCCCACAGATAAGGCCCCCACAGAAGCAGCGGTGATTTAACTTCACCTTTTTTGGGGTCGTAATTGAGTTCGGGTTTGCCTTTCATCTGGTTCTCAATCAACCATCTGACAGAGAACGCGGACTCATAAGCATACGGCTCGGGATTCAGTGGGCCGCCTGCGTAGCCGGCATAGATACGGCTGGATAAATAGGCAATTCGCAGGTTCGGGAATCTGTCCTTAAGTCTCTGAAGTATCACGGCGATGTTCTTCTGTAACACCTGGGCGTGCTTGGGGAACTCACCCAGATTTGCCGGCCCCATCTCGGCCTGCTTTATCCATACAAGCTGTACCTGTGCGGCGGTTACCCCTGTATTCTTGATGCGCTCGTCCATCACCACCCAGGGTGACGGCCTTTCTCTTCCAGTACTCTGGTCAAGTCTTTTATACTTTTCGGGATAGGCCCATTGCGCAGCCGCCTGGCCACCCTGAGCACAATCTACGATCACAACACTGGGCGATTTGTTCGGGTCTGCATCGGCTATTCTCTTAAATTGTGAAAATTCCTGTGTCGTGTTGGACATTCCAAATGAGATGAGAACGATTTTGCCGTCCTTGGATGGCTTGCCATTGGCGTCGCGGGGCCGGATTTCGGCCAATTCCTTTTTGGCTGCGGCCTGATGTGAAGCGGGAGGAGTGTTCCTGTCATTGCCGTACAGGCCGCCGCTCTGGTCCTTGTACTCTCCATCAACAAGTTCGGTAAGAGGGATCATCCCTGTGGTTTCTTTGCCGTTTCCGGCCTGGTCACGTTCGGGGCGTCTCTCACCTTCTGGACGGGTACCGCCCGGGCGGCCTGTTGCCCGCTCCTGTCTGGCATGCTCCAGATAGGCCTTCTCTTCATCGGTCAGCAACTGGCCCTGGCGCTGCTTTCGCAGCAACTCTCTGGCCTTTTGCCAGTTGATTTGGCCATCATCGGCAGCCAATACCGCAAAGGCACAAATCAGCAGTAGCAGCGATGAAATAGTGGTTGAAAATGAGATTCTGCGGATTCGATTCTCGTATTGCATTGCACTACTCCTTTCCTGCCTTCTGGTTTCTTGAGACGTAGTTAGCTGAGACGTTCCATTTGTGTCCACAAACGTTGCTCCCGGCATTGCAACACGCTATTTTACCTGAATGGTCTGTTCCATTTCAATGTCCTTTTGCGATTCACGCGTCCGGCATAACACAAACGCGACGCCAAGCAGTATATTGTGGCTTGTGGACCACCTGGCGCATATAATCGAAGAGACCGCGAACATGCACACAGGCCTAAAAGACAATGGTTCGACAAGGCTCACCATAATGAGGCCAGGACTGAAAATCCCGAGCCTGTCGAGGGAAGGAAATGTTAGGAGATGATGATGGTCCACAGGAGGATAAGAGCAAGCAGATTTACGGCGATGTCTTTGGTCGTAACTGTGATCGGGCTATTGTCATCAGCCGAAACGCCCGCTTCATCTGGACCGGAGAAGCCGACGCGAACCCAGGTTTCCATCAAGGATACTCGCTGGTATCTCAACGGGAGCCTGACGTATCCGGCTACTCAGGCTGAAGGGTTGCTCATGAATGTTCGGATGGTCGACGCTGTCTTCGAGGATCGCAAGCGGCCTGACTTCGACGCCGAGAAGAATACGGATGAATTCATCACTGCGATTCCGGACTACGTGGCCGAAGGTGTTCGTGCTTTCACAGTGAATCTGCAAGGAGGATTCCCAGGCTATGAAGGAGCGGTCAATTCCGCGTTTAATGCGGATGGTTCGTTGAGGAAGGGCTATCTGCAGCGGGTTAGGCGAGTCATTGAAGTGTGCGACCGCAACGGCGTTGTCGTCATTCTTGGCTGCTACTACCAGCGGCAGGACCAGATATTGAAAGACGCTCAGGCCGTGCGCGCCGGTGTCGTAAACGTGGTCCGGTGGATCGTGGAATCCGGATTTTCCAACGTCATCCTGGAAATCGCCAACGAATTCAATCACTCCGGTTTTGACCACGCCATCCTCAAGGAGCCCGAAGGTCAGGTCGAGCTCATTCGGCTGGCTAAGAAGACCTCGCCCGACCTGTTGGTTTCTACGAGCGGAGTGGGTGACGGCAGGCTGCCGGACAATGTGGCTCAAGCAAGTGATTTCCTGCTGATTCATTTCAACGGCACCAGACTGGACGATATTCCCAAAAGGATTCAGGCCTTGAGGAAGTACGGCAAGCCCATCGTCTGCAACGAGGACGACAAACTCGGCACCGAAGCTGCCACAGCGGCACAGTTGAGCGTCAGGCATGGTGCATCGTGGGGATTCATGCACAACAAGACCAACCAGCATTTTCCTTTCCACTTCAAGGGAGCTGAAGATGATCGCACCGTGTATGGAATGCTCAAGACGCTTACAACGCCAAAGAAAGTCGAGGCATATTTCCCGCCGGCGGAATCGGAAGGCGGATGGCGGAAGCTTGACGACCCGGACGACATTCGACGCCTCGCGGGGATGGATCCGGCGAAGCTGGGCGAGCTGAAACAGTGGCTGCTTGAGAGCGATGAGCGGGGCTTTGCCGCGGTCGTCATCCGCAACGGCTACATCGTGCTGGAAGTAGAGCATGGTAACAGCGGCAAGACTGATTCACGCCGTGTTGCATCGGTCTCGAAGGCTATCTGTGCGACAGTCCTGGCCATCGCGTCCGAGCAAAGCCGGCAAGGCAAGACGCCGAAGAAGATGTCGTTCGATGATGCGGCGTTCGATTTCATTCCATCGGCCAAGCCGCTGAGCGACCCGCGCAAGGCGAAGATCACGGTCAAACAATTGCTCAATCATACCTCAGGCATCTGCCCTGAGGCGACCGGCGCGCAAAACGACGGCACGTGGCAGTATATCCTCGGCCACAGCGGCGACGAACGAACAGCGAGGCTGGCGTTTGATCCGGGCACGGCCTGCGGTTACTCGACGCACGCTCTGGCTCACGCGGCGCTGGTTTGTGAGTACGTCACAGGAAAGCCCTACGACGAGTTTGCCGTTGAAGCGTTGTTCAAACCGATAGGATGTGAGCACTGGTGGTTCCAATACTACGATGGCGGCAAGGAAATCGGCAGGCATCCATCGCATGGAATGGGCATGCCGGCCCGCGACCTGGCGCGCATTGCGTACTGCATGCTGCGAAACGGCAAGTGGAATGACAAGCAGGTCATTCCGAGATGGTTTGTCGAACAGACGTCCCGGCCGACCCACGATGTGACTTCGCCGGAGATGCGTTTTAAGGTCCCGGCTCAGACATTTTCCCATGGTTGGGAACTGCCCGCGATGCTGGCAGGCGAAGGTGACACTCCCAGCGGGAAGGGCATTCCCGCTGACGCCCGCTATAAGCCCGGATCGGGCGGCCAGTTGATCGCTTTCGTTCCCAGCCTCGGTCTGGTTATCACCCGCCAGACCGGCAGCAGTGGCGATTGGCAATACGCGGAGTATCTGCGGCGAGCCTGCGCCGCTGCACTTCCGGAGTAAATCACTATGAAGAGACGCCTCGCGATGATTCTGCTTGCAGGGCTTCGACTGAGCTCAGCCGAATGTCCTCTGACCATAGTCGGATGCGTGACCCGTGTGGAGTCTGAGACCATTGGGCTTTGGGGCCGGTTTGAAACACAAGTTGACAATGACAAGAGGTACACAAACCCCTTCAAGGACGTTGAACTCAACGCCACGTTTACCAGCCCCAGTGGGAACGCCGTCGACTTCTTCGGCTACTACGACGGCGACGGTCGCGGCGGTCAGGCTGGCAACGTGTGGAAGCTGCGATTCATGCCCGATGAGACGGGAACCTGGTCTTACATTTGCCGGTTCTCCGATGGCGCCCCAGGCAAGCGTGGAGAGTTCACCTGCGTGGACCATGGCGCCAAACCGGGACCACTACGAGCGGAGGGACGATGGCTGAAGTTCGCCGGCGGCGAGCGGTTTTACCCCCGCAGCTACTATTTCAGCGAGGTATTTAGCGGGAAGTCGCCGCATTGGGAAGAGACTATCGACCTGCTGTTCGGCAGCAAATGCAAATACAACTTCTGCTGCACCACGTTCTGGCAAGGACGATTACTGGCAAAGAACCGCTGGAACAACATCGAGTACAACGGGTTCTATCCGATTCAGGGAAAAGACTATACACGGTTGGACCTGCGGAGCTGGCGGCACGTCGACGAGGTGCTTGAGCACCTGGAGTCGCATGGGGTAGTCTGGTTCAACTTCGACGGTTTCGTGCCCAACGTTGGCGGCGAGATGGGGCGGCAGCGAACGGATTTCGAGGCGCAGAAGGTTTACATCCGCAACGTCGTGGCGAGGCTGGCGCCGTACTGGAACGTCACCTGGAACATCGCCTTTGAATGGCAGGAATTCATGTTGGCCGAGGACGTGCGGCGGCTGGTGGATTTCACCAAACGGATCGATCCGTGGGGCCACCCGGTTGCGGTCCACGACCAGGGCGGGTATTCAACGGGAAAAGAGCTGGCGGCCGGGCTGCATGTGGATTGGATTACCCTGCAATACGACGCCGGCAAGTGCGGCGACGCGGTCACGGCGAACCAGTTCATTCAGCGGTACGGGGGCCAGGCGCCCGTGTACGCGCAGGAGGTCTGTTGGGAAGCGGACAGCAAGCTCAACGCCGAGCAGGTGCGCAAGGGCGCCTGGGGTGTCGTGCTGGCCGGCGGACTGCTGAACTACGCTGAGATGTTCGACGGGCCGAGCCAGGGGCGGCCGGAGAACTACGGCGACGGCCGGGCGATGCCTTATCTGGAGATCCTGTTCGATTTTGTGCAGTCGCTGCCCTACTGGCAGATGGCTGCGCACAACGAACTGGTCGGCGAGGGATGTGTCTGTTTCGCCGAGCCCGGCTCGCACTACGTCTGTTACGCGCCGAAGGGCGAGGCGATTCAGTTGGATATGTCCGGCGCGTCCGGACGCTTCAGCGGTCAGTGGCTCAACCCGCGCGACGGCGAGAAGCAGTCAGCCGCCACGGTCGAAGGTGGGGGCAAGCCGTCGTTTGGCTGCCCAGGCCGAAACGACTGGGTGCTTTATCTACGTCACGTTCAATAGATGACAGGAAGGAACAACCATGAGGGGATTGCCGATTTCACACGATCATTGGACGAAGTGCGCGATCGGGGTGCTGGCGCCGCTGCTGCTTGTGGCGACGGGCCCAAACGCCGCCGCGGCCGATGGCGGTCAAGCCCGCGCGTTTGAGTGGGGGACAGCAAGCCCGGCAAGTCAGGGGATGGATGGGACTAAACTGGCGGCGATGAAAGAGACGCTGGCCGGGCGCGGTACGAAGGCGTTATTGGTCATTCGCAATGACAGGATCGTCTACGAATGGTATCAGGAGGGACACGGGGCGGATAAGCAGCACTACACGGCCTCGATGGCCAAGGCGATTGTGGGCGGTGTGTCGCTGGCGGTGGCCATGAGCGACGGCCTTATTGCGCTCAATGACCAGGCCGCGAAATACGTTCCCCAGTGGAAGGGCCATCCCCGCAAGTCAAAGATCACGATCTGTCAGCTCGGCTCGCACACGTCGGGCATTGAAGATGCCGAGGCAGACAATCTGCCGCATGAGAAGCTTACCGGCTGGAAAGGCGACTTCTGGAAGCGTCCAGCGCCTCCTCGTGATCCGTTCACACTCTCCCGTGATGCGGCGCCGGTGCTCTTCGAGCCGGGCGCGAAGATGACGTACAGCAATCCAGGGATCGCGATGCTGACCTACTGCGTCACGGCCTCGCTGCGAGACGCACCACGCAAGGACATCCGTACGTTGCTGCGCGAGCGTATCATGCGACCTATCGGCGTGGCCGACGAGGAGTGGTCAGTCGGTTATGGCAGGACTTACATCGTGGACAGTCTGCCACTTGTGGGTTCCTGGGGTGGCGGCGGCTATACGGCTCGAGCGGTGGCGCGCGTGGGGCGGTTCATGCTACGCGCAGGCGATTGGCAAGGCAGACGCCTCATCAGTGCCGAAGCCGTGAGGCAGGTCACACACGACGTGGGCACGCCGGGCAATTGCGGCATCGGCTGGTGGAACAATAACGATGGCGTATTCCCCGAACTGCCGAATGATGCGTTCTGGGGCTCGGGTGCGGGTCATCAGGTGGTGTTCGTTGTGCCGAGCTTGAGCCTCATCGCCGTGCGTAACGGCGGCACGCTCGAGGCGGGAATAGACCATCACGAGGCGCTGCGGATCCACCTTTTCCGCCCTCTGGTGGAGGCCGTGGTGGATGCCCCTTCCGCCGGAAGGCCGGGACGCGCGGGGAATGGTCGTTGAGTTGGCTGCTCATCTCGGAGGACCATGTCAGGACATGGACGAACCACGGAGTGCTTCTTGATGAACCCAATGGAAGGTTCGCAAATGTCTTTAGCATCCAATACGGCAAGGACTACACCAGCAACAGTAAATCCCTGCATCTGAGTGCCGCATTCACGCGACGTTGCAGGGCTGTCGGGAGAGAGTACGATCACGTCGACAATTCTTGAAATAACAGGCCGCTATGATAGTATGTTCCATTATGGAATCCGAAACAAGCCAAGGTCGAATGAAGGCAACGCACAGCAACTACCCAATCGTTGTGTTGCTGCTCATCGGCCTAACGGCTCAGACAGCATCTGCCAGGACCATTAAGATCGGCGTGGCACAGACTGTCATCGAGGCGACGCTCCAGAAGAACAGTGAGAAGCTGTGCAGTATCATCGACCGGGCCAAGAGTATGGGTTGTGAGATCGTGATTTTCCCGGAGGGCGCTCTTTACTGGTCTGATATCGCCGAACACAAGCCGACAAAGGCACAGCTCGATGCTGCGATAACGCAGATCGGCCGGAAGGCGGACTCAGAGGATATTTATGTCGTATTTGGTGTAGGTTACAGGCAGACTGATGAGGGACCGTATCGCAACAGGGGCGTAGTGTATGATCCGGACGGTCGCAGAGTCCTCTTCTATAAGAAGGACGCCGAAGTCCCCCGGTCGTTCTATGTTCATGGAGTACCCTTCAACTTAGTGATATGTTCGGATCGCGGTTATCTCGAACATTGCGATCTGCCGTGTCTCGTGCAGGGTTCGCAGGTCATCATCGACATCTCAGGAGGGCATGGCGGTGATGACGGTAGGCCGGATCTGCGATGGATCCGCTACAGGCCGTGGGCACTGCGGACGGGCGCCTACGTTATAGTCAGCAATCCAGTCCATGACGATGTTGATTTCATGGGCCATAGCTCCTGGGGAGGCGGCAGCGCGGTTATACGACCCGACGGCTCAATCCAGGCAAGCAGGACATACGAGAGAGACACACTGATCATTGAAGGGATTGATGTCTCCCTCGCCACAAGAGCCGAGGCTGAGAGAAGAAGGAATCATCCGCTGTTCAAACGCTTCTGGGATATTGGCGAAAGGCTGCTGGACGGAGAGGGCACAGATGCTGTTGCTCAAATCACGCCTCTTTCCTCGGCCGAGCGTAATGTGAAGATAGCAGCAGCTCAGATCGCATGCTCAAGAGATGTCAGCAAGAATGTAGAAAAGATCACCGGCTATATCCGACGGGCTGCTGGGCAGGGAGCAGATATTGTCGTATTTCCGGAGCTGGCCGTTACAGGTTGCAGAAAGGAAGACATATCCACTGTAAGTCAAGCAACTCTGGACAGTGCTCTCGGCCGGATCCTAAATGAGACCCACGACAGGAACGTGTACGTGATTGTTGGGATGCCCTATTTTGTCAAAGGTCACAGGATGAATTGTGCCTTTGTGCTCGGAGACGATGGAATCGTCAGGACTCGGTATGAGCAGATTGCCGCGAACCGCGGCGATTTATTCCAGAGCGGCACAAGCACGAAGGCAATGTGGTTTGAGTTGAAGGGTGTGCATTCGATTGTGACCATCGGGGACGACGCCAACTTGGTGGAAATTGGCGACCTTGCAGCAAGTCGCGGTATGTGCCTGCATTTCCATATCACTTGCGAAGCATACGCTTCGCCAGATGATGCAATACTGGCCAAACAACGAAATCTGCTTATGCTCACGTATGCCAAATACGGAGCAGTGGTCAACGCCGCCGTTCCGGCGGATATGTCGAATTCAAGCGCCTCGGCTGGCGGGATGAGCATGATTGTCAGCAGAGAAGGCGGACACAACAGGCCCGCTGCAAGCGGACTGGAGTATTACCTGCCATATCAGACGAGCATTGTCGCCAGCGCCGGCTCGACCGAGACGATGATCATCGCCGTAAGGAGGACATCCACAACAAACGATATGGACCTTATCAGGAACTGGCGAAACCGAAATAGAGGGAGCAGATCGCAGAGCGGCTGGTACGAATGGATCAAGGCAGGGGCTTCATTGATAGATGAAGACGTTTGGCTCACCGCGCCGGAATGAATTCTTCTGAAAGAACAGAAGAGTTGCCAGCCATCAGTGTCGGCAGCAGCACGAGTGTCCTACGAATGGTGACGGATACCAATGATTATGCTTCTGGACATGCTATCAGGAACCAAGGATGAAACACTACGTGAGATTGACCTGTGTCGCAGCAATCGCTGCTCTTCTTTTTGCCTCAAACGCTCATGCGCGTCCCGGCCCCTTTGACGGCAAGGAATTCAAGGGCAGAATTGCCTTCAGCTCCGACGGCAACTACAACGACGAGGATGATTGGGGCGCCTTTCCCGTTGCTGTCGCTATTCTTGACGCTTTTGGTGTGACAGACAAACTGGTTCACGTTGATTACTGCAACATACTTCCCAAGAACGACCCGCAATTCTACGACGAAATGGTTGAGAGTGTTCTGGGTTCTGCCAAGAGGTACAACATCCGGCGTTCGATTCTCTTCGACTGCCAAAAGGACCTCGACGGCGCTATTGAAAGCATCAAGAACGCCATCAACGCCTCTTCTGCCGACGATCCGCTGTACTACGTTCTGGCCGGCCCGATGGAGGTGCCTTATCGAGGCATAGCGAGGTCTGATTCGGACAAACGCAAGTACGTCTACTGCATCTCTCACAGCGGCTGGAATGACGGCTACGCTCGTGACGACCAGGAGCTACACCTGCACAATAAGCGGGACGTGATACTATTGGGTATCAACTGGATTCAGTGCAAGGACGGCAACCAGAATTTGGCTCATCCCGGCGGTGTCGGCAAGAGTTCCTCACCTGAGCAGTGGCGCCTGTACCATTGGCTGCGGGACTCGTCTGATCCCTGGCTCAAATGGATCTTTACGCGACTGCAAGCCGAAGGCAGGGCCGATATCTCTGATTCGACAATGACTTATTTCCTGCTGACGGGAGATGAAGACGCCGACCTTGTTAAGCTGAGGAGTCTGCTCGACAACAAGAAGATGCCACGTATTGCAGAGCAGCGAAACAGGGTACGTATTGAAGCTGAGAACTTCCATCATCTGGAAGGGTACAAGGTCGAGTATGGCGACAGAAAGGCATCTCACAGCCTCTGCGTCGGTTTAGAGAGTGTTGAAGCCGGCAGCATAAAAACCACCTTCGATGACATTTATGCGCTTGCAGGCCGATATGACATTGAGATCAGGTACTTCGACCAGCGCGACGGTCACAGCCTGCTCCGGTTGTTTGTCAACGGCACGCAGGAAAGTGCTGATTGGCGCGCCTCGGCAGATAACGACAGTTGGAGGACGCTGACAGTTCCAAATGTGGCCGTCAATCCTGGCAACGAGATCGGCGTAGCGGTGCAGAGCCAGGGAGATGAATACGTTAAGCTTGACTATGTGCAGCTCAACTATAGGGGGCCGGCTTCCACTGCCGGATTCTCCCGGCAATGACGGTAACACTGGACATGGAGACAGACAATCCCGGACCTGGATGTTCCACTGCGACGTGAATGATCACTCGGACGCGGGTATGATGACGAAATTCACAATTCTCTCCCATTAAGGCGAAGAAATAAAGGAAGGACCTCTGGCCAGAGCGAATCCGCTCTCGCTGTCCTCACCCCAAGCTGGGGCGGCGAGAAAAAGGCCAAGGCAGGAACCTGCCGGGTCCGACTCGAGCCGACCCTTCTACCGTTCAAATCGGCAGCACAACTACAATATCTTCCGGAAACCTCTCATAAGATATGGACCAATTTTCGGGGGCAAGACCAAGATTCACTTACCCAATTGGGCCGGATAATAATATCCCATCGCCTGAGCGGCAATCCCCAGACGATACTGGCGATTCTGCATCAGACAGGGGCGCCTGTCGGAAGCTGGAATAGTGGTCGTATAAATCCGAAGCTCACCTTCTGTTGCGGCTATGATTTCTTCGCGATAGTCACCCAGACAGTCGCCTATCAGCACCTCTCGCGTGTGAATGGCTTCGATAAGATTGTCGGGCCAGTCGTAAATCCTGCAATTGTAGAGCACTTCTTTCTGTGGGTCTGCATCCCACCAAACCGGCCGAGGGTTGAGTTCCCCCTTCCGGCGAAATTGTATGAGCTTACCGTTTGCGCTATATAGCCATCGTTTCTGATAATCTGCTTCTCCGGCATAGACCTCCATACCGGGATGCTCCGCGAGGATGTCGCCGACCATCCCCTGTTCGTGAATGTGGTAAGTAGGTTCCTTGAGAGCCCAGAGTTTTCGCCCGCTCTTAGCATCAACTACGCAGATGCCGTCGGTCTGCTGGGGAGTCTCGAATCCGTAGAATACCTCGAGGCCGGGGTTGTCGGGGTCTATGTCGGCGACGTAGCAGACATCCGGATGGCCCATTTCGAGGGTCCACAGACCTCTGCCGTTGTCATCGATGACGGCGGCGCCGATGACCAGCTCATCCCTGCCGTCGTCGTCAACATCGGCAGAGATGAGGCCGTGAGAACCCTGACCCGAGTAGTGTTTGGGCTCTTGGGCGGATTCCCAGTACCAGATTTGCTTGAAGTCCTTGTCGAGGGCTTGCGTTCTGATGAGCCTATAGGTGCCGCGCTGCATGATCAGCGAGGGTTTGCTGCCATCAAGATACGCCACGGCAAGAAAGTTGCGGCAATAGTAATTGTAGTCGGAGAAGCCGTCGCGAGAAAGCCACGGAGTTTTGGTGAGGACCCTGCCGGTCTGGCCGTCGAGCTTCACCAGGAATTCAGGCCCTGTCTGGACCCGGCCCTTCTTATCCCGCGGGTCACCTTCGCCGGCCTTGCAATAGACCTCGGCCTTGCCGTCGCCGTCGACGTCATAGACTATCCAGGGCGAGTACCATATCCCGGCCTCGATTGACCAGCCCATATCGTAGCGCCAGAGCATTGTGCCGTCCAAGCGATACGCTTCCAACTTGTACGTAGTCGGGCTTTTCTTCCAATAGCCCGGCTGCTGATACGGGTCGGTGTTGAAGTTGGGCTGCTTGATGATGTACTCGTAAGCGCTATCGCCGTCCAGGTCGCCAATGGCGACCTTCTGGAAGTCGTAGTCGCCCTGCAGATGTATCTTGACGCAGGCTTCGGGTTCATCGGCGAGTGTGATCGCAGCAGATGCGGCTGGCTCTGCGGGGCAACGATCGGCGGCGCAGACAAATAGTTCATACAGACAGGTCGTTTCCGAAGGGTCGCTCTGAACAGACTTGTCGAGGAAGTTTGTGAGGGTGTACGACTTGGCCTCGGCAAGAATGATGGGCAGCTTTTCGGGCTGGGCCGGATTGCGACGGGTCAACATGAAGCTCGTAGTATTGGGGTCAGAGTCCAACAATCTCCAGCTTACGAAGGCCGTGCGGTCCTGGCGCTGGACGGCAACCAGGCCGCGATCGAGCTTCTCGGCACCCGAGGCGACAACAGTCAGTATAAGATACAGAAAACAAGCCATTGGTCGCCCTGGTGAGAGTCGGCCCATCATAATTCGTACCTCCACGAAAAGTTCGGTCAATTCGTTAGATGGTTAGGGATTTGCCATTTAACTTTTCAAAGGGTGCGCCTGCACGCTTTGACACTTTTTTGAAGCACCCTCGTATAATTCAAGCCCTATAATACCACAACATCAGAGACTGTAGTAGCTTTATGCTTTGTTGAAAACCTTCAAGTTTCTTTTAAGGATTGGCCGATGAAGAGGTTATGGAAGCATGAATACTCTTGCACGGAGGCGCATCGCCATGCACACCATGACCAGATCGCCTGTGGCTCCACATGTGGCCGTCTTAAGAAAGCCACGTCGATTCATTCGACAACTCATGTTGGTTCTCCTTTCAATACCCGATATTCTTGATGGCCTGGGGTCCCAGACGCTCAGCCAATTGGGCCAGATAGAGGCTTTGGGGTTCGACCGGGATCCCGGGCGAATCGAAGGTCCCCACGGGCAGGCTTGGCTGTGAGTCAAACGGTCGCGGGGTCGGCTTGCTGTGGCCGACACACCCAATTGCCCAATTCATCGCCCCCGGCGGCTGTTGGATAACATAATCCTTGGCTGTGCAGTTCCAGGCCACCGACCAGCCCGTCCCCCAGCCATGGCCCGATCCCATTGAGCCGCGATTCTTGAAGTCGATGCCGCCCTCCGGGACCTGGCAATTGTCCAGGAGCATCCCCGTGGTCCACCGCTGATGCCCCTCGACGCGGCCGGTGCCGCGAAATGTGCAGTTGAGCAGTACGATCGGACCGGTATGGCGCCCCCCGGTCGCCACATGCCAGATATTATCGCCATTGCCGGAACAGCGGTCCAACAGCACTTGGCTGGCATTCGGCGCGAACTCTGCCGGCTTGGACGCTCCGACGTTGGGGACGGTGCGATTGACCGCCACACGTTGTAACGTGATGCGTCTGCCGCTGATGCTGACGCTGTTCATAGTCTCCTCGATCACGATATCCCTAGCCCAGCAATCCTGGCCGTTGATCCTCATCGCTGTATAGGGGTGTCGCGAATAACTGATCTGGATCGCAGGTGACTTAATGTGGAGATGCTCGACACCGACCTGCGCGACCAACGATGCTGGTGTCGTCTTAACTACCTCAGTCCCTGGTGGATTCAAGTACTTGGAGTCGAAAGAATCGGTCAGCGGGATATTCAGTGTCATGCGGTTGCCGGATATCGCCGTGATCCTGCGCTCGGTAGTGATAGTACTGCCCGCGCGGATCCAGGTCTGGGGACGGCCGTCGCGCACCATGTCGTCCATTTGCATGAAATGGATCCAGGCCTGCGTAACCGGGCGTCTAATGGCGACCACGTTGCCGAGCGCGAGTCCAGCGGTGTCGGCGACTGTGAAGCTCATCGCCCCGCAAGGAACGTAAGCCTCGGCGATGGACGTCTCGGTGGCGTCGGACGGCCGATCCTCGCCTGAGTGTCGGTCTCTTGGGCCGCCTGATCTTGCAATGACGATTGCGCAGTGGCGGCCGCCGACCATCTTGATCGTGCTGGCGTCCGGACCCGTTGACCCGCTCCCCCGGAGCACAACACCGTCGGATGCAATGGAAATCGTACCAGAGCAGGTATAGATGCCCGGAGCCAACAGAACCGCCCCGCGAAAGCCGCTCTCAGGATCCATGGCCGAGACTGCCTGGATGGCGGCCTGGATCGCAGCGGTGTCATCCGGCCCCCCCGACGGCTCAACGGTCCGCCTGACGGGCGCAGTGGGCAGCGACACCCCGCCGCCCATGTAACCAGCACTGGAAAAGTCCATGATTCTATCGCCCGCTGACGTCGTCTTGTAGATGAGCTTGCCATCAAGGCCTGTACGAACCCATTCGCTCAGGGCTGCCTCAGCACACGCAGTACAAGCCAGCCATCCGAGACCGATTACCCAAATCGTCGCCATTTGTTTCATTGCGTATCTCCTGTCAATTACCTTGCCAACGTCAAGATGATACCATACATCCAAAGCCCCCACTGCCTGGTAAAACGACCCACGAAGCCGCCGCCGGGCAACCCCGCCATAGTGATGGCGGGGTTAACCGGTTAGCCCCGCAATGTATTGCGGGGTTTTCACCGCGTCGCCCTTGTCCTTGCTGTCGCGGGCTCCGCCAGCCCCATAAAAATAAGAAGTAATTAGACGCGGATTTACACGGATTGACACTGTTTTGTAAGTCCTAATTTTGTTGCCGTGTTAATCTGTGTTAATCTGTGTCGAAGAAACCTTCTCCGGCTTTCCGTCCCACCCCTGCTTCCGCAGGGGCAGGCCTGCCCCCGCGCACGCGGAGGCCAGATGCGTCTTGTGACGCCGCTGTGGACAATACTACAGGAATTGCATAAGATGTATCAAGCTGCAATCTGAGCATTGCTGGCATTCGGGCGGCTAAAGCAATCGCCTGACGCCGCGCATTCAGAATTCAGCAAGGAACCGGTCGATTGTAAGGAAGAATGCTTATGCTGTTCGCTCGGGTCACTATTTTCCTTCTCCACGCGACTGCCACATCAGCCGTTTCTCCCCCACCAGCGGAGAGACTAATACTGGGTTTTGAGCAGGCAGAGCTGATCCAGGGGGCATACATTTCACGGCAGGAGAAGCCGGGTCATGAGAGTTGGTTTTATCTCCTTGAGCAGTCCGAGGGGTTTGATTTTGCGGGTCGCTTCGAGTGGCCGGGGGAAACCAACCGGGCCTGGACGTGGCACTGTCGGCCCGGAGCACACACCGAAGGTGAGCTGGCTCTGGTCACAGATGTTGCGCCGGTTGGTCGAGACGAGGCAACAGCAACCTACCGCCAGACCGAGTCTCTCTCTTATTTCTACCCTAATATCCGCACGGGATTTGTTGAGGCACGGCTCCTGATAACGAGTTTCCAATGGCTGGTCAAGGCTCGACCGGATCTGAGGGACTGGTCCGATTACGACCTGCTACGTGTAGATGTTCGCAGCGCCGCCCCAGTCAAACTGTGGCTGGCTCTCGAAGATAATGTTCTGGAGCCACCGGTGATGAGGACTTATGAGATACCTGCAGATAAGTGGGTTACGCTCGAGCTTGACCTGAGAGAGGCTGAGCGCGTTCGAGAGCTTGACCTAGCCAGGATCACCAATTTTTGGCTAATGGCCCGGTCATCTGTTCGAGCCACCGTCCAGATAGACAATATCAGGATAGCCAGGCGGGACACGTTCGTTCCCAACGAGCTTCTTCAGGATAATAGTACGATGGCCATTCCTATCGTTCGGTCAAAACGACCTGAGGTCAAGAGCATCGCCTCGGCAGCGAAGCCCGACCGGACGATCGTGAGGCTTGAGGAACCTGTTGCGGTAGCTCGCGGCTCAATCGTCCCCTTCGGATGGGTGTCCGCCTATGACAACAGGTTCATCTTCGTCGCCTATAGTGCCAAGGATGAAACTGACCCTGAGGCCAAGGATGAGGCCAAGGCCGTCTTCACTAGCAATGGCGGCCGCAGTTGGAAGCAGCTTGCCGATCCCACGGCACGCAATCTTGACCACGGTACGGCCAGAGGCTGCGCTATCGACGTGACAGGTGAAGGGGTCGCCGTATCCAGTGGGCCGGGATGCGCCGGGCTGGGCAACGCTAATCCCAGACAGCATCTGACCAAGTACACCTTCACCGGCGGAGGCTGGCAAGTAGAGCATACGGTGATCCTTGATGCGGACATCCGGCACTGCGGTTCGAATGCCTCGGTGGTACGCCTTCGCAGCGGTCCCTTTAAAGGACGCCTATGGGCCAGTTGGGGCGAGATCGGGCGTGAACATGCAATAGGGGTGCATGCAAAATACTCTGACGACAATGGCCGAACGTGGATTCCTTGGGGAAAGGGAGCGGCGCTTCCGGGTTCGCAATCGGCCGATTGGTCCGACGGAACCTATGGTTACCCTGAAACCGTGGTCTGTCCTTACAAAGACCATGTAGCATGCTTCTGGCGGCACAATCGCGGATGCGGCATCAAGTGGTCGGTCTTTGACGGTTCAGACTGGTCGGCTCCGGCAGAGGTCTCGCCGGTTACCCTTGACGATATGGATGGGGCTTATCGGGCAACGATGTCGGCAGTTACCAAAGGGGATCGCGAGATATTCTTTACCGCTGCAGGTCTCGATACGGTCTTGCGTTGGGACGGCAGGTCATGGCTTGCTGAACCGGTCCGTATCGAAGATGGAGGGATGCTCTCATTAGCAGGCGATGTCGTAGCGATTTTCACCTCTGGGAAGGTGAACCGTAGCTGGAAGGGCATCCGTTGGCAGCGTCGAGCAATCCTTCGCTATTTCCAGCGTTTGCCGGCTGGGCAGTGGGAGGGCCCCATGGATCTCACCGCTGAATTTACTATTGATGAGTATCGCTCGCTTGCGGGCTTTTCAGTCCCGGCCTATGCCCCAGAGAACTTCATCCCGCTCGCCTGGAGCGACTATGATGATGGTTTGGTTAAGCTCTTGAAAGTCCCGGTACCCATGGTTCGGGACAAAGACAAATAGGCGACAAGACTGCCATTTGAATTTCTGAGGCAGGCTTGTTACCATGTCAGAAGCGAGTTTTAGTCCCGGCGCACCGGGGTAGCCAAGCAGGGATATGCAATCAATGGCATTTGATAGATTTTGGATTGACAAGTAATCGCAGTAAGGTGCATGAAACACGTCTCTCTCATACTTGTTCTTTTCTGTCTTACCGGGGTGTCGCCCGGTGAGATTCTGGTTAAGGAAGATTTTGAGGATGAGGTGCTCAGTGCTCGCGGTTGGACCGACATCGCTAAATGGGGAGCGGACCGCAGTCTTTACGATCACGGGCCCGCCCATTTCGGCATAGGCACAGCACAGCACATCGAATTGTTGAATCCACCAATCGTCGATTTCGTACCCCCCAGTCATCGACTCCAGCATGGAGTACCCGCGGACGTTAATAACGACGTTCCGCTCCCTCCATGGATACTCGCCGGATTTGCAGTTTGATAGTCAATAATGCTTGAGCATCACCAGCCTTCACTTGTAGCGGGATGCGATGCCGTCGGCCCCGAGAACATCGCCCTCGTCCTTGACACCACCCGCTACGGACCGTTCTCAAGAGAGCGCATGCAAGACCCCGTTCACCCCCACCGGCAAAATGGGGAAAAAACAAAGTAGTGCCATCGATATATCGTACCTCGCTTGCTCACATGTGATGGAGTGCCAGAATTATTGAAAATTGGTCAGAATGGTTACTGTTAAGCAGCTACTGCGCCGGGCTCGGGGGGATAGAGCCCACCAATTAAGAAGCCGGTTCAGATTCATGAAGACCGTTCAAAGTAGAACGATGACAAACGACGATCTCGCACTCGGCCTGAGACTATCCCGACAAGCAGGATTGAACCAGACCGAGGCAAACTGGCTGCGCCCACCGTATTTCGAGCCCGGAGGCTGCTTCGCGGCCGAGCTGGATGGCTCCGCCGCCGGTACGACAACAACCTGTGTCCTTGGCCCAGTGGCTTGGACAGCGATGGTTTCGGTGGATGAGAACCATCGCCGCAGGGGCATCGGGACCCATCTGCTCAGACATCCCCTGGGCCATCTTGACAGTCGCCGGGTGCCGACTATTCGTCTCGACGTCACTTAGATTCCTACGGTTTCAGCAGCAACAGCACCCAGTCCTCTGCATCCGGCGCGACGAAAACGCCAGCGCCGGTTTTGTCAGCATCTGCCCACTTGCCGTTTCTGGGATTATACCACCTCACACGTGTTTCTTTGGCCAGCGACCCCCGCTTTATGCGGGCCTGGCCGCCAGCCGTGCAGTACAGCACTGCCAAGTCGGCCTTGGGTGAGCGCAATCCGCAAATCCGAGGCGTTGCATCGTCGCCGCCCGGAGACGACAGCGCCGGCTCGCCGTTGGCTGAGGTGGAGGTTGTGCGAAAACGTATCTCGTAGGCACCGGCCTTTTGACCGAGTGTGAAATTCCTGCTACCGGGATCGCGCGATACTGTGACAATTCGTGCGGGCCCACCTTGCGTCGTGTTGGCAGGCTTGATCCAGGCCTCGATGGTGATAGCGCCCGATTTGCGAACGGCGTTGGTAATCTTGGCGGCCGGCCCCTGCGAAGCAATCAGGACTGGAGACCGAATGGCCAAGCCGCCGCTGTCTATCCATTGTACAGCAGAGCCGTCTTCTATTGTGAGATTCAATGGGTCTGACTTGCCGGAACGATCCTTTATGATCTGGCCACTTCCCTCTCGAAAATCGTAGAACACAAGCGCATCCCGCGGTCCAGTGGTTTCGTCGGCTTTCAGTCTATCTATCACCTCCTGTTCACTCAAGTCCCGGTCATAAATGGAAACCTGATGAAACTCGCCGAGCCAGGGACGGTCTTTCGTCAGCTCGTTGCCCAGAGCAAGGCGCCAACTGCTATCCCAGTTGGACGTATCGCCTGTAACGGTAGTCTCAGCCTGCTTGCGACCGTCGAGGTAGATCTTGGCCTTGCCAGCCTTGTCGCGAGTATAGACTACGTGCATTAGTTCTGATCGGACGGAAGTCAGACGGGCAGCTTCGAAGAAGTCGTTACTTGGCTCGAGCTTCCACCAGGGGATAGACGTGAAGAATTCCACGATATGGCCGTAACTTTTGAGTATGACCATGGATTCGTCCCCTCTGCCGTTAATCCATCCGCCTCCGGTGTCCGGACCCCATCCTGTTCCTGTATCGGCGCGCTCACCTGTCGTTTGGTAGCATCCGGCCATGTACATTCCCCAGGCCAGTCTGCGGCGGTTGTCGGCAGATCTCGCCGGGGCTTTGCGATTCCCGCCCCAGGTGGGATAATGGTCCTCGTATCCGTATTCTTCGTTCACCTGGGGTATGGGCCTGGCGGTCTGGGCCTGCTTGCGGCGGTTCTCGAGCATGAATTGGTAACCGCCGGATTCGTCCCACTGCTGGTACATGGCGAAATCGGCCCACGGCGATTTGCGAAACGGAAACTGGCCGTGACCGTGAACGGACATCAGGTGGTCGTATGGGTCGCAATTCTTTATGAAGGCTCCCATCTTGTTGGCCCAGTCCTCATTCCGGAACAGTTGATATTCATTAGTGACATCCCACATCACGTTTGAAAAGGCAGCCAGCCGGGCCACGGCATATCTGTAGTATCGCTGTTCATCCTCCTGCCCCATTCTTTCCTTGCCAACAGGATCTACGCCAGGCCGAGCACCATCAACATAGAAGATGATGGAAATGATCATATCCTTTTCGCGAGCGTGCCGTAGCATTCGTTCGATTTTCTGCCAGTGCGGGATGTTGAAGCGCTTGACGTCGAAGCCGGGATTCTCAACGCTGTCCGGCCTTTGAGCTACCCAGGGGTTCAGGATGAATTTGAACTTATCTGTGGGAAAGACATTCTCGAACCATTCCCGACCGTCCTTCACCCGCCCACAGATGGCGACACGCAATCGGTTGACTTTGAGCCTGTGCAGCCGGTCGATATTCGTGCGTATAGTCTCATCGTCCCAACCCAGAAGCCAGTACGTCGTTGTACCGTTCCAGAAATAGTGCTCGCCGGTTCCTTCCCAGACAAAGTGCCATGGATGATCCTTGTCCACCCTGACCAATCCGAGACGCCCACTGTCTCGCGCAACGAACTTGCCTGTGTGTGTGAATTCTTCTGATCCGTGGCGATACTTGACGCTGTAAGCATAACTGCCGGGCTGCGTTGGCATGAACCTTATGCGAAAAGTGCTTCCATCGGCAGAGTCGCAGAATCCGTCAACCCGTACGTGTTCTTCACCGTTATGGGCAAACCATCCTTCTACGGCCACATCCGCGAAAGGATTGCCGGCATTGGGCTTATCGACTTTCGTGGTGACCTCGACAAAATCGTAGGCATCTACCGTATCTGCTGATGCTGTGAACGTTGCATCCGCAAGGGCGCTGCAAACTGGTAATGGCTGCAATACGACGATAATCCATAGAATCGCAGACAGCGCAATCTCATGGAGGGCTCTATTGGAGCGGGACTTCGTTCTTCTCTGCATAGCCAACTTCTTCCAGGTTTGATGCAATTCTTCAGACAACTTCAATGACCTGGCAGTATTCTCACCAAGGGTGCGTCGAAAATCAATAGGAAAGCAACAGACCTCGCATAACACCTGGACCAACTTTCAGGTGCAAGACCGGCAAGTCTGGAGGGTTGTGTTCTCAAGCGGAGTTTGGTGTAATGGGGCGGCAAGAATGGAAGGATGGAGTTGAATTGATATACGAACGAAAGGGTCGGTTGATTATGCGAACACTCGTTTTGTGCATGCTGATGATCCCGGCGATGGCCTCAACGGCACTCTGCCGGCAGCCGGTGTTGCTGATTGACGGTAACAGAGACACGGGAGGGTTGGATTTTGCGAACGGACCGGAGTTTCCAGGGGCCCGGGGCAAGCTTGAGGTGGCTACTGAGCAATTCCGTGATAAGCCGGTGCCGAGTCTGCACGGCGACTTCACCAGGGGCGGAAAATACGTACAGGCATCGACAGCATTGCCCGATAGCCCCCTGCTTCCGCAGGGGCTTTAGCCCCGGCCAGTGGCCGGGGTACCCCCGCCGGCAGGCGGGGGCTAATATCCCCGCGAAAGCGGGGATCGTTCTGGGTCAACGCCCCGTCAGGCGCGAGCCAGGTAACCGTCCGGCTGATCGACGGGTCGGAACAGTGCCACCAGATCAGGCTCAGGATCAACGAGAAGGGCGGTTGGCAGCAGATGGTTCTGCCGGTCGAGGGGTTCTTTAAGACGATGGGAACCCC
>Ga0299912_10000970_pt1 | contig 23257 bp, 25 predicted proteins | sample RVTome_2_FD_207667 | JGI IMG/M metagenome (GOLD analysis project Ga0299912, IMG submission 207667) | Soil microbial communities from uranium-contaminated site in the Upper Colorado River Basin, Wyoming, United States - RVT95D214 (version 2) ... | reverse complement strand
CAACCCGTTAAGGCCCATGGCGAGGCTGGCGAACGCGCCCGCCACGGCGTTCACCTGAAGGGCGCGCGCTGTGCCAATGCCATGGCTGGCGGTGCCCATGGCCAGCCCCCGCGCCCGCCAATCCTTGATGCGCAGCGTATTCAGCACCCACGGTCCCAGCACCGCGCCCAATATGCCGGTCAGGATCACCAGCACCGCCGTCAACGACGCCACCCCGCCCGCCGCCTGGGCAATGCCCATGGCGATCGGCGCCGTCACGGATTTTGGCGCCAAGGACACCAGCGTGGACTCAGAAGCGCCCAGCGCCCAGGCGATGGCCACCGCGCTGAGCACCGCCGTCACCGAACCAGCAAAAATGGATGCCACAATGATCGCAAAAGATTTACGCACCTTTTGAAACTGTTGATACAGCGGCACCGCCAGAGCCACCGTCGCCGGGCCCAACATGAAGTGGACGAACTGCGCGCCTTCAAAATAGGTCTGATAATCCGTCCCCGTGATCATCAAGAGTCCCACCAGCACCACCACCGCGATCAGCACCGGATTGAGCAACGGATTCAGGCCAAACCGCTGATAAATCCACATGCCTCCTTGGTAGGCCACCAACGTCATGGTCAACCCCAACAGCGGCGTGGTGGCTAAATACACCCAAATATCGACCAGTTCCTCAGACATGCTTTTGCCCCCCTTTCGCGTCGGAATCGGAGTCGCAACCGTCGCCATCGCCCGTGTTATGGCTCAGACGGCACAGCCCCACCATCACCAGCGCCGTCACCGCGATGGTCGCCACGGTGCTCACCACCAAGGCCAGGGAAACCGCCTGCCATTCATCTTGCAACAAATGCAGGTGCAGCATCACGCCCACGCCTGCGGGCACAAACAGCAAGGATAAGTGCTTCAACAGCCCTTCCACCGTGGTTTTCAGGCCGTCGGGCAGGTCTTGGCGCAGGATCAAGGTGAAAAACAGCAGCGCCATGCCGATCACCGGACCGGGCAGCGCTAGACCCAGCCCGCGCGCGATGACCTCGCCCACCAGCTGATAGACCAACAACATTGTGATGAAACCCAGCGTCATGGTGTGCCCCTTTTGTTAGGTTCGCATGGACATTTTGGCCGCCTCGCACTAAGAAAGGGAGCGTTTTTTGAATCATTCAACGGAATCTGACCGTGAAATACATCAGCACCCGGGGCAAAGCCCCCAAACTCGCCTTTGACGACGTTCTGCTTGCGGGCCTAGCTCGCGACGGCGGGCTTTATTTGCCCGAAACCTGGCCCACCTTTACACCAATTGAAATCGCCGCCATGAAGGGTATGTCCTACGCCCAAGTGGCGGTCAAGGTCATGGCCCCGTTTGTCGAGGGCTCGGTCAGCGTCGAAGAGTTGACCCGCATCGTAAACGACACCTACGCCGTGTTCGAAGGCGACGACCCTGCTCCGCTGATCAAGCTCGGCGAAAACGAATACGTGCTGGAACTGTTCCACGGTCCCACGCTGGCATTCAAGGATTATGCCCTGCAGTTTTTGGGCCGCATGTTCGACCATGTGTTGGCCAAACGCGGCGCCAAACTGACCATCGCCGGCGCTACGTCGGGCGATACGGGTTCGGCTGCCATCGAAGCCTGCCGCGACCGCGAAGCCATCGAAATTTTCATCCTTCACCCCGCTGGAAAAGTATCCGAAGTCCAGCGCCGCCAGATGACCACGGTACTGAGCGACAACGTGCACAACATCGCGCTCAAGGGCAATTTCGACGACTGCCAAAACGCCGTCAAGGCGCTGTTCGCCGACGAACCGTTCCGCGACACCGTACACCTTTCGGCGGTGAATTCCATCAACTGGGCGCGCATCATGGCGCAAGTGGTCTATTATTTCTGGGCCGCGCTGAAAGTCGGCGCGCCGGACCGGGCCGTCAGCTTTGCCGTGCCTACCGGCAACTTCGGCAACGTGTTCGCCGGTTACGTGGCCAAGCAGATGGGCCTGAACGTCAATCAGTTCGTGGTCGGCTCCAACGCCAACGATATCTTGATCCGCTTTATCGAATCGGGGCGCATGGAAAGCCGGGACGTGGTGGAAACCACCAGCCCGTCCATGGACATTCAGATTTCCAGCAATTTTGAACGCTTTATGTTCGAGTTGTTGGACCGAGACGCAAGCGCGTTGGTCGCCTTGATGGATGAATTCAAGGCCAGCGGAAAATTCTCCGTCACGCCTGCGTTCATGGAACGTCTGAAAACGCTGGTGGATGGCGAACGTTTTGATGACGCCGCCACCGCCAAGCTGATCGGCGATATTTACCAAGAAAACGGCTACCTGCTCGACACCCACTCGGCCATTGGCGTCGGCGCGGCGCGCGCGCGTAGGCGAGACAGCGCCATACCCATGGTGGCGCTGGCGACCGCGCACCCGGCCAAGTTCCCCGATGCCGTAAAAGCGGCCTCGGGCGTGCATCCGGCCTTGCCGGAATTCCTTTCCGACCTATATGAACGGGAAGAGCGCTTGATCACGCTGGACAATTCGTTCGATGCGATCAAGGGCTACATCGAAACCACACTGAAACAACGGGCCAAACTTTGAAGGACAAAGCTTTGAGCGAAAATATCCGCATCACCCGCCTAGACAACGGACTCAGCGTCATTTCCAACGAAATGTCCGGCGTCGAGACCGCGACCGCTGGCGTATGGATTGAAGCCGGTGCGCGATTTGAAACGCCGAAAATGAATGGCGTTTCACATATGCTCGAACACATGACCTTCAAGGGTACGCGCAAGCGTTCCGCCCAGGCCATTGCCGAAGAAGTGGAAAACGTCGGCGGGCACCTCAACGCCTATACCTCGCGCGAGAACACCGCTTATTATGCCAAGGTGTTGAAAGAAGACTTGGGCCTTGCCATCGACGTGGTGGCGGATCTGGTGCAAAACGCAACCCTGGACGCCGAAGAACTGGAACGCGAACGCGGCGTAATCTTGCAAGAAATCAACCAAGCCAACGATACCCCCGACGACGTGGTGTTCGACCTGTTCCAGGAAGCCAACTTCCCCGAGCAAGCCCTGGGCCGCACGGTGCTGGGCCCCGCCGAGGGCATTCGCACCATGGCGCGCGGCGATATCTTGGATTACATGCACGAACACTATCGCCCCCAGGGCATGGTGCTATCGGCGGCGGGAAAATTCAGCCACGATCAATTGCTCGATTTGGCCCATCAGCACTTCCCCGGCGGCGCTGCGGGCCGTGGCGCAACCCACCCGCCCGCGAAGTACGTCGGCGGCGATATCCGCGAACACCGCGACATTGAACAGGTGCATTTGGTGTTGGGCTTTGAAGGCCTGCATTATACCGACGACGATTTTTACGCCGCTTCCGTCATGTCCATGGTGCTGGGCGGCGGCATGTCGTCACGACTGTTCCAAGAAGTGCGCGAAAAGCGCGGCTTGGTGTATTCGATCTATGCATTCCTGTCAGCCTACGCCGACACCGGAGTCTTCGCCATCTATGCCGGAACCGGCGAAAAGGAAGTGGGTGAATTGATTCCCGTGGTGTGCGACGAAATCGGCAAAATCACCGGAACCATCAATGAAGAAGAACTGATGCGCGCCAAAGCGCAGCTTAAAGCTTCGATCTTGATGAGCCTGGAAAGCACCTCGTCACGCGCCGAACAACTGGCGCGGCAATTGATGATTTTTGGCCGCACCATTCCGACGGAAGAATCCGTGGCTAAAATTGAAGCCGTCAATGAAGCCGCCATTCAGGCCGTCGCCAAGCGCATCTTCGCCAGCAAACCCACGCTGGCCGCCCTTGGCCCCATTGATGGTGTGGAAGATTTCGAAAAGATCAAAGCCCGCCTGAATTGAAATTAAGCGTGCCCGGCGTTCTCGCTGAGCAAGCTTAAATCGATGCCCAACTTGCCCAAGGCCTGTTGCCACTTGGCGCCCAAATTAGCGTTGAACACAATGCCTGGGTCGGCTTTGACGCTAAGCCAGCCATTTTGCAAAATTTCCGCATCCAACTGCCCTGGCCCCCAGCCCGCGTAACCCAACGCCAACAGGCGATGCGCGGGGCCTTTGCCGTGGGCGATGGCTTTCAAAATATCCACCGTTGCGGTCAACGCCACGTCGGCGTCCACCACCAAGGTGGATTCATGAACATAATCGGCGCTGTGCAATACGAACCCGCGCCCCTGCTCCACCGGACCGCCGAATTGCACGCTGATGGATGACATATCGGCATCGGCGGTAATGCCCAACTGTTTTAACAAATCGGGAAAAGTGTATTCCGCCATCGCCCGATTGATCACCAAACCCATCGCGCCTTCATCATTGTGCGCGCACATGTAGATGACGGCCTTGGCAAACCGCGGATCGGGCATACCCGGCATGGCGACCAACAGGTGGCCGGCAAGATAGGGGGTATCGGAAGTCTGAATGGTCATGGCGAATTCCACGGCTTTGCGAATAACAACTATTATGTCATATGTGGGCAGCAAGGCCAAAATTAGCAAGAGAGCGCCACATCTTCACCATTATTTTTGGCCATTTTCGACCCCGCTTATCCATTTTACCTTCACGCCAAAAGCGATACACTGCTCAGCCATGCGTATTTTACTCACCAACTTAAGCCTTGCGGCCCTGATCTTTTCCGCTTTGCCGTCTCCTGCCTTCGCCGCCAGCAGCGATTGGGCCGTCACCGATCACACACGCCTGCGCCTGATCAGCCAGACCGACGCCATCGGCAGCGAAGCATCAATTAACTTAGGCCTGCATTTTCAGATCAACGAGCATTGGAAAATTTATTGGCGCAGCCCCGGCGACGCGGGCTTTCCGCCTTCCGTCACCTTAAATGGTTCCACCAATGCCCAGCAGGCCACCCTTCATTGGCCGCTGCCCGAACGGTTTTCGATTTTGAATTTCGAAACGTTGGGCTACGCCAACGAGGTGGTGCTGCCGATGACGCTGGCGCTGAACAATCCCGGCGAAGCGCTGACGCTCAAGGCGCAAATCAGCTATTTGGCGTGCGCGGAAATCTGTATTCCCTATGACGCCGAACTGACGCTTAACCTGCCTGCTCAGGCGGCGTCTTCCCCGGCGCCCTCCGCCGAGGCCCATCTGCTCAATCAATTTCAGTCCCAAGTGCCCAAACCCGGCCCCGCCCAAGGATTGGATTTAGAGCGGGTCGAGTTCAAGGCCGACGGCCCCAAGGCCGATACCGGCGTGTTGTACGTCACCGCGTCTTCGACTGCCGGGTTCAGCGCACCCGACGTCTATGTCGAGGGACCGGAGTTACTGGCCTTCGCCAAACCGCGCACCGGCATCAGCGAAGATGGCCGAATGGCGATTATGGAAATTCCATTTGAAGGATTGCAGTCGTTAAAAACCCCGTTTACCGACGCCCTGTTGACACTCACCTTGGCAGACGCTCCGCGAGGGGCAGACGCTCCGCGAGGGGCAGAGTTCACCAACACCCAGGCCAGCCCCGCCACCAGCGATACCCTAGCGCTGGCCGACGATCTGCCCAAGGGCCTGCCTGCCGGACCGCCGCTGCTGGCGATGCTGGGGCTGGCGCTGCTGGGCGGGGTAATCTTAAATCTCATGCCGTGCGTGTTGCCGGTGCTGTCCATCAAGCTATTGAGCGTGGTGGGCCACGGCGGGGCCAAACCGCGCATCGTGCGTATCAGCTTCCTGGCCAGCGCTGCGGGCATCATTACATCGTTTTTGGTGCTGGCGACGGCGCTGATCGCGCTCAAAGGCGCGGGACTGGCCATCGGCTGGGGCATTCAATTCCAGCACCCGTGGTTCTTGGTCGCTATGGCCTTGGTGGTGACGTTGTTCGCCTGCAACCTGTGGGGCTTTTTTGAAGTCCACCTGCCCGAAAGCGTGGCCGAAATCGGCGTCCATGAAATCCATGTGCATGGTTTGGGCAGCCATTTCATGACCGGCGCGTTGGCGACGTTGTTGGCGACGCCGTGCTCCGCGCCGTTTTTAGGCACCGCCGTAGGCTTCGCCCTAGCGCGGGGAACCGGGGAAATCCTCGCCATCTTCGCCGCCCTCGGTTTAGGCCTAGCGCTGCCTTACCTCATCGTGGCGGCTGCGCCCAAGCTGGCGACCCGCATGCCCCGTCCCGGACGCTGGATGCTGATCTTGCGCCGCATCCTCGGTTTCGCCCTGGCGGGTACCGGGGTATGGCTGGTGACCATTTTAGCGGTTCAGGTAAGCGACGTCGCCGCCGGACTGATCGCCGCAATCATGGTGGGCGTCGCGGTCATGCTCTATGTGCACAAGCGCCTGCATCGGCGCTACGGCAAGCTCGACTGGATCGCGGTTACGGTATTGGCCGCGCTGGCGTTCGCCGTGCCCGACACCATCCGCCATGAGACCAGCGCCCAACCCTCGGCAAACTTGGCCGCCCTGTGGCAACCCTTCGATCTGCTCGCCATTGAACGATGGGTGGCAGACGGCAAGGTGGTGGTGGTCGACGTCACCGCCGACTGGTGCATCACGTGCCAGGTTAACAAAGCGGTGGTGCTGGATCGTGAACCGGTATTGGGTCGCCTGAAAAGTGAAGGCATTGTCGCCATGAAAGCCGACTGGACCCGCCCTAACGAAGCCATTTCGCGTTATTTGGCATCCTTTGGACGCTACGGCATCCCGTTCAACGCGGTTTACGGCCCCGGTGCGCCCGACGGCATCGCCTTGCCTGAACTGCTGACCGATACCGCCGTTCTCAAAGCCCTAGATAAAGCCGCCAATTTGCAGCCTTAAATACCCAAAACCGGTTGCAATTACCTCTGCCCCACCCCATCTAGAAGGGTGTCGAATTTCAGCAATTCCCAGGAGAACCACCATGACCATTAAACCCGGCGATCCCGTACCCACCGCCACCGTTTACGAAATGGGCGCGGACGGCCCCGTCGCCGTGTCCTCCGACGATCTGTTTAAAGGCAAGACTGTAATGCTGTTCGGCGTTCCCGGCGCGTTCACACCAACCTGTTCGGCCCAGCATGTGCCCGGCTTCAAGCAACTGGCCGACCAATTCAAGGCCAAAGGCGTAGATGAAATCGTGTGCTTTGCCGTCAACGACCCCTTCGTTATGGGCGCTTGGGGCAAGGATCAGGCGGTGGCTGGAAAAGTCCGAATGATCGCCGACGGTTCGGGCGAACTGACAAAAAAGATGGGCTTGGAAATGGATTTGATCGCACGCGGTTTAGGCACGCGCTCGCAACGCTTCGCCATGCTGATCAAGGATGGAGTGGTGAAAACCCTCGACGTCGAAGCCCCCGGCAAGTTCGAAGTTTCCAGCGCGGAAGCTCAGCTCAGCAAGCTATAAGCCGCTTACGACACAATCGTTGAAAGGCCCGCTTCATCGGCGGGCCTTTTGCTTTCGGCGAGCCTTTCGACAGGCTTTTGCGCAAAAATAGGGATCAACCCAGACTCTCGGCGTGGGCCTGTCCAATATTCAAGGTGGAATCCGGGGGGGAATCCGGGGCTAAGTTCTGGGCTAAGCTATGGGCGGAACGCAAGGTGGTGGCGTCTTCTTGCTTGATCGTGATTTCCAGCGCCAGGGCGATTTGCTGCAACAGCTCCATATCTGCCGCCGTGGGGCTGGCTTCCGCGACCAAATTGTCGGTAACGTCCATCAGTGAGCGGCATAAAGCGCTTTGGTGGCTATAACGCGTCCCATCGATGCGTCGGCTCAGATTGCTGGCGCTGATGCGCAACTGTTCGATCCAATCGCGCATGGTGCCTTCGCCGCCAGAACTCGTAAGCCCGCTGATTTTGCCCACGGAAAACGTGATCCGTGAAATATAGCTTTCCACCCGATAGTCGTTGATATCGCTGACGACCAACTCATGCGGGGGGGCGTCGTCTTTGCCGACGGCCTTACGCTTTAATCGGTTGGGTACCGAAGTGGTTGGCGCGCCGCTCAGGCCCGTGCGCACGCTATTGCGCCGGTCGGGGCCAATGTAATCCGCCGTAACGACGAACGGCCTGCGGCGCTGGATCAACAGTTCAAGCGCATGGGAAATTTTATCGATGGTCAAAGGCAGGGTCAAAATGACGTCCACCCCCACACCGCACAGTTGCTGAATCAGATCGAGCGACGGCTCCCACGCCAGGGAAATGACCGGCACAAACGGATCCAGCCCCAAATCACCCTGGCGAATGTCATGAACCAACGGCGCGATCTCGATATCTTGCAGATGCGAATTCATCACCAATAAATCGAACTGCTTGCTTGCCAGGTGATCGCGCGACTTATCGATGTTTTCGATAATGGTGAATTCGCGCATTCCCAGATCCCGCAATAGGCTACGGGTCGTCGTGACGGACATTTGCGTGTCGTCGACAATCGCCACATCGATTTCGGAAAATCTAAATTGCGCCATGGGCAGTCATCTATAGGGGTTGAAAAACGAAAGTGACGACCCGCCACCCGAGAAATGCAAATTACCACACCCGAGTGTGATTCAACACACCTATTGGCATCTTGCCTGCACCGATGCAGGAATTAACCAAAACGATCAGAGACTCACATGATTTGACTGTCGCGAAGCTGCTGTATCGCCAACCGCGCCAGTTCGTCGCAACGTTCGTTTTCCGGGTGGCCGGAATGGCCTTTGATCCAGTGCCATTCGATTTCATGCCCCGCCAGCGCCGCATCCAGGCGTTGCCACAGGTCTTGGTTTTTTACCGGCTTTTTGTCTGAAGTTTTCCAGCCGTTCTTTTTCCAGCCAAAAATCCACTTGGTGATGCCGTCTTTAACGTAAGTGGAATCCGTGTGAATGCGCACCTGCCCCACCCCGCGCCTCAACGCTTCCAGCCCGCTGATCGCGGCCATCAGTTCCATACGGTTGTTGGTGGTGTCGAGCTCGGAGCCGGAAAGCTCTTTGTCCTTGCCCCGCCACCGCATCACCACGCCCCAGCCGCCGGGGCCGGGATTGCCGCTGCATGCGCCATCGGTGAAAATATCCACGACATCGTCCGTCATCAGGGTTCAATCCAGTCCATAAGCGTCGGGTCCCTTGACCGCGCGATGAAAACGGAGTTTGCGCACGTACTCCATCGGGTCTTTGCGCGTCACCAGCGCGCCCGCAGGGGTATTGAGCCAATCGTACAGCCGCGTCAACAAAAAGCGCATCGCCGCACCGCGCGCCAGCAGCGGCAGCGCCGCCACCTCGGCGTCACTGAGCGGACGCACCCGAGCATAGGCGCGCAGCATCTTACGCGCCTTGGTGGCGTTGAAACTGCCATCCGGTTCGAAACACCACGCATTAAGGCAAACGCCCAAGTCGTAGGCCAACACATCGTTGCAGGCAAAATAAAAATCGATCAGCCCGGTTAAGGTTTCACCGCGAAAGAACACGTTGTCGGGAAACAAATCCGCATGAATGACGCCGATGGGCAAGTTTTGGGGCCACTCGGTTTCAAGCGTATCCAGTTCGCCGTTTAGTTCAGCGGTAATACCGGGGATGACCGAATCGCCCTGCCCCGCGCACGAGGCCAACAACCCGCGCCAACTGCTCACGGCCAGGGCATTTTTGCGCTTTAGTTCAAAATCCGCAGCAGCCACGTGCATTTCAGCCAGTGCGCGGCCCACTTCGGCGGTGTGAAACCCATGCACTCGGCGCGGCCACATGCCCGAAAGAAACGTCACCACCGCAGCGGGCTTTCCGCTCAATGTCTTCAATACCTTGCCGTCCAAAGCCCGCACCGGCTGCGGACACGGTACGCCCTTTGCCGCCAGATGCTCAATAAGACCCAAAAAAAAGGGCAAATCGGCGGGATCGACGCGTTTCTCATACAGCGTAAGGATGAAGCCGCCCTTTTCGGTCACCAACTGGAAGTTGGAATTTTCCACCCCTTCCGCAATGCCCTTGCACGACAAAACCTCGCCCAGCCCGAACTGTTCAGCAAAAGCTGTCAGGTCCTCGTCAGTTACCTCGGTGTATACAGCCATGCCGATCCTGCAATTGAGTTCAAGAGTTAGTGATATGGCAACTTTCGTGACGATATTATGTTTCTGCGATTCGAACCACAAAAGAACGGCCACAAAAGAACGGCCAAATAAAATGGCCAAAGCTTGGCCAGAAGGAACGGCGAATGAGCCCAAAAGGGCCAACCATCGAAATCGCGTGTGCACTTGGGTTGATGGCCGCTCAATTGGTCTGGGCGACAGGCTCGGTTGCGCATGCGTCTGTATTCGAACCTTTGCTCGACATTGAAGGCCTCGCTGGCTTTGAAGTCGCGGCGGGTTCGTCCATGGATGAACCGACGGCCCAACCTTATCAGCCCCGCAAATCCTACAACGACGCCTTTATACGCCGCATTCAACAAGGGCTGGCGAACCAAGGTTTTTATTTGGGTCCCATCGACGGCCAATTCGGCCCCAAGACCGAATCTGCGATTCGCGCGTATCAAGCAAGCGCCGACCTGCCCGTTGACGGTGTTCCCAGCGAACAATTAGCCATCGACTTGGAAACCGGAGGTAAGGTCGGCGAGCTTCTCAATCGTTTGGAAAAATCCCGCACTGCCGCCACCGACAAAGCGCGCGAAGCGTTATTATCGCGCCCCGAAACCCGAGCCCTCATCGAAAATGCCGCTGGCGGGGCCGATGCGCCTCATGATCTCAAATCCTGCTTTGCCGAACCCAGCCCGCGCTGCCTCTTGGTCGAAGCGGCAATCAGCGCGCGCGACATCGACAAACCCGAAATGCGCGACTGGGCGCTAGGCGAAATCCTCACCTCGCAGGCCAAAGCCGGTTTGGCGGATGATGCCCTAGCGACCATCCGGCGCATCCATGACCCGCGCCTAATCATGGTGGCGCTGGGAGATATCGCCAAGGCCCAGGCCGCTACGGGCAACACTGCCGACGCTTTAGCGGCCGTGGATATTATCCCCGACCTCACGCAGCAGATCGAAGCCTATGTCGCCATTGCCGAAATTCAAGCCGACCTAGGGCAGATCGACGAAGCAGCCGACACCGCATCGCATCTGACCGAGTATCTAAGGCGGATCGATTCGCCTCTTGTCAAAATCACCTTTCATACGCGCATTGCCGTGATCTTGCACCGGGCGGGCCTGGAATCTCAGGCTCAAGAAAGCATCCGTGCCGCCGAAAAGCTCGCAAGCTCTATCGAAGATGCCGCCGAGCGCGGCGAAGGACGACGCAACATCGCCGCCGCCTATGCCGAAAACGGCGAACCCGGCAAAGCCATGGAAATCCTTAAATCGGTAACCACCGGCTCCGAAGACGTGCCCGTTCTGATCGCCGCCGCCACCAAACTGGCGCAGACGGGCGATGCGGAAGAAGCCCTCGTCACCGCCGACAGCATCGAAGCGGTCCGATACCGCGCCTTGGTCTTGGCGCGCATCGCATCCTATCAGGCGGGGGCCGGCGAACCGGACCGTGCGCGCGCCACGCTGGATAAAGCCCTAGATGCCGCGATACAAATCAAATTCCCCTTCGCCAAAGCTTATGCTTTTTCACGCATTGCGCTGGCGTTCAACGATGTCGGCATCAGCACCAGCAACGATCCGGGTTTGTTGGATCAGGCCCTTGAAACCGCGCATCTGATCAAAGACGACCGCCTGAAAGCGCATATATTCTGGACCATCGCCGACGAACGCCGACACGCGAACGATGCCTCAGGCGCAGTCAAAGCGTTAGAGCAGGCCACGGCCGCCACGGCCGACATCATGAGCCCCTTTTCACGCGTTTGGATGCTGTGCGACATCGCCGAAGAGCGCGCCCGCAGACATGATGACGATGCCGCCTGGACCGCATTCGCCGAGGCCTTTGAGGAAGCAAAAACCATCACCCATCCCTGGGGCCGCGCCCGCGCCTTAGGCAAGGTTGCCGGCACCATGACTGCCCTGGCCGATCGCGTCAGCGCCACCGCCGCCCCTTAAGCTATCCACCCCGCTAAAACAGGGCCATCGTCCTGGGCTTGTGCGCGGGACGCGCCTTCTTTAGAGTGCCCCAACCCGAAACACCCAACCGCCGTGGAGATATCTCGATGGATAAACCCATCTGTAGCCAAAAAGCCCCTTACGTCGCCGATGTCGAAGAGGGTAAAACGTATTATTATTGCACCTGTGGCAAGAGCGAAAAGCAGCCATTCTGCGACGGTTCGCACAAGGACACTGCATTCACCGCCAAGGCTTGGACCGCAGAAAAAACCGGCAAAGCCTATTTTTGCGGCTGTCGCGCGTCGAAAAACGACCCCCTGTGCGACGGCGCCCATAAGGAACTATGACGCAACGGCGCACCTAAGGAATTTTGACATGATCAAGCGATGGGAATTGAGCAAATCCAAGGGCGTGGCGCTTTTGGCTGCTTTGGCATTCGGGCTGGGGGCGTGTTCCTCGGACCCCGTCATCCTGCCGCCTTGCCCGGAAATCCTCATTCCGGTTGATGGCGCAAAACTGACGCGCTTTAAACCCGGTCCGGGGCGCGACATCATCGATGTGGTGCATGAAGAACAAATCGCGGGCTTCGCCCATGGGTGCGAGTACAACACCGACACCGCTGGCGTTGGAACATTGGCGGTTGAAATCAACCCAACATTCGAATCGAAAAGAGGGCCTGCGAATCCGGGCAATCAATCCACATTTGAATATTATATCGCCGTCGTCGATCAAGAAAAAAACGTGATGGAAAAGAAACGCTTTACCGCCGTCATCGAATTTCCGGCCAATATGAGCCGGGTTTTATGGCAGCGCGAAGAACCCATTCCCCTCGCTATCCCCTTAAAAGCCGGGCAAACCGGCAACCATTTCCAGATTTTCATCGGTCTGCAGATGACCCGAGAGGAGTTGGAGTATCAACGCACAATCCGCTGATTCTTTTGCTGCAAGCACGGGAGGCCATTGACCTCAAGCGCGGGTCGTCTAGAATGGACGCAAGCCCGGTGACCTTACCGGGCCTATGAATTTGTAGACAAGATCACTCGATTTAAGCCGCCACGGGAGAGACTGGCACCGCCGTTATCAAGGCACCGCCAGCGCCGAAGGAGCAACCGCCCCGGAATCTCTCAGGCAAAAGGACCGTCGCGGCGACGAGACTCTGGAAAGCAGGCGAGCGCCTGATTGTTGATGGCGCTCCCCTCACCGAAGATGTAACCCGGCTCCTCGCCGTTTGAATACGAGGATCACTGGGGAATCTTTCAGGTTCCGAGACAGAGGGGGCAGATCCGGCCAATTGTGGTCGGTGTACTGCCTAACTGTTGGAGATTCCCAGTGTCCGAGAACACGTCTGCTTCCGAAATCCTTCTCACCACGCCGTTGGACGCCCTGCACCGCGCTTTGGGCGCTAAAATGGTGCCGTTCGCGGGTTATGCCATGCCCGTGCAATACCCGGCGGGCATTTTGAAGGAGCACCTACACACCCGCGAAGCGGCTGGGTTGTTCGATGTTTCGCACATGGGCCAGGCGTTTTTGATGGGCGATGAAGCGGTAGAAGCATTCGAGAGCTTGGTGCCCGGCGACTACCAGGGCCTAGCCGAAGGCAAAACCCGCTATACCGTGCTGCTGAATGATCACGGCGGCATCATGGACGACCTGATGGCGACGCGCATTCCGGGCGGGCTGTATCTGGTGGTCAACGCCGCATGCAAAACCCAAGACTTCGCCCACATTGAAGCCAATACCCGTGGCCGCGCCAAGCTTGAAATCCTGAGTGATCGCGCGCTGCTGGCGCTGCAAGGCCCCAAAGCCGGCGCCGTGCTGGCGCGCCTAGCCCCCGCCACCGCCGACATGACCTTCATGACCTTTCGCAAGGTGGACATTGCAGGCATTCCCTGTTTCGCCACCCGCTCGGGCTATACCGGCGAGGACGGCTTTGAAATTTCAGTGCCCGCAGATCGCGCCGAAGAATTGGCGAAAAAATTGCTGGCCGAGCCAGAAGTCGAGCCCATCGGGTTGGGCGCGCGCGATAGTCTGCGCTTGGAAGCGGGTTTGTGCCTCTATGGCCACGACATCGATACAACCACCACCCCCATCGAAGGCGACATCAAGTGGGTGGTGAATAAACGCCGCCGCGAAACCAAAGGTTTTCCGGGTGCGGACATCATTTTGGGCCAACTGGCGAACGGCGCCGAACGCCTGCGCGTCGGCATCTTGCCCGATGGCCGTGCGCCCGCGCGCGAAGGCACCGAAGTTCAAGACCTAAACGGCAATGCCATCGGCACCGTAACCAGCGGCGGCTTCGGACCCTCGGTCAACGGCCCTATCGCCATGGGTTACGTCAAAACGGCATTCGCAACTGAGGGCACGCCGGTAAACCTGATCGTGCGCGGCAAGGCCTTGGCGGCCAAGATCGTGAAAATGCCGTTCACGCAAAAAAGCTACAAAACCGCCTAATGGATCATTTTTCAATTTTCGGAGTTCGATAAAATCATGACCGTCAAATACACCAAAGATCACGAATGGATCAGCGTCAACGGCGACATCGCCACCGTTGGCATCACCGATTACGCCCTGCACCAGTTGGGGGATCTGGTGTTCGTCGAAGTACCCGAAGCGGGCCGCACCGTTTCCCAGGGGGATGAAACGGCGGTGGTCGAATCGGTCAAGGCGGCGTCGGAAGTCTACACCCCGGTATCGGGCGAAGTGACCGAAGGCAACGCGGGCATCGCCGACGACCCGGCCACGGTATCGGGCGACCCCAAGGGCAACGGCTGGTTCTTCAAAATCAAGTTTTCCGACTCCTCGGAATTCGACGGCCTGATGAACGACGCCGAGTACAAGGCTTACGTCGCTAGCCTCGACTGATCCCGGTTACCTCTATAAGGAACTCCCCCGATGCGCTATTTGCCGCTCACCGAATCCGATCGCGCCGAAATGCTTCGCACCATCGGCGCCAAATCCGCCGTGGACATGTACTGCGACGTCCCCAAACAAGCGTTACTCGACGCCCCTGTGGATTTACCCGCCCACAAGGGTGAAATGGAGGTCGAAGCCATCTTCGCCGCCATGGCTGCGAAGAACTTAAGCCCGTCGAGCGCACCGTGTTTTTTGGGCGCGGGCGCGTACCGTCACCATATTCCGGCGACGGTTGATCACATGGTGCAGCGGGGAGAATTTCTCACCGCCTATACCCCCTACCAGCCCGAAGTGGCGCAAGGCACGCTGCAATACCTGTTTGAATTCCAGACCCAGGTGGCGCTGCTGACGGGCATGGAAGTGGCCAATGCTTCCATGTACGACGGCGCGACGGCCTGTTCCGAAGCGGTATTGATGGCGACCCGCGTGACGCACAAACACCGCGCCGTGCTGGCAGGCGGCTTGCACCCGCATTATCGCGACGTGACGGCGACCAGCGCGCATTCGTTAAAGATCGAACTGGTGGGGCCGGATTCCGATCCTTCCCACCCCGCCGATCCGGCCAGCGTCATCAATCTGATCGACGACGCCACATCATGCGTGGTGGTGCAATCGCCCGATCTGTTCGGCCGCATCGTCGATTTAAAGCCCATCGCCGAAGCGGCCCACGCTAAAGGTGCCCTACTGATCGCGGTGGTCACCGAAGTGGTGTCGCTGGGCCTGCTGGAAGCGCCAGGCAACCAAGGCGCCGATATCGTCGTGGCCGAAGGGCAATCGCTGGGCAACGCGCTCAGTTATGGTGGGCCTTATGTGGGCTTGTTCGCCACCACTTCAAAACTGGTGCGCCAGATGCCGGGCCGCATCGTGGGCGAAACCCAAGACGTCGAAGGCCAGCGCGGTTGGGTGCTCACGCTTTCCACCCGCGAACAACACATCCGCCGCGAAAAAGCGACGTCGAACATCTGCACCAACTCTGGCCTGTGTGCGTTGGCGTTCACCATCCACGCTTCACTGTTGGGCGAAGAAGGCCTGTCGCGGTTGGCGCGCATCAACCACGCAAAAGCCTGCCAGTTAGCCGATCGGCTGGCCAAGGTGAAGGGCGTCGAAGTGCTCAACGACAGCTTCTTCAACGAGTTCACGGTAAAGCTTCCCAAGCCCGCCAAGGACGTGGTCGAAGCTTTGGCCAAACGCGGCATCTTGGGCGGCGTACCGGTGACGCGCCTGCTGCCGACCCGCCCAGATCTCGCCAACATGTTGTTGGTGAGCGCCACCGAGTGCAACACCGACAATGACATTGATGCGCTGATCCGCGCACTTGAGGAGATCCTCTAATGGCCGATATGTCCCAAGGTCGCAGCAACGTGCCCCACGGCGGCAGCCAAGCGGCCGCCAACCGAACCCTCAGCGGCTCCAAAGGATTGGAGCTTGCCGAACCGTTGATCTTTGAGATGGGCGAAGCGGGCCGCAGCGGCGTTGATTTTGCCGACGTAACCGTGTCCAACGACCGCCTGAACGGCATGCGCCGCCAAGCCCCCGTGGGCCTGCCGGGATTGAGCGAGCCACAGGTGGTGCGCCACTACACGCGCCTGAGCCAGAAAAATTTCGGCATCGATTCCGGGTTCTATCCGCTGGGCTCGTGCACCATGAAACACAACCCGCGCATCAACGAGCGGGTGGCGCGCATGAAGGGTCTCGGCGATTTGCACCCGTTGCAGCCGACTTCCACCGCGCAAGGCGCGCTGGAACTGATTGACACGCTGGCCACCTGGATCAAGACGCTGTGCAACATGCCCGCCGTCGCCATGAGCCCGGCTGCCGGCGCGCATGGCGAACTGTGCGGTATCATGGCGATCAAGGCCGCCTTGGAAGCGCGCGGCGAAGCCGCCACCCGCACCCGCTTTTTGGTCCCTGAAAGCGCGCACGGCACCAACCCCGCCACGGCGGCGGCGTGCGGCTTCACGGTCGATAGCATTCCCGCCACCGAACGCGGCCGGGTGGACATCGCCGCCTTCAAGGCCAAACTGGGGCCGGACGTGGCGGGCATCATGCTCACCAACCCCAACACCTGTGGCCTGTTTGAAAACGACATCATCGAGATCGCCGCAGCCATTCATGAAGCGGGCGGTTATTTCTATTGCGACGGCGCAAACTTCAACGCCATCGTCGGGCGCGTGCGCCCCGGCGATCTCGGCATCGACTGCATGCACTTGAACCTACACAAGACCTTTTCCACCCCGCACGGCGGCGGCGGGCCTGGTGCGGGCCCAGTGGTGCTGTCTGCCGCACTCGCGCCGTTCGCGCCGGTGCCGTATGTGATCCACGACGCGGGCGGCTTCAAGATGGTCGAACATAAGGCCGATAGTGACGCCCAACCGTATGGGCGGCTCAAGGGCTTTCACGGCCAGATGGGCGTGTTTATCCGCGCGCTGGCGTTCATGCTCAGCCATGGCGCGGAAGGCTTGTTGCAGGCATCCACCGACGCGGTGCTGAATGCCAACTATTTGCGCGCCAAACTGCAAGATGTGATGAGCGTATCGTTCGACGGCATGTGCATGCACGAAGTGTTGTTCGACGATCGCTTCCTCAAAGATACCGGCGTCACCACGTTGGACTTCGCCAAGGCGATGATCGACGAAGGCTTCCATCCCATGACCATGTACTTCCCGTTGGTGGTGCATGGCGCATTGTTGATGGAACCCACAGAATCGGAATCCAAAGAAACTCTGGATCTGTACATCAAAACCCTGCGCGGCCTCACCGCACGGGCTAAAGCGGGCGAAGCCCAATCGTTCAAGGACGCTCCGATCTTTACCCCGCGCCGCCGTCTGGACGAAACGGCTGCCGCGCGCAAGCCGGTGCTGCGCTGGATCCCGCCCGAAAGCGCGGCCTAAGCTTATTTGGCACACAAAAATTCGGGGGCTCTTCGCGGAGCCCCCGTTTTTTAATCACTGCCCTGCAAATCGGGATGTTCTAGGGCGCGTTCACAAGCTTCTCTTAGAGGCTCAAGATCGTTTTGCAGGCTGTACTACAAATCTTTTACATCCACACCGTCATAGTCATGGCGCAACACATTCCCAAGCGCACGAATGTCATGCCATGGCACACCAGGTTCCAATTTTTCAGCCAGATCGCCTAGCTTTGTGGCAGCTTCGGCTATAATCAAAAACGCACGTTCTATTGCAAACCTTTTGAGCCGGTCAGTCTCCAACATGTTCTGATTCATGCCGGAAGAAAACGCGCGAAGATCGTTTATCGCGTCGAGAATATCCCTAAATCTTTGGATCGGACGTCTGGTAACCATCAAAAGACCTTGATCCCTTCGCGCTGTATGGCATCGGATAAGTTCTGATTTTTGATTTCATCCAAAACGACATCCACCTCATGGCCCAACACCTTCGCCAACACTGAGCGAATTTTGACGACACTCCCCAGCCCGGTTTTGGCGTAGGCCTCGCGCTGAACATACACATCGACGTCGCTTTCCGGCATGGCATCCCCACGCGCATATGAACCAAAAAGAGTCACATGGCGAATGTCCAAGGCCTCGCGGAGTAAATCTGCGTTGGCGCGAAGCCGCTCCACTATTTCTTCGCGAACTTTGCCCACATGTTGTTCATCCCACGCTTCGGCGCACCGTAACTTTTCAGCCAAGGCCTCAATCTCGTCGGCCTTGCCGACAGGGACCCATACGTGTTTGCGCACAAAGCCTTTGGCTTTCATACGGTCCTCGTAACGCGCGGTATTGGCGGCGGCTCGGCTCATAGCATACTCCATAATGAGTTACTCATTATATCAGATAAGTTACTTACTTCAATAATCAGTTACTTATTTAAAAATGCAAAAAAAGGGGAGCCGAAGCCCCCCTCACAAACCCAATTTTGCGCAGACTCACAAAAACCCTTCGCCTTCGCCGTCCGGCGGCGGCAGGAAGGTGTTATTTTCATCGTTGAACAGATCATCCATATAGGAAAATTCTTTGCGCATGCCGCTGCGCGCCAGCAACTTCCTCTGCACCGGTTCGGGAAAATCGGTGAACATGATCGCGCCGCGCTCGATCAGCACGTTGATCAAATCTTCGATAACGCGAATCAGCCCTAAGTCCGATTCCATCAATTCGCGCTGAGCGCGCTGCTCCGGGCTGTCGCTTTGCAAAAAGGTCTGTAGGCCGGGATCGTTGGAACTGACCATTTCCGAACCGGGAACTTCTTCACTCAGCACCGCGACGATCCGTCCTTCGGCGTTGCGCATCACATATGGCATCTTGGGCCCCTTATCCACACGTTATTGGTATACTCAATCTGGCATTTACCAGTTTAGACACAACGCGTTACTCAGACAATACCGGGCTTACAGCAAGGGCTCGAACCCGACCAGCCCATCTTCACCCACCTTGGTGATAAACTCGTTTTCGACGCCGCTATTGCTCCCGACGCGTTTATCGCGCCAAAGGTTGGTCTTGCGCGGCGGGTTGACGGCATCGGCAATGGGGTCCAACGCAAATAAGGCATCGTCAAAGCGCATCCCATCCCATGCCGGAGAAGACCAAGCCACGCCGGTGAAGTGATAAATGCCTTCATGACACGACGCGAGGGTCCAGAAAAAACCCATGGATGGCAGTTCCGTACCCACTGCGGGTGGGCCGAACGCACCGTCTGCGCCGAGAGCCACGACGATGGCCTCGACCTCTGCCGGGGCCAGTTGACGCGAAGCCTGCTTCCCGCGCCAAGGATTAAGCAGATCAAATACACCACCGACTTCGAAATTTCGCAAATCCATCGGCAGGATCAATCGCGCGTCTAAAATTCCGCTTACGGCGTCCAAATCATAAACCCGCACCTGTTCGGTATACACGGCGTTGTAGACCATGCGATAACGCCCCGGCGCACCCGACGTGCAGGTTTTTTTTATGTCATCCCCTTCCAGATATGAAAACCACTGGAACTTACGCAAAATGGGATTATCAGCAGCGCCATCGGATGCCGCACACGCGCCCAGCGCCAGCAAGGCCACCGCACCGGAACAGCCCTTAAGCCACGCTTTCGATGATTTCAAAATCATGGGTAATCTCCGCGGTTTTGCCCAACATGATGGAAGCCGAACAATATTTTTGCGCCGACAGTTCGATCGCGCGTTCGACCCGCTTGGGATCAAGACCGCGCCCCGTCACCTTGAAATGAACGTGAATGCGCGTAAACACCTTAGGAATGTCATCGGCACGTTCAGCCGAAATTTCAGCGATGCAATCGGTCACGTCCTGGCGGGACTTGTTCAACATGCTCATCACATCGATGGAGGTGCAGCCGCCCATGCCGATCAACAGCAACTCCATAGGCCGCGCGCCTTTGTTTTCGCCGCCAAAATCTGGCGATGAATCCATCACGATGGCGTGGCCGCTGTCGGCCTTGCCTTCAAACGACATGCCGCCGGTCCACGTTACGCTAGCTTTCATCCAATCCTCCACAGGGGTGCTTTTCGCTCAGCATAGCAAATTCCCACGCCTGCGCCCTGCTTTTTACCAAAAAACGGATTTTACGGCAGGTCTAATATGACCACTTCCGCGCCCTGAATGGCTTTAAGGGTCAAATGGCTTTCGTGTTCCACTTGGGCTGCGCCGCGTTCAGGCACAATCACGCCGTTGACTTCGATCTCGCCGCGAGCGGATACCACATAGGCGTGCCTTCCAGGCTTGATCTCAACGGTCGCCTGCTCACCCGCATTCAACACGGCGGCCATCAGCGCCGTGTCCTGGTGGATGAACAGCGCATCGTTATGCTCTTTTCCGCCTAGGCCCGAGACCAGCGTTTGAAACCCGCCGCTGGAATGGCTGCGATCGAACGTGCGGGTATCCCATCTGGGCGCATGGCCGATGGCGTCAGGTTCGATCCAAATTTGAAAGAGCATCAGGTCTTCAGCGTCTTTATTGAATTCAGCGTGACGGATGCCCGTTCCCGCGCTCATCACCTGGACCTGCCCCGCTTCGGTGCGCCCCGCATTGCCCAGGCTGTCTTCATGGCTGACCGCACCCCGGCGCACGTAGGTGATGATTTCCATATCGCGATGTCCATGTTCGCTGAACCCGGTTCCGGCTTTGATATAATCGTCGTTCCACACCCGCAACACGCCAAAGCCCATGCGCGCGGGGTCATAATAATCGGCAAAACTGAAGTGATGGCAGGCTTTGAGCCACCCGTGATCTTGGTGGCCAAACTCTTCAAAGGAAGTTACGGTGATCATGATCTCAATCCTCCTGCCATCACCCTAAGCAATTCAGCGCAGTGCTTCATGCGCTCCGTCGAGTCCTGTTTTTTTTCTGAGCGCAGACAAAGAATAGGCCCCATTGCCCAACATCGCCAGACTGATCGAAGTCAGGATCAAAAACGCCGGATATTCCCAGCCACCGCCCTGGGAACTGAATAAGAACCCGTTGGCGAAGTGAACTTGCAAAGCGCCCAGCAACACCGGAATCAAACCCAGCGCCACCCACCGGGTGAACAGCCCCGCGATCAACAACGCCCCGCCGCCGATTTCAGCGACCATAACCAGATATCCGAGAAACTCCGGATACCCTAGAGAGGCAAAAAATCCAGCCGTACCCGCAGGGGTAAAAACAAACAGCTTGATCAGGCCGTGGGTCAGGTACATACCGCCCAGACCTAATCGCAGCACCAAAGCTGCATAATCATCGCGATTGAGGGAGGTCGTCGTCATCGTTCGTTCTCCTTTCGATATCCCTTGTTTTGATATCCCTTGTGCATTTGGGATCAGGCCGCCAATTTTGCTGCCAAATTCGCCACGTGCTGGCCTTGGAACCGGGCAATGGTCAATTCGTTGGCGGATGGGGTGCGGCTGCCGTCGGGACCAGCCAACGTGGTCGCGCCGTAAGGGGTGCCGCCGCTGATCTCGCTCATGGTGCTGAGTTCCGGGCAAGCGTAGGGAACGCCCACGATCACCATACCGTGATGCAACAGCGTGGTATGAAACGAGGTGATCGTCGTTTCCTGCCCGCCATGCTGGGTCGCCGTACTGGCGAATACACTGCCGATCTTGCCGACCAACGCGCCCTTCATCCACAGCCCTCCCGTTTGGTCGAGAAAATTGCGCATCTGCGCCGCCATGTTGCCAAAGCGGGTGGGGGTGCCGAATAGAATGGCGTCGTAATCACCCAACTCCGACGGATCGGCGATAGGGGCCGACTGGGCCACTTTCATGCCCGAAGATTTGGCGACCTCGTCGGGAACCAATTCCGGTACGCGTTTCATGGTGACTTCCGCGCCTGCTATGCTACGCGCGCCTTCGGCAATGGCTTGGGCCAGGGTTTCCACGTGGCCATAGGAACTGTAATAAACGATCAGAATCTTGCTCATGTCTCAACGCTCCTTAATAAGGGATATGGTGCTGAGGCTAACGTAATCATCGCCATAATTATGGACAATATTGCACAATTGAATAATACTGTTTCCAAATTGGAGACAATACCCATGGACCTGATCACCGGCATGCGGGCTTTCGTCGCCACGGTAGACGCCGGGAGCTTTTCCAAGGCGGCGCGCGAGCTTGGCGCTTCCAAAGCCACCATCAGCAAACAAGTCTCGACCCTGGAAGACCGGCTGGGCGTGCGTCTTTTGCAACGGACCACGCGCACGTTAAACCTGACCGACGAGGGGCGGATTTTTGCGCAGCGCGCGCGGCAAATTCTCATGGACTTAGAAGACGCGCAGGAAGCCATATCGCCCGTCGGCGCACAACTGAGCGGCAGCATCCGCATTAGCGCGCCGCATACCTTCGGCGCAACGCATCTCACCCAAGCCCTGGCTGCATTTGCCGCACGTTTTGAGCATCTTCATGTGAATGTCGAATTCTCTGATCGTATGACCCATCTGATCGACGAGGGATTTGACGTCGCCGTGCGCATTTCCCGGCTTAGGGATTCAAGTCTAATCGCGCGCAAAATCGCCCCGGTGCCGCTGGTGCTGTGCGCTTCGCCAGCCTATTGGCAGGAACATGGCACACCGGAACATCCTCATGAATTGGCTCGTGAATTAAACCCCCACAAATGCGTCATGTACGCTTACCTGAGTACGCCCGGAGAATGGAGTTTCCAGGAAAACGGCACACCGTTCTCCGTAAAAATTTCCAGCGCGCTGACCACCAACCACGACAGCCTGATCCGCACCGCCGCCATCAACGGGCTAGGCATCGTCTTTGGACCTTCATTCATCGTACGCGAAGCCTTAGATCAAGGATTGCTGACGCCCGCATTGGAAAAATTCCTGCCCGATCCGTTAGCCGTGCATGCGGTCTATCCTTCCAGCCGCAACCTTTCGCCCAAAGTTCGGGCGTTCGTCGATTTTTTAGTGGAGTGGTTCAAAAACACGCCATTGTGAACAGCACGTTCCATATCTTCACCGTTGGAACGCGCTCAAACGGAAAAATCGAGCGAGACC
>Ga0299912_10000969_pt1 | contig 23280 bp, 16 predicted proteins | sample RVTome_2_FD_207667 | JGI IMG/M metagenome (GOLD analysis project Ga0299912, IMG submission 207667) | Soil microbial communities from uranium-contaminated site in the Upper Colorado River Basin, Wyoming, United States - RVT95D214 (version 2) ... | reverse complement strand
ATGCAGGGCCAGTTCGTCCTGGACGTCAGCCTGTCCGGCTCGGGCCAAGTGAACGCCACGCCCTTCCCCATGCCCCCCGAGCTGACCCTGACCGTGCCGGCCTACAACGGCTCGCAGGCGCTCAACTACAGCTTCGCCGCCTTCAACTCGACGAGCCCCGACTATCTGAACGAGCTGCGCGCCTATTTCGACGCCCTGGCGGTGATCGTGCAGCCCAAGCCGCCGACGACGATGCTCCTGGCCACGGATGACGTCGGGATGTCCGTGGGCGGGTTCCTGTTCGCCGACCAGTTCCGCCTGATCGCCAAGCAGATGATCGAGGCTTGCCGCACGGCGCTGCGCGACTTCACCTATCCGATCGTGACGGGCCAGACCTCCCAGGCCGTGGTCGATTGGGTGAACGCTACGGGCGGCCTGACCGGGCCCAGCGAATTCACCGGCGCGGAGCTGTTCGCCGCCAACCCCTCCAAGACCCTGAGCGCGGGCGCCGTGCTGAGCGTCGCGGGCGCCGCCCTGTCCGCCCCGGCGGGCGCCACCTTCACCAGCATGGCGACCGCCTTCGGAAACGGCCTGACCGCCGCCGCCCTCGCCACCGCCAACGCCGACAACACCGAGCTGCTCGCCGCCGGCGCGGTCGTCAAATACCCGAACAAGCCGGACTACACGGTCCAGCCGCGCGACACCTTGAACATCGTCGCGGCGGCCTTCGCGGTGAGCCTGGGGGACCTTCTGGCCAACAGCGCCGTGCTGAACCAGGAGGGCCTGATCGTCGCCCTGTCGGCCCTGACCGTGCCGCCGGTCAGCTACACGGCGGCGGCGGGCGACACCCTGACCACGGTCTCCCAGCGCTTCGGCGTGACCATCGAGGACCTCGCGACGGCGACCAACCTCGCCGTGCCGACCCTGTTCTCGCCGACCGAGGACCCGACCCACCTGTCGATCCCGCACCTGCCGCAGTTCCAGGTCGCGGCCCTGATCGCGGAGGTGCAGGACACCGGCCAGATCGCCCAGCTCGCCGGCATGGCCGGGCGCTACTCCCTGCACGGCCTCAGACTGCCGACCGACGGCGTGACGCCCAACCAGCCGTGCATGTGCGGCGATCCTCTGTCTACGGATTGCCCGATGTACGCGCTTTCGGGCCAGCAATTCGCCATTCCAACGCTCACGGACGATCTGTTCGGCTTCTCGCTCGCCAAGCCGGCGGGCATGGGCTGGCTGACCCTGAACGGCGGCGACTCGCTGAACTTCGTCATGGGCGCGGTGCAGACCGCCCAGGCCAAGGCGCTGCAGGCCTTCCTGACCGGCGCCGGCTACGCCTTCAACCCGCCGGGCTCGGTGGTCCGGGCCGAGGCCGTCTACGCCGACTCCATGACCACCTGGAGCGTCGGCGCGCCCATCGCGTGGGCCTGCGCCGGCGCCATCGCCCTGCCCTATGGAACGCCGCCGGAGGGGCAGACGTCGCTGCGCCTGTGGCCCCTGCCCGACGCCCTGGTGGACCTGGACGACTCAACCCGCGACGCGCCGCCGCGGATCGAGCCGGTGCTGGGCGTCTATGACGAAGCCAGCGGCGCCATGGTGGAGCAGGACATCGGCGCCTACGCCTGGGCCATGCAGGTGGGCGTCACCGTCAAGAAGCGGCTGGACGCCGGCTCGGCGGCGGGCGAGTGCACCTACGAGCTGGTGGGCGTGGGCGAGAGCCAGATCACCCTGCTGGAACGCTTCCTGAGCTGGGCCAACGGCTCAAGTTCCGGCGTGCTGGGCTTCGACCTGCTCTATCCCGGCCAGCCGGCGGCCGGCGCCTCCGGCCTGCAGTCCTACGATCCGGCGACGCTCACCTGGGGGATCATCCAGGTGAACCTGTCCACCGTCACCCATCCGCCGCAGGGCTTCACCGCCGAAGCGGACGCCGTGGCCGCCGCCGCGCCGCCGGGCGCCTGCTTCAACACCGCCTACGACTTCGTCAAGCTGCTCTGGGAGTGCAGCATCACCCGCTCGGGCGGCTACTACCTCTACTACTGCGACGGCGTGTCCGAGACCGGACTGCCGGACGCCGCCTTCAACGACAAGGGCGAGGCGGACCTGTCGCTGGTGGTGCGGGCCTCCGCCCCGGCCCAGACCGCCGAGCAGAACCTGCTGCCCGGATTCCTGAACACCCTGGTCACCGGATCGCCGTTCGAGACCGCCAACGCCAGCGTGTTCACCCGCGCCGCGCCGGTCGCCTCCACCCTGACGGCGGACGCCGAGGACACCCTGGCCTCGATCGGGGTGCGCACCTACACCGACCCGCTCGCCCTCGCCGAGGACAACGCCGGCAAGGCCCTGGCGACGGGCGCGAAGCTCACCGTCACGCGCGGCCTCTATGTGGTCGGACCGGCCGGAACCCCGCCGGGCGGCGCGGCGGCGGACATCGCGAACTGGTTCGGCACCACCGTGCCGCTGCTGCAGGCGGCCAACCCGCAGATCACCGACTGGTCCCAGCCGCTCGCCCCCGGCGTGGCCCTGCGCCTGCCGCGGATCGACCTGGTGGTCGGGACCTCGAAGGGCGGCGGCGACCTCTCTTCGCTCGGCGACTACTATGGCTGCGGCGTGGACGGCCTGGCTGCGGACAATCAGGCGGCGCAGGGCCTGTTCACGGGCGTGACGCTGGACGTCCGTGGCGGCCCCTCGACCCGCACGGCCAACACCCCGCCGGGATCGGTGACCATCGCCGCCACCCGCCAGGCGCCCGCGCCCATCCCCGCGCCGACAGACCCGAGTTTCGCCCAGCTTTACCTTCAGTCCGGCTTCACCCTGCTCGGCTATGGTCTTGAGGCCAACGCCTGGTTCCAGGCGAGCCCGCCGGGCCTGCCGATCAGCTCCGGCGACCCGCCCGACCCGTCGCTCGCGGCCGAGCGGCGCCGGCGGCCCATGGCGATGACGGACACGGACGACGCCCCCCTGAACTATAGCCGCGTCGTGCCGGTCTCGCGCTACGCCCCCCCGACGGCGGCCCTGGCGGCCGGCCCCGACCCGAGCGCCAGCCCCTATCGCGGCCTCGGCGGCATCGCCCAGCTCGACCTCTATTGGCTGGACAGCTTCGGCAACAAGATCATCGGCGCGCTGGGCCAGACCCCGGCGGGCGTCCCGGCCATCCCGCCGGCCCTGCCGCTGCTCTACACCGACCCGCTGATCGGCCTGGCGCAATGGTCCGGCGTCGCGGCCGCCTACGGAGTGATCGGCGATCCGGGCTCGGCGACGCTGCAGCTCAGCCTCACCTTCGACCCCACGGTCTATCAGGACCCGACGCCCGGCTGGCAGGACCGCGCGGCCCAGGCGCTCGGCCTCTACGACAACCTCTACTACCAGCTCGCGGCCAACTTCGAGGCGTCGCTGCGGACCACCCTCCTGACCTCGGGGGACGTCGACTTCAGCGCGGCGCAGGTCACGACCCTGCAGGGCTGGCTGTTCGGCGCCGGCGGCGTCTATGCCTTCCTGTCGGCCCAGGCGGGCGGGGGCGGAGGGACCGCGCCGGCGGGCCTGACCCTGACCTTCCCGCTGGCGAGCGCGGACCTCAATCCCGCCGAGCTGTTCGAGGTGACCGTGTCGGTCGCCTTCAGCCGGCCCGAGCCGTTGCTGGCGGCGGCCTTCGTGGACGCGGCGGGGGTGGAGAGCATCGCCAGCGCCATCGCCCCGGCCTTCGCCGAGGACCCCGCCGCGGGAGGCGACCGGACGCTGAACGCCTTCGCCGCCGCCTTCGAGGCTGCCCTTTCCGTGCCCGACAAGGTGCGGGTCAAGCTCGCCACCGGCGTGGACCGCCGCGAGGCGGTGGAGTCGACCCGGCCCCTGTGGCTGACCCGCCTGGCCCCAGGGCCCGGTCTGCCGCCGGTGCCGGGCGCCGCGGGCTTCGCCATCGAGAACCCCGGCGCGCCCGTGGTCTATGCGCCCCGGCCGCTGTTCAACACCCTGCAACCGGCCGCCGCCGTGCCGATCTACGACTATGTCTCCGGCGTCGGCATCGACTTCAACCAGCCGAGCCGCATCGCCAACTTCGGCTCGGTGGACGCGGACGTCTGGCTCGGCCAGATGCTGGACGCGGTGGACACGGTGCTGGGACCGGACCTGTCCGCCTCGGCGGCGCTGGTGGACATGCGCTGCAACACCGACAACCTGGAACAGCTGTTGGCCGCCAAGGAGTCCCTGGCCGGGTCGCTGTCGGCCATGATGATCCCGGTATTCGACGGCGAGAATCCCGGCCAGCCCGCCGAGGAAGCCGCCCAGGAGGCGTTCCGCCAGCAGCTGCTGCAGACCCTGGCGTCCTTCTATGCGGTGAGCGCGGCGGTGCAGTTCGAGGCCCAGGTGAAGGCCGAGATGAACGAGCCGCAGTACGCCACGCCGCCGTCGCTCTACGGCTCGCTCGTCCCCGCCGCCCCACCGCCGGTCAGCGATGCGGGAGTGAGCCTGACCTCGGCCAAGCTGGCGCTGGCCACCACGCCCACTGGCGTACCCGCGCCCCTGACCTTCCTCGCCTCCTCGCGCAACGGCCGCGACGCCGCCGGCGCCCTGGAGAAATCGGCGACGCTCAACCTCGACTACGGCGGCCTGCAGATCGAGCATCAGATCGGCGCCCTGCCGAACATCGAGGGCTACCTCGCCTCGACCTGGCTGAGCTTCGTGCTGCCTCCCCAGGCGGGCGACGTCACCTGGCCGCTGGCCGCGGCGCTGGGAGAATTCCAGATCCCGCTGGTGCTGCGCGCCTATCCCACGCCGCCGACCATGGTGAACCAGGCCGCCCAACAGGTCGTCAGCGGGGCCCAGGAGCAGACCTCGCTCAGCGACGCGGTGCTGTGGAACTACAGCTTCGTCTTCAGTCAGAGCTTCCACTATCCACAGGACGCGGTGGAGTTCGTGAGCGCGTTCAACGTGTTCGACTCCGGACCGAACCTGTTCCTGGCCTCGGGGCGCAGCCTGACAGCGGATCTGGCCGAGTTCGTCACCGTCTATCCCGACGTGGCGGCCGACCTGATCGGCGTGCTGGCCAAGGTGGATAATTCGACCACCGATCCGAAGGTTCTCGACACCGCCCAGATCGCGCTGCTGAGCTTCGTTCAGCTGGTCGCCCGGGTGGCGGAGGACTTCGGGATGCAGGCGCCGCCCTTGACCGAGGTGGGCTCCGGCGACGGCCAGGCGCCCTACGCCTTCAGCCTCACCGAAGACTCGATCGTCGAGACCAACCCGGACAAGACCGAGGTCGAGGCGCTGCTGGTCACCATCGAGGGCCTGCCGCCGGCGGGGATCGGGACCCCCAGCGTAGACATCGACGGCTACACCTCGCACCGGACCGAGACGGCCACCGGCTTCACCTTCACCTACACGGACGCGGCGGGCGACTATCTGCCGGCCGCCCTTGGCCAGACCATCCCGCGCCGCACCATCGGCATGCCCGGGCTGAACATCCTGGCCGCCCAGAACGCGCTTTCCAGCGCCGCCATCCTGCGCAACCAGAACCTGGTCGAGGGCAAGGTGACGGCCCCGCCGTTCGTGTACCAGACCAGCCCCGTCAGCTTCGCCACGCCGCTGCGCCCGACGCTGACGGTGATGGAGGAGATCGACATCGCCGCGATCAGCACGGGCCAGCCCGTGCGCCGGCCCTTGGCCGCCCAGCTCGGCGCGCTGTTCGACGCCCTGTTCGCCCAGGCGCCGGACGGACCCCAGCAGGTGCAGCTGGCGATCAGCTACTCGGTGAGCCCAAACCCGGTGCTGGAGCCGGTGCAGCTGCCCGTGGCGTTCCTGCCGCCCATCGCCTTCACCCCCGCCGACGGCCAGCAGGCCGAGGGCGATCCGATCAGCCAGGTCCAGCTCATCCAGACGATCTGCGACGCGATCAACGCCTGGTATGCGGCCAACGCGCCCCAGCAGGGCGGCACGCTGCGCTTCGACACGAAAGTCATGGCGCGGCAGTCGGCCGGCGCGGGCGACACGCCGCCGACGCCGTTGCTCGAACTGGCCAACCTCGTGCTGCACTTCGCCGACTGGGCCGACCCGCCGAGCGGCTGAGCCGCTCCGGCGGGCGGAAGCCTGGCGCTATTCCTAGCGGTCTTCGGCCGCGAGGCTTCGCGCGCAGCGGAAGCCGATGTGCGAGGTCGTGGAATCGATGGTCTGCGGATAGCGGGCGGCAGGGCGGTAGCGCTGGCAGTAGGTCTCGGCGCACAGGTGCGAGCCGCCCTTGAGCACCTTGCGCCCGAAGTTCCGTCCGGGATCGCCCGGGTCCCGGCTCGCCGCCTCGGAGCCGCCGCGGGGGTTCTGCGGCGCGCAGCAGGGATGGGCGCTGGCGCGCTCGGGCTGGGCGTACCAGTCCTGGGTCCATTCCCAGACGTTGCCGATCATGTCGTGCAGGCCGAAGCCGTTCGGCGGGAAGGCGCCCACCGGCGAGGTGCGGAAGTAGCCGTCGAGCTCAAGGTTCTCGTTGGGAAAGCGGCCCTGCCAGTAGTTGGCCAGCATGCGCCCCTGCGGCGCCAGCTCCTCGCCCCAGGCGAAGGCCGCGCGGTCGAGCCCGCCGCGCGCGGCGCACTCCCACTCCGCCTCGGTGGGCAGGCGCTTGTCCGCCCAGCGCGCATAGGCCTCCGCATCCTCGAAGGCGACGTGGCAGACGGGGTGATCGTCCAGGCCCTCAAGCGAGCTTTGCGGGCCATAGGGATGGCGCCAGTCCGCGCCGAGGACATAGGCCCACCAGGCGAACGGATCGGTGGTGGGGACCGGCCGGCCCGGCGGGGTGAACACCGCCGAACCCGGCTTCAGCAGGGCGGGGTCGGCCTCGGGATAGGCGGCCGGGTCGGGCGCGCGCTCGGCGAAGGTGACGTAGCCCGTCGCCGCCACGAACCCGGCGAAGGCGGCGTTGGTGACGGGGGCCCGGTCGATCAGGAAGGCGTCGATCGCCACGGGCCGGGAGGGCGCCTCTTCGGGATAATGGTCGTCGGACCCCATCCAGAAGGTTGTCGTGGGGATGAGGACCATGTCGCCGTCGCCCGCCGACGCCTTGTGGCCACGACGGCGCGAGCCGCCGGAGTCCCGCCGCCCTGCCGCGGGTCGTCGCACCGTTCCACCCCCTTGCCTCGATCGTCCGCGGCCTGACGGACGTCTGGCGGCGTCATTTTCGTGAGATAGCGGCCGGCGCCGTTGACAAGCAACGGATCGAGGACTTATCAGCACCAATAAGCTAGCGCTTATTACTGCGCAGTTCGGGCGGCGCCTTCATGCGATATACGTTCAGGCAGCTTGAGATCTTCATGGAGACGGCGCGGGACTGCAACTTCGCGCGCGCAGCCGATCGGCTCGGCATCTCACAGCCGGCGATCAGCGACCACATCCGCGCGCTCGAGCGCAACCTCGGCTCGGAGCTGTTCCTGCGCCGCCGGGGCGCCACGGCGCGGCTGACGGCGGCGGGCGACCATCTTCGCAAGGAGGCGCGGGCGGTCCTCGACCAGGGCGCGCGCCTTTCCGACCGCGCGGCGGCGGCCAAGGAGATCATCTCGCTGCGAATCTTCGCCGGACCGCACATCTTCGACAGGATGCTCCGCACCGCCCTGCCCGGCTTTCACCGAGACCATCCCAACATCGCCCTCAACATCTTCTCCGAGCTCTCGGCCGACAGCCTGGGCGGCATGATCGAACGCAGCGAGCTGGATATCGCGGTGTTCAGCGCCATGGCGTCGCGGATTCCCCTGGACGCCCAGGTGCTCTGCGACGTGCCCTGCGTGGTGGTCGCCGCCAGGGCGCTGGCCGGCGAGGAGGATCTGACACCAGCGCAAGTCAGCCAGCTTCCGTTCGTGCTGCCGCTGGAAGGCACGCCAGCGGCGAACTGGGTGGACGGCGCCCTCGCCGAGTTCGGGATCTCGCCGGAGCGGGTCATCGGCCGCACCCAGTTCCTCGACGTCCAGCAGAAGATGGTGGAGAGCGGCGAAGCGGCGGCGCTGCTGTTCCGGGAGGACTTCGAAGGCTCGCCCGTCCGCGACCAGCTCAGACGCCTCACCGGCGACACCGTCGGCCTGCAACGGGCGCTGCTTATGCGACGCGGCGAGCAGCGGCCCGAGGTCCATGCCGTCGCCGCCTTCGTGACCCAGGTGCTCGCAAACGCCGGCGCCGGCCGCCCCCCTCTCGCCGGGACCGTCGAATGAGGACGATCAGAACGATGAGACTCTGCTGTCTGCTCGCCGGCGTGCTGGCGGGCGTCGCCGCCTGCGGCGAGGCGCCGCATGCGCCTCGTCAGGTCACGATCCAGGAATACATGGAGGGCCAGATCAACCCGGCCGGGGAGTTCCTGTTCCGATCGGTGCAGGAAATCTCGGACGGCCAAGGGACGAGGCTGAAGGCCCCCCGGTCAGAGGCGGAATGGAAGGCCGTCCGCGATCAGCTCGACGTCCTTCACGACGCGCCCGTGGTCCTCACCGCGCGGGGCCTGAAGGCCGCGCCGCCCGGCTTCAAGGCGGAGAATCCGAGCGTCGAGAGCACCCCGGAGTGGATCCAGGCGGCGGTTGACTCCCATCGCGCCGACTTCAACAGCCGCGCCTTCCGGCTTCGGCGAGCGGCTGACGTGGCGATGAAGGCGGCCCGGGCGCAGGACCCGCGCGGGCTGCAGAAAGCGCTCGATGGCGTCGACAAGGCCTGCGAGAGCTGCCACCTGCGCTACTTCTATCCCAACGACAAAAGGGCCCAGCAGGCGGCGAAGGACGCCGGGATCGTCGACTGACCTCAGCCGCCCGGCGCGGCCGGCGGGGCGGCGGGGCGGCTGGAAGGTCCCGAATTGAGGAAGTCGTCGAAGTCGATGCTCGAGGGCGGCGCGGTCTCCTTGGCCGCCGCGCCGGTGGTGGTGAAGCCCACCGCGCGCCCCATGCCGATGACCAGCACCCACAGCACCAGCGACGCCACAGCCGCCGCCTTGCCCAGAGGCGGCGCCGCCCGGGAGTCGTCCCAATCCGCGCTCCTGCGGGCCGCGGTCAGCTGAAACACGAGCATGTTGAGGCCGGCGAGCGCCATCAGGGCGAACTTGAACCGGAAGAAGGTGTTGTCGAAGTAGACCCGCGCATTGGTGGTGAACATCAGCGACCCGGTCAGCACCGCCAACGCGAACGCCGCCCAGGTCCATTTCAGCATGTCGGCCGAGACCCGCGAGTAGGGGCGGTTGGTCGAGGCGATCCCCAACAGCCGCAAGTCGACGATCATGATGGTCCCGAACACCAGGCCCAGGGCGATGACGTGCGCCGCTTCGAGCAGGGGAAACAGCAGCAGGGAATTCTTGATGCCCGTCGCGAGCCCGGAGGTCTGAACCGCCTCCAATATCTGGGTGATGGTCATGCTAGGCCCTCGACGCCGGCGACAGCGCGCCCCAGACGTTGTCGTAGGCGATCAGCCGGCCCAGGACGACGACGGCGATCCAGATCAGCAGGGTGACGACCGCCATGACCTTCGTCCAGCCGCGACCGTCCAGCGACGTCTCGGCGTCCGGCCCCAGGCTCGCCAGCTGGCGCTTGAAGCCGAAGGCGATCGCCACGCCCATGACCACCAGCGTCATCTTGGCCCAGAACGAGAAGCTGACCAGCTCCCGCGCAGGCTCACCGACGACCAAGATCAGCCCCGTGCCGAGCAGCAGCCACAGGGCGCCCGTCAGCCAGGGGCCGAAACGCTGTTGGGTCTGAACCAGGGTCTGGTCGGCGCCGGCATAGCCCAGGACCCGAAGCGCCATCATCAGCACGCAGGCGAGCACGACGCCGATCGCCGTGATGTGGATGGACTGGACGGTGGGCATGACCCAGGCCTCGTGGGTCTGGATCCAGACGCTGGGCGGCGTCGCGGCTATCCAGTTCGCGAAATCCTTCACCTTGAACGCCTCCGGCCCGGTTCGCCCCCGGGGTTTTTGTTAGAACGTCGATCCGCCGAGCAGCTGGACGCCCTTGACGGTCGCGCAGGTCTTTCCGGGGGCCGGCGGCGTCTTCCAAGGGCACTTGGCGATCGGCGTGGCGCCGGCGCGCGACCCGAAGTTCGAGCCATCGCGCATGGGATTGACCTTGACGCTGAAGATGGTCCCCGCGGGGAAGCTGGCGGCGGTGATCCCCTGCTGCGCCATGGCGGCGGCGCCGGCCATCTCCACGCCGTAGTCCATGTTCTTGCCGTCCTTGTCCTTCTGAAGCCTGCCGTCCGGTCCGATCACATAGAAGTGGAGCTCGGCGTGATTGGCCTGACCGATGAACTGGGTCGCGACGCCGGTGAAGGTCAGGGTCTTGGTCTGGTCGTACATGGCGAACGAGTGGTGAGCCATGGCCGGGCCGGCCAACGCCCCCAAGGCCGCCGCGGCCGCCAGCGCCACAGCCCTCGCTCCAGCGAACAAACTTGTCTTCACGATCTTCCTCTCCTGGACGCCTACTGTGTTTACGGTCGTGGTCATGGCGTCACTCTATTTGAACAGGTCGAGCACGTCCTTGGGCACTTCCTCGGAGTCCGGCCTGTCCCAGCCTTTCTCCAGCCACGTCTCCCAGGTCTGCGCCCAGGGCCGCCCATAGTAGTCGACGTAGTCCGGATCGCCCTTGGTTAGCTGCCTTGGGCGGCCGTCCACGTTCTTGATGTTGGACAGGCACTCGATGAAGGTGAAGCGCGCGTTGGGATCGTCGGGGGCCGCGATCCGCCGATAGCGCTCGTTCAGGCGCACCGGCTGCACCAGGGCGCCGGGGTCGTACAAGATCGCCTCGTGATCGATGCCGACGAACGTGTGGTCGGCGTCGTAGGCCGGCCTGAACAGCTCGACGGTCTGCATCTGGGGGCTGAACTCGAACATGGTGTGCTGGGTCCAGGCCTGGATGTTGGCCGTCCAGGTGACGAGGGTGTCCCCGTCCCAGAAACCGACCGTCTCGCCGTACCACTGCGGAACCTTCTGCACATGCTCGCGGCCGATCAGCACCTCGCGCAGGAAGTTGTCCGCCACCCCGCCGAGGAATTGGACCTTGTAGGGCGTCATGGTCAGCTCGAAGTTGGAAGCCTGCGACGCCCCGGCCCACAGGCGGATGAAGCCTTCCGGATAGCAGAACGAGGCGTTCCACTGCTTCGAGTTGTCGACAACCTCGTGGTAGAGCTGCTGCACGAAACGCGTCTGGTAATCAGGCGTCAGCAGCGAGACGATGGTGGGCGCCTGGTCGATCCCGCCCCAGATCCATCGCTCGCCCCTACCAGGGCCGCCGGCGCGGCGATCCTCCGAATAGGCGCCAAGGGGGATGTCGCCGGCGTTGGGATCGCGGCTGTAGTAGCCGTCCCAATCGGGCGTCGTGGCCTTGGTGTAGACCGTGGGTCCCCCGTGCGCCTTGGCCTCGGCCAGCAGGGCCTCGTAGTGCTCCTTCGCGGTCGTGTAGGGATAAGGGCTGACGATCTTGTCTCGCGGATAGAGGTCCTTGCAGTCGCCTCCCCACGAGGCGGAGGTCGGCGGGTCCTTTCCGATCAGCCCGGACTCCCACATCCACTCCACCATCCGGCGCGGCGTGTTGCAGCGGAAGTAGCGCGGGTCGGACCAGTACTGGCGGTCCTTGTAGAAGTTCTTGGAGGTGAACATGTCGACCGGGAGCGGCTTCACACCCTTGGGCGGTCCCTCGATCGCCGCCGGGCCAGATCCGAACGGGCCGGCGCGGCCCGCCATGTAGGACAGGTCAAACGGGTAGGGAACGCCGAACGGACCGGCCAGGCGGCGCAGATTCTGAGCGGCGTCCGAGGGGGGAGCCTTTGGCGCCGGCGGGGCGGCGGGCTCGGCGGCGGCCGCGGGCGCCGCCGCGACGGCCGGTTTGGCGTGGCGCCATGGCAGGCGCATGGCGACCGAAGGGGACGTCCAGGCGGCGACAAGACCCATGGCGCCGAAAAGCGCCAGAAAACTCAATCTCATTTGGACGTTCCTCCGCCCTCACCTTAGCGGCTCGTTTCGAGGCGCACACCCGCTTTTTCCGCCGCCGGCGCAGGTCCGACAGGTAGACCGGGGTCACCCCTCTCGCTGCATCCCCCGCAGCCGATAGAGCGCCTCAAGCGCCTCGCGGGGGCTCATGCCGTCGACGTCCAGCTCCGCGAGGGCGGCCTCGATGGCCGAGGGCTCGGCGGGGGCGGCCTTGGGTACGTCCATGGCGAACAGCGGCAGGTCCTGGAGCCGTTCGGGCGAGGCGGTCTGGGTCTCCAGGCGGTCGAGCACCTCGCGCGCCCTGGCGACCACCGCAGCCGGCACCCCCGCCAGCTTGGCCACCTGCACGCCGTAGGAGCGGTCGGCGGGGCCGGGACCCGCCTCGTGCAGGAACACCAGCTCGCCGTTCCACTCCTTGGCCCGAAGCGACAGGTTGGTCACGTGCGCCAGCCGGCCCTCCAGCTTGGCGAGCTCGTGATAGTGGGTTGCGAACAGGGCCCGGCAGCGGTTCACGTCGTGCAGGTGTTCCGCGCAGGCCCAGGCGATGGCCAGGCCGTCGTAGGTGGCGGTGCCGCGGCCGATCTCGTCCAGAATCACCAGGGAGCGGGGCGTGGCCTGGGTGAGGATGGCGGCGGCCTCCACCATCTCGGCCATGAAGGTGGAGCGGCCCCGCGACAGGTCGTCCGCCGCGCCGACGCGGCTGAACAGGCGGTCCACCACCCCCAGCCTCAGGCGCCGCGCCGGCACGAAGGACCCCGCCTGGGCGAGGATGGCGAGCAGGGCGTTCTGGCGCAGATAGGTGGACTTGCCGGCCATGTTGGGCCCGGTGACGATCGCCAGGCGCGCCAGGCCGTTGCCGCCGGAACCGTCGAGCGCGCAGTCGTTGGGGGTGAAGGGCTCGCCGGCCCGGCGCACCGCCGCCTCCACCACCGGGTGGCGGGCGGCCTCCGCCTCGAAGACGAGGGAGCGGTCTATCTCGGGGCGGACGGCCCCCACGTCCTCGGCCCATTCGGCGAGCGCCGAGCCCACGTCGATGCGGGCCAGGGCCTCGGCGGCGGCCTGGATGTCGGCGGCCAGACCCGCGGCCTCGTCGCGCCAACCTTCGAAAGTCTCCAGCTCGATGGCCAGCGCCCGCTCGCCGGCCTGGGCGATCCTGGCGTCGAGCTCGGCCAGCTCCACGGTGGTGAAGCGCACCTGGTTGGCCAGGGTCTGGCGGTGGATGAAGGTCGCGTTCAGCGGCGCCTGCATCAGAGGCTCGGCCTGCTTGGGCGTGGTCTCGATGAAGTAGCCGAGCACGGCGTTGTGGCGCACCCGCAGCTGCACGCCGCTTTCCGCCTGAAGCTGGCGTTCCAGCGAGGCGATCACCCGGCGGCTGTCGTCCCGGAGCGCGCGGGCCTGATCCAGCTCGGGGCGGACGCCGGGGGCGACGAAGCCGCCGTCGCGGGCCTGGGCGGGCATGTCGGGGCCGAGGCCCGCTTCCAGGGTGCGGCGAAAGCCGAACAGCGGCGCGTGGGCGGCCGGGTCTGCGGCGGCGAGGGCGAAGGCGATGTCCGGCGGCTGGGCGTCCAGCGGGCCGCTGGACTGGGCGAGCAGCCCGGCCAGGTCTTCCCCAGTCTTCAGGCCGTCGCGCAGGGCGGAAAGATCGCGCGGGCCGCCGCGCCCCAGGGCCAGACGCGACAGGGCGCGGGCCATGTCCGGCGCGCCTTTGAGCAGGCCGCGGACCTTCTCGCGCAGGGGCCGGCGTTCGAGGAACCAGTCCACCGCGTCCAGCCGCCGGGCGATGGCGTCGGGGTCCAACAATGGGCGGGCCAGGCGGGCCGCAAGCAGGCGCGCGCCCGCCGCCGTGACGGTGCGGTCTATGGCGGCGAGCAGGGAGCCGTCCCGGGCGCCGGACTGGCTTCGCTCGATCTCCAGGCTGGCGCGGGTGGCGGGGTCGATGGCCATGACGTCCGCCTCGCCCGCCCGGCGGGGCGGCTGCAGGGCGGGCAGACGACCGGCCTGGGTCGTCTCAAGATGCGCGGCGATCAGGCCCAGCGCCGAGACCTCCGCCCCCGAAAGCTGGCCGAAACCGTCCAGGCTCTGCACGCCGTAGAGCCGCCTCAGCCGGGCCTCCGACGCGGAAGGCTCGGCCAGGGCCGAGGCCATGGGCTGGACCACGCCGCCGGCTGTCTTCAGGGCCGCCGACACCGCCTCGTCGGCGAACAGGCGGTCCGGAACCAGGATCTCGGAGGGCGAGAGCGCCGCCAGGGCCGCCGCGAGCCCGTCCTTGGCGATCAGCCAGCACTCCACCTCGCCGGTGGAGACCTCCACGCTGGCCACGGCGGCCTGGCCCCCGCGCACGGCCACGGCCGCCAGGCGGTTGGAGCCCCGGGCGTCCAGCAGCCCTTCCTCGGTGAGCGTGCCGGGCGTCACCACCCGCACGATGTCACGCCGGACGATCGACTTGCCGCCGCGCTTTCGCGCCTCCGCCGGAGCCTCCATCTGCTCGCAGACCGCGACCTTGAAGCCCGCGCGGATCAGCTTGGCGAGATAGGCTTCGGCCGCATGCACCGGCACTCCGGCCATGGGGATGGGATCGCCCGCGTGGGTGCCCCGGGCGGTGAGCGCGATGCCGAGCGCGTCGGCCGCCTTCTTCGCGTCCTCGAAGAACAGCTCGTAGAAGTCGCCCATGCGGAAGAACACCAGGGCGTCCGGCTGACGCGCCTTGGCCTCGAAGAACTGGACCATCACCGGCGAAGCGTCGGCAGGGATTTCGGGTTTGATCGCGGGGGCGTTCATTGCGGCCGAACGCTAGCGGGAGTCAGGGACCGCTCCTAGAGTCGGTTGAACGCAGCGACACAGATCGCCACTATCCGTGACCCGTATCCACGACCTAAGTCACACGAGTTTCGCAGTTAGTCATGGAGCCACCGTAGCCAATCGCATGGAGCCTTTGCTGTGTCCAAGACGCCAACCGAAGCCTATATAAGAATATGGGAAAAATTAGTCGATATACACATCTTCCACGAAACTCTCAAACAGCAGCGCTTGAGGCATTTCATCACAGCGCAATTAGCTTTAGGCGCCGGATGGGCGATTGCGACACGCGCAGCCCTTGAGGGCGGAGGCTTCGAGATTCTGATTCTTCAGGTTATGGCTCTTCTTGCGGCCATTTCGGGGTTCATCTACGCGTGCAAGATGAAGATCATGAATAAACGTGCTTCTGATTACGTAAAGGCGATTAAGAATCAACTGCAAGATATCGAAAGAATACTAAAGCCGACGCTTCCGGGGCTCTTGCTTTTGCCCTATCAAGGCCAGTATGCGGCGCTAAACGAGGGAACTCACAAATTGAGTCCGAACGGCTACGAGAAAGCCAATGACAACAACGGACCAGTCAGCAAACAGAACCTTGCATCTGCTCAAGAAGACTGCATCATCTCCGTAATGAAATGGACTTGGGCTGTGTTAGCGATATTGAGTACTGTAATACTTATTTGTGGTCTCGCATTCCTTGCCGGGGAGTTCATTTGCGCTTGCTTGACTAAACCCGCTCTTCAGCCCCGGTGATGTCTTCCCAGAAGCGCTTGGCCTTGCCCAGGAAGCCGGACGAGCGGGGGTGGCAGTTCTCGGCGCATTCGGCGGAGAACTCGCGCATCAGCTCCTTCTGGCGGGCGTTCAGGCGCGTGGGCGTCTCGATGAACAGCTCCACGATCAGATCGCCCTTCTGGCGGCCGCGCAGGGACGGCATGCCCCGGCCCTTCACGCGCATCTTGTCGCCGGTCTGGGCGCCTTCGGGGATATTCAAGGTGAGGCGGCAGTCCTCGCAGTCGCCGGCGTCAGTCAGGCAGGGAACCTCGATCTCGCCGCCCAGCGCCGCCGCGCACATAGGCGCAGGCACGGTGCAGAGCAGGTCCATGCCGTCGCGCTCGAACAGCTCGTGCGGGTGAACGGACAGGAAGATGTAGAGATCCCCGCGCGGGCCGCCATTGGCCCCGGCATCCCCTTCTCCAGCAAGACGTATGCGCGCGCCGTCGTCCACGCCCGGCGGGATCTTGACCTCGAGCTCGCGCTCCTTGCGCGCCCAGCCCTGGCCCCGGCAGGTCGTGCAGGGGTCCGCCACCATCCGGCCCGAGCCGCCGCAGCGGGGGCAGGTGCGCTGGATGGAGAAGAAGCCGTTCTGGGTCCGCACCGCGCCCGCCCCGCCGCAACTGGAGCAGGTGGTTGGGCTGGTTCCCGGCTTGCAGCCCGTGCCCGTGCACGCCTCGCAGGCGAGGGCCGCGGGCACGACGATCTTGGCCGCGGAGCCGGCGTAGGCCTGCTCCAGGGTGATCTCCAGGTCGTAGCGCAGGTCCTGGCCCCGTTGCGGGCCTGACCGGCGCCGTCCCGCCCCGCCGCCGAACATGTCTCCGAAGGCGTCGCCGAACACCTCGTTGAAGATGTCGTGGATGTCGCCGAAGCCCTGGCTGGCCGCGCCGCCGGCGCCGTTCACGCCCGCATGGCCGAAACGGTCGTAGACGGCGCGCTTGTTCGCATCGGAAAGCACCGAATAGGCCTCGTTCAATTCCTTGAACTTGGCCTCCGAGTCGGTACAGCCGTCGTTGCGGTCCGGATGGTGCTCCATGGCGAGCTTGCGGAAGGCCCGCTTGAGCTCCTCCGCCGACGCCCCCCGCTCGACGCCCAGAATCTCGTAGTAATCACGCGCCATGACTTAAGCGTTCGGCTCCGTCACGCCGACTTCTGGGCGTCGTCCACTTCCTCGAACTCGGCGTCCACGACGCCTTCCTCGGGCGGGGTCTCGCCGCCTTCGCCCGCGTCGCCGCCCTGAGCCTGGGCGGCCGCGTACATGGCCTCGCCGAGCTTCATGGACGCCTGCATCAGGGCCTGGGTCTTGGCCTGGATGGCCGCGAGATCCTCGCCCTCCTTGGCGGTTTTCAGCTCGGCGATCGCGGTCTCGATGGCGGTCTTGTCGTCGGCGCCGATCTTGTCGCCGTGTTCGGCCAGGGCTTTCTCGGTGGAATGGACCGCCGCGTCGGCCTGGTTTTTGGCTTCGACCAGCTCCTTGCGCGTCTTGTCTTCGGCGGCGTGGGCCTCGGCGTCCTTGACCATCTGGTCGATGTCCGCGTCCGACAGCCCGCCGTTGGCCTGGATGCGGATCGACTGCTCCTTGGATGTCGCCTTGTCCTTGGCCGTCACGTGCACGATGCCGTTGGCGTCGATGTCGAAGGTGACCTCGACCTGTGGCACGCCCCGCGGCGCGGGCGGCAGGCCCACCAGATCGAACTGGCCGAGCATCTTGTTGTCGGCCGCCAATGGTCGCTCGCCCTGGAACACCCGGATGGTCACCGCCGACTGGTTGTCGTCGGCCGTGGAGAACACCTGGCTGCGCTTGGTGGGGATGGTGGTGTTGCGCTCGATCAGGGCGGTGAACACCCCGCCCAGGGTCTCGATGCCGAGGGTCAGCGGTGTGACGTCGAGCAGCAGCACGTCCTTGACGTCGCCTTGCAGCACGCCGGCCTGCACGGCGGCGCCCAGCGCCACGACTTCGTCGGGGTTCACACCCTTGTGCGGCTCGCGGCCGAAGAAGGCCTTCACCGCCTCCTGCACCTTGGGCATGCGGGTCATGCCGCCGACCAGCACCACCTCGTCGATGTCGGTTTTCTTCAGCCCGGCGTCCTTCAGGGCCTGTTCGCACGGGCCGATGGTCCGCGAGACCAGGTCGTCGACCAGCGCTTCGAGCTTGGCGCGGGTCAGCTTGATGTTCAGGTGCAGCGGTCCCGACGCATTCATCGAAATGAACGGCAGGTTCACCTCGTACTGGGGAACCGTGGAGAGCTCCTTCTTGGCCTTCTCGGCCTCTTCCTTCAGGCGCTGAAGGGCGAGCTTGTCCTTGCGCAGGTCGATGGAGGCTTCCTTCTTGAACTCGTCGGCCAGGTAGTCGACCAGGCGCAGGTCGAAGTCCTCGCCGCCCAGGAAGGTGTCGCCGTTGGTGGCCTTCACCTCGAACACGCCGTCGCCGATTTCGAGAATGGAGATGTCGAAGGTGCCGCCGCCCAGGTCGTAGACGGCGATCTTCTTGCCCTCGGTCTTGTCCATCCCGTAGGCGAGCGCCGCGGCGGTGGGCTCGTTGATGATGCGCAGCACCTCGAGGCCGGCGATCTTGCCGGCGTCCTTGGTGGCCTGGCGCTGGGCGTCGTTGAAGTAGGCCGGAACGGTGATCACCGCCTTCTCGACCTTTTCGCCAAGGTGCGCCTCGGCGGACTCCTTCATCTTCTGCAGGATGAAGGCGGAGATCTGCTGGGGCGAATAGTCCTTGCCGTGGGCCCGCACCCAGGCGTCGCCGTTCGGGCCCTTGACGATCTCGTAGGGCACCATGCCCTTGTCCTTGGCCACCACAGGATCGTCGAACTGGCGGCCGATCAGCCGCTTGATGGCGAAGAAGGTGTTTTCCGGATTGGTGACGGCCTGGCGCTTGGCCGGCTGGCCGACCAGCCGCTCGCCGTCGTCCAGTATGCCGACAACCGAGGGGGTGGTGCGTGTCCCCTCGGCGTTTTCGATCACCTTGGGGTTCTTGCCGTCCATGATGGCGACGCACGAGTTCGTGGTGCCAAGGTCGATGCCGATAATCTTGCTCATGAGATCAGTTCGCTCCTAGCGGGCGGCGGACGTTGGGGCCTTGCTCTGAAGCGCCCCGGAATGTCCGTCCCCGGTTCGATCGGTCTCCAAATGCGAGGCCTTGCCGACGCGGGCCCCCGCGCGTCCGGGCGGTTCCTTTGGGGGAACCAGCCCTCGGTCGCTTCGCATATGGGAAACCCACGGCTGGCCGCAAGTGCGCAATGCGACGCCGGCGCGATGCTGGCCCTGGGGCTTTCGCAACCGACGCATGAGGCGTAGCTTAACCCTAAGCGGGGCCCGGCGGGGCGTATCCTTGTCCCGCCCCAAGCTTTCCCACCGTGCGCCGGCGAGAGTCCGCCGGACCCTGCGATCCTGAGAGGCCGGCGTTTGGCCGCCGGCTCCAGGTCGGAGAGATGTGCCCATGAACATCCGCAATGTCATTCGCGCGGCCGTGCTGACGGTCTTTGCAGGCTCGGCCTTGACCGTCGCCGCCCGCGCTCAGACCGACGCCGACGCGCCCTCGCAGGCCCGCCCCGGCGTGCATGTGCTGAAGCTGACCAACACCGCCAATGACGCCATTCAGGCGGTCTATGCCGCACCCGCCGGCACGCTGGACCTCTCGGATGACTTGCTGGGCCGGCAGACCGCCGCGCCGGGCCGCACCGTCACCTTGAAGATCAAAGACCCCAAGGGCGTGTGCGTGTTCGACCTGGAGGTGCTGATGAACAAGGGCGACGACATCACCAAGAAGGCGGTGAATGTCTGCACCGCCGAGACCTACGCCTTCGCGCCCTGAACCTTCACGCCCTGAATCTTCGCACACTGACGGGCGCGGCGCGCGGGCCTATGCTCGGCCGATGCAGCGCGACGGTTTCCGCCTCTATCCAGCCGCCCTGGACGCGGCGGCGCAGCGGGCCCTCGCCGATGAGGTGACCGCCGCCTTCGAAGAGGCCCCGCCCTATCGGCCGGTGACGCCCAGCGGCAAGGCCATGTCGGTGCGGATGACCAACTTCGGTCCCTGGGGCTGGATCACCGACGCGCGCGGTTATCGCTATGAGGCCGTTCATCCCCTGACCGGCCGGCCGTGGCCGCCGATCCCGCCGATGCTGCTCGGCCTCTGGGACCGGCTGGCCGAGGCCGCTGGGCCGCCGGACGCCTGCCTGGTCAACTTCTACAACGCCGAGGCGCGGATGGGTCTTCATCAGGACAAGGACGAGGAGGACTTCTCCTTCCCCGTGCTGTCCGTGTCGCTCGGAGACACGGCGGTGTTCCGCCTGGGCGGCGTCCGGCGCGGCGACCCGACGCGGACCCTGCGCCTGGCGTCCGGCGACGTGTGCGTGCTGGGCGGACCGGCGCGGCTGTTCCACCACGGCGTGGACCGCGTGCTGGCCGGCTCCTCGCGGCTGATCGAGGGCGGCGGGCGGATCAACCTGACCCTGCGCCGCGCGGGGGCGGCGCAGATCTGAGGCTTCGACGGGGTGCGGACGCTAGGTCTCGCTCTCCTCGTCTTCGCCGGGGATGCCTTCGATGTCCTCGCCGTCGAAGGCCTCCTCGTCGTCCTCGTCCTCGAGGAAGGGCACGTCGTCGGCGGCCTCCTCCTCCAGCTCGGAGTCTTCTTCGGCGAAATCAACGCCGATGTCGCCGCCTGGGGCGGGAGCGGCTTGGTCGCCCCCCTCGCTCTCCTCGTCGGTCTCGATCGGCTCGGCCGCGGCCGCGTCGTCGATCTCGGGCGTTTCGTCGACCTCTTCCTCGAAGCCCTCTTCGTCCTCGACCTTGGCGGGGACGACCTCCTTCTCCTCCTCGGCCTCGTAGTCGGCGGCGCGCGGACGGACCCGGCGATTGCGGATCACCTCCTCCGGATCGAAGGCAGTCGTACATTTCGGGCAGACGGCCGGGCGCCGGTTCAGGTCATAGAATTTGGCCTGGCATTCAGGACAGACCTGCTTTTGACCCAGATCGGGATTGGCCAAGGCTGGAACCCTTTCGAGAGGCGCCGGGGGCGAAGCGGCGGCTCCCTTGCCACGCGTCATGGCCGCTGTCAAAACCAAACCCCGCCCTGCCGGAGAGCCGCTCTCGAATGACGCCCGCGCCATGACCGCCGCCACCCTGACCAGCCGTCCGGGCGGGGCCCTGCGAGGACACGTGCGGGCGCCGGGCGACAAGTCCATCTCCCACCGAGCTTTGATCCTCGGCGCCTTGGCCAGGGGCGACACCGAAATCGAGGGACTCCTTGAGTCCGAAGACGTGCTTCGGACCGCCGCCGCCATGCGCGCCTTCGGGGCGGAGGTGGAGCGAATGGGCGAAGGGCGCTGGCGCGTGCGCGGCCAGGGAACCTGGTCGGAGCCGCTGGACGTGATCGACTGCGGCAACTCCGGCACCGGCGCGCGGCTGATCATGGGCGCGGCGGCGGGGTTTCCCGTTTCCGTGAGCTTCACCGGCGACCAATCCCTGCGCGGGCGCCCCATGGGACGGGTGCTGGACCCGCTCGCCATGATGGGCGCCCGGAGCCTGGGCCGCGCCGGCGGACGGCTGCCGCTGACCCTGCATGGCGGCGGTCTGCAAAGGATCAGCTACCGCCTGCCGGTGGCCTCGGCCCAGGTGAAGTCGGCGGTCCTCTTGGCCGGGCTGCACGCCGAGGGCGGCGTCGAAGTCATCGAGCCGGAGCCCACCCGCGACCACACCGAACGGATGCTGAAGGCCTTCGGCGCCGAGGTCGAAATCGCGGACATGGACGGCGAGCGCGTGGTCCGCCTGGCCCAAGGCCAAAGCCTGACCGGAATCCACGTCGCCGTGCCGGGCGACCCCTCCTCCGCCGCCTTCCCTCTGGTCGCGGCGCTGATCACGCCGGGCTCGGAGGTCACCGTCGAGAACGTGCTGCTGAACCCGCTGCGCGCGGGCCTGCTCCAGACCCTGCGCGAGATGGGCGCGGACCTGGTCACCAAGAACCTGCGCGAGGCGGGGGGCGAGCCGGTCGGCGACGTCACGGCCTGCTTCTCGGCGCTGAAGGGGGTGGAGGTTCCCGCCCGCCGCGCGCCCTCTATGATCGACGAATACCCGATCCTGGCGGTCGCCGCCGCCTTCGCCGAGGGGCAGACCCTGATGCGGGGCCTGGGCGAACTGCGGGTGAAAGAGAGCGACCGGGTCGCCCTGATGGCCGCCGGGCTGGAGGCCTGCGGGGTGATGGTGGAGGAGGAGCCGGAGGGCTTGATCATCACCGGCGTCGGCCGCGCCAACCATCCGGTGCGCGGCGGCGCGACGGTGGAGACCCACGGCGATCACCGCGTGGCCATGGCGCATCTGGTGCTGGGCCTGGCCGCCCAGGCCCCGGTCGCCGTGGACGAGCCGGAGATGATCGCCACCAGCTTTCCGGGCTTCGTGGACCTGATGCGCGGGCTGGGAGCAGAGATCGGCCGATGGGCTTCGTGATCGCCGTGGACGGGCCGGCGGCGTCCGGCAAGGGCACGATCGCGCAGACGCTCGGGCGCCGTTATGGCCTGCCGGTGCTCGACTCCGGCCTGCTCTACCGCGCCGTGGGCGTGCTGCTGCAGCGCCAGGGCGGAAATCCGGACGACGCGGCCGCCGCCGAGCGGGTCGCCAGCAATCTCGACGCGTTGGGCCTGGACGATCCCGCCTTCCGCACGCGCGAGGCGGGCGAGGCGGCCAGCCGCGTAGCCGTGCATCCGGGCGTGCGCCAGGCGTTGAGAGCGTTCCAGCAGGCCTTCGCCCGCCGCGAGCCCGGCGCCGTGATCGACGGGCGCGACATCGGCACGGTGATCGCCCCGGAAGCGCCCGCCAAGCTCTACGTCACCGCCTCGCCCGAGGTGCGCGCCGAGCGCCGCTGGAAGCAGCTGCACGGCCAGGGCGAGGCCGTGTCTCAGGACGACATCCTCGCGGACATCCACCTGCGCGACGAACGCGACGCCGCGCGCCAGGACTCGCCCATGCGCCCGGCCGAGGACGCCGCCTTGCTCGACACCACCGAAATGACTATAGACCAGGCCGCCGATGCAGCCCGCCGCATCGTCGAGGCCGCGCGCGCCCGCTGGGAGGCTTCCAGCAAGGGCTAATCCAACCGCGCAGACCCTCGATCGCCGCGGGCTTCGAGCACCTCCTCCTTTGAGGCGCGCATCGTTCGGATCAAACCCCACATCGAGGCGCTCGCCCGTTCGCGCGGTTGCGCGCCCTTCATCCATTCGAAAAGAGATCAAGACCCCACATGGCTGACGACATGAGCTTCAATCCGTCCCGCGAGGACTTCGCCGCCCTGCTTGACGAGTCCCTTGGCGGCCGCGACCTGCACGAAGGCTCGGTGATCCAGGGCACGGTCGTGGCGCTGGAGAAGGACTTCGCCGTCATCGACGTGGGCCTGAAGACCGAAGGCCGGGTCTCCATCAAGGAGTTCGGCCAGGGCTCGGACGGCGGCTCCAAGCCGGTCGCGGTGGGCGACACCGTCGAGGTGTTCCTCGAGCGGATCGAGAACGCCCTGGGCGAAGCGGTGATCAGCCGCGAGAAGGCCCGCCGCGAGGAGGCCTGGACCCGGCTCGAAGAGGTGTTCGGCCGCGGCGAGCAGGTGACCGGCGCGATCGTCGGCCGCGTGAAGGGCGGCTTCACCGTCGACCTCGGCGGCGCCTCGGCCTTCCTGCCGGGCTCGCAGGTGGACATCCGGCCAGTGCGCGACGTCGGCCCGCTGATGGGCAAGGAACAGCCCTTCGCCATCCTGAAGATGGACCGCCCGCGCGGCAACATCGTCGTCTCCCGCCGCGCTATCCTGGAAGAGGCCCGCGCCGAAC
>Ga0299912_10000967_pt1 | contig 23292 bp, 20 predicted proteins | sample RVTome_2_FD_207667 | JGI IMG/M metagenome (GOLD analysis project Ga0299912, IMG submission 207667) | Soil microbial communities from uranium-contaminated site in the Upper Colorado River Basin, Wyoming, United States - RVT95D214 (version 2) ... | reverse complement strand
AAACACCCCAAAAGAGATTATCGGGAAGAGCTTTGACTCTTTAAGGATGTTTACTCCAGAAAGCATGGCGAAGATAGTCTCCGGGTTTGTCAAATCGATCTCAGGGCAAAAGGTGCCTGCCTACGAGGTGGAAGCGTACTCCAAAAAAGGTGAAAAAAGGGCTATCGAGATCCATGGTTCCCGCTTGAGGAAAGCAGGAAGGACTGCAGGAGTTGTAGTGATTATCCGAGACGTAACCGAGCGCAAGCGAGCTCAAGAGGAGCTGCAAGAAAGCCTTGACAAAGTGCGAAGAACTTTGGAGAGCACAGTCTATGCCCTGGCATCAATAGCCGAAATCAGAGACCCCTACACAGCAGGTCATCAAAGGGGAGTGGCGCTACTTGCCACCGCCATAGCCAACGAGATGGGCTTTCAGGGAGAGCAGCTAGAGGGAATACGCGTAGCCGGTATGCTCCATGACATAGGCAAGATACACGTGCCTGTTGAGATCCTTAGCAAGCCGGGGCGGTTGTCTGAAATTGAATTCAGCCTGATTAAGGCTCATGTCCAGCTTGGTCATGACATACTAAAAGCGATAGAGTTCAGGTGGCCGATCGCACAAATGGTACTACAGCATCATGAAAGGATGGATGGCTCCGGCTATCCTTTCGGTCTTTCCGCTGAAGAAATTCTTCCGGAGGCGAGAATTCTTGCTGTCGCTGACGTCGTCGACGCTATGACGCATCACCGGCCTTACCGACCGGCCCGTGGCATAGATAAAGCACTAGAGGAGATCTCGAAGAATAGCGGTGTCCTATACGATGTCGACGTAGTAGATGCTTGTTTGAGGCTTCTTGATGGGCAGGGGCAGCAGTTCTACAAAGCCGGAGATCTGGCATTTCATCGTCCAATGGGAGAGAGAACAAACACTTGACATTCATCGCTAGCTACGGTAAAGTGTTACAATATTGGTAGGATTGTGAGAGCTAAATTCTTTTATGGGATCAGTCATCAAAAAACGGCGCAAGAAGATGAGTCATCAGAAGCATCGGAAGCTATTGAAAAGGACCCGCTGGCAAAGACGGCACTGATGCTTGGCTTTTTGCTGTAGGTTTGTTCTAACCTTCTAACAAACGAAAAACCCCAGCGGCTCACGTTGAACCCAGGGGTTTTTCTTTGTGGATCGCGTTGGGTTGTTATCAGCTTACTCGTATCACAATTGGGTTTGCAATTTCTTAGTACGCTCGACCAGCCGGGGAAGGACTGCGCCTGCGGGACTGCGTATTGACAAGTCGCAAATGAGGCTGAGATCTGTCTCATACAGATTTACCTCAATAATGGTGGCACCCCTCTGCTTGGCAATGATGGGAAACCCGGCGGTAGGATATACAACCCCTGACGTCCCCAACAAGAGCATGCAATCGCACTTCATGGTCTCTTCTTGGCTGCGACGGAGAGCATACGGCGGGATAGGCTCCCCGAACATAACCCCATCGCTCTTGACGATTCCCCCGCAATGAGGACAACGTGGAGGTATCTCTTTGACCTCAAATCTATCGCGATCAAAACGAGTATGGCACGATATGCAGCGCATCTTATACATGTTGCCGTGGATTTCGGTAACACTCTTGCTGCCCGCGGCCAAATGAAGATTGTCAACGTTTTGAGTTATAAGATGCTTTAATAGCCCCATCTCCTCTAGCTCAGCCAAGGCATAATGGCCAGGATTGGGCTGCGCTTCTCTCCGTGCGCCGTCCTCGGGTGAAGATTGTTTTTGCCTTTCCAGCCGTGCCTCCCACCAGCCCTTTGGGTCGTTGAGGAAGCGTTGGTATCCCAACATATCCGGCTCTCCTCGCTCTGCCCAGAGGCCACCCGGCCCGCGGAAGGGACGGACTCCACTCTCTACCGACATGCCGGCCCCGCCAATTCCGATCATATGATTAGCGCCCAGGATCATCCTTGTCGCCTGATCTACCAGATATAACAATTCTTCTTCCCTCATCATTTTTCTGTCCCTCCAAGCACCGCGAGATTTACGATCTCTTTTTCTGACGACGTCTGAACTCATAGTATCACATTTCATATTACTAGAATATCTCCCGACCTGCCGGGGGCTTCAGCAGAAAAGTTGTGATTTTATTTACAAACTATTGACCTCTGGCACAGAGCGGTGGTAATATTGTTAAAAGCCTCCCCACTCACCAGATACTTGAGGGGCTTGCTAAAGGGCAAGGTTGCTATATGGCGCCAGTAGAGTTTGAGCAAGCAGAAGCAGCCACAAAAGCCGGACACATAAGGGGGATGTTCGCCAGAATTGCCCGCCGCTATGACCTGATAAACAGCCTCATCAGCTTCGGTCGGGATAATGCTTGGCGAGAGACGGCCATTGAGTTAGCAGAAGTAGGCCCTCATAGCTCGGTCATAGATGTGGCCACAGGAACTGCTGAGCTAGCGACAAAGCTGGCCCACAGTGCTAGATCGGTGGTAGCGGTGGACTTCTGTTGGGAAATGATGAAGCTAGGCAGGGAAAAGGTCAGGAGTGCAGGGGTTCAGTCTAAGGTACAGTTTATCCAGGCGGACGCCTTGATGCTCCCCTTTAGGGACGGCTGCTTTGATTGCGCGGTGGTAGGTTTTGCCATGCGCAATGTGGTTAGCATTCCGGATTCCTTCGCCGAACTTCGTCGTATCATCAAGCCGGGGGGCCACATCGTCTGTTTAGAACTGACTAGGCCGACCTCGCCTGCTTTTGCTGCCTTGCACAGATTCTATCTCCATCGCGTGATACCGATACTGGGGCATTGGATGAGTGGCGATGACGGAGCCTATGCCTACCTGCCGGACTCCATTGCCCGCTTCCCCACAGCCGACCAATTGGAGGCTATCATGGAAAAGGTTGGGCTGCGCCAGGTAAGGTACAAGCTGCTCAATTGGGGAGCTGTCTCCTTACACACGGGAGTGAAGTGAGGAGATGTATAACAACCTAGACAGTTTGACCACACGGAGGTAAGAGATGCGCTCTCATGAGGATGGTAGGACGGCTAGCCAAATCCCCGAAGTTGTTGTCATGCGTTTGCCCTTGTATGCCCGAGCTCTGGCTGTCCTCGAAAAAGAGAGCCAAGAGGTGGTCAGTTCGAATGAGTTGGCGGCCCGCCTGCAAGTGACCCCCGCTCAAATTAGAAAGGACTTGAGTTACTTTGGACGCTTCGGTAAACAGGGGAGGGGCTATAATGTAGGCCACCTGCTGAGCCACATACGCCGTATCCTTGGCCTCGACCGCCAATGGTCCATGGCATTGGTAGGGGTGGGGCGATTGGGGCGTGCTCTGCTGCACTATGGGGCGTTTGCAGCCGAGGGGTTCAAGCTGGTAGCTGCTTTCGACAGCGATCGACGCCAGATCGGCACGCAGATCGACGGGGTAGTCATTCAGAGCATGGAGGAGTTGAGCTCAACCATTCGCACGCGAGAGGTTAATATCTGTATCATCGCCGTGCCAGCGCTAAAAGCCCAAGAGGTTATCGATATGGTCGTACAATGCGGTGTGAGGGCTATTCTCAATTATGCTCCTATAGCATGCCGCGTACCCGGCGATGTTTGCATCAGAGAAATAGATCCCATTTGTGCCCTGCAAAGCATGACCTTCCATCTGAAGGTTCCTCGCATCAATCGGTAACTCAAGTGATAGCCAGAGTGCGTGTTGCTCATTCTAGCAGCTAAATTGCCACTAGTTCTTCCTCAGTGGGAAGATTCCTCTTGATCAAATCGAGGTGTTCCAGGGCTAGGCCGGCGCCTAGGGCCACGCAACTCATAGGGTCATCCGCCACCTGGCAATTTACCCCCGTCTCCTGGGTCAGCAGTTGATCGAGGTTGCGCAGTAGAGCGCCTCCCCCTGTCAGTACCACCCCTTGATCAAGAACGTCAGCGGCCAGCTCAGGAGGTGTCCTTTCCAACACCGCCTTCACCGTGGAAATGATGGTGTTCAAGGGCTCGGCGATAGCCTGGGTTATCTCAGTGGAAGTAACGGTGATAGTCTTAGGAAGTCCTGTCACCTGATCACGCCCTTGCACTCGGGCGGATAGTTCTTCCTCGAGGAGTAAGGCACTTCCTACCTGTCTTTTTACCTCTTCGGCGGTACGATCCCCGATGATGAGGTTGCGCCGCCGCTTTATATAGGCGGCTATGGCATCGTCGATCTTGTCTCCGGCGACCCTAACCGACTCGCTGACGACAATGCCATACATGGAGATAACCGCCGCTTCAGCTCGGCCGCCACCTATGTCCACGACCATGTTGCCGCGCGCTAAGTGAACAGGCATACCAGCCCCGATGGCGGCAGCCAGTGGTTCAGGGATCATATTGGCGGGCCTCCTCGCGCCAGCCTGCTCCGCCGCCTCCCGAACAGCCCTCTGCTCCACGCTGGTTGCCCCCGCCGGAACACAAACCATCACCTCGGGCCTGACTATATCCAGCTTGCCTCTGACCCGAGCGATAAGATAGCGAAGCATGGCCTCAGTGATAAGATAATCGGCGATGACTCCATCGCGCATGGGTCTAATCACCGTCACCCCTCCCGGCGTGCGGCCTAACATATCGCGGGCTTCACGCCCCACTGCTACCACCCTGTTTTCGCGGGTCGCTAAGGCAACAACTGAGGGCTCGTTAACGACAACCCCTTTTCCTCTAACATAGGCTAATACGTTGGCAGTACCCAGATCTATCCCTATTCTTTTGGTGAACATCTATTCTCCTAATGAATCTTAAAATAAAACCTCATGAAAGCCATTTTGGGCGTAGAACACTCAGAGCCGTTCTATCTTTGCCCCCAGGCAGCGCAGCTTAACGTCAAGGGCTTCATAGCCACGGTCCAAGTGGTAGATGTCCGACACCTCTGTCGTTCCTTGGGCAATCAACCCAGCTATCACCAGAGCTGCCCCCGACCTTATGTCAAGGGCTTTGACGGGGGTGCCCGTGAGCGGTGTGGAGCCAATGATGACTGCAATTTGCCCGCTGACCTCTACTCGAGCTCCCATCTTACGAAGTTCGCTCACATAAAGCAAACGGTTGTCGTAAACACGCTCGTTAACCGCGCTTACACCCTCCGCTTGAGTCAGAAGGACGCCCATGGATGCTTGGAGATCGGTTGCGAACCCTGGATAGGGCAAGGCCTGCACGTTGATGGCTGAAAGCTTGCGACCAGATCTGACGGTTAAAGAACCCTCTTGTACCACGATGTCCGCACCAGCTTCGCTCAGTTTCCAGAGAAGGGCATCCAGGTGGTCACAGATAACGTCGCGAATTTCCACCTCACCCCGGGTGGCGGCGCCGGCAATGGCGAAGGTGCCCGCCTCAATGCGATCGGGAATAATGCAGTGGCAGGTGCCATGCAGTTCGTCAACCCCTTCTACCTCGATGGTGCAAGTGCCTGCACCTGAGATCTTAGCGCCCATTTTATTGAGCATTTCAGCTAGGTTAACCACCTCCGGCTCTGCAGAGGCATTTCTGATGATGGTTTTCCCCTTAGCCAGGCAAGCAGCCAAAAGAAGGTTCTCAGTGCCAATGTGGCTAGGGTAGTCCATGAAGATCTTAGCACCGCGTAACCGAGGCGCTTTTGCCACATACTTTTCCTCGCTACGGCTTATCTTCGCACCCAGCGTAGCGAAGCCGATAAGGTGAACGTCGATAGGTCGCTGGCCGATAATATCGCCTCCTGGTGGGCAAGAGGCGGCTTCGCCGAATCGACCCAAGAGAGGTCCCATCACTAAGAAGCTGGCTCGATTCTTAATAACCAGCTCGGTAGGAGCCGCCAGGGTGTGGATATTCGCCGCGTTCACCCGAAGGCGGTTGCCCTCAAGCCTTTCCACAGAGGCCCCCAGGCTGCACAGGACCTCCCTCATAATACTGATGTCCTCTATTTGAGGGACGTTCTCTATGATGCAATCGTCCTCGGTCAGCAAGGACGCCGCCATAGCGGGCAAAGCAGCGTTTTTTGCCCCGCTTATCTTGACTATTCCCTCTAGTTTATGTTCTCCCTCGATCAGGAAACGTTCCTGTAACACGAATGTCACTCCCTCAGAGTACCAGGGCCTCTTCTTCGCCGGCGCTGGGCCACGTTAATGCGGATTAAAGCCCGGCGCAAAGCTGCTTCGGCACGGGCTCTATCCAGTCCCGTTCCTCCTGTCTGAAGCGTCTGCTCAGCGCGGCGTTTTGCCGCCTCCGCCCGCTCCAAATCGATCTCATCGTCACGCTCGGCGGTATCAGCCAGGATCAACACTTTGTTTCTCATTACCTCCAGAAAGCCTCCGCTTAACGCCATGCTGACCTCCTCGCCCTGCTTTTTGATGCGGAGTTCGCCCACCTGCAGCGCGGTCAATAGGGGTGCGTGGTGGGGCAATATACTAAGCTGCCCATCGATGCCAGGGACGACGACCACATCCACATCATCGGCGAAAACCGAGCGTTCAGCAGTTACAATCTCAAGGCGAAGGGGAGCCATTCCTCCTCCTTAATTTAGTCGCCAGACAGCGTCTTGGCCTTCTCCGCCACCTCATCTATTCCCCCCACCATGTAAAAGGCTTGCTCGGGCAAGATATCGTGGCGACCCTCCAAGATTTCCTTGAAGCCCCGCACCGTCTCCCGGACCGGCACATACTTGCCGGGGGTGCCAGTGAAGGCTTCAGCCACGGACATGGGCTGGGATAAGAATCTCTGAATACGACGGGCGCGGGCTACTGTCTGCTTATCCTCATCACTGAGCTCATCGATGCCTAAGATGGCGATTATGTCCTGCAACTCCTTGTAGCGCTGCAGAACCCGTTGCACCCCACGTGCCACCTCGTAATGCTCTTCGCCCACTACCCGCGGATCGAGGATGCGGGAGGTAGAGGCCAGGGGATCTACCGCGGGGTATATGCCCATCTCAGATATGGAGCGCTCGAGGGCGATGGCGGCATCCAGGTGGCCAAAGGCGGTAACGATACCAGGATCGGTATAGTCGTCGGCAGGGACATAGACGGCCTGGAAGGAGGTGATGGAGCCTTTTTTGGTGGTGGTGATTCGCTCTTGCAGGTCTCCCATCTCGGTGCTCAAGGTGGGCTGGTAGCCAACGGCCGAGGGCATACGCCCCAAAAGGGCGGAAACCTCCATGCCGGCCAGGGTGTAACGATAGATATTGTCTATGAAGATGAGCACATCCTGCCCTTCCACATCACGGAAATATTCCGCCATGGTCAAGCCCGTCAAAGCAATCCGAAGGCGAACACCAGGGGGTTCATTCATCTGGCCAAAGACAAGGACCGTTTTGTCGATCACCCCCGACGCCTGCATCTCATACCACAAGTCATTTCCCTCGCGAGATCGCTCCCCTACTCCACAGAAAACGGAGATGCCCCCGTGTTGGGTGGCGATATTGTGAATGAGCTCCTGGATAATAATAGTCTTCCCCACGCCGGCCCCACCAAAAGCTCCTATTTTCCCTCCTCTGGTAAAGGGCGTGACGAGGTCCATGACCTTGAGGCCGGTCTCTAGCATCTGGACGCTGGTCTCTTGCTCCTGGAAAGAGGGGGGCGGGCGATGGATGGGCCAATGGTCCACGGCCGCTACCGGGCCTAGATTGTCCAAAGCCTGACCGGTAAGATTAAACAGGCGTCCCAACGTAGCCTTCCCCACTGGTACGGCGATGGGGTGGCCGGTATCAATGGCCTCCACGCCTCGCTGGAGGCCGTCGGTACTGGACATAGCTAGGCAACGAACCCAATTATTCCCTATATGCTGTTGCACCTCCAGCACCAGCTTGCTGCTATCGAGGGGAACCTCAATGGCATTGTAGAGAGCGGGCAACTCATCGGGGGGAAACGTTACATCTACCACCGTACCCAATACTTGAGCCACTTTGCCTTTAGCCACTTCTGACTCTCCTAATGTTCACGATTTAGGCCTGCTCTTTCGCTACTATCCCGGCAGTTATGTCAAGGAGTTCTTTAGTGATCATCTCCTGGCGCAGCTTGTTATAGGCCAGGCCCAGTTCTTGAATCATCTCATTGGCGTTATCACTGGCAGCGCGCATAGCCACCATCCTAGCCGATTGCTCGCTGGCGATGGATTCCAATATAGCTTCATAAACCTGTGTTTCCACAAAGCGAGGGAGAAGCTCTGTCAAGACCGCCAGGCTAGATGGTTCGTAGATGTACTCCACGCCGTATTGCTTTTCCAGGGTAGCTGGCTGCACTGGGAGCAATTGCTGCAATTGCGGACGTTGGGTGGTGGTGGTGATGAATCGGGTAAAGGCTAAGTATGCGAGATCGATGAGGCCATCGGTGTAATCATCTATGACGATACGAGCGATAGGTATGATATCGACAACAGAAGGCTGATCGCCCAAGTCCGTGAAATGAGCGCGGATCTCCCGACCATGACGAGCCATGAAGTCGTGCCCTTTGCGGCCTACGGTGATAAGGGTCACCGGCACCTTCTGCTCCAAGAGGAAGTTAGCAGTAGATCGATTCATATTGGCGTTCAACCCACCGCACAGGCCACGATCAGCAGTAATGTGGACTATGGCCATCCTTTTAATTGGTCTCCGTTCTAACAGGGGATGGATGGTATCCCCTTCCTGAGGTTGAGCGGCGAGATCAGCCAGCACCTCCCGCATCTTCTGGGCATAGGGGCGAGCGGCAAGAGCCCCTTCCTGCACACGTCTCATCTTTGAAGCAGCGATCATCTCCATGGCCTTGGTTATCTTGGCCAGGTTACTGATGCTGCGAATGCGGCTGCGAATCTCACGTATGGTTGCCATTTATTACCTTGCTCAATCGAACCCTCTAGTACGATAGTGTCTAACAACTTTCGTTTTTGTCATCTAGAGCCCTGCGGTCGAAGAATATTATCGAGACCCATCGCCCCGTTTTCTCCGACTCTCTCTGAGTCCCGTTTCGGGACATCGGGACTCAGAGAGACATTGTTGGCGTTCAACACTCTGCTAGTACGGCACCGTCTGTTTGAATACCAGGATAGCTGCCTTTAGAAGCTCCTCGGTCTCGGGGTTTATCACTTTCTCAGTGGCGATTTTCTCCCCGATCTGGGGATGGGCGCTATCCATGAAACGGTGGAAGCCGTCCTCAAAGGCTTTGACCCTGTCCATAGGTACATCATCCAAATAGCCGTTGACCACAGCGTAGAGGATCATCACCTGTTTTGCCAAAGGCATGGGAGCGTATTGTGGCTGCTTCAGGACCTCAGTGATCCGTTGCCCTCGCTCTAGTTGAGCTCTAGTGGCCCTATCCAAGTCACTGGTGCCAAATTGGGCAAACGCAGCCAGCTCCCGATACTGAGCGAGATCGAGCCTGAGCCTGCCTGCTACTTGCCGCATGGCCCTGGTCTGGGCGTTGCCCCCTACGCGGGAGACGGAGAGGCCCACGTTCAGGGCTGGCCGGATGCCGGCGTTGAATAGATCGGTCTCCAGATATATTTGCCCGTCAGTGATGGAGATAACATTGGTAGGGATGTAAGCTGAGAGATCCCCGGCCTGGGTTTCAATGATGGGCAAGGCGGTGAGAGAGCCACCGCCGTGCTCGGGAGCATATTTTGCTGCTCGCTCCAGAAGTCGGCTGTGAAGATAGAAGATGTCGCCGGGATAGGCTTCGCGTCCCGCTGGTCGGCGCAGGAGGAGAGAGATCTGCCTGTAGGCCCAAGCGTGTTTCGATAGGTCATCGTAGACGATGAGGGCATCCCTGCCCTGCTCCATGAACTCCTCGCCCATAGCGCAGCCAGCATAAGGGGCCAGGTATTGTAGGGCTGCCGGCTCCGCGGCATTGACTGAAACCACGATGGTATGATCCATGGCTCCATAGGTCTCCAAAGTGGCTACTACTTGCGCAACTTTCGAGGCTTTTTGGCCAATGGCGACATAGATACAGGTCAGGTCGCCGTCCTTCTGGTTAATGATAGTATCTATGGCCACGGCGGTCTTGCCGGTGGAGCGGTCGCCGATGATCAACTCACGCTGTCCGCGGCCCAAAGGTATGATGCTATCGATGGCCTTTATCCCCGTCTGCACCGGCGTGTCCACAGACTTACGCATAACTACGTTGGGAGCGACACGCTCCATGGGGCGCGTCTTGGTGGCCGGGATGGGGCCCTTGCCATCAATGGGCTGTCCCAGGGGGTTGACCACGCGGCCAGTGAGCGTCTCGCCCACCGGGACCTCGGCGATACGCTCGGTGCAACGTACCTCATCCCCTTCCTTTAATTCTGAGTAATCGCCGAGGATAATAGCACCTACGCTATCCTCTTCGAGGCTGAGAACCATGCCCATGATGCCGTTAGGAAATTCGAGAAGTTCGCTATATCGAGCCCTGCTTAACCCTTCTAAGCGAGCAATCCCGTCGCCCACCTCGACTACATGGCCTACATCTACAGCCGTTACCGGCGCCCCGAACTGCTCGATTTGCTGCTTAATGAAAGACGAAATCTCTTCGCTTAGAACTGCCATTTATCTCACCTCACCTATGGCCTTATTCCTCCACCTAAGCTCAGCTTCAACTCTAGAAGCTTGCTCCGCACGCCGCCATCAATTACCATGTCACCGATCCTGATAATCATTCCGCCCAAAATGCCGGGATCTGTTAGAGTGCTGATTCGAACCTGTTTGCCCCTTATCTCACTCAAGCGACGGGAGATCCTCTCTTTTTGTTCGTCATCCAAAGGTATAGCGGTAGTGACCTCAACATACTCAACCCGAAGATAATGGGTATCGAGGAGGCGCTCATATTCAGAAAGTATTTGATCAATAAGCTCTATCCGGTCTTGCTCAATAAGAAGGCGAACGAAGTTGAGCGCTTGTGGGCTTACCTTAATCAGTCTGTGGCTTATTGTCTCTATCTTCTGACTGGGAGAAAGGTTGGCGCTTCTCAGCACTCCCGACAGTGTTGGCTCTCTGACTGTGGCAGCGATGATATTGAGGTCAGCTCGCCAAACGTCAAGTTCCCCTTTCTCTGTAGCGGTGTCGAAAACTGCCTGGCTGTATTCTTTAGCAACAGCAACTTTATCTGTCACCAGTCGTCCCTCAGCTCTCCTTTAGGCTCGAAACTTCCAGTACCTCGTCGATGAGCCTCTGGTGAGTCTCCTTATCTATGGAAGTGCTAATTACCTTCTCAGCAGCCAGAACCACCAAGTCTGCCACCTCACGGCGCAGCGCTGCTATGGCCTCGTCTCTCTCCATTTGTATAGCGGTTCTGGCCCTAGCTATTATCGCTTCAGCCTCCCGCCGTGCTTCCTGCCTGGCCTCTTCCTTCAAGCGTTCGCCTACTTGTACCGCCTCCCCCAGCACTGCTTGGCCCTGCCTGCGCGCCTCTTCGATTCGGCCCTGAAAGTCCTGCTCAGTACGCTCAGCTTGCTGCTTGACGAACTCGGCCCTCTCCATGCTTTCCCGTACCCTATTTGCCCGCTCGTCCAACATCCGGGTAATAGGCTTATAGGCAACCACATAGAGGATACCCAGGAGAATAACAAAGTTTATGACCTGCCCGATCAAACCAGGCAGACTAATACCGAGTTTCCCTAAAGCGTCCATTTCACTCTCCTATAGACGAGGCCATATTAAACTCGCCACCGCCAAAATAGTGATGCCCACTTCGTCTATCCCCCCTATGTAGATGCTGGCATCATATCAGCGCCCCGATAATGGCACTATACTATCATGGCCAGGATAATAGCCACTATGAGGGCGTAAATAGCGATAGCCTCAGCGAAGGCGATGGCTAGTATCATGTTGGTCATGATAGTGCCACTGGCCTCAGGATTTCGTCCTAACGCCTGCATAGCCCCGTGCCCCAGAATTCCTATCCCGATACCGGGCCCTACTGCGCCCAAGCCCATAGCAATTCCTGCTGCCAGCAACTTCATACTAGCAGGATCCATCCTTTGTCCTCCTTCGTGAAAAGTAATTACTCAGTGGAAACTGTTTCAACCTTCTCGTGTTCCTCATCATGAGAAGCAACCGCCACGGTGGCGAATACTAAAGTTAAACCGCTAAAGATAAGGGCCTGAACCAGGCCTAAGATCACCTCCAGGCTATAAAAGATGTCAACAACTACCCAAGGGATAAGGAAGGCGATCATGAGCAGCAGCACTTCGCCCGCCGTCATGTTGCCGAAGAGACGAAAGGTAAAGCTGATGATACGTATGAACTCACTTAGAAGCTCCAAAACGCCGACGAAGGCATCGATAGCCCCCTGAAAGAGCTCGCCGAAGGCGCGACGAATTCTGCCCCTGAACAACTGACCAAGCCCTCTAAATAGGCCGCTCACTCTTATGAATTTGCTGCTATATCGCAAAATCCCCAGGGAGCTAACACCCCAATACTCAACGAAAATGAAGGACATCAAGGCTAGCGTCAGCGGCACGTTGATGTCAGTATTGGCTGCTCGAAGCAGAGGCTCTTTCACTACAAAGCCCTCATGCGTTCCCACAAACCCCGTTTCGTACTCTTCCACCTCGCCGAAGCCTATGGTGTTGAACCCGGGAACCAGAGAGAGCCAGGCATTAGCGAGAACGAAGAGAAATATGGTGGCTATGATGGGGAAAAAGCGGCGTCCATTTTTCTTGCCTGCTACTCCATCGATGAAATTGATTAGCATCTCGATAACAGCCTCTACCGCATTCTGCCATTTGGCTGGTATGAGCGCCATCTTGCGAGTACCAATGCGAAACACGACAGCCAGTACTAAGATGCTAAGCCAAGAGGCAATATAGGTGTTAGTTATAGGAAATTCGCCTATAAAGGGAAGCTTGGGATGAAAAAGTGCTTCCGCGGGAAGGGAAACGTGGGGTCTCGGGACGGGAAAGAGAAAACCAACGATAAGAAGGACAATGAAAACGATGCCAATTACGATGCAACCACTTCTACGCACTAATCATCCCCCTTGCCTCTAGTGTCTTTTACAGCGAATAAGACCATGCGGTAAACGCCTAGGAAAGCGGTGACCAGACCTAAGACAAGCCCCATCAAGGTAAAGAGCGGACGCGTGTGCACTTTGTCGTCGATCCACAACCCCAAAAGCAAGCTAAAAATGATGCAAAAGGCGATGTACCATCCTATACCCATCAGCCTTAGCGGCTGCATCCACCATTTCATGCTCCATCATCCAGCCCCGGCTCGCTGCTTCCACGCAGTATACCATGTGCCGTTCTCTTAATCAACCTACTTTATCAAAGCGTTTTTGGGCCATCAGAGCGAATATCCCTCCCACTAGTATTACCATTCCCCCAATGGCATAGAGTTTGAGGAGGCGGGTTGATAGTACAAGAGCTAAGATGCCGAAGATGGCGCATAAGGAGTAGAGCAAAAGCACGATTTGGGATTGGGAAAGCCCCATCTGTGTCAGCCGATGGTGAAAGTGGGTCTGGTCGCCATGAAAAGGAGATTGTCCCCTCATGATACGCCTGAAGGCGATCCAGGCTGTATCCAATATGGGGACGCCCAAAACCAAGAGGACGGTGGCTGCTTTGGTGCCGCCCACGATAGCCAGGCAAGCTAGGCCATAGCCCAGAAAAAAGGCCCCAGATGTGCCCATGGTGATCTTGGCTGGGAAGAAATTACGAGGCAGGAAACCCAGGGCCGCCCCCACTAAAGCCAAGGGAAGGAGTGAAACCGTGTACTGGGTTAGGAGAAAGCTATGAGCGAAGAGGATAACGGCGGCTATGGCGGTGATGCCGGCCGCCAACCCGTCTAACCCGTCGATGAAATTGATAGTATTCATTGCTCCCACTATCCAAAATAAAGTGAAGGCTACGGCAAAATAGAGGGGGAATTCCAACATACTGTTGAAAAGGGCTGTGCCGAAAGGGTTGGTTACGTTATAGATAATCACTCCAGAAACCATAGCGATGATAGCGGCAACTGCTTGTGCCCCAAATTGAGGCAAAGCTTTTAACTCGTGCTTGTCGTCAATGGCCCCTATGACCACTACCACTGTGGCACCTGCAATAATGCCTGCGATCTTCTTCCACTCAGCCTCCGTACGGCCCACAACCAATGGCGCTGTTGCCACTATGGCCACCACAAAGGCCACGTACATGGCTGTTCCCCCCAGGCGGGGCTTTAATATGTCAGCCCGCCTGGGGCTGGGTTGATCCGAAAACCCGAACTTAAGTGCCAGCTTTCGGATCAGCGGAGTAACAGCATAGGACACGAGGAAGGAAATGACGAAGGTCAACACAAGGGACAAAATATAAGGCTTAACCGCTTCAGTCATGTGTTCAAGAGCCTATATTCAGAACCCCGTTGGCCCATTGGAGGGTCGAGGTTCCCCTGGCTTCGTTCTCCTTTCCCGAAATGACCTTTAGGTGACCAGGCGTAGAGGCGTAGCTAAGTTGACTCCCTCTTGTCGAAGTCATCCAAGTCAAGATTTTCAATAAGGTCGCGAAAGGCCGACAGCCTCTTCAATTCCTCCTCGGTAATTTGGGACGAGGACGCCAGCTTAGCCTTACCATCCTCAAACAAGATTCCAGCTTTATCTAAAACCGATTCTTCAGCGTAAATGGGGACCTGAGCTCGCACGGCGAGTGCGATGGCATCGCTGGGGCGAGAATCGATCTCCAAATGCTTATCTCCAGTTTCAAGGACAATACGACCATGAAAGACATCGTTTGCCAGATCATTGACAACAATAGAGGTAACCGTTGCCCCCAGATCGTGGATGACCGAGTGCAATAGATCATGGGTAAGGGGTCTTGCTAGCGCCACCTCCTGAAGGCCGATAGCAATAGCATCAGCCTCAGCGGGGCCAATCCAAATGGGAAGATAACGCTCCCCAAGTTTCTCCTTCAAAATTACCACTCTCTGGTAATTCGTCAGACTCATGCGAATGCTCTCAATGGTCATCTCGATCATTTCAACCCCTCCTCATAACTACGACACCAAACAGACAACATTCTATCTTCTGTAATGACCCCGTGTCAACAAAGCTGCTTCATGCAAATAATAAGGGGGAAGTATCCACCTTCCCCCTTATCTCTGTGTATTATGTTATCTTCAGCCCTACTTCTTGTCAAGCCAGACGCGTTCGTACAGTCGGCCAGAATCACCATAAGCCTTGGACTGATAGTCTTTGACCCAGGGTTGTCTCAGTCCGAGCGAATCAGGGTAGGGAGCAGAGATGCGGTAGAGTTGCACAGCGAGGTAGCGCTGGATCTCATCTACTACCTTCTTGCGCTCCTTGAAGTCCATAAGGCGCCGCTGCTCCTCCAGCATGGCATTCAGCTTGGGGTCATTTGTGCGACTGATATTAGTCAACTGGCCGGGATAGTAGAAGCCCCACAGGGTGAGGTCGGGGTCGAGGACGGCCCACTGCCCGCTGTAGGCCATGCCCTCATACTTGGCGCCCGAGGCAACGGTGGATAGCCACGCTCCATATTCCATTGGCTTTATGGTCACCTTAATTCCTACCTTCGAGAGGTAGTCAACGATGAGCTCATAGGCTTCGATGGTTGAACTGCTCACACCAGTGGTGGGAGCTGTAAAGGTGGTTTCGAAGCCGTTGGGGTAGCCAGCTTCGGCTAGGAGCCGCTTAGCCTCTTTGGTGTCGTAGCCGAAATATTGGGCTCCCTCGCCCAACTGGTCGGTGGGCAGCTTCCAAGCTGTCATCCCCGCCGGCAGCGGTCCGTTGTCCACATGGCCCATGCCCATGTGAAGGGTGTCCACCCACTCCTGGCGGTTGATGGCCAGGGAGACCGCCTGGCGCACCCGCGCATCGTTGAAGGGAGGCTTGTCAGATCCCACGGCTATGGCCCAGCCCCCCAGGGTCGCATGCCTAACAAATACCAGCTCAGGATTTGTTTTCTGAAGGCTCGCCAAACTGGTAGCATCTACGCCCAGAAGGTCGAGGTTGCCCGCACGCAGGGCTGCTTCCCGTGTCGATTTGTCTGTAATATTGATGACATTGACCCCATCGAGGTAAGGCAAGGGGGAGCGGAAGTAGGTAGGGTTCCTCTTGAACACCGCTTTGACATTGGGCTGGTAGCTATCCAGCACGAAGGGGCCTGTGCCTACGGTGGAATCCACCTTGCCGAATCCTCCCTCGATCTTCTCCTCGCATTCAGGAGGAAGAATGACCGCCCAGTAGCTGGCTATGTGCGTCATGAAGGGAGAGTAAACCTCGCCCAGGGTGAACTTGACAGTATACTTGTCGGGTGCCTCTATGCTCTTCACATTGCCTAGCTGGTAGCCATAGAGAGCTTTGGCTACCTTAAACAAGCGGTCGAAAGTGAACTTCACATCAGCGGCCACCAGCTCTCGCCCGTTCACCGGCGGCTTATCCTGCCACTTCACCCCTTTGCGCAAGTGGAAGGTATAAGTGAGGCTGTCGGAGGATATCTCCCAGCTTTCGGCGAGGTCTGGCGTGGGAGTCAGATCGTAGTAGTCAACTTCTGGCCCGTATGGGAAGTTGACCAACTCAGAACCAACAAATCGCCAGTAGGTCCACGCTCCCACATCCCGTTGGGGATCATGCATGGCAGGGTCGCCAGCTTGGACATTCAGCATACCACCCGGTTTAGGCTCGGCTTTAACTGCCACTACAGGGGTTCCTTTTATTGGCGTCTGGACCGCGGCAGTGGGGGTTGCCTTCTCTTCGCCGGCAGCGCAGGCAGTTAGCAGCACTACCAGGACCACCAAGCCCAATACAGCTATCAATGCGCCCGGCTGCGCTGAACCCCCAGCTACCGGGAAGGAACCGCGTACCTCTCGCACAATGGGCACGCTCTTAAACCCATCCCGTGAGTTTGACCACACCTCACTTCTAACTAAAGGAATATCCCGTTCTCTTGTGTACGGAGACTCAGATTTTTGTTTTTCCTATAACTATGACTCAAGGCTTAGAGATTCTGACCCGGATAATGAGAAATAACGAAAGCTCCGACTCTCAACAGCCTTAAAGCCATCCCGGGTTTGGGCTTTTCGCCTAGAGAGCTATCGTCTCATCCCTCGATCTCAGGTCTCTCAGCCCCCTCCCGGAGCCAAGTGATAGGCCGAAACTCTCGAGGAACAATGCCCTCCTGCCGGAACTTCGGGTATCCTATACAGAGGGAGGTGATGATCCTCCAAGGCTCCTTGAGCCCCAACTTTTCCCTAAGGCTCGGTACTCCATTTATCACCGCAATGAACCCCACCCAGCAAGCCCCTAGCCCTAGGGAATTGGCCACAAGGGTCATATTCTGACCACAGATACCTATGTTCAGCTGAGGGCCGCTGATGGCTCGGCTGTCGCCAGCTAGCAGTATCACTACAGGGGTGTTTCGCAAAAGGACTGGAGCAACTCGCCTGGCAACACTGCCCATGCCACCCAAGACAACGCGAGGGTCCCATCCCCCAGGGCTAGGGTTAGCCTCATATCTGGGGCCTAGGACCTTCTGCACTAGGTCATCATCTTTATATGTGCCATAGGTCATGCTCAGCGCGTTGAATGCTGCCTCATTTATCTCATCGATAAGAGCTTTATCCGTTATTACAGTGAATTTCCACGGTTGGCTGTTGCCTGCGCTGGGGGCAAACCGTCCCGCCTCCAGTATTCTTCTGATCAGATGCTCGGGAACTGGCTTCTTCTTGAAATTGCGAACGCTACGCCGCCTTAACACGATCCGTTCTATGGCGTTCCACTCGTCGGGATTACCTGCAGCGTCGCGAGGTTCAAGAGGCATCCTCGCGGGCAGGGGATAAGGATCGCTGCGGAAGACGCCATCATCCACATGATACGAATCGACGATGGAGATAGCATCGTTGGGACAAGCAACCATACAATTATAGCAGCTAAAGCATGCGTATACTTCCTTCTGAGCAGGACCTCTTTCCGTCATCTCCCAACATGCGAAGGGGCAGTTCTGGATACATAAACCGCAGTCGCCACAGCTCATACAGCGGCTGGACTCTTCCAGCGCTTCGGCGCGGGCGATAGGCAGAACGACCTCTGCCCTCATATTGGCCAGGCGGTCAGCCACTGCCAAGGAGCGTCGCATGACCCGCTCCACCTTCTCGTACCTCTCATAGTAATCCTTGCGCCGCCACATATCTATCTTCACTACAGGTGTCTCAGCTTCCGGCTCAGGCTGTAGCCCTCTGAGCTTCCGGTCAATGGCTTCAGCCGCGCGCCGGCCCTGTCCAATAGCCTCTGCCGCCACACTGAGGGCGATGACATCACCTCCTGCATATGTGCCCTCGATCCGGGTCATTCCATTTTCGGCCACTTGGATCCAACCACCTTCAGCCAATGCTTCAAACCCCGCCATGTCCGGCTCTTGACTGATGGCGGCAATGACCGCAGTAGCAGGAATCTCAAACTCAGATCCTGCGGTGGGCACGGGGCGTCTGCGGCCAGAATCATCCAAGTCTCCCAAGCTCATACGGATGCATTTGACTCGTATGACCCGGTTGCCCTCTTTCATAAACTCGATGGGTGCAGCCAGATACTCCAGCTTAGCACCTTCTCTTCGCGCCTCCTCGACCTCCTCAGCGATGGCTGGCATCTCCTCAACGCTGCGCCGATAGAGGATCGTGGTCTGGGCCCCCAAACGTTTGCAGACCCGGGCCGCATCGATGGCCGCATCACCACCGCCAACAACGATCACATTATCGCCGACGTCGACTCTCTCGCCACGATTGATGCGATTCAGGAAATCCACACCAGTGAGGACGTTGTCGGCATCTTCACCTTCTAATCCCAGTTCTATGCCCCGCTGTGCACCTATGCCTACGTATACGGCCTGATACCTATTGCGCAGTTCATCGAAGGAGACGTCTTTGCCAACCTTGGTGCTGCAAACTAGCTCCACACCCAGATCGAGGATTTTCCCGATTTCGGCATCGAGGATTTCGGCAGGCAACCTATAGCGGGGGATGCCCCAGCGAAGCATTCCCCCCGGCTTATCTGCGGCCTCATAAACAGTAACTGAATAGCCACGCCGTGCTAGCTGATAAGCGCAGGAAAGTCCACCCGGCCCACTCCCCACCACTGCAATGTTTTCCGGGCGTCTCTCGTCGGTCAATGTTGTTAGTTTCAAGTTGTTATCGATGCCATAATCCCCGATAGCACGTTCAATGCTATTGATGCTGACCGCCCCCTCCAGTTCCTTCCGATAACATGCGTCCTCACACGTGTGCGGGCATATGCGCCCGCACACGGCAGGGAAGGGGCTGGTCTGAGTGTAGATTTGCCACGCCTCCGCAAGAGACTGTTCTACGGGCATCTCAAGCTCGTCAGCGTCCGCCAGCACAGCAATGAAGTCGCGGATTTCATTGCCGCTTGGGCAAGCGTCAACACAGGTGGCGATCTTGCCGTGCTCACACCTTTCAGGGTCGCGTTTAAGTACCCCCATGCGGACAGTCTCAGGGCGGAACACCGCTTTCAAGTCTTCCCAAGGCATAGCTTCCTCCTTTACAGTTGCACTTCCAAAACGTCCCTAAAGGCCCACTTTACAGACTGCGCTGGCTTCTACAAGATACTGACTGGTGGATCACCGAGAAACCCCGGGGGCCCCGCGGCCCTCCCTAGCCAGATGCCACCATCGACCAGGATCGACTGACCCGTCATGAAATTCGACGCCGGTGAGGCCAGCAGGACGGCTATCCCTACCATGTCCTCAGGTCTCCCAAAGCGCCCAGCGGGGGTGTAGTGTACTTCCCAATCGTAAAGGGTCTTGTTGGCGCGCAGGCCTGCTGTCATGTCCGTTTCCACCCAGCCAGGAAGTATCGCATTCACCTGGATGCTATCCCTGCCCCAGGCCATCCCCAGCGACTTGGTCAATTGAACGATACCGGCCTTGCTGACGCCATAGGGCAAGCTCGTCGGACTTGCGACGAGCGCGTACCCCGAGCCAATGTTAATAATCTTCCCACCGCCGTTCGCAACCAGCAAAGGGTACGCCGCCTGGGCGAACAAGAAAGCGCCTTTAAGGTTGGTGTCAATAACGATGTCCCAGGCCTCCTCGGGGATTTGCTCGGGCCGGCCACCTCCCCGTGAGAGGCCAGCGTTATTAACGAGGATATTCAGCTTGCCGAAGGCCTCTTTCACGGCTTCAATCGCGGCATGGATACTGTCGCGTTTTGTAACATCGCAACGAATGCCGATGGCCTTGTGCCCAAGCCTTTGGATCTCCGCCACCACGCTCGCTGTTTTTCCCTCGTTGCGGGCCACTATAGCGATATCGGCTCCCGCCCGGGCAAGGCCAATCGCTATAGCTCGGCCGATACCGCCATTCCCTCCCGTCACTAATGCGACTGAACCTGTCAGGTCGAATTGGGCCAACATCCACTGCCTCCTAAGCTAGCCACCTGTGGTGCGCAATCAATGGCGTGGGGGAAGGCGGAACATCCGCTTTCCCCCACGCCTCTTGCTCTACTTCTTGTCGAGCCAGATAAGCTCCCTAATTCGGCCCACATCACCCCACACTTTGGGGTAGTAGTCTCTGACCCAGGGTTGCACCAGGGTGAAGCCAAAGCCAGCAGGACAAGGGATACGGTAGTTCTGGACAGTGAGGTAGCGCTGGATCTCGTCGGTCACCTTTTTCCGCTCCCCATAGTCCATAAGGCGCCGTTGCTTCTCCATCATCGCATTCAACGTGGGGTCGTTTGTAACACTGATATTGGTCGCCTGTCCGGGATAGTAGAAGCCCCAGAAGGTTAGATCAGGATCAAGGATGGTCCATTGCGTGCTAATGGACATGCCCTCATACTTGGCACCAGAGGCAACCGAGGCCAACCAGGCCGGATAGTCCATCGGCTTGATCGTCACCTTGATGCCCACCTTCGAGAGCATATCGACGATCAGGTCAGCGGCGTCACCGTACGTGGCGGGGCTGTGAGTTGTATACGTAGTTGCGAAGCCATTGGGGTAGCCTGCCTCCGCCAGGAGCCGCCTCGCCTCCTCGGGGTTGTAGCTGAAGTACTTGGCCCCCTCCCCCAGTTGATCGGTGGGCAGCTTCCACGCCTTCATCCCGACTGGTATCGGGCCGTTGTCCACAACACCATATCCCAGATATAGGCTGTCAACCCACTGCTGACGGTCGATAGCGAGGGCGACGGCCTGGCGCACCCTCACATCGTCGAAGGGGGGCTTGTCGCTTCTCATAGCTATCGCCCAGCCTTGGAGGCTGCCCTGATGTGTCATGACGGTCAACTCAGGGTTTGTCTTAATCATGCTATCGAGGGTGATGACACTTGCGCTCCCAATGTCGAGATTGCCCGCTCGCACGGCCGCCTGCCGCGTTGATGAGTCTGCGAGAATGGTTTCACGAACCTCGTCGAGGTAGGGCAAGGGGGAGCGGAAGTAGGTGGGATTTCTCTTAAAGACCACCCCCACATTCGGCTGGTAGCTCTCCAGCGTGAAAGGGCCTGTCCCTATGATAGACTCCACCTTGGCAAATCCCCCCTCGATCTTTTCCTCACATTCGGGGGGAAGGATGACACCCCAGTAGTTGGCTATGTGCGTCAGGAAGGGTGCATAAACGCTGCCCAAAGTGAACTTGACGGTATAGTTATCTGGAGTTTCTATGCTCTTCACATCGCCTAACTGATAGCCGTAGAGATTCTTTGCCACCCTGAACAGGCGGTCGAAGGTGAACTTCACATCGGAGGCCACCATCTCCCGCCCGTTCACCGGGGGCTTGTTCTGCCACTTCAACCCCTGGCGCAGGTGAAAAGTGTACGTCAGGCCATCGGCGGATACCTCCCAGCTCTCGGCCAGGTCGGGAGCAGGGGTAAGGTCGTAGTAGTCAACTTCGGGCCCATAACGAAAGTTGACCAGCTCACTGCCAACCCGCTGCCACCACGTGTACTGGCCCACGTCCCGCTGGGGGTCATGCTGGGCGGGGTCAGCGCTGACGGCAAGCCTCAGCGTGCCTCCCGATTTAGGCTGGGATGTAACAGCCGCGATCGGGGTCCCCTGTATTGGCGTTTGAGCCGCGGCAGTGGGGGTCGCCTTCTCCTCTCCCGCAGCACATCCGATTAGCAGCACTGCCAATGCCACAAAGCCCAAGACAGCTATCAATACTTTCTTGTTCCTAAACACTTTCTCCTCCTTCCTTTTTGTCAACGCCTTTTTTGCCTTACTTAATTCATTCTTCTTTCGGGCATCAGATCACCTCCTGCTCTCTAAGTTCAGCGATCTGTTGGGCTGTATAACCCACCTCAGCCAGCAACTCCTCCGTCTGCTCCCCCACCTCGGGGGCGAAGGAGTGCACATCGCCTGGGGTCTTCGACAGTTGCACCGCCAGACCAACCTGCTGAATCTTGCCCCACTTGGGGTGGTCGACGGTGACGATGTACTGATTCTCGGTTACCTGGGGGTGGAGGGCGGCCTCGGCGTACTCATAGACGGGGGCGACGGGGATATCGTGCTCATTGAAGATCCTGACCCATTCATCCCTGGGCTTCGAGAGAAAGGTCTTCTCCACGATCTCGAAAAGCTCCTGTCCATGCTGGAATCTCTCCCTGGGGTCGGCGAATCTGGGGTCCTGGTTCACCCACTCGATACCCAGCGCCTGGCATAAGAGCGGCCACAGGTTTGGCCCACCGATGGCGGCAACTGCGACCCACTTACCATCACTGCATTTGAAGTCGTTGTAGGTTGTGCCACGTCCTCTCCCCCCCGTCCCTGTGGACGTGGGCTGATCGACGCCGGGGCGCCAGCAATAGGCCCAGGGTTGAGTTTCGATCATGGTGCCCAATAGAGATACGTCTAGGTACTGTCCGATGCCCGATCTCTCCCGCGCCAAGAGCGCCAGCACTATCCCGTAGGCCAGAAACACTCCCCCCAAGTGATCGGCGAAAGGAGTAGATCCGAGGCCCACTATCCGGGGTGTGCCATCGGACTCCTTATTAGCCATCATCAATCCGGACATGGCCTCGGCGCAGATATCGTAGCCGGGCCAATAAGTCATGCCGCCCTTGAGCCCGAAGGCAGTGCCTGAGGCATAGATAAGGCGGGGGTTGATACGGGAGAGGTTATCGTAGCCCAAGCCCATCCTACCCATGACACCAGCGCGGAAGTTTTCCACCACCACATCCATTTTCTCGACCAACTTATAGATGATCTCTCGGCCCTTGTCCGTTCTGGTATCGACGGTAATGCTTTTCTTGCCATGGTTGAGGGCTTGGATGTAGTTGTTGAAGCCGTCGGGCGCTGGACGGCCAAATGTCCGTCCAGGCTCGCCGCTTATCCGCCGCTCCACCTTGATGACTTCAGCCCCCATATTGGCTAGCATGCCGCTGCCACGGGGCCCCTGATAAAACTGGGTGAAATCCAAGATTCTGTAACCCGCCAAGGGTCCGCC
>Ga0299912_10000966_pt1 | contig 23344 bp, 43 predicted proteins | sample RVTome_2_FD_207667 | JGI IMG/M metagenome (GOLD analysis project Ga0299912, IMG submission 207667) | Soil microbial communities from uranium-contaminated site in the Upper Colorado River Basin, Wyoming, United States - RVT95D214 (version 2) ... | reverse complement strand
AGCTTGGACAGACCGGTGATCCGCTTGTCCGGAATGTACCCGACCCAGGCCTCGCCACGAACCGGAAGACCGTGGTGGGCGCACATCGAGATAACCGAGATCGGCCCGACTTGGATGAGGGAGTCGTGTTCGTCATCGAAAACGACGTCGAGCAACGACGCAGCTTCACTATCCGACCCGTTCTTCGTAAACGCTGCCCAGACCTTGGAAATCCTCTCGGGAGACCGGAGGAAGTGCTGATCCGTCAGGTCGTACCCGAGGAGCTCCAAGATTGCCGCGACGTGCTGCTGCAGCTGCTCGATGCTTGGCCCGGAGCTTCTCTCCGTACTCACTCTGCCACCATCTCTTTCGTTCTTCGTTCGACTTCGTCTTGTGACACGGAACGCATAGCCACTGGAGGTTACTGACGTGGTTCGATCCGCCCTCCCACCAGGTAGTGATGTGATCGAGCTCGAGTCGAGAAACTTCTTCGTCGCAGGCCGCACACGGACCACTCGGTTGTGATTCGTAGGGAGCGTAGGGACTTGCAGCGACGATGCCGGTCACGCGCTGAACACTCCGAACCACTCCGAGAACGGAGTGTTGCTCCGACGCGTGGTCGCGATGCGGTAGGTCACGGCGACCGGCACCCCGACCAGCTCACTGACGGCATGGTACATCAGCTCGGGCTGCGGCCAGTTGGTTCCCTGCGTCGACAGTACGAAGTAGTTCGCACCCGCCTCGAGAGCCTCGGAGACCCACTCGGATACGTCGCCGATGACTCGCTCCGGTTCGGACGCGACCCAGAACGGAATGGTCTCCGGCATCACGAGTACCTGCTGCAGGATCGAGCCCGCAGAACAGGTGAGGAACTCGTACGGGTTGTCGTCTGCGTTCTCGTTCGGGAACGCCGGCGACCATGGCCATGCGGGATCCGAGTAGACCACATCACCCGACAGCACGAACTCGGAACAGAGTCCGGCGTCGAAGTTGGAACCCGTGATCTTCCGACAGACGGCCGTCTCCTGGAGGAACTCGGTCCAGGTCGACCGAACCTTCGCGAGGAAGTCGTCCTGTGAGATCTCGTGGACCTTATCCCACGCCCGGCAGCGGACGGAGAACAGGTCCAGCAACGTCCGAACGGCGATGTAGGCCGCGACGTCACTGGCCTCACACAGACCGTCGACCACGCGAGCGATGTCATCCGAGACGTTCGGGAACGGAACTCGCTGCTGAGAGGGATCGTCCATGCGGAAGTGGTAGAGGAAACCTTCTCGCAGGTCCCACTTCAGCGTGTCGAACGTCCGTCGAGTACCCTGCAGCTCCTCCGCTGCCGTGAACGCTGCCGCGGCGTACGAGTTCCGGTCGTTGCCGTGAACCGGCTGGACCTTCGCCCGCTCGAAGACCATTCCGCCACCACCGGCGGTCAGGTCCACATACCGATTCCCGCGATCGAAGATCGCGATGATGTCCGGCGGGAAGGAGTCCAGTTTCTGGACACCCCAATAGGGACTGGCGAGCGACACTTACTTACCCCTCTCGTTTCCCCAGATCAAGACGTGAAGTCTCACGCTGAGGTTCCACTCTTGGTTGATAATCATTCGTTCGAGCTGCCGCATCCCCTCCAATTGGTCCTGAGGCCCCGTACCTTCCGGCATGATCCAGACTCGCTCACTCGGGAGACCACAGTCCTGCGTAATCTCCTCGATCTCCGCGAGATCGCTCAGTACGTTGTCCCGGCTGACGACGAACTTGAAGTTGGTAGTCCCGCGTTGGCACAGGGAGCGGAGCACTTCCGGCCTGTAGCGTCGCTCCAACTCGTTGCCGCTGCTTGCGAGCTTCGGCGAGACGTTGAACCGAACCCCTAGAGGCCACTCCATCAGCTCATCCGGAGCGATCGTTCCAGCCGTCTCGATCTCGACGCAGTGACCCAACTCGACGTATCGCAGCGCGAGCCAGTTGATCGCGTCTTGTTGCAGCATCGGCTCCCCACCGGTGAGGACGACACAGTGCCTCCGGTCCGGGATCAGCGAGTCGAGCTTCGCGGCGACTACGGACAGATCCATCCGCGTCATCTCCGCTGTCGGATCGTACTTCCGCCCGTCTTCGTGTTCCGCTGCCTGACGATCCGTGAACGCCCACGTGTACGGCGTGTCGCACCACGTGCAGTGCAAGTTGCACCGCGAGACCCGGACAAAGGTCGCGAGCCTTCCGGAGTGAGGGCCTTCACCTTGGAAAGTTCGCTTCAAGTGGGCCCGAAGATCTCACTCACGAGGAGCGAACTACCACTTCGGGTCACTAGGGCATCACCTCCTTCGACTTGGAGTGCGGGAGACGTGCTCCGCTCTTGAAAGCCTTCCGAGTCGCTTCGCTGACTCTCTTCCGCCATTCCGGATCCCGTCCGTTCGCTTTCAGCTTCTCGATATGTTCCGGCGTCAGTGGTGGACGCTTCACCTCCCGCAACTTCTGTCGCTGCTCCTCCGTCAGCTTCCGACCGGTTCGTCCACGCCGGAGCTCATCTGAGGATTTCTCCTTGTGGCACAGGTTACACAACCACTGTAGGTTCGACGTATCGTGGAGACCACCTTCGCAGAACGGAACGACGTGATCCATCTCGAGGACGTCGAACCACTCGTCACAAGACCAACAGTAACCACTGGGTGCAACACCACGACCACTAACCCGAAAGCGCTCCTCCGACGACGGTGCAGTTGTTGCATACGTAGGCTCGGCCCTCTCGCTGGACGGGGACGACTCTTCCACAGTACTCATGAGCCCTCTCTCCACAAGATGTACATGCGAGTCCGAACCGTAACTCCTCCCGGCAGACCGTACAGCTAGGGTCCGCAGGGATCTTGACGGTCACTGCGTCATAGCTGGACGCGTGGTGATCTCCGCGATACTGTTCGGTGTCTCTTGGACCAGGACCGTGCACAGGTGTGCACGACCCTGTGCAACGATCCGAACGCGATCCTCGAGCTCTTGCCAGATCCAGCTCGCGATGTTCTCCGCCGTTGGGATTGTCGGGAAGACGATAACCTTCCAGCCGAAGCGGTTCTCCTCTCCGAGATCGTGACGGACCCAACCGCTCGAAGAGGTCTCGTCACCGACGTTGTACTCACCGAGGGCCGCGCCGAGAGTCGTGTCGCCAACGTGTACGATGAAACCGTGGTCCAGCACACTATGCACGTGGCGCATCAGGAGCGTCTTCAGAAACCCGAAGTCCAGCACCATTCCCTCGGACGGAGACCCGTTCTCCGTATCCAAGTGACCGGCGACAGTCAGCACCACGCGGTACCGGTGACCATGCGGGTTACAGCACTGTCCGTCGTGGTTCGGGACTCGATGTCCGGCGTCGAACTCGATGGTTCGGGAGATCGTCAGCACGTCAGGAAGCCTCCGCCAGCGGGTTGCCATCCGCGTCGACAAGCGGGTTGTCGTTCTCGTCGATGATGCCCTTTGCCTTCATGTCCTGCATCACGAGGTGACGCACGTACCCGGCTTGGGGTCGACCGTCACGTTGCGCAGCGAGCTTGACGAGGGGCATGTGTCGCGTCTCCATCGGGATCAGCAACGACTTGTCCTTCGGCTGCGCGACCTTCGGTCGGCCTCGCCGCAGCGGGGGCTGACTCACAGGTGTACACCTTCTCTCTCAAGGTAGGCCTTCGCGTGAGCGAGGGCCGAAACGTGGTCTGGATCGTGTCCGACTCCGCGGACAACTTCTAGTTGGTCATACGCCCACTGGAGCGCTCTCTTGCGCGCTCCAGGTTCCGGCGTTACGACCGTCAAACCGGCTTCCGTACACCGGTGCTTGAAGTATCCGACCTGGTGTAGTGTGACGACGGAGTCGCGATCACGGAAGCCCGCACCCGTGTAGTTCTCCACGACGACAACCCAACGCATGTGTCGGTCACCGTACTGACCGGTGGTAGTCTGGATCCACCACTCGAGCTTCCTCCAGACGGCGACCGGCTCGTTCGCGATGAGGGCATCCCGAACCGGTCGACCGTTGCCGGTCAGGATGACCCCGACGCCGATGTTGCTGGCTCCGGGATCAATCCCGTACACCCCTAGGGGCACTTGACCGTCAGCCCCAGCCCATCGCAGCGGACTCGGAAGGAGCGAGCACGTCCTCGACGGTGTTCTCCGTCTTCGACGGGTCACGGTAGCCGGGCTGCGTTCCGACCTTCAGTAGCACCTTCGTACCGATCAGCGCGGTCTCGTCGAACTCGAACTCGCCCTCCGGCACGTCGACACCGAGACGCTCGAGGACGGCCTTGAGCCTCCACAGGGCGTTCGGAGACAGCGAAGCGATGAACCAGAGCATCCGGTTCTCGTTCTGACCCTCGATCTGGTTGAAGATCCACTCGAGGTAGTGGTACCCACTCGGGCCGGCCTTCTGGGAGAGCTTGATCTCCTTGATGTTGGCGTGGTAGTCCCCCGCGGCGAAGGCCTCGTAGTCGTTGCCCGACCCGGCGCCTTCCATGTCAATCTTGATCGGCACTTCAGTTCCCCTTCTGTCCTGCAGAAAGCGCCGCTTGCGCCTTCCGACGGTGGTCCAGGATCTTCTCGAGCGACGGGTCGTCGATCTCGAGTGGCAGCTGCGGACCGCTCTGCGGCTGCCGGAACTTGGCGACGACCTTGTTCGTCGACCGCAACAGCAGCTTGCGCTTGGACGGATCGGTTGCCGACTTCCCCGGAGTCTCTGCGATGTACCCGATCGAGCTGACGGCCTGGTACACGCCCTTGATGACCCCTGGGGTGAGGCTCATACGGATCAGGACAACGCCGGATGCGTCGTCCTTCACCTCTTCGGCATGAACATTGAAGATGACGTTGATGCCGTACTCCTTGGCGAGCTGACACCACTCACGGACCATCGCAAGCAGCAGCTCGTTCGCCTTGCCGTACTCCGGCTGACTCGGCATGTCCGGCGTCGCCGACGCCCGCATGACCTTCGCGAGGCACATCCGCTGCGCCGTCGTCAACGTGTCGAAGCAGAGAACGTTGAACGGAAGCGTTCCCTTGACGAGTGCGTTGCGCAGACCCTCCGTCAACGCGACCACGTCGTCCCACGTGATCTTCGGCAGCCGTCCGTTCGCGTCGGGCTTCGGCCAGACCATCACGTCGGTTCTGTCCGCGAGCACCTCCGCTCCGCCTTCGAGGTCCAACAGCAACGTCTTCGGCGTTGCCGCGAACGTGGTCTTACCACTTCCCGGGTACCCGAACAACGCAAGGCTCATGCCCAACGCTTTCGAGACCTCTGCAGCGGGTGCCCATGGGACGATCGAGACCGTCCCACTCGGCTGAACCGCTCCGGCTGGTGCTGCCACCTACGACCTCCAGTCTGTTGCCCTACAGTTATAGTATATGTGAAACCCCGAGAAGAATCAAGGGTTCCCTAGCGAGAACTTCTTGGCGTGTTTCCGCTCCGGGTGAGGTCGCGTGCACCAGCGACCTCGTCGTGGCCACCGCTGATCGACGCACGGTTCGGAATCCTCCACGCCGCAATACGGACACACGCCGTACATCGTCCACCGCCTAGCCCAGAGGCTACGATTGAACGGGCTCGGTAGCGTCGGATTCTCCGCCGGCAGCGGTTGTACGCGCTCGTGAGAAGGCAATGAGCTCCTCCAAACCGCCGACGGACTCCGGAGTCACGTCCTGCATCGCCTTGTACTGTGGTCGATACGTCCCCTTCTGGTAGTTCGAGGAGATCACATACTCGAGATCCTCTCCTCGGTTCATCGCTCCGCAGAGGTCTGGGACCCAGCAGTCCCAACATCCAGTCCACGCAAGGTTGAACGTGATCGCCGGGTTGCTCGAGATCTCCTCGATCAGCGCCTTCATGTTCATCGCCCACTGCGAGATCCAGTGCTGCGACATCGGGATCTTATGCCGCGTGAAGAACGGGGACTGTCCATCCCGGTCACGGATCTCGAGGCGAGTGAGGAACGGTTGGTAGTACTCCACGAGCTTCGGATTGTCGCGCCACTGTGTCCCGTGCTGTTCGACGATCGCCGCCTCGTACACGGTCGTACCCTCGAATCCGGACCACTCCCGACTGAGCATCCCGCTCTGGAGAACCTTCGGAGCCTTCGGCACCTTCTTCAGGATACCGTCGTAGAGAACTCCCCGGATCGGTTGACGGATGATCTGCTGGAGCAACCACGCATACCCCGTCATCTGGAAGTCCTGCTGGAGCCACTTCAGATCGGCCTTCTGGGTATACGTCTTGTGTTCGATGAGCCAGATGCCCTCGCCATCTGGGTCCAACCCCAGTCCGTCGATCGTGCCGACGAGGAACACGTTCGGCAGGATCTCGACCCGGATGGAGAGTTCCGCGGTCAGATACGTGAACGGCTTGATCGGCTCAGGACCGTAGCGCTCGAAGTAGTGCCCAACGATCCCAAGCGTGAGATCCCGACTCTCGTCAAACACGCGAAGCTCAGACGTGCTCATCGGTGTGCCCACGCGCTGCGCATACTCGATCGCGATCCGCTTGTGCTCCGTATCGAACCACTTCGCAAGTTCGACGAGAGGATCCTGACCGAACGCTTGTGCCGCGAACGCATGATGAGCGGCGGATCCCACATGAAGTGCAATCGGTGGAGCTCCCCGCTGCTGCAGAGCCTGCCGACTCGGGGACACGAAGTCCCACATCCGGCGACAGCGCATGTAGTCCATCAGCTCCGTTACGGAGTACATCACTCCGTCGAAACCGAGCTCCTCGACCTCCGGGTCGACGGGTATCTCCTCCGGAGTCAGAATGTCAGCGATTGCCTCGAACCCGTGATCGGACAACTCGCACCGACCTCCTCTTGTGACGTAGACACTCCGGATCGGGTGTCCGAACCGGTACACCATCGATCTCGCGCCGAGCGCAAGTGCAGGTCAGCTGGACCGCCGCGTCGCGGATCATGCGCTCCGCCAATCCACGAACGGGTATCCAGTCGTTCCTGGACATCAGCTTTCGTCGTCCAGAAAGTCCTCGGACCGAACGTCCACTTCGTCCACTTCCGCATGACAGCCGTGCGTGCAGGAGTCGTCCCGAGTCTCTCCACGACACTCCTCGCATTTACCCCGACGACACGCGTCGAATACGTAGAGACGCGATCGCATAGCGCTCCCCTCCGTGTAGTGCACCGGCTAGCTTGGTTCCGACTCGAATGTACCAGATTCTACCCGCGAGTAATCCCGGATTTACACCGTGATCGAAACCGGTCCAACCTAACTAGTACCGGGCTCGATCCCGGAGATCAATCACCCGACAGTCAGAACCCATCCGCGCGCCGACTCTGCGGAATGCCCTGAGCCTTCCGGCGCTGAACGTGGTACCTCTCTACCTCCGACGGTGACCACCGCAGAACCTTGTCCACGAACGTCGGGTCGAAGTCCTGGATCGGCTTGTACTCCGCGGGCCAGGTGGCCTTACGATCCTGAACCGGAACCTCACGCACCCTGTGCCCCACTGGGAACCTCCTCGGTTGTCTTCGAGTACCACTTCGCGGCGGGAGCGATTACCTCTCGATGCACCCGACGGTAGACTTCGCCTGCACGCTCCAGAGTCTCCGCCGTCACGCTAATGAAGACGCCGTTCACGTCGTCTCCGTACGAGCTGATGTATATCTGCTGAATCCCGTTCGTCACCTCCGCGTCTGGGGTCTCACTCCGGAAGTACGTAGCCTCCCGAAACTCCGGCTCAGTATGGCACCCGAAGGCGATCTGCCACTTCTGATCAGTCAACGCTCGTTCCCTTCTCTGCCGGCGTCGTGAAGATGTCGCCGTACTCCGCAAGCCAGTTGCGGAGAGTCTTCAGCCTCTCCTGTGGTGGGAACCAATCCGTCATCTGCGTTCCGTCGCCGAGCTCTCCACTGTCGTACAAGTACGCCCATCGCTCATCGTGCGGACTATTCCGGAAGATGTACCGGTAGTTCCCACACCCGCGCATCGTAAGGTTGAAGCACCAGTTTCCGGCGAGCGTCTGACACTTCGGATGAGGGCACGGAACGTCGATAGCTTGTCCGTATGAGACCAACATCCTCTCCTGCCGAACCCGATCGGACTCCTCCTCGCGAATCCTTACGGCCTTGAAGTTCAGCTTCACCGGTCGACGCGCGACAACCGCGGGTTGCACAGGTGTGGGTCGATCACTAACCTCTCCAACGGAGTGATCCGCCGTGTAGTGGATTCCGGAACCTTCCGGGTCGCACTCGCACTCATCTGCCGGACCTCGACCATCCGGACGATGTCCAGGGCCGAACCCAACCTCTTCAACCGTCGGTGAGGGTTCTCTCCGCAAGACTCGGGCGTCCGACATCGGTTCCGCTTCTTGCGGAGTATCCGCAGGGCACTTGTGGTACGCGTACACCGCACTAGCATCGACATCGTAGACTCGACCCTCGACCACAACAACGAGCTTCTGTCCCTTGAGCGTCTGCGTTGCCTCGTCGTCAAGGAGGTCGGTCAGTAGCTGCAACGGCCGGTGCCAGCGACCACTTCCGTCCGAACGCTCGAGCCAGAGGAGGTCCGCGCTGTAGCACTTCCGACAGACGCTCACGAGATCACCTCCATCGGGAGGTACGCGACGAGCTGACGGATCAGTACGGTCTTCGAGCGGTAGGTCTCGTGCAGCGAGCGAGCGGACCTCTCAGTCTTGCACCACTCATCCGGGTCGTTCTCGGTCTCTTCCGTCCATCGAACACCCCAACGAGTCTCGATCTTGACTCTGCCCGATGCGTTGAGCTTCTGGACGAGACTCTCAACCTCGTCTGCCTGCGGTCTCGTGTCCCAGACCGTCCACGTCGCGTGACCAGTTGCGGCCTTGTGCTTCGTCGCCCACTCACCACGCTCCTTTGCGGTCGTGAACGGCATCGGAAGCGGCGGTGCGCACTGCTGGCAGATCAGCATGTACCGAGACCCGTTCTCCGACTCCGGAGCGCTCATCGCTCTCCCTCCAGAGGATCTCGGCGCAATAGGGCTTTGCCCTTCTCCTCGAGCTCCGCGGATAGAGCCTCGACCGCCTTCTCAAGAGCCTCGATCCGGTCGACCAGCTTCTCGATCTCCCGAGCGGCGTCGTCGTGGTGCTCACCGTGATCGAACACCGAAACGCTACTCACGGCAAGCCCTCCTCCGGCAGAGGATAGCCTCGATCGGCTGCTTCTGGAACGACCGACTCCAACCATCCATGACCGTTCCGCACTTCGTGATGCCTGCCGTCCCGTCCACCAGCGCGTGCTGCAATGTCGGTCGGCCACCGTTGTTGCGAGCGACGACATACACCGTCCCTCGCTTGATCTTCGCCACGAACTACTCCTTCCATCCTAGATCTCTTGCGACCACTCCCGGAAGGTATCCGATCTGCCTCCCCTCCGGAATGTAAACGACCCCGGCACTTACAGCGAGATCCGAACTCGAGTCGAGTTCGTACTCGAACGGCCATGACGGCTGGTGAGCGAGTCGGACTTCGAGGTCTTCCTCGGCATCCCCGTGTTCCTCCGCAATTGCCGTGAGCCTGTCGATGAGGTCCTGCAGCTTCATAGGGCCTCCCACCTCACTTTCGGTACGTCGATTGCGTTCGGGTTCGTCCACGGCCAGCAACCGGACCGGAGACCATCCACGAGCGCGGAAGACAGTATGAGGATGAGATCGTCTCTCGAGCTCTCGTGAGCCTCCGCGTCTCGGGCGAGTTGCGCGACACGCTCCGGCGCGACACCATCCGGTGCGTAGCTCTGCAAGATCCGCAGCAGTGCCTGCTTCTTCGCTTCGGTTTCCATCGCTTCCCTCTAGCCCGCGAGCGTGCTGACAACGTTCGGGTCGAAGCACCCAAGACCCTTTGCGTACACTCCATCCCGCTGAGCCCACTCGACCAACGTCTGACGCCAGTTCCGTGGGAGTCGACTGTCCGGCAGCATCACGAGACAGCGCCGACCGTCCGTCAACTCCCCGTACACGTACGAGACGTCCCAGAAGGGATACTCCCACGAACAACCGATCAGACGGAGTCGGATGATCCGCTTCAGCCGCGGGTCTGCCCACGGCACTCGCAACGAGTGGTCAACTCCCTCCTGCAGCTGCCGGAGGTCATCGGTGGAGTAGGTGTCCCACAGGTTCACACCGTACTGTGCCGCACGGTCCATCGGGTGTTCGGACATCTTCCGCTCCGGTTCTGTAGTTAGTGCCTACAGATTAATTATAGTATGGACGCCGATGGGAAATCAAGTGGTTCCCGCGCCGCAATTTCCTCGAGCGTCCTCGGAAGAGTGACCACGTCCTGTGCATCTCGCCGTTGTGCACAGGGCTCGGAACACACGAACTCGACATACCCTTGGGGCCGCATTCGGACGAGTTGTCTTCCGCCCTGGGTCCACTTCCCACATCCCGGGCACTGGCTGAACCCGTAGAGGACCGCCGGACCGAACATCGGCTCTCGGACGCCCTCTTCCTTCTGCCTCCGCGACATGTACTGTCGGAAGGTCTCCCTCATCGCGTGTCCCATCCGAGCTCACGACACACATCGCACCTCGAACGGTCGTGATCGGGATCTCGTACCGCGCCGGAGGCGTGGTGAAGTGCCGCGGCTACGCGCCGCTGTTGACTACGGGTATCTTCTCGTCGGAGTCTTCGGTCTCGGCGCTGGAGGTAGAAGATCACTCCGGCGGAGACAACAATGGTGAGCGCTTCCACGGCGAGTTTCATCAGACGTAGTCGCGGATGTTCGCTCGACGGAAGACCGCTGGGATCTGTCTGCACTCCGCCCAGTCGCCGTAGAGGTCCTCGGTGAACTTGCGCGCGATCCTCTCAGATGGGTTGCATTGCGCGGAGAGGTACGAGTTCCGACGACCCGCACCGGAGCGATAGAACACGAGACCCTTCTCCGGATGAACGGACCACCACCGATCGACCCAGACCTCGCAGAGGCCGCTCACCGGTTTCGCTGCTTCGTCGAGCGGAACGAACACCAACCGTGGGTCATCTTCTGCGTACCGAATCGGCTTCGGCATCATCTCTCCTCTAGCGGTAGGGCGCGCGTTTCCGGACGAGCGATCTCGCCAGTGAGTGCCGCCGCCGGCGAAAGCGTGGAGCGTCGAGCGGCGGATCGGGGTCCGACCGCTCCCGATCGGGTATAAGCCCAGGTCGCGACACCGTGACCGATCCCGTAGCCCAGAACGAGACACCACCAGTACTCCATCACGTCGCCGGACAGGAGTCGATCAGTGAGTGTCCGAGCGGTTCGCGGCATGTGGAACATACGTGTTGGTCTCCGGCGCACTGGTCGCAGCAGTGGACCGTTGCATGGGATTCACCGCAGACCTCGCATGGTCCGCCCTGGACTCGAGAGCGTCGGTACGCTTGTTGCCGAGCGTTCGCGAGCTTACCTCCGTAAGGGTCGACGCCGACGTCAAACAACTGGGTCGCTCGCCGGGCGTCGAAGCGGAACAGCTCACCGGAGGGCCACAAGTGTACCACCGGAGCCATCTGATCCGGCGTATACGTCGCACAAAACGCGTTGGTGAAGTTCTGGATGAACCAGAGTCGAGCGTCGAACTCGCTATTCGCGATCACGGTGATGTACCCATCCGGATCGGCGAACCGCGTTGGAAGCACAGGGTGTAGTTCAATCCCGTACTTCACCCCAAAGCTGAAACGAAACTCCTCAGCCATCGGTCTTCTCCTCCTCGGGCTCGAACTCCTGCTTGAGCTCCAGGTACTTCCGCCTCCGCGCCGACTGCTGCCGGTCCGCGGTCTTGGCCCACTCTCGAAGGCGGTCCAGGACCCAATCTTCGACTCCGCGTTCTCCTTCCCAAACGGAGGTCGGCACGCTATTGAGGGTAATGGGTGCTCCCTCTTCGAAGAGGTCGAAGGAGTCCCCCTCGAGTAGGTTGGTCACGTTGAGGAGCAGCTCCTCATTGCCGGTCCACAGAGCCTCATCCGGACGAAGCTGGGCTCTCGCGCTCGATATACCCGCGGCGAACTCCGCGTACAACCGGTGCTGTTCTGCAGCAAGTTCCGACAGCAGTCCCCGGAGCGCTTCCGTCTTCCTCAACCGCTCTTCCGGCGTCATGGCAAGTGCACCTCCTCTTCTATTCTCCCTGTGGTCGTTCCCAATGGCGTCCAGTTGTCGAGCGGACCGGGTATCTTCTCCCCGACGCCGCGTACGATCTCGTGTTCTGCCAAATCACAGAGCTTCACATACGCGTGGAAGTGGATCACCGTTGTCTCACCGCGCTGAGACCGTTCCAGCGCGTCCTCCCGAAACTTACCGACGTCGTAGTTGCCTTCATCGCCGACGTAGATGTTGACGCCGAGTCCCTTCAGGACTCTCCGCGGCGGCTTTCCCTCACTCATGACCATCCCTCGCAATCTTCCGGCTTGAGGCTATGACTCGCCCGGAGGTGCGTGTGTTGCATTTCCATGAGCGTCTGCGCCGTTGTCGACGGCGGAACGATGTTCTGCCATCCGCCGCCACAAGAGCTGCACTCGAGATGGATACCTATAGGATCTTGGAGATAGACCCGACCACGCATCGGAGCGCGGAACTGAGACGCGAACTCCACCCATAGGTCCTCGGTAACACCGGCAACGGTTCCCTCGACGCGAGTCGAGCTCTCCGAATCCTCGATCCGGATTCGGTCACCGACACTGACGACGCCCCAACTGATCGGGCGCCACGTCGCATTCTCCGGTGTAACGACCTTGAACTGCACATGCTTCCACGGGTTCTCGCTGAAGCTCATCCCGTCCGCGCTCCTCTCAATCTCTCCCGACCCTTCTCCAACTCCGGAGTAACCTCCGCGAGCAGCGAGCGCAACCTTGGGTCGGCTGAAAACTGCCCGCGAAGTGACCGAAGCAGGTTGACGATCCGAACTGTGTGAGCGAGTAGGTCGAACTCCGGTTCCTGGTGGAGTTCCCACCGGAGTCGAATCCTCTCCGCTCGCTCGTCCATCGGCGTACCGACGAGACCACGACGGAACTCCTGCCACTCCCTCCAGCCGGGAGCGTGGTACACCGCCCAGTCGAGTAACTGGAACCACGACAGATCCTCCGGCGGAGTATCCCGGCGATGCCAGTTACACCCGCCACGATGTGGATCCGGCTCCGGACTCTTCACTCCGACCATCCTTCGGATGATGTCTCCGACGTGCTCTGGATCACTCATCGCTGGAGGTCGTCCTTCGTGTCCGTCTCCGCGACGATCCGGACCATCGGAACGTCCACGAGAACACCGACCACGAAGCTGACGGCGTGCCGGCCCGGAAAACCGAGACGGGAGATCTCGATCTCCGCCTCCGCAGCTTCCGGCAACTCCTTCACCAGAGACTGCAACAATCCGATCATAGCCCGAACCTTCACTTCCAGAACCCCTCTCCGCGAACTTCCTTCAGCGCCTGGAGCAGAGCAACGGCTGTTGACCGGCGACGGTTACCCGCTCGAGCCCACTTACTAACCCGGTGGCGCTCACGACGGGCCTTCATCGCCTTACGGTCTCGAACCTCAACGTCCACTGTCCGCCCTCTGTCACTCGGTTTGAGTGCCTACAGATTAATTATAAGGTAGACGCCGGAGAGAAATCAAGGGGTTCCTCAGTAATCCAGCTGGGACAAATACTGCAGCATCACGCGCTTCTGGTCCTCGTCTCGCTTAGTCGCCAGACTGTGTACCGCACCGTCAATGGAGCGGTCCGCGTAGATCCAATGTACGACAACCTTCTTCGTCTGTCCCCGCCGAAGCTGCCGACCGACCGCCTGCCAGTTGTCGGACGGAAGCTCGGACTCCTCGAGGAAGATCATATGGTGTCCGGCCTGAAGGTCCGAGCCCTCTTTCAGTGCCGCGATCGTTGCGACGATAACACCATTCGGGGTTGCGTTGTACATCTCGAGAGCGGCGATCTTCTCGCTGGTACGCTGGTCGCCCGTGAACATCGCCACGACCTTCTCTCCGCGCTTCTTCACCGCGCGTTCGAAGGCCGCTCGAGCAGAAGCTCGAAACCAGGTGTACACGATGACTCGCTCGTTCGGGATGTCCTCGAGCAGTCCATCGAGGGCGTCAAGCTTCGGTTTCTTCTGCGTCGGCGGGTTCGTAACCATCTCTCGGATCTTGCCCCAGACCGCACCGGCGCCATCGTACACGATCGGATCGTCCAGGTCCGGATGTTCGAAGCGGAAGTCCCGCTTCGCTTTCGTAATCATGCCCCGAACCGACTGGGGTAACTCAACGGGTACCGGAACGATCTCGGGCTCCTCGAGGCCAGTGAGAATGCGCCGATTCGAGTAGCCGGACAGCATCCGGTAGAAGCCCTCGGGATCCTTCAACGGACCAATCTCGGTACTCCATGGCGAGTACGCGAGGTGACACCACGTCTCGACGAACGTCCAGTACGACTTGTAGACGCCGCGGTCCGCAAGATGCATCCACGGATAGGCGTCTCCGCCATCACGGACGAGGAATGTTCCAGTGAGGTTCCAGATCGGAATGCCACGATTCTTGCAGTCCGAATTGTCCAGCTGCCAGATCCGCTGCGTCCACTGACTCTTGTAGCCCCGAATGCGGTGACCCTCGTCGAGGATCACGGCACCCCACTTCTTCTTGTGCAACTGCGGATAGTTCGTCGGCTTCGGTGCCCAGTTGTTGTACGACGTAAGTACGAACTTCGCGTTGCTGTCGAAGGCCGCTCCCCGGGAGACCTTCCCATCGCCGTCGGCACGAGCGATATCCCGAATCGGATCGAGGTCTGGGACCCACTCCCGAATGCGCAAGATCCACTGTGGAATCAAGTACGCGGGTACCGTCACGAGGATCGGTCCAGGCGTGTTCGCTCCCGCAACAATTGCCGGTGGCGTCTTTCCGACGCCCATTGCGTGAAACAGACCCCAACGACGGTTGCTCAACAGACGCTGGACATCCGCTTCCTGAACGCCGTCGAGCTTAAGCATCTGGCGTGTCTCCGTACACGAGTCGAACCTGCCAGGGTTCGAGGTTTCGGTTGACGACTAGGGTAACCCCAAACAGTGCGTTGAGGGGCTCTCGATTGGACATAGGCATATCGAACTGGCTCCGTCGAGCGATCTTTCGAGTGAGGTTGACCCTCTCTCCAAGCTCCGCTCGAATCGGTCGGGATGTATGTTCCAGATCCGCCCGCCGTATCGCGTCGTGGATCCCCCTTTGGAGTTCGCGAAACGCGATCTGAATGAGATCGTCTCCGCTCATACTGGAACCCCCACGAGGTTGAGACTAAGTTTCGCGATCAGACCCGCGAAGCACAGGGAGGTGATTCCGTACATCGGGTTCTCCGTTGCGATCAGTCTCGCCCAGGATGCGAGCATCAGTACGAAGAGGAGCAGGATCAGTAGTGGCATCAGTTTCTCCGACTTGTGTCTCCGTTAGATCGGTCCGGAACAGGAAGTACCGGATTCTATCCCCGAGTAATCCCCGATTTACGCGGTGATCGGAACCCGGGCAACATATATCGTACCAGGCTAGATCCCGGAGATGTACCGCTCGAACATCTTCGCGATGTGGAGAACGGAGGACGCCGGTGGAGTCAGACTCGGTTGGTTTCCGGAGTACAAAACCGCCGCGGCGTGAAGAGCGCGAGCGCGTATCTCCTGCGCCGGGGACAGTAACGACTCGGCGCCGAGGAGCGTACCCGCCGTCTCCTCCGACGGCGTCCCGTACTCCGGCACGGACCACGTCCAGCCGGGATCATGCGAGGCGATTGCCTCGGACTCCGGTCCACGGGTATGCAGACCGTAGTGGAGCTTGCGTTGCCCCTCCACGTCGGGCAGAAGCTCTTGGGCACTCCCGTGATCCAGCACGAGATGGTCTTTCAACTTGCGGTTGTCACGCGTCACGGCCTTCAGGTGCTCTTCCCGGTCGTCCATCGTTCACTTCCCATCCGTGATCAGTTCGGCCATCTCGAGAAAGTTGAGCAGGTCTTGCACAGGAACGCAAACCCTGTGCTCACCTCGACGGATCAGGACTGCCTGAGATCGTTCGCTGTACGTGTACTCAACGCCGTTCACCTCCAGGTGAGACCTCACGCCGAAGGGTAGCCGGGGACTCGGTTTCGGTGTCCATGGCGCCATCATCTGCCTCGTTTCCGATCCTACGCGGTAGTCCGTAACGGAGATCGGCTCCAAGCGTAGGACTCGCTCTCGACTCGCGACCCGACGTCTCGTAGCGGAGATCACGACTCGAAACGCGATCGTGGAGCTCTCCCGTGCGTTCGGTGCGCTCCACAGGCCAGGTCCGACCGTTGGGCGAGTGGTGGTACGGGATCCCCACGGCTTCGTGTCCGACCAGATAGTCACAGTACTCCTCTTTGTCGGGGGACGCACAGAGTGTGCTGGGGTCGTAGAGTCTCGTTACGGAGAGAGCCACAACCGAGAGTCCTCCGGGAACTTGTCACGGATGGAGTTGAACAGCTCCTCGTTCCAGAGAGCGTCGGCGAGAGCGTTGTGCTCCGCAACTGGCTTCGGGACCGAGGTATGGTCGAACCCAACCTGCCTCATCAGCATCGCCAGGTCGAGAGTGAAGTACGGGAACCCGGGAGGAGCAAGCGTCATCCGTTCCCAGAGTCCGGAGAGCAGCACGTGATCGGAGCAGCCGTAGTAGCCCCAGAGCTGCAGCTCTTCTCTCTCCGTCGGCAGCCCCATGAACATCTCGAGCTCGCGCGCGATCTCGTTCCGGGGTGCGAACACGGAATGGCCGTGGGTCGACTCGTACAGCGCGTCCGTACGCAGCAGTGACGCAACGTAGTGCTCGAGGCCGGAGCCTACCGGCAGAACGTAGCCCGGCACAATGTGTGGACACACGTTCGTGCGGAGCCAGTCGTGGTGCTCGAACGCTCCGAACAGGTTGCTGAAGTCCTTCACCACGGCGTAGTAGGTCTCACCGTCCTCTCGGACCGCGCCGATGCTCAGAAGCTCCGTTGCCCACTTCGAGCCCCGCTCGTAGAACTCGGTGTCGTAGAAGACTCTCACGTTAGTAGTCCACCCTCTCCAGACTCAGTCGGAACATTCCCTGATCCGTCGACAGGATCAAGCTTGTGGGACTCTCGTCCAGGGACGTAGCTACCGCGAACTGATCGGACGCAAGGATCGCGGTCTCGATGTCTTGGAGAACACCCCCGACGACAAACTCGTCTGGAACGTTCTCGGTCCCGTGCTCGTTCGACATTCAGACCACCGCCCGGAAGATGATCGCGACCGTCATCGTCGACCAAAGGATAAGGGTTACGACCTCGCCCAGAGAGATGATGACCAGCGCGAGTATCGGCCCGACAGTTTCGCTCCGCATGACGTAGTAGTACAAGTACGTCGCGGCCCACAAGCAGACGATGGACCAGGTAACCGTAAGGAGGATCCATCCGACGAGAGTAAGCACAGTTCACCCCTTCCTCCACTACTGGATAGTCCAACTCCCGCCTAACCGCATCGACCGGCCCACACGATATGTGGACCGGTCGTACGAAACGCTCATCAGTCCACTGGCGGGCACTATCTAGAGCGTTGTAGGGTCGGCGGGAGTCGAACCCGCTTCAGCGCTCTGCCACATAAGCGTCTCAGTCCGAGAGGGTGGAGAGAAGGACCTAACGCCGAACGCTTCGACCCCTTGGTCGTACGAGTGAGCCAGCCAGTGAGCTACACCCGAACTCACTCGTACGACGTGGAGCCCGGACCGGTAACGGTTGTTGTCGAAGACACGTTACCGGTCCGGGAGAACGGAGTTGCGATCGTATCTGACAGGTGGGACCGAGCCAGCGAGAGCTACGGGGGCGACACTCGTCGCTGGCTCGGTCCCGTGTGGAGAGGACTGTGCAGGGGAACAGCGACCTCTCCACGAACACGTGACGGTCCCAGAGCGGCACCCCGGTCAAGCGTGGTATCTGGCCTAACTGGCGCAGATGGCAACATCTCGAGCGCTGCACCAGTGACACCATCGCGACCGAAGCACTCGCTCGCTCCACCGTAGTGGCTCGTATAACGCTCCACGACACCACTACTCCCGAGCAACCCCACCGTCACGTGAGTCTTGCGTCAGCCCTCGGGAGTCGTGTCCCCCTCGGGCTGAGGCGCGGGCTGGGACTGGCGCGGGCCGGCCTCCGGCGCGTCGCGGTACTCGCCGATCTTGATGACGGACGCTCCCCGCATGGTTCCGGTACGCGGCTTGGTCTTGCGAACGCCGGACGCGGCGACCTCCAGCTGCACCTCGAGGTAGTTCACACCGCGCTTGTCGACGATGCCCGTGACTCGGCCCTGCTGGTTCACGTACTCGGAACCCTTGGTCACAACCTGGACCAGCGTTCCCACCGGGAACTCCTCGGCCAACCCCGCGGTAGCGCCGGTCACGATCGAAGCGGGCTTGGCCTCCTCCACGACCGGAGCGATGGTCTCTTCCGCGGGAGCCTCAGTGGTCTCCACGGGCTGCGCGCTGTTCTCGTCCGGCGCCACCTCGTTGCCGTAGGCCGGGAACTCGTCGTTGGTCACGGTACTGATCTCCTCATCGGGAACGATGGCCTGGGTACTGGCCCAGACCGGATTGGCTGCCTGCGGCGCCGAGACCGGCATGCTCTGCACTGCCGGGACCTCGACACGCGCCTTCTTCCTACGGAGTGCCACGGACTGATGCTCCTCACTGGTCCGCCCGTACCGCTGTTCAGTGTCCGAGAGGATGAAGTATCCCTGATCCCCTCGCCACTCTGTCGCTTCTCTTGCCCGATCCGCGAGTGTTAGTGCACACTCTCCACAGATGCTCTTGTGGATCTGCGGACCGTACTCCGCTGCCAGCTTGCGGATCACCTTCTCCACCAGCAACGGATCATCCGCCATATCCGCGAAGCGCTCGAGAGCCTCCGTCGGAGCGTACCAGCGGATACAGTTCCGGCACTTCGCTTGGTCCGCCGGTGCAGTCTGCCACTTGGACGGCGTCTCGAAGGTTGGCCGCTGTCCGGGCAGCTGGTGCCGGTCACCCTGGTACCGTCTTGCCATCAGACTCTCGCCTCACTAATCTCGTGTGCGAGGTTCGGAAGTCCGACGTACTGCAGCGCACAGTCCATGAACTCGTGCGCTCCTGGGGCTAGTGCGTGACCCATCGAGGACCACACGACCAACACCGAAGTAATCTCCGCCAGAGAGTCTTCTGGCATCTGGACCTGGACCGTCGCGACTCCGACCCTCGTCAGCTCCGTGTCGCTCATCGCGCGCCAGCACCCACCTTCACCCGCGAGTGCTGCGGAATCCAGATCGTCGACTGCTTACTGAGCACTAACCGAGCGAACACCCGGTCGCATCCGGAACACTCAACACCGAGTGCGTACGTCATGTACCCGACGCGCGCAACCTCCGCGTTCGTGTCCTGTAATGCCACGGTCTCGCTCGCGGACTCGCACGGGATCCCGCTAGCGCCTGCGGCCTGAGACTCCGCCGTCTGGTTGAACGGCTCGATGTTCCGCTGCAGCTTGTACTTGCACGACCCGCAGGTGTGCAGCGTCAGAGCTTGGACGTCTCCGTTCGCGTCTAGTGACCCGACGGTCTGACCCCGCCACCGCGCCAGACGGTGTCCGCAACTATCACAGTTGCGCCACCCCTCTGCGGTATACGCCTGTCCCATGACCCACCCTCTCAATGTGACTGGGAACTGTTGTCCTACACTATAAGTATAACGTACTCCGCCAATGGAAATCAAGTGTTTCCCGGAAAGAATCTCCGGTAATTTCCGACCGAACGCTGCCGCTCGCAACCTACGCAGTCACAGGATCGTCCCGGCTTGATCCGTCCACCTGTGCAATCGCGACACTCGTTCGTCTCCGGGTTCCACGTCCCGAGATGGTGATGGTGCACCCGAAACGTCACCCACCACCGATCTCTAGTGTCCTTCCTCCGCGTCGCAACGAACCCGCAATGTCGCTTCCAGTCCGCGTGGTGATGTGCACAGGCCCGCAGTAGAGCCTTATCACCGAGAGTCTGGCGCAGACCCGTTAAGCGCAGCACCTCCAGTGCTCGGTACTCGAGTTCGGTGCCAACGAGCATCGCCAGCTTACTTCCGAGCTCGAGTACCGAGTACTGCGCCGGATTGAGACTCTTACCCACGGTAGTTCGCAGCGGGTGCGGACACGTCCTGACCGCCCATCATGATCCGGTTGCGGGGTTGGCGTCCGGAGACCTCCCAACGTTCCGCTCGGTACTGAACGTACACACCCGGTAGGACGCCCTCCTGGATCAGCTCCCGACTGTGGTCGCTGAAGCGCCGTAGCGACACCGGCAACTGGCCGTTCTCGTTCGCCCACGACTGGTAGTGCTGGAAGAATGTTCGGAAGGGTGTCCAGTTCGTTCGTGGACTGTTGACCTCTACCGGAACGAGATCCGTCATCGTGTACCAGAACGCGAAGATGGTGTCGCTATGCAGCCGCATCTCCTCCTTCGCGTCGACAAGCTCCTTCGTCTGTTCGAAGCCACCCGCCGCGTGCAGAGCCTGCAGCCCCTCGACCGAACGGAGGAGCCAGGCACTCCGGTTCTGCTCTTGGCCCATCAGCCGGATGTGAGCGAGAACTCGTCGCTCTGGGTTGTCATCAGTGAAGCGGTGGTCCTCCCGCACCTTGACGACTCGCCAACGGTCCATGAAACCCTCATCCGCACCGTCTGCGATAGGGTAACCGTTCATCGCAAAGGCGAGCTTCACCGGCAACTCGGCGCTCGTGCGCTGCTTGCCCTTCTGCTCGATCGTGATGGCGTCACCCGCGGCGAGCTTCTTCAGTAGGTGGATATCCCGGATTGGCTTGTCGTACGGTGCGTCGTGGTCGACGTTCAGCATCATACCCACGAGTGCACTTGTCGTGAACTGGTTCCCGCTGCCCGTAAGGTCCGACAGTGCCGTCGTCGAGACGTTCTCCTGACCGAGGAATTGCACCAGGGCGTTGAGCAGCGTCGACTTACCCGTTCGGCGTGGACCGACCAGAGCGAGCATCACCCGATACGGCAGCGGCACGTCAACATGGAGACAATTGTGGACAAGCACGCCGTTGAGGAAGTAGTTGTTGTGGGGCTGGCACTCCATGTTGTAGACGGTAACCTCTTCGTCTCCGGGCTCGATACTGACGATCCGGTCACCATTCGTTGCTCGACGCTCACTCCAGTAGCGATTCGCAGCATCTCGGCCGGACTGTCGGCGTCGAGCCATCTCTTCGTCGGTAATCGTATCCCAGTACTGCCGAGATGTCGCCCGCATTCGGTCCGACTGCTCTTGACGAGCGTCGTCTCCAGCCGAGGACCACCACGCCGTCGTTCTCGCGCGCTGCTCCTCGATGAACTCTGGCGTGTTCTGCCGAAGCGCTACGCGTCGGCAGTCTCCGCGAGTCTTCTCTCGGTGACAGTCCGCGCACAACCACGCGATGTTGAACAGCTCATTCGGTCCACCCTCGTTGAGTGGAACGATGTGATCCCGCTGTAGACCCGGAACCCACTCGTTACACGCGTCGCACCTTCCACTCGGTGCGGACCCCGTCGTATGGTGAAGTTCGTGAACCTCCATCCCGATCTCGAGTTGTTCCGCTCGAACCCAACCACCCTGCTGCTCGACGAAGAACGGATGCTCCGGAGTGACCTGAACCGTTCGGCCGCTACTGAACCGGATCCTTACGGTCGACGGCGCAACGCGTTGGTTCGTCCACGTCACGGTCGTCGGTTCGAGCTTCCCGGTCGCCTCGTTGTAGCCGACGAGTTCGTCGCCAACCTGAACGCGCTCGATGAGTCTGCTATCGCGCTTGTACCGCAGTACCCGATGGCCCTTCGTTGCGCAATATCCGCAGAACATCCACCACGTTGGAATCGCTGCTTCCGGCAGAACGGACGAGACGAACGCGTCGATCTCCGCACAGTCCGCAGTCGGATCCCATCTCGCGGAGATCTGGTTCATCGACTTCCAGCCCGGACTGTGGGCCTCGATTGTTCCCGTCGACAAGTCCAACATGCCGTTCGAGACGTTGACGAGGTGAGACTGGCGAGGGATGTCCTTGATCGTGATTGCACAGTGCGGCAGCAACCACGCTTGAACTTCTGGCTGTAGCGAGGCCTTCCACTTCAAGCCGGAGAGCTCCTGGATGTACTGACCCATCCACGTCTCTCCGATGGTGTAGACCCCTCGGCTTGGATCGTAACGCCACCACTCGTTGAGGTAGTACAGCAAGTGCTCCTCTTCGAGGATCTGCTGCCCGATGAGGACCGGATTCGTCAGCTCCTGTCCACCGGCGACAACTCGCGCTCGATCGAGCGTAACCTTGACGTAGCTCTCGTTGTGCGTGTCCCGGAACTTCGCACCGGAGAACCACGTCGGGTGGGTGAGGATCGAGTAGACCTGGCCCTCGGTAAGACCCATACGCAACAGCGTGATTGCGATGGTCTGATCGTTCCGGGATCGGTCGACGCCCTTGCGGTCACCACGTAGAACGGCACCAGCGGCTCTCGCAGTAGCCTCACTGTCGATACGATCCCACAGCTTCTGAGACGTTACCTGGATGCGTGCCTCGAGGTCCAACGGAAGCGGTTCCGGCTGAACAGTGTACTCACCAACGCGCTTCTCTTGCGGGGTGAGGTCCGCTTCACCGAAGGCGTCGAGCTCGTACTGACCGAGCCGGTGCTCGAGGATCTCGGCGTAGCGTTGAGCTCTGGGGTTGAAGGTTCCGGGAAGACGAAGCACCCTGGCTGTATCCCAGCAATGGTCTCCACCAAGCTGAACGGCAAGCCACTTGTTAACCCGCTTGACTCGCTGCCAGTCGGTTGTCCACGGAATTCGCCAGAAGGCGTAGAACCCTCTTCCGCTATCCTCGATGCCGCTTGGTCGAGGTTCGAAGCGCCGAAGCTCGTCGAGGATCCTCTCTCGCCAGTCCTCAGAACCATCCGGGTCCAGATCGACGTGAAGGAGCGCCGTCCCATACGTATCCGCCTCCGTTCCACGAGAGCCGTTGGTGAGGTTCGCGTCCGGATGGACGGGACTGATTCGAGTCCAGACGTGATGTTCCGCGCCTGCGAAGTCCTCCGCGATGCGGGCGATCTCCGAGACCTGATAGGTTCGCGTTCGGAAGTCGCTATCATCCGCGTTGCAAGTGTTGACGACGAGGATAGAATCGTCGGGTACGTCTTGATACCGGAACTGCAGCGCCCTCTGTGCCTGCGCCAGATTGTTCGCGTTCGGCGTCACTCTCCACCCTCTCTGGTCGTTCCATGGCATCTTGCGAGGAACCCAGAGTGCCACCAGTTCTCCGGGTCTTCTTCATCTTCCACTGCGGGTTGACCACAGACCGGACACGTCTGTACGTCCAGCTCCGCAACTACCGGTCGCAAGTACCCAACGGGAACCTCGTCGGCGATCC
>Ga0299912_10000965_pt1 | contig 23387 bp, 16 predicted proteins | sample RVTome_2_FD_207667 | JGI IMG/M metagenome (GOLD analysis project Ga0299912, IMG submission 207667) | Soil microbial communities from uranium-contaminated site in the Upper Colorado River Basin, Wyoming, United States - RVT95D214 (version 2) ... | reverse complement strand
CGAGGCCTTCGGGGCGTACCGGGCCGAGGTGGAGGCGCGCAGCTTTCCGGCGGAGGCGCACAGCGTGGAGATGCCGGAGGAAGACTGGAGCGCGCTGCAGCAGTCACTGAGCTCCGGCAAGGCCGCCTGAGGACCTCTTGAGCGACCCTCTGCTGATCGTCGGAACCGGCGCCATGGCCTGCCTTTTCGGGGCCAGGCTGGCGCCGTACGCTCAGGTCACCCTGCTGGGCACGTGGCCGGATGGTCTGCGCGCTCTGCAGCAGGACGGCATCCGGCTGGACCAGAACGGCCGGACCCAGCAGGTCCGAGTGCGGGCCACCTCCCAGGTGGCGGATTGCCGCGGCGCCTCCCAGGCGCTGGTGCTGGTGAAGTCCTGGCAGACTGCCCGGGCGGCCCAACAGCTGGCCGAGTGCCTGGCCCCCCAAGGGGTGGCGCTGACCTTGCAGAACGGACTGGGCAACCTGGAAACTCTGCAGGCCGAACTGGGCGCGGAACGGGCGGCGCTGGGAGTGACCACGGTAGGGGCCACGCTGCTCGGCCCCGGTTGGGCGCGCGTCGGAGGAAGTGGTCCCACCCACCTGGCGGCGCACCCGCGCCTGGAGCCGCTAGCCGCATTGCTGCAGGAGGCCGGTTTCGAGCTGCAGCCCGCCAAGGATCTGCAGGGACTGGTGTGGGGCAAGTTGGCCATCAACGCCGGCATCAACCCGCTCACCGCCCTGCTGGAGGTGCCCAACGGGGAGCTGCTGGTTCGGCCGGGGGCGCGGCAGCTGATGCGCGCTGCGGCTCAGGAAACCGCCGCGGTGGCCGCCGCACGCGGCCTGCAGCTGCCCTATCCGGATGCGGCGGCCCGGGTGGAGGAGGTGGCCCAGCGCACGGCCTCCAATGTCTCTTCCATGCTGCAGGATATCCGGCGGGGCGCGCCGACGGAGATCGACGCCATCAACGGCGCGGTCGTTCGGGAGGGTGAACGTGCGGAGGTCCCGACGCCGCTCAACTGGACGCTGTGGAACCTGGTGCGGGCCAAGGTGAATGGGGCACGGACGGCCGCATGAAGGTGGTGCATAGCCTCCAGGAATTGCGCATGGCCCGCGGGGGGCTCCCCGGGCCGTTGGGGTTCGTTCCCACCATGGGCTACCTGCACGAGGGCCATCTTTCCCTGGTTCGGCGAGCCAAGTCGGAATGCGCCAGCGTGGCGGTGAGCATCTTCGTGAACCCGGCCCAGTTCGGGCCCAGCGAAGACCTTGCCTCGTACCCCGTCGATCTCCCGCGCGACCAGGCCTTGCTCGAACGAGAGGCGGTGGACCTGCTGTGGATCCCCACGGCCGAGCAGATGTACCCCGCCGGATTCCAGACCTGGGTGACCGTGGAAGAGCTGACCCGGCCGCTGGAGGGGGAGCACCGGCCCGGCCATTTTCGCGGGGTGGCCACGGTGGTGGCCAAGTTGTTCAACGCCGTGCAGCCGGACCGCGCCTACTTCGGCCTAAAGGATGCCCAGCAGCTGGCGGTGGTGCGGCGCATGGCGCAGGACCTGGACTTCCCGCTGGAGGTAGTGGCTTGCCCCACGGTGCGGGAGGCGGATGGGTTGGCCATGTCGAGCCGGAACTCGCGGCTGAACCCGAAGGAGCGCCAGGCGGCGGCAGTACTGTACCGCGCCCTGTCCGCCGCACGGCAGGCCTATGCCGGCGGCGAACGCGAATCTGAAGCACTGCGTCGCAGGATGGCCGAGATGCTGCAGACCGAACCGCTCGCCCGGATCCAGTATGTATCGGTGGCCGATCCGGAGACACTGGCCGAACTGCAGGGTGAGGTCAGGCGGGCCCTGCTCTCGATGGCGGTATTCGTTGGCAAGACCCGGCTGATCGACAACGTGATCGTCGGGGATCCGGAGACCGCCTGATATCCGGCGAACAGGAGGAGCGCCCATGCTCCTGGCAATCGATGTCGGCAACACCAACATCACGCTCGGGCTCTACCAGGGGGAGAACCGCCTGGGAGCCTGGCGATTGGCCACCGTGCACAACCGTATGCCCGACGAATACGGGCTTCAGCTGCTTGGCCTGCTGGAACACGCCCGGCACACCGTACAGGAGATCGAGGGCACCGTCCTGGCTTCGGTGGTGCCGCCCTTGACGGGCACCTTCGTCCAGGCATGCCGGGAGTATCTCAGCCAGGACCCACTGGTGGTGGATGCCGGGGTGAAGACCGGCCTGAGCGTGCGCTACGAGGATCCCAAGCACGCCCTGGGCGCCGACCGGGTGGCCGACGCGGTGGCGGTCAACCAGCTGTACGGGACCCCCGCCTGCGTGGTGGATTTTGGCACCGCCACCACGTTCGATGCGCTCTCCCGGAACGGCGATTACCTGGGCGGAGCGATCGCTCCCGGAATAGATGTCGCCGCAGAATCCCTCTTCATGAGAACGGCCAAGCTGCCCCGGGTGGAGCTTACTCGGCCGCCCGGGGTGATCGGCCGCAACACGGTCAACGCCATCCAATCCGGGCTGATCTTCGGCTACGTGGGGCTGGTGGAGGGAATGGTCGCCCGCTTCAAGCTGGAACTGGGGGAAGACACCCAGGTCATCGGGACGGGCGGTCTGCTGAGCCTGATTGCAGCGGAGACCGAGGTCATCCAGCACCTGGCTCCCTGGCTGACGCTGGACGGGCTGCGGCTGATCTGGGGGATGAATCGCTAGCGATGCCCGGAGCCTACCTTCATCTCGGAATCGTTTACCTGGTGTGGGGCAGCACCTACCTGGCCATTCGGGTGGCGGTGCGGGAGGGTTCCGGGTTTCCACCCTTCAGTATGGGGGCCTCGCGGGTGATCCTGGCGGGCCTGCTCCTGCTGGGCTGGGCGGCCCTGAGCCGCAAGCGGGTGCGGCCGACCGGTCGGGAACTGCTTGTTCTCGGCGGGTCCGGGCTGCTTCTGTGGTCGGTCGGCAACGGCCTGGTGCTGTGGGCTGAACAGCGGGCCGATTCGTCTCTGGCGGCGCTGATGGTGGGCACGACGCCCATCTGGGCAGTCCTGATCGAGGCGGCCTTAGACCGGCGCCGGCCGTCGCCGCTGCTGCTGGCCGGGCTGTTCTCCGGGCTGATGGGGATTGGGTTGCTCAGCGCGCCGGTGTTGGCCGGCGGCGTGCGGGCCGATGTGCTGTCGGTCGTGGCCCTGGCCTTGGCTGCGATCGCCTGGGCTATGGGGTCGGTGCTGCAGAACCGGAATCCGGTCGACCTGGCCCTGCGGGTGAGCTCGGGCTATCAACACCTGGCCGGCGGGATGGGGTTCCTGGTTCTGGTGCTGCTGATGCGGGAACCGCTGCCCAGGCCGCAGCCGCAGGCCCTGGCCGCCTGGGGGTATCTGCTGGTCTTCGGCTCGCTGATCGCCTTTACCTCCTATGTTCAGACCTTGCGCAAGCTGCCCATGAGCATCGCCACCACCAACGCTTTCGTCAATCCGGTCATTGCCGTGATCCTGGGGGCGGCCCTGCTGCAGGAGCCTATAACGCCCTGGAATGTCTCCGGCGCGGCGCTGGTGCTGTTGGCGGTGGCCGGGGCGTTCCGCGATCGCCAGTTGCAGAGCAGAAGGGTGCCCAGTCAAGGGGAAGCAGGATGACTTCACCGAGACTCATCGATTGGCCATACGTGATCGGGCTGATGCTGCTGCCGGTTGTCCTGGTGGCCGTGCTGTTGCTGGCAGGAAAGCTGCAGCGGATTGGGCGCTATGACCCGGTCTACTTCAGCCCGGAGTATCAGGACCGCTACGACACGCCCGGGGCGGTTCTCACCGATGTGGAAGCGGCCCTGCATGACGGGGATCGGCAGTTGATGAACGAGCTGCTGGCGACCCGCAGAGGATCCCGGCCGTTGACCGCCAGCCCGCAGGTGGGCTTCGTCTTCATGGCCGGGACGCAGGGCGAGTACCTGGAGTATCTCTTCCTGGATCGCCAAAACTACAGCCGGGTTATGCAGTACGTTCGGGAAGAGGATGGGCGCTACATCGCCGCCGAAGCGGACTACTACTTCTACATGGACAGCGGGATGTGGGTGGATGTGGCCGGCCCGCTGGCCGCCTCGTGGTGGATCCTGGTGCTGCTGTTCACCGGAGGAGTGTATATCTATCGCCGGCTGGCCCTGGCCAGGCAAGCGATGTGGAGAGGGCAGGGATGATTGCGCTGCTTGAAGGCAGGCGGGTTCTGTTGGGGGTGACCGGATCGATCGCCGCCTACAAGGCGGCCGAGCTGGCCTCCCAGCTCACCCAGGCTGGAGCGCAGGTGGACGTGGTGCTGACGGAGGCGGCTCAGCAATTCGTCAGCGCGCTGACTTTTCAGTCGCTGACCGGTCGGCGAGCCTATACCGAGGCAGATCTGTGGGGAGCGGAAGCGCACGTGCTGCACGTCGGCCTGGCCCAGGGCGCCGATCTGCTGGCGATCGCCCCGGCCACCGCCGATACCCTGGCCAAGCTGGCGCAAGGACGGGCGGACACTCTGCTGACCCTCACAGCCCTGGCAGCAACCTGCCCGCTGCTGCTGGCCCCTGCCATGGACGCCGGCATGTACGGGCACCCCGCCACCCAAGCCAACCTGCAGATCCTACGCTCTCGCGGCGCCATCCTGGTTGGGCCGGCCGAGGGGCGCATGGCCTCCGGGCTGGTGGGACCGGGGCGCATGGTCGAGCCCGGCGAACTGATAGGGCATGTTCGCCTCGCCCTCGGCCGGAACGGGCCGCTGGCGGGCCGCAGGGTGGTGGTCACTGCCGGCGGCACCCAGGAGCCATTGGATCCGGTGCGAGCCCTCACCAACCATTCCTCCGGCAGGCAGGGCTATGCCTTGGCACAGGCGGCGCTCGACCGCGGGGCGCAGGTGACCCTGATCAGTGCGCCCACCGCGTTGGCCGCGCCAATCGGCGCACAGGTCATCCCGGTCAGGACCGCAGCCCAGATGGGCGAAGCGCTGCTGCCAGCCGCAGCGCAGGCGGACGTGCTGTTGATGGCGGCGGCGGTAGCTGACTTTCGGCCGACGGAGCCGACGGAGCAGAAGCACAAGCGCGGCCGCGGGACGCCCAAGCTGGAGCTGGAGCCCACCGAAGACCTGCTTGCCCAGGTCGTGGAGCAGCGTGGTCGCACCGCCAGGCCCCAGGTGGTGGTCGGCTTCGCCGCGGAGAGCCAGGACCTGGTGCAGAATGCGCGAGCCAAGCTGGAAGCCAAGGGCCTGTCTCTGGTGGTGGCCAACGACATCACCGCGCCCAATGCCGGTTTCGCCGCCGACACCAACCAGGTGACGCTGTTGGATCCGGAGGGCCGGGTGGAGGCCCTGCCACTGATGAGCAAGGCGGAGGTGGCCGAGGTGGTCGTGGATCGGGTGGTCGAGCTGCTGAGATCAGCGGGGGAATAGGCGGCCAGCCCGGCCTGGGTCCTGAGGCTGTGCGCGGGCGGTCGATCTAGCCGCCGTCGGCAGGACGAAGCCGATAGACGACGATGTCGTCGAGCTGGACAACCCGATCCAGGTCGGCCGAGTGGTCCAACACGCGCTCCAGATCCGAGTCTTCTTCCACGGCATCCCGGTTGAGCAGCAGGTAGCGCACCTCCCACTCCCGCAGCCGGTGGATACAGGCGGGTTGTGGGCAGTCTGCGAGCTCAGGGAAGGTCTCCCGATACCAAACAGGGAAAAACGTGCCGTAGGCGAAGGCGGTCCGCTGGCCGTGGTAACGCGTGTAGAGCATTTGGGGGGCGCTCAAGGCACTGGTCAGGGGCAGCTCCATGATCGTGAATTGCCCCGGCTGCTCCGCCAGCCACCGGTCCACCGTCCTGGGCTCGATCTTCTGTAGAGGAATCGAGCCGGGCCACAGTTCGAAGATGGCCAACGCCAGCACGATTGCCCCGGCCCGGTTGACGCGCAGGCTGGCCCGCCGCGGAGACGTTCCCGGCGGCGCCACCTCTCGCTCGAGCCAGGCCGCGCAGCCGAGTCCGGCCAGAACAGCAACGCCGAAGCTCACGAACACGGCAAACCGGTTCCAGGCGCGCATCCCCTGCAGGGCCGGCAACAGCCAACGCAGGAGCAGCGCCGGCATCGGAACCGTGATCCCGCCGGCGGCGAGAGCTTCGTAGCCCTCGCCTGCCGGCAGCCGTGACCCGATCGACTGCATGAGTTGATTTAGACCGGTTGCCAGCTCCGCCGGCGCGGGGATCACCACCGGATGGCGGCCAAGGTGTAGTCGAGGCCCAAAGCTAAGCACGGCCGCCAGGATCGTCAGCCACAGGTAGGCTCGGCCGTGCGGCTTGGCCGCCTTACTCGCTCCGTATGCAGCAAAAAGCAGCGCCAGCCACCCGGGGCCGAGCACAAACTCCAGCGCGATCTGCTGGTATTCGGCGGGGATTGAGAGCAGGCGCTCACGCACAAAGCCACCCCAGATCGGGTGCAGCCCGGGAGGCAGCAAGTAGTCGGTGAGGCTGGCCGACCAGAAGTCAACCTCCTCCAGGGGGATGATCAGCCGGATCTCCCGGCTCAACTGCCAGTAGGGCCATCCGACGCTCGCCACGGCAAGGGCCGCCACGATACCCAGGATGGCCAACAGCTGCCCGGTGCGCCGATCTGCCCGCGCCCTGCGCAGCTGAATGAACAGGAAGAGCGATCCCAGCAGCCCCAGGCCGAATGCATAGTAGGTCGAGGCCCAGGCGGCCAACCAGAATCCCAGGGAAGCTAGCAGTCCCCAGCGGAGATTCCGAGTCGCCATCCAGCGCTGGAGCCCCAGAAAGAACAGCGGGATGCCTCCCACCGACATCAGCGGGAGGATGCCGCCGTAGCGCACGGTGTGATAGGGTGCCAGGACGAAGAGGGTACCGGCGAGCAGCCCAGGCCAGTCGCGACTGGTCAGCCCGCTGACCAGCAAGTAGGTCGCCCACCCCGAGACCAGGAAGGAGAGGGCCGCGAACGTGTTGTAGGTCACGATCTCGCCGAATGCCCAGGTGAGCGGCAGCCCCAGCACGGTGTGCAAGGGGGTCAACTCGGCGTGAGCCAGAGCGAATCCTTGAGGATAGAAAATGTGAGGCGCAACCAGCGGGCTTTGCTTCAGTTCCAGGAGCGCGTGCTTGAACCACCACATCTTCCACAGGTATTCGTAGTTGTCCGCCACATACCAGCCCGGAACGCGGTCAGCCCAATGCAGGACCAGTGGCCAAGTCACCGCGATGGTGAGCAGACCATAGAACCCCAGTGCCAGGATGGGGGCGCTCCGAAGGCGCGCTAGAACTCGGTGGCCGGCCATGAGGGGGTGACCGGGGCCCAGAAGGCGCCACGATCAGCAGATCAGTGTATAACGGATGGGGGCGGCGCGCACCGACGGGCCGAGGAGAGCCATGGCTGAGGGTAGGGGAAGTCTGCTGCTGGGCACTCAGGGCTTCGCCTTCGACGACTGGGTGGGGCCGCTCTATCCGGCCGGCACGCCCAAGAGCGCCTACCTGGAGCAGTATGCCCGCCACTTTGCCACGGTAGAAATCGACTCCACCTTCTACGGCTCGCCGCGGGCCCAGGTGGTGCAGGGCTGGCGGGAGCGCACGCCGGATAGTTTCCGGTTTGCTGCCAAGTTCCCCAAACTGATCACCCATGACAAGAAGCTCCAGGGAGCGCAGGGCGACGCGGAGGCCTTTGTGGGGACCATGCAGTCGCTGGGCGACAAGCTGGCCGTGCTCACGTTGCAGTTCGCCTACGATTTCACCCCCGACAACAGCGATCAACTGGAGGCCTTTCTGGCCGCCTTGCCCAAGGGGCCGCGCTACGCGGTGGAGCTGCGCAACCGGGGCTGGTTGAATCCGGACCTGGGCGAACACCTGTCGCAGCACAACGTGGCGCTGGTGCTGCAGGATCTGCACTACATGCCCAAGCTGGACTGGATCACCGCCGACTTCACCGTGATCCGCTGGCTGGGCCGGCGCCAGGACATCCAGGCCTTCGACCGTATCCAAATCGACCGCACCGCCGTCCTAGAGAAGTGGGCCGAGCGCGTCAGCCGGTTCCTGAACGATGGCGTCGACGTGTATGGCTACTTCAACAACCACTTCGCCGGCCACAGCCCGGCCAGCGCCCGCCAGTTCGCCGAGATGCTCGGATATCCCCTGTCGCCGCCGGACGGCTGATCGGCGCTGGTCCCAGGGTAGGGGTTCCTCCCGGCCTACGGCGCAGTAGACTGAGGGATGTTGGCCAGAGGGAGAGTCCACCGATGAGAACCCGACATAATCTGCTGCGGCTGCTCGCACTGACCGCGCTACCCGCACTGTTGTTTTCCGCCTGCAGCCTGGCTGCCTCCGAGCCTGCCGAACCGGCTAGGGTGGAGGCTGCCGCGCCACCGGCCGATGCGCTTCCAGACGGTCCGGAGCAGAGCGCCGCGCAGGTGAACCCGGAGAATGCGGCGGAGGCATCCGAGCTCGGGAGCGAGGGTCAGCCGGACGAAGCTTCTTCGGATCAAGGGTCGTCGGAGCAGGCCGCTCCGACCGAAGCCCCTGCGGAGTCCTCTCCGGCCGCCCTCGGCCCGGATCAATATCCGGAGGGGACCAACCCGCTGACCGGGCTGCCGGTGAGCGATCCCTCCGTGCTGCAGGACTGCCCGCTGCTGGTGGCCGTCTCCAACTTCCCGCCATCCTCGAGGCGATCGCTCTCCGGCCTCTCGGTGGCCTCGCAGGTGTGGGAGACCTTCATCGGGGAAGGCATGACCCGCTACCTGGCGGTCTTCTACGGTGACTATGCCGAGCAGTTGAACGGCATCCTGGCCAACCCGCTGGTGGACGGCAGCAACTTCGCCATCGGCCCGGTCCGCTCCGGGCGGGTGGCCTTCGAGGACATCAAGATGCTCTTCCCCGGCGCCACCCTGGTCACCGCCGGAGCCTCGCCGGAGGTGGCCGAGCAGCTGACCGGGGTCCAGACCGCCTACGGGTCGGACCCGGAAAACATCAGCAGCGCCGGCCTGGAGGCCTCCGACCTGGGCGGGCTGCCCTGCCGGCATGGAAAGCCGTCCTCACTGGCCGGGCTGGCCTTCGCCCCGGCTCCGCCCGCCGGCGGAGATTCCGCCGAATTTCTGCGGGTTATCTACAACACCTTCAACCAGGTGGGCTGGGAGTACGACCCGGCCCAGGGGGCCTACCTGCGGTCGCAGGACAAGGCCGACGGCACTGGCACGCTCTACCCCACCCTGGAGAACCTGACCGGCGAGCAACTGGCCTTCGAGAACGTGCTGGTCTTGTTTGCCAACCACCACTTCGTCAAGCCCACGATCATAGAGATCAACCTGATGTTCGTAGAGGAGCACCGCGGGCTGTTGTTCCGCGACGGGCTGGTCTTCCCGGTGACTTGGTCCACACTGCGCGGGGAATTGCGATTGACGGACGGCCAGGGCAACCCGCTGCCGCTCAAGCCGGGGCAGACCTTCCTGGAAGTCGTCAGCTACCAGACCACCTGGAACCCCGACACGCTGATCATCCGCTACCATAATCCCTAGGCACCATCCCACGAGCGTCGAACTGGGCCCTGAGCCTCCCACACGGCGGCCCCATTTCCGGCCCGCTGCGGAGGCTGCCGCCGGGATCCCGCCTATCGCAGGGGGTCAGGGATTGAAGCGGGAGCGCCTGCTGGGCTACAATCAAGTGCACCCTTCCGGGGCCTCAGTTCAGAGGAGCAGATTATGCCCACCTATATTATGCTCAGCACGCTGACCGACGAAGGCGCCAAGACTCTCCGGCGCAAGCCGGCGCGGATCAAGGAGGTCAACAGCGAGCTGGAAAAGGCCGGGGTGAAGGTGCACTCGCAGTGGGCCACGTTGGGGATGTACGACTTCGTCAACGTGGTGGAAGCCTCCGACAACACCAAAATCGCCAAGGTCTCGGCGGATCTGGCCGCCCGCGGCACGGTCAAGATCATGACCTTGCCGGCGGTGGACATCGACGAGTTCATCGAAGCGATGGGCTGATCCGGGCCGGTTGCCCGGGCGGGCCGAACCATGGAACTGCTGAGCGTCGCCATCGAGAAGCCGGAATCAGCCAACCTGATCCTCGGCCAATCTCACTTCATCAAGACCGTCGAGGATCTACACGAGGTGCTGGTGGGGGCCGTGCCCGGCATCCAGTTTGGGCTGGCCTTCTGCGAGTCGTCGGGCCCGGCCCTGGTCCGGTCCAGCGGAACCTCCGCTGAGCTGACCGAGCTGGCCCGCAAGAACGCCCTGGCGCTATCCGCCGGACATGTCTTCCTGATCTTGCTGGGCAACGCCTTCCCCATCAATGTGCTCAACGCGATCAAGATGGTCCCGGAGGTGTGCCGTATCTTCTGCGCCACCGCCAACCCGGTGGAGGTCATCCTGGCCGAGACCGAGCAAGGCCGCGGCGTACTGGGAGTGGTGGACGGGGTGAAGCCCAAGGGCCTGGAGGGCGAGGAAGACCTCCGCTGGCGGACGGACTTCCTACGGCAGATCGGCTACAAGCTGAGCTGAAGCATGTTTCGCAGAGCCGGGGAACGACAACCCAGCGTGGAGGCCGTTGCCGAGCGGGTGGATTCGGTGCTCGGCTCGGGCATCTCCTGGCAGGGTGAGATCAGCGGCACCGGGGGCGTGCGGATCGACGGCGCCTTCGACGGGGAAATCGGCTTGCGCGGGCTGGTGGTCATCGGAGAACAGGGGCGGGTGACCTGCCAGCACATCCGGGCCGCCACGGTGGTCGTGGCCGGCTCCGTCAAAGGCAACATCACCGCCCGCAAGGTCGAGATCACCCGCACCGGCCGGGTGTGGGGCAACGTGGTCACCACCAGCCTCTCCACCGAGGAAGGGGCTTTCCTCAAGGGGGAAATCACCATGGAAGAGCACCTGGAGCTGGGGCTGGCGCCGCACGACGCGCAAAGTGCGGCCGAGGAGGAGGGGGAAGCGAGCTAGGGGCTCAGAGGCTGGCGAGGGGAGACCGATGAGCCTCAGGACCCGGGCTGCTCGAATGGCAGCAGCCAGGAACCCAGATAGGTCTCGCCCTGCTCGTCGGAACACTCGAAGGTCGCCAACCCGGTGATGGGTTCGCCGGCCGCGCTGAGCTGTAGCGAGTAGGTCACCCCTTCGGTCATGCTGAAGTCGGCATAGCCCAAGCCGAGTTCCGGCTTTAGGCCGGTGAAGAACCGGTCCTGACCCTCATCCCAGATCACCAGCACCTCCACCCCCGCCACCGGCCCGCCGGCGGCATCGCTCACCTGCACTTGAATGAGCGGTTCGGCCAGCAGCGGATCGCACACCCGCTCGCGCTCCGCCAGCCGGAAGGGCGCGCCGGGGGTGGCGCTAGGCGCCCGCGTTCGGGTGGGCGTGGGGGTCGGGCTGGGCGGGGCCGGGGTGGCCGAGGCGGAAAGCGCCTCGGTGGGACCAGGGGTGGGGGCCCCCTGCAGCGCGGCCGCCAGCTTGGCCAGGGCCTGCGCCTCGCTGGGTGGGTGGCCGGAGGCCTGGCGCCGCTGGGCCAGCGCTGCCAGCTCGCCGGCGGGATTCAGTTCTTCGAAGAGCGCCAGGCGAGCCCGGGCTCGGGCCAGATCGCCGCGGCCGGCATAGGCGGCGGCGATCAATGCCAGGTAGTCGGCCTTGAAATCCTCCCGTAGCGACCCCGGCGCGGTCTCCACGTACTCCACCGGGTTGACGATCCAGGAATAGAACAGCCCACCGGCCAGCCCCAGCCCCAGGCCCAGGAGCAGCGGCAGCCATCCGCTCTGCCTCATGGGCCGCCGATCTCGCCCGAACGGGGAATGGTGCGCAGTGCGATGGCCAGCTGATTGAGGGCCTCTACGTCGTCGCGGCTGAAGGAGCGCGCCAGGGCATAGTCGATGGCGGCGGTGGCATACCCGTCCGGCGGGAGCGGGCCGAGCGCCGCCAGGCGGAAGCGGGCCAGATCCAGGTCCTGTTCGCTGGCGTAGGCTTCAGCCACCATGAGCACGTAGTCGGTGCGGAAATCCTCCCGCAGCGAATCGGGGGTGGTGTCCACGTATTCCACCGGCCGGATCAACCAGCCGTATGAGAGCCCCAGCAGCAGGCCGGCGATCAGGCCCAGCAGCAGCGGCGGCGATCTTGGGGACACCCGCAATCCCTCCTCATTCAGAAACAGGACGACCCTGTCACAACGTACCGTCCCAAGTGCAGCGGGTCGGGGCCGGGACCAGGGTCGGCTATGCTACAATCGGCTGATGCCGAAGGTGGGAGTCGAACCCACACTCCCGAAGGAACGCGATTTTGAGTCGCGCGCGTCTGCCAGTTCCGCCACTTCGGCTCGCGAGCAGTATAGCCAAACGGTAGACGCCGGTCAAGCGAAGCCCTCCGCGCAGCGCGCGGAGGGCCGTTTACAGCGGACATGCGCCTCGGAATCATCGGCCGCGCGGGAGCCGGCAAGACCACCCTCTTCAATGCCCTGACCGGAAGCGAGCTTCCGGTGGGGATACCGGCTGGCGCGGGCCGGTTGCAGGTGAACAGCGCCACGTTGGATATCCCCGACACCCGGTTGAAGGCCCTAAGCGATCTTTATCAACCCAAGAAGACAACTTACGCCAAGGCTACCCTCAGCGACATCGGTGGCCTGCAGGTCGAGGCGGGACAGGCGGAGCTCCCCGGGGCGCTGCTCGACCAGTTAGCCCAGATGGAGGCATTCCTGCTTGCCCTGAAGGGCTTCGAAGATCCGATGAGCCCCGGCGCGCCGGATCCGGAGCGTGACCTGGCCGCCCTGGAAACGGAGTTCTTGCTGCGGGATCTGCTGCGGGTCGAGTCCCAGCAGGGACGACTGGCGGAGGAGCGGCAGAAAGGGGCCCGGGACAGGGGGGCGATCGACCGGGAGGCCGCCTTACTGCAGCGCCTGGCCGAGACCCTGGCTCAGGACCGGCCGCTGCGTGGCCTGTCCCTCACGCCCGAGGACGCACGCACCCTGGGCGGATGGGGCCTGCTATCCCGTAAACCGCTGCTGGCGGTGGTCAATTGCGGGGATGAACGGGCGGAATGGCCGCTGCCGACCCAGTTGCCTCAACTCTCGGTGCGGGGCAAGCTGGAAATGGAGATCGCCCAGCTCCCTCCGGAAGAGGCGCAGGATTTCCGCCGGGACTACGGGATTGCCGAACCGGCGCTGGTCCGGACCCTGCGCAAGGCGCAGACGGTGATGGACCAGATCAGCTTCTATACGGTCAGCGAACCGGAAGTCCGGGCCTGGATGCTGCCCGCCGGGAGCACCGCCCTGGCAGCGGCAGGGTTGATTCACACCGACATGGCACGTGGTTTCATCCGGGCGGAGGTCATCACCTGGGATGATCTGCTGGAGCTGGGTGGCCTGGCTCCGGCGCGGGCGCAGGGCAAGCTGCGGGTGGAGGGCAAAGACTACCCGCTCTTGGACGGCGAGGTGATCTACATCCGGTTTCATGTTTAGGCAGCCAGAAGCGACCGCCCAAGAGGAAATGCGGTGAGCGCCGCTCGGACCATCACGGAGGCGAGCATGGAGAACGGAAAGTACGCCCAGGAGCGCTGGAGTCTCGAAGACCTGTTTCCGGGATTGGATTCCCCCGAGTTCGAGCAGGCGCGCCAGGACCTGGAAGAGCAGATCAAGGGCTTCGAGGCCATCCGCGCCGAATTGGCGGAAGACCTGTCCGAGCCGCGCTTCCTCGAAATCCTGAAGGCGTATGAGGAGATTGCCCGGGTACTGGGAAAGATCTACTCCTACGGGTTCCTGCTGTTCACCGAGGACACCCAGAATCAGAAGGCCCAGACCGCCTATGCCCAGGTCCAGCAGCTGGTGGCCGAAGTGAACAACCGCGCCCTGTTCTTCGAACTCTGGTGGAAGGGGCTGGACGAGGCCGACTCCGGCCGGCTGATGGAGGCTTCCGGGGACTACCGCTACTGGCTGGAGGCGCTGAGGCTGCACAAACCCTACACCCTGACCGAGCCGGAGGAGAAGCTCATCAACCTCAAAGACGTGAACGGGGTGAAGGCACTCTACAACCTGTACGAGACCATCACCACCCGCTACACCTTCAAGCTGGAGGTGGACGGCCAGGTCAAGGAGATGACCCGGGACGAGCTCATGGTCTACGTCCAGGGCCCCGACCCGGCGCTGCGGGAAGCGGCCTACAAGGAGCAGTTCCGAGTCTACGGACAGGACCTGCCGATCCTGGGCCAGATCTACCAGTACATGCTGCGCAACTGGCGCAGCGAGCACCTCGACCTGCGCGGCTTCAAGTCACCCATTGCGGTGCGCAACCTCTCCAACGACGTGCCGGACGAGGTGGTGGATACCCTGCTGGAGACCTGCCGGGAGAACGCCCCCCTCTTTCACCGCTATTTCCGGCTCAAGGCCAGGTGGTTGGGAGTGGACCGCCTGCGCCGCTACGACATCTATGCCCCGCTGGCACAGACCGACAAGACCTATGACTACGCCGATGCCGCCCAAATGGTGCTGGAGAGCTTCAGCGAGTTTCACCCCAGGGTGGCGGACCTGGCTAGGCGGGTGCTCGAGGAGCGCCATTTGGATGGGGAGGTGCGCAAGGGCAAGTGGGGTGGCGCCTTCAGTATGACGGTGACCCCGGATCTGACCCCCTGGGTGCTGGCCAACTACAACCGCCGGCCGCGGGACGTCTCCACACTGGCGCATGAGCTGGGCCACGCCGTGCACAGCATGCTGGCGGCCGATCACACCGCGCTGACCTTCCAGGCCACCCTGCCCCTGGCGGAGACCGCCTCGACCTTTGGTGAAATGCTGCTGACCGACCGTATGCTGGAATTGGATCCGGACCCGGCGGTGCAGCGCGACCTGCTGGTGCTCCACCTGGACGACGCCTATGCCACCATCCTGCGCCAGTCCTTCTTCGCCATGTTCGAGCGAACCGCCCACCACCTGGTGCACGAAGGCGCCTCCGTCGACGACCTGTCGGAGGCCTACTTCAAGGGTCTGCAGGAACAGTTTGGGGATGCCCTGGAGCTCAGCGAGGATTTCAAGCACGAGTGGTCGGTGATCCCCCATTTCTTCGACCGGCCCTTCTACGTGTACGCCTACTCCTTCGGCCAACTGCTGGTGCTCTCGCTCTACCAGCAGTACCGGCAGGAGGGCGACTCGTTCAAGCCGCGCTACCTGGGCATCCTGGAGGCCGGGGGCTCCGATTCGCCCATGCGCATCCTGGACAAGGCAGGCATCGACGTGCGGTCGGCCGATTTCTGGCGCGGCGGCTTCCGGGTGGTGGAGGAGTCGCTAAAGAAGCTGGAAGCGTTAGAATCCCAGCAGATGCCTGGCTAGCGAGTGGCGGCTGCATCCGGCCGCCCGATCCAAATCGGCGGTGGCCGATCCTGAAAACCGTCATAGAATAGCGGCGCCGAGCCGCCCCGACAAATCATGCCGCCTGCACCGCCCCCTGGGCCTGGCACCTCCCAATGCACGCCCAGCCCCCATCTGCGCCTGATATCCCAGTGCCTGCTGGCGGCGGGCCTGCTGCTGGGCGTGGGAGCCTTGCCAGGGGAGCCACCCTCGGCCCAGGCCGCCCCATCGGATCGGCCTTTAGCCGATATCCCGCCCTCGATCTCGCTCGCCCTCCCGGCCCAGGTCTTCCTCGGCGAGAACGTCTCCTTCACCGTTTCCTTTGATAACGCGGACACGGTCCCCGGCTACGGCCCGATCCTCGACCTGATCCTCCCCACCAACGGCGCCGACGGCGCCCAGAACACCGACCCTCCCCTGGATGGGCTGAGCTTCCTCAGCGCCACCTACCTGGCCGTGGCGGTGGAATCGACTGTTCAGACTTTCCCCGGCTCCGACGCCGTCACCTGCGTCGATCACCCCTATATCGTCGACAACACCGGCGCCCCGGTGCAGGTCTGCGGCGATGCCGGCGACACCTACGTCGCTCTGCGCCTGCCGTTCGGCTCCTTCACGCCCGACCAGCCGCCCCTGGATGTGCAGGTCACGCTCTCGATGAGCAACCGGGCTGACCTGGGCACCGTGCTGATCGTGCAGGCCCGGGGCGGCTATCAGTTCGGCTACACCCCGGAGAACGACTACTGCTGCGGTGACGACCCCAGCGACAGCCTGAGTTCCTTCGTGAATGACAGCGTCACCCCGACGCTGTTCACCCTGGAGAAGAGCTACAACGGCCCGGAGGACGAGACCGCCACCGGACCCAACTTCCCGCGCCGCTACACGGTCAGCGCCGACATCGCCCCTGGGCAAACATTGACCTCATTCAATCTGACCGACGTTCTGCCATCCAACATGCAGTTCTCCTCGCTGGTGAGCACCAATCCCGGGGGGCCGAGTTGCTCCCTGCCTTCAACCTCCACGCCGGGCGGCACATTGTCCTGCACGTTTGCCTCCGTTAGCGGCACCACCAGCATGACCTTCGAGTACTTCATCCCGCGCCTGGATTCCGGAAGCGCGGTCGTGATCGAACCCGTGAGCGGCGACGATGCCAGCTCCTGCGATCAGGCCCAGGGCGGCGGGACCTGGGCGCCGCTGGATCCACGCGACACGGGGGGCAGCTTCACCGAGGATCCTGCCGGGTGCGAGCACACCCTGGCCGACAAGTCCATCGCCATCCAGAAGGGGGTCAGTGTGGTCGGCGGCGGGCAGCCGGTGCCGGACCGGGTGCTCGAGTACACCCTGGCCATCCAGATCTCAGATTTCTTTGCCTTCGACGGTGTGCTGGTCACCGACGACTTCTCCGATGGCCAGCACTTCGACTCGACTTTCACGCCCACTCTGACCGTCGCCGGCAACGGCTACAGCCTCTCGGCGGCGGGGTTCGCCGCGGCCAACTTCGACGTGACCTGCAACTACACCGGCCCGGGCGCCGAGTGTGAGTTCAGCGACCCGGCGCCTAACGACGGCTCGACGTCGCTCACCTTCCGCCTGTCCGACGAGGTCATCACCCGCGGCCAGAACGGCCGGTTGGTGGGCGGATGCATCGACCCGGCCACCGGCAGCAATCCCCCCGACTGCGGCGCCTATGACGACGGTCCGACCACCGCGATCATCGTCTTCCGCACCGTCATCCAGGACCAGTTCGCCGACACCTTCCCCTCCGGCGACGCCAGCGTCGACCAGGGCGACACCCTGGATAACGACGTGACCGTGGACGGGAACGTGCTCAACGCGCTCACCTTCGCCCAACAGGGCACTGAGAGCGACGGCAGCGGGGCGGGCGTAACCATCGGCCGCGGCTCGCTCACCAAGTCTGTGTACGCGGTCAACGGCAGCACGTCGTTCTCAACGCCGGTGGAGGTCAAGCCCGGCGACACGGTGACCTTCCGACTGGTTTACAGCATGCCCACTGGCGACGTGGAGGACCTGCTCTTCGACGATTACCTGCCGCTGCCGGTGTTCCACGTTGGCGATCCCGACGAGAACGGCAGCCCTGGCCCGGCCTGGACCTTCAATCCGACCGTCAGCGCCGACTCCCCTCCCTCCGGGCAGGCCAAGTTCGGCCCCTCCGACACGTACCGCGCCTACTCGTTAATCACGCCCTCCCCGTCGGCCAATGTCGCCAACAACCGTCTGGAATTCAGCTACGGCGACTTCGACGGCCCGATCGAGCAGACCTACACCATTGACCTGCTGTTCACCGTCACAGTCTCCGACGACCCCTTCGCCGATCGCCTGTTCCTGACCAATCAGGCCCACGCCTTCGAGGGCTCCACCAACGCCGGCCCTTCCAGCGCCGATTCGATTGTGCAGATCGTGCTCACCGAGCCAGTCTTGTCGACGACCAAGAGCGTCGTGGCCACCGACAACACCTCCCCCGGTGTGACCTTCACCCCGGCGCTGCCGCTGGCCTTCACCGCCCCCGGCTCCGCCGGCCCGCGCTGGTCGGGGAACATCAACTCCAGCTTCCTGGCCAGCACGCCCATCGACAGCGACCTCAGCGGCGTGGACGCCAACGACCTGGTCACCTTCGCCATCTTCGTCGAGAACACCGGCACCAGCATCAACGGGGCCTTCGACCTGGTGCTGCAAGACGTCTTCGACGCGGCCGCCTTCGAGTTCCCCACTCTCGGCGATCCCGCCAGCCTCAACCTGCAGATCTACTACGGAAACGGGACCGGTCCCATCGGCTACACCGAGCCGGATGACGATCCCGCCACGCCCGACGACCTGTTCGGCGGGGGGATCAAATTGGTGGACCCGGCGGGGGAGGGTGTGTGCTCGGAACACGATCCCAACCTGGGCAACAACGTCATCGTCATCACCTACGACCTGCGGCTGCAGGCCGACCTCGCCCCCGGCACCTACACCAACACCGGCTCGCTGGTGAACTACTCCGGCTCGGAGGGTGGCCCCAACTTCCTGCCCGAGCCGGATGAAGACGACGCCGACGTCACCACCGACACCCCGGACACCGCCAAGGCGCGCCTCGCCACCGAGATCAACGTCGCCACCAACACCGACACCGAAGCCGTGATCGGTGAGCTGATCACCTATCGAGTGACCTTGACGATCCAGGAAGGCTCGACGCCCGGCGCCCAACTGGTCGACACCCTCGATACCGGCCTGGCCTTTGTTGATTGTCTGAGCGTGACCCGTTCGTCCAGCGACTTGACGACCTCATTTGGCGCCGGCGACTTCTCCGACGTGTGCAGCATGGGGACGAACCCGACCATCGGCCCCGTGGGTGGATCGGCGGGCCGATTGGCTACCTGGACCCTGGGAACGATCACCAACGCCAACACGGACAACGCCACCGCCGAAACGCTGACCTTCGACTATCGCGTCGTGGTGCTCAATATCGCCGGCAATCAAAACGGGACCAACCGAAACAACGCCGCCGTCTTCAGTTGGACTGGCGGCAGCGACAGCGCCTCGGCCCTCAACACGCGCATCATCGAACCCCGAGTCAATACCACCAAGAGCGTTCTCCCGACGAGCGCCGACGCCGGCGACACCGTCACTTTCACCGTAACCCAGGCCAATCCGAATGGCGCCGACGATACCACTGCCTACGACGGCACCCTGAGCGATACCCTGCCGACCGGCCTGACTTATGTTCCCGGCTCATTTGCCGTCGGAGCGTGCGCGGCCGTGGGGGTCATCGTGAGCGACGTCGCCGCCCCGACGCTCACCGCCTCGTGGACCTCGCTGGCGGCTAACGCCTCCTGCGTTTACACCTTCCAGGCGACGGTTGACTATACGGTCATTCCGGGCCAGCAGATCCTCAACACCGCCGAAACGCGCTGGACCAGTCTGCCGGGAGCGGTCACCGATCGCTCGACGTTCAACACAAGCTCCGACGAGCGCACTGGCGCCGGAGGCTTGCTGGGCGGGGGCGCGTTGGACGACTACCGCACCCAGGGATCGGCCACCTTGACCATCGCCGCCACCCAGCACACGAAGTTCCTCCTCACCACTTCCGAGGCGCACACCGGGTTGGCGGGTGGGACCGAGCGCGTCGCCATCGGCGAGATTGTCCGCTACCGGCTGGTAGTGGTGCTGCCGGAAGGCACCAGCCCCAACTTCCAGGTCGTGGATGCGCTCCCCACCGGCCTGATGTTCCTCAATGACAGCACCGCCAAGGCGGCCTTCGTGTCCAACGACGGGATCGGCTCCGCCGACGTCGGCACACTGCCGGTCCCGGGTATCACCGATCCCGACTGCCAGTTGGTCGGCAGCTCCGCCGATGGCACCAGCCCCGCCATCCCCGCCGCCTGTGGCCCGCTGGCCGACAACAACGCCGGCAGCACGAACCAGACCGACACGGACGTCGACACCTTCAGCACCGGCGATGATCCCTTCCTGAAGCTCGGCACACTGACCAACATTGACAGTGACGGTGATCCTGAATACGTCATCCTTGAATTCAACGCATTGGTAGACAACACCGCCGCCGGGAGCAATGACGCCGGCGACAGCCTCACCGACAACTTCCGCGTCTTCATCAACGGCACGCAGATCGGAAGCGTCTCCAATGACATCGTCGTTGGCGTTGTCGAGCCACTGCTCACACTGAGCAAGGCCGCCGCCATCGACCCGAGCGCCGACGCCGGCGACGCGGTGACCTATACCCTGACGATCACCGCCGCCTCGGGCAACACCCGCGCCACCGCCTTCGAGCTCAACCTGACCGATACGCTGGATGCCAACCTGGTCCCCGGCCTGGTCAGCCTGAGCACCACCCAGCCCGCCACCTGCGTCGGTAATGGGTCCGGCACGACCGCCTTCGGCACCTCCAGTGGGTTCGTGGGTCAACTGCTGACCGTCACCGCCACCTGCCTCGATCCGGGGCGGACCATCACGGTCACCGTGAATGCGACGGTCGCCGACACCGCACCGGCCGGCTACACCATTCCCAACACAGGTACGGTCACCTGGAGCTCGCTGCCCGGAACCGGCACCAGCTCGAACCCGACGGGCTCGACGACGCCTGGCGGCAGCGGGGCGACCAACGGCGAGCGGGACGGCTCCGGCGTGGCCCCCAACGACTACACCAGCTCTTCTTCCGCCCCGCTTAACCTGAGCACGCCGGCCATGGAGAAGCTCGATCCAGTCCCGGCCTCCTACGCCGTCGGCGAGCAGATCACCTTCACCCTTCGGATTACCTTGCCCGAAGGCGTCACCCAGGCGATGGAAGTGGTCGACGATCTCCCGGCCGGCCTGGCCTATGTCAGCCACCAGGTCATCAGCACGGTCGCAGCCAGCGGCGGCCTGCTGGCCGACGATTTCAATGGGACGCTGCCCGCCCCGACGGTCACTGCTCCCGGCGGTTCCGGCGATGATCTGACCCTGGACTTCGGTGACACCACCACAGCCGCCGACAACGACCCGGATACCGATGCCTTCCTGGTGCAGGTCGTGGCGCTGGTACTGAACGAGGCCGGCAATCAGGACGGGGTCAACCGCACCAACACCGGCCAGCTGAACTACACCCGCAACGGCAGCCCGGCCACCGAGAGCGATTCCACGACCGTCTCCGTCATTGAGCCGGTCCTGACCGTGGACAAGGCCATCAGTGGCCTGCCCTCGCCCGCCGATGCCGGCGGCACGGTGACTTACTCCATCTCTATCCAGCACGATCCGGCCAGCAGCGCCCCGGCTCACGATGTGGCTTACACCGATGCACTGCCGGCCGAGCTCGACCTCAACCTGGCCTCGGTGAGCGTGGCACTGGCCGGCGGCGCGGCGGGCGTGACCGACGGCTCCGCCGGCGACACGGTCGACGTTACCATCGCCAACATCCCGCTGGGCGGCTCGGTCACCATTACCTACGAGGCTGACCTCAACACCACCGTCACCCCGGGCCAGACCATCACCAACACCGGCGATCTCACCTGGACCTCCACGCCGGGCGCCAACCCCGACGAGCGCACCGGCGCCGGCGGCCTGGACGACTACGCCGGCAGCGATTCCTCCTCCTTCGACGTCGCCGACCCGTTCTTCAGCAAGTCGCTGGAGGCCACCTCGGCCGCGCACACGTCCGGCAGTGACCTGGCCATCGGCGAAGTGGTGACGTTTGGCCTGTACGTCACCCTCCCCGAAGGCGCCACACCCTCGCTGCAGATCATCGATGACCTGCCGCTCGGCCTGGAATTCGTCACCGGTTCGGCCCAGGTGATCACCGAGACCAGCCCCCCGGCGCCCTGCGGTACGCTGACCGCCGACTTCAACGGCACGCTGCCCGCCCCGACCATCACCGCCCCGGGCGGCAGCGGCGGCGACATCACCTTCGACTTCGGCCCGATCACGGTCGCCGCCGACGACGATCCGGCCAACAACACCTACCTGATCTGCTTCGAGGCCCTGCTGCCGGACGAAATCGGCAACCAGAACGGCGACACCCTGACCAACAGCGCCTCGATGCAGGTGGACGGCGGGCCGTTGTTCACCGACACGCTGGACACCGACGTCGTCGAACCGGAGCTGAGCATCACCAAGGCCGCCGATGACGACACCCCCGGCGTCGGCCAGACCTTCACCTACAGCCTCACCGTCGAGCACCTGCCCGGCAGCACGGCCGAGGCCTTTGATCTGACCATCAGCGACCCGCTGCCGGCCAATGTGAATCGAGTGGGAGGCCCGACCGTCTCTTCCGCTCCGGCCGCTTGCGCCGGGGCTGTGACCGACAACTCGGTCGTGAACACCATCGACCTGAGCGTCGCCTCCCTCCCGCTGGGCTGCACGCTCACCGTGACCTACGACGCTCAGATCGCCTCCCCGCCGGCCACCCCGGGTGATGCGTTCGACAACACCGCCTCCCTGGCCTGGACCTCGCTGCCGAACCCCGACGACAACGAGCGCACCGGGGACGGCGGGGTCGATGACTACGCGGACGGGACCACGGAGACCGTCACCTTCACCGCGGTCGAGCTGGAGCTCACCAAGGATGATGGCGGGGTCACCGTCCAGCCCGGCGACACGCTGGCCTATACGCTGGACTTCCAGAACCTGGGCAACAGCCTGGCTAGCGGGGTGGTGATCAGCGAGACCGTCCCGGACGACACGACCTTCAACGCCGGCGCCAGCACTGCCGGCTGGAGCTGCGCCGACGGCAGCCCCGCCGGGACCGCCTGCCAGCTCACGATCGGTGATGTGGTCGCCGGCGGAAGCGGCTCGGCGACCTTCGCGGTCACCGTCGACGATCCGGTCCCCTCCGGGGTGACCCAGATCGACAACAGCGCCTCCATCGCCGATGACGGCACGCACGGGTCCGAAAGCGACCTGACCAACAACTCCGACGATGAGACCACCCCGCTGGACGCCGCACCCGACCTGACCATCACCAAGGACGACGGGGTCACCATCGTCTCTCCCGGCACCACGTTGACCTACACACTCACCGTGGAGAACGTCGGCGACCAGGACGCCACCGGCGTAGTAGTCACCGATACCATCCCGGCGGACACGGCCTTCGTCTCCGCCAGCGCCGGCGGGACCGAGAGCGGCGGCGTGGTCAGCTGGCCGTCCTTCGACCTGGACGCCGGCGACACGGCGACCTTCACCGTCACCGTGGACGTGGACGATCCCTTCCCGGTCGGCGTCACCACCATCGTCAACAACGCCCACGTCGAGGACGACGGAACCAACGGCCCCGACCCCACGCCGCTTGACAACGACGCCAGCGATACCGACAACGTAGTGACCTCGCCCAACAGCGACCTGAACAAGTCGGTGTTCGCCACTAACCAGGTTTTCACCTCCGACCCGTCGGTAGCCATCGGCGAGATTGTCACCTATCAGATCGTCTTCACCGTCCCGCCTGGCACGATGACTTCGCTCACGCTGACCGACCTGCTGGACCGCGGGCTGGCTTTCCTGGATTGCCAGAGCATCACGCCCTCCATCCCCGAGATCACCACCACAGTGGGCAGCGGCTTCGCCGGCGTGTGCGCCAACCCAACGGTCAGCACCGAACCGTCCGGCAGCCTGAACCCGGCCGACCCCGGGCGCCGGGCCGTCTTCG
>Ga0299912_10000964_pt1 | contig 23390 bp, 19 predicted proteins | sample RVTome_2_FD_207667 | JGI IMG/M metagenome (GOLD analysis project Ga0299912, IMG submission 207667) | Soil microbial communities from uranium-contaminated site in the Upper Colorado River Basin, Wyoming, United States - RVT95D214 (version 2) ... | reverse complement strand
ACATGGAGAAACTTGCAGGCCAGTCCGGTGGTGACGTTGTTGTTCTACCAACCCCCTGAGATCAGCTATGAAATACGAGGCAGAGCGGAGATTCACGAAGAGGGAAGCGTGTATCATCGTCTGATTAACGCACAGCATGATGTATATCATCAGCCTCATGTTGAGAGTTGGGTTAATCGTCCAGCATATATATTTATCATTGAGGAGATCTACGACAACTCGGCAACGAAAGAAGGGTTTGGCAATCACATCTATTAACCGGAGGAAGGTAGGTGCTTACCTAACCGCTGCGGCCGACCAGGATATCCGGCACGAAGAGAAAATGATGAATTATGAAGAGGACATCCTATCTTGCTCCTGTCAAGAAAAAAACGAAAAAATTTCACCTTTTGTAAAAACAGCGAGTTATAAAATCGCTCTGGTTTAGAGGACACTTTTACCTTAGAATCTCATTACGAATGTAATCCCTCTCCATCACGATTGGTGCCTGGCATCGGTAATTAAGTATATTTGTCTCTAAAAGTTGACTAAAAAATTCAGTCAAGTGTTAAAGTCTTTCTTTGAGCATTCAGCTTTGAAACCCAATAACCCAATGACCTAACGACTCAACAACTTAATAATTGGGCCAACTTTTTATAGAGGACGACGAATCTGAATTTCTCAGCCTGATCCTGTGGTCCCGATTCGAATTTATTGATGTCCCAATTTGACTCCAACTGCTAGCGGCCTCATTTTATATTTAATAACTTCTGGCATGCTCTGCACGAACACCCCGCTATACGCTTATTCCGACGGGGCTTCAACAAGAATGTAGCCCATTTTTCGTGCAGGTTTAAAGTCCCTTTGAACCGATTCAAAGGTCTCAGCCAATTTGTTCCAAGTATGTAGGCTCGTATAAAAACGGTACAAAAAGAGGAGGTCCACGACCATGCTGTCCATCCAATTGATATCTTTCTTGTACCCGATCACCGCCCTCGATCCCGATGCGCGGAGAAGGTCCCTTGCGAACTTATTACCCTTGGCACCCTCAAGGACACTGCAGGATCCAAAATAAATAAGATTGGGGTATGCTCCATACCCGGCAAAGGCTTTGCACAAATCATCCGGGCCGATCCGTTCAAGAACCGATTGGACACTGCCGGGTGATCCATGGAACGCGAGGTAAAAAATGGGAACATCCCAGGCACTGGGATCCACCCATAAGACGCCGTCAGGACGACGCAAATAATAGGCGAGATGTTTAGAGGATTCAATGAATCGGTGATCGATCTGCAGGGGAGGACAGATTAAAGGCTTCAAAGAGTCAAAGAATCCCTTCACAGAAAGGTTTTTAAAGACCCGGTCATCCCAGGAGGATTCAAGACAGACGAGTTTCCTCGGTACTGTATAGGTCACCGAAGGCCAGGGCGGGTGTCCGGCAGCAGCGCATCTTGCGAACCAATCAGGCGTCTCCGTGGGACAGCATTCTACACAACACCTGGGGCAAACCGTGTTTTCTCCATCCATACAAAGATGACAATTCTTCTTTGGAGTTCCGTGATTCCAATAACAATCATCGGTCATGATGTGTTCCTCCACGCAGGGCCAACTTTTTTATGGATGACCTCCCTTATCCCCTCGTGAAAACTCAACGGGAATACTTTGGAGCGCCATGTTAGAACCCTAAATCGACTTTTGGTTTTTATTCCATTTGAAGATTTTGCCTTTCAGGATTGGAGTTACTAATTGTAGGATATGAATTGTAATATACACCCTTTGCAATTTTTATGGAAGCGAAGAGGAAGGAGTCCTCAGATAAAGAGGTTATTTCTTCCGCCTACAAATGCATGATGATTGGTTAATGCTAAGGGTTAAAGATTTCCGGCTGAAAGAATGGATCGCATTCCGGCTCAGCCGCGCCGTCCCAGCGACGCCGATCCGAGCGAATAGTTACCGTGAGGAACCATTCGCTGCTTCTCCCAAGTGTTAAGATATCGCCACTGGAGTGCCAAGCAAAGCTAAATTCATAAACTCATTATCGAGATGGTGTTCTTTCAGACCCTTAGAAATGATGATTTTTTTGATGAAGTATGGTCAAGGAGTGGCGAGTTACTTTTGGTATCTCTTCGGCTGTATCCACCGTTTCCAGTTTCATTCCCCTTTAGGTTCGCTATAGCACATCTTCATGCATTGCCTTATTAATATCAGATCTTCTGTCCCCTGATTTCTTCCGCGTCTTGGAATAACTCCATAATGTAGCAAGGGTCTGGGCTGCCAGTTCAGGTGAAGTGAAAATCGGCATTGACCGACCGCAAAGGGAAGTAATATCATCCACAAATGCAGGGTGGCCGACTACAACGCCGAGCAGAGGCTTATCTGGATATCGCTCGCGAATAGATGCGATATCCCCAAACCAATCCCCCGCAGTAATTCCAACGCTCTTGAAGTGCCTGATAGCCACATAGGGTATGACCATAATAGCGAGCACCATGTCAATCCCCGGATCTGCCAAGAGCATCGGCAGGAGCTTGCCGTAGATCCCCGAGGGGCCGATATCGAGTGGATTCTTAACATTCATCCAACCCGGCGATATTTCCCGTGCCTGTTTCACCATAAATGAGGAGAGAGGAGGGACGGTGAGCCCATTCAACACCGCGACATCTGTTGCTAAGGCTCCCAGGCTTCCGCTCGTCGTGATAATGCCAAGGCGGTTACCCTTAAGTAAGGGTTGAGTCGTGAAGACCCGCGCCAGATCAATGAGTTGGGAAAGACTTTCAGCTCGAATCGCCCCTGCCTGGGCAAAGGCTGCACGATAGATATTATCCTCTCCAGACATGCTGCCCGTGTGAGAGGCGGTCGCTCGCTTGCCAGCCTCCGTCCTGCCGCTCTTTAGTATCAGGACAGGCTTCTTTTGAGTTACATGGGCAAGTGACTGCATTAAACGTCGGCCATTTGTGGCTCCCTCAAGATACATCAGGATCACTTGTGTCATGGGATCACGATCAAGATAATCCAACACATCAGATTCATCGACATCCAAGCGATTGCCCAGCGTAACCGCTTTTGAGATCAAAAGACCATATTGAGGAAAATGATCCAGCAGAATATTTCCAAAGACCCCACTCTGTGCAATGATGGAGAGAGGTCCTGGAGTAAGAGATTCCTCGATTAATTCTACTGAACAAAATTTGTTTTCTGTATTAACCACACCCACACAATTCGGCCCAATGACCCGCATACGGTATTGCATGGCAATAGCTTTTACCCTCTCCTGTAAGGCCATGCCCCTCTTACCGATCTCGGCAAAACCGGCGGTCTCAATAATGACACTTCTTATCCCCCGCTCTCCAATTTCTTCCATCACCCCCAGGACTGCCTCTGCAGGAACAATGACGATCGCCAGATCAACAGGCGAGGGAACATCGCGAACTCGTTTGTAAACATTTTGGCCATGCATCTGCCCGCCTGCGGAATTAACAAGATAGAGGCGATTCCCCCAACCCTGTTTCTGCAGAAACAGGGGAATGCCATAGCCGAAGCCAAAAGACCTTCGCGCTCCCACAACAACAACGCCTTTGGGTTCAAAAAAATTCTGAAGGCTACCAACTGACATAGGATTCACCCTTGAGAAGATCACATGATTTATGGATAAAATATAATTCGGTCAAAAACTCCATCCTTTTCTTACCTTTTCACTTCTTTATATATCACACCAAACTAGTTTAAGGAAGATTGGGAAAAATCATCGTTGGATCGAACCCGCCCGGGCCAGAACTGAACAGGGAGCCCTAAAATTCAAAAAGTTGAGATTCTCAAAAATGCTCCGGAATGCCATGAAGGCGAAGCCTAAAATATTGAATACGGATTGAAAGGTTGCATAATCGGGAGAATTTAAGAATCACTCTTTCAGGAAGGAATAAACAGGGGATTTGACATCGTTTGTCGTGCCAATTCTTAACTTAGGCATATTAAGAACTGATAAAATAGAATCTCACTATAACAAATTAGCTTTCTTTGCTGTTTTTTGATTTTCTGGAGAGGAGCTTTGCTTCAAGAAGGTATTCGATGTCCTGTTGGTCTTTAACATTTGGCTTCCTAACCATTTTTAGTCGGATCAGATCATCTATGGAGGGGATTCGAAAACTAATTTTTTCTTCAGGAGCCTCCAGGACAGTAGAATTTTTATAGCACCCTTCAAATTCAATCGTCTCATTCTCAATATTCTTAACGCTCCTCCGGAAAAAGAGATCGTATTTTCTCATCTCTGAGAACCCCGTAACAATGGGTCTCTTTGTGTTAGGAGGATGGGAAAGTTCAAAATCGAGTTTCTCCGAGAGAAGTAATAGAGCCTTCTTCTTATCTTCGGGTGGAGCCAGATATTATTGTCTGCAGTAAGGACAGGCCCCCCGTAGAGTATCACCGCTCTCCGACCGATGATTAAATATCGAATCCTCTGGCGATTCAATCCACGAAGGAGTTTGAAAAATTTAACTTCTTTTTCTGGTTTCATCTCTTTTTAGACCAAACTTTTCAATGAAGTCTTGAATTTCTTTCCACTCTCGGTCTATACATTCCAGTCTCTCGGACGGAGAAAACCTGGAGAACCAGAGAAGGTCCTCTTTAAGCTGGCGCTGGCGCCATAAAGGGATGTCTTTAAGGGATTTTGGGTAGACGATCTTTTTTGAAGCCATTCTTCTAATCCTTTCTTTAAATAATATCATATCATAAACGAAATTTGAACCTAAAAATGTATTTAGCTGTTTGAAATCGCTTTATAAAATCCCTTTCCACCTCCCTTTGCCAAGAGACTGTGTCGTAATCTCATTTTGATGGTAGCCGCAGGCTTTAGCCTGCGTGCAACTCATTGATTTTATTGAAACTGCCCGCAACCTAAAGGTTGCGACTACCAATTACGACACAGTCTCAAAGGGAGGAGATAAAATTCTCCCTTTTGACAAAACCTGCCTCCTGTAGGCAGGTGGGATGAAGGAAGATTAGATCGGTTTTCCAAAACGTTAAAGTGTTACGAAAATGAAAATACTTTTTAGAGGTCTCAGATATTAAAGTGGACAACTCTCAAGAACTTTTGGTATATTTTAAAGGAGCGGTCCTTTCTCAATAAGGTTGGTTATGACGAAACATTCTCTTCCCAATCTATTGCGCCCATTTTTTTGGGACTATGATTTCAATGATTTAACCTGGGAAGAGGATCAAGACCTCATCATAAAACGCATTTTAATGTCAGGGGACTGGAATACGATAAACTGGCTACGTTCGCATATCGGAGACGAGTTCCTAAAGGAGTGGATTCGGCAACACCAGGGGGATGGATTAAGTCCACCTCAACTCCGTTTCTGGGAGCTTGTTCTTGGAATACCCCACCGTCAGGTCAATGCCTGGCTTTCAATGGAAAGGCGAAACACTTGGGAGAAGAGAATTATTCCAAAAAGTTCCACGCAAAGGTCCTGAACCCCGTTCAAAAGAAAGTGCTCAAGAGCATCGGACCAATGATGAAACAGTGGCATTTTTATTTGGGGGGAGGAACTGCCATCGCTCTCTGTTTAGGTCACCGTCATTCCATTGATTTTGATTGGTTTTCAGGAGAGAGAATCGCCGATCCTTTGCGCATAGCACAAGACATCCGGGACAAAGGGCTCCCATTTGTTACAGGGCAGATTGATCGGGGGACGCTTCACGGAACGATCTCCGGAATAAGGATGAGTTTTTTGGAATATCGTTATCCTTTATTAAAACCGCCAATTTCCTATTCGGACGATCTATGTCAAATCGCCTCACTTGAAGATCTCGCCTGCATGAAACTTTCGGCAATTGCTCAAAGAGGATCTAAGAAAGACTTTTTGGATGTCTATGCCCTGGGGCTTAGGCGCATTTCCTTAAAAAACATGTTGGAACTTTACCAGAAAAAATATTGCGTCCGGGACACCGCCCACCTTCTCTATGGCCTTTCTTTTTTTGATGATGCTGACAAAGAACGGATGCCGAAAATGTATTGGGATGTGGATTGGAGGACTGCTAAAAAGACCATTCAGGGATGGGTAAAGGAAATGGTATGAGGAAATTTCTAAAATAAGGCCTTGACAAATTCGGTGGCGTTGAATTCTTTGAGGTCATCGATTGCTTCGCCCACTCCGATATACCGGATGGGGATTTTCATCTCCTCTGTAATTCCTACAATAATCCCGCCCTTGGCTGTTCCATCCAGTTTGGTCAATGCAATTCCTGTGACTCCGATGGCTTCGTTGAAAAGTTTGGCCTGAGAGATGGCATTCTGGCCTGTCGTGGCGTCAAGAACGAGGAGGATTTCGTGAGGCGCGCCCGGGCATTCTCTCCCGACAATTCTTTTTACCTTCTTCAACTCTTCCATCAGATTAACTTTGGTTTGGAGCCTTCCAGCCGTATCGATGAAGACAACATCAATACTTCTTGCTTTGGCGGCGTGGATGGAGTCGAAAGCAACCGCCGAGGGATCGGATCCCTTGGACTGTTTGATGAAGTCTGCCCCGGCCCGGTTCGCCCAGATCTCGAGCTGTTCGACCGCGGCCGCCCTGAAGGTATCGGCGGCGCCGATCAGGACCTTCTTCCCTTGGGATGAATATTGATGGGCAATCTTTCCGATCGTTGTCGTCTTGCCCCCACCATTGACTCCCACCACCATAAAGACAAAGGGTTTTGTTTTAGCGAAATCGATGGAGAGGGGTTTTTCACCTGCATGAAGTATCCGAAGGATCTCCTGTTTGATAAACTCCTTGACTCTCTCCGGATCCTGAAGGTCACCCCTTTTGAGGCCCTGCTGGACGCCCTCGATCAGCTCAGTGGTCGTCTTAACCCCTAAGTCGGCTTCGAAGAGAAGCGGTTCCAGTTCATCCAAAAGATCCAGATCGATCGTCTTTCTTCCCAGAAAGAGGCGGTCGATCTTTTCGACAAACCCCTGGTGGGTTTTGGAAAGCCCCTTTTTTAATTTATCGAAAAAGCCCATATGTTCATCTCCCCAAATTGATTCCGATACTAACACCCTGATAGGGCAAAATCAAATATCGTCCCCAGTGAATGAGGACTATACGCAAAAAAGGCGAGGTTATAAGCCTCGCCCTTTTTATTGGAAATATCTGCTGAATCTCAATAACATGGCTTAGTCCGACCCGGTCAGCCGGATTTAAAAATTTAAACCGATTCCAAGAATTCAGCCGCAGTCACAATCCTAATTCCCATATAAACTTTTAGCCTTAACAGGTGGTTGTCTCCGGAAACGATGTATTGGGCTTTCCCTTCTAAGGCGCACTCCAACACCTTGTTGTCCGCGGGATCACTTTTTATGATGTTGATCTTTTTCGTCGGCTCAACGATTTCACAGTAGTTTATGAGTCTTGTCACGAGCTCCTTTTTTTGTTCTTCGGGGATAAAGCCGAACTTTGGTCTTTCCATGACTGCTGCAAATTCCTTCAGCAATCCAGGGCTCTCAACTAGCAAATATTTTCCTGACAAGCAGACTTCCAAAATCCTTCTTGGCTTGCTGTGTTTCCAGCCAATGGCAGATATTATCGTGTTCGTGTCCAACACGATCCTGATCATTTTGGGGCCCTGACCTTCCTGACCTCCCTCTTTACCTGCTCAGGCGTGATTTTTGCTTCTTCAAACTTTCTGGCCACTTCGTCCAGCAAACTTAATAGCTTCTTGTCAGGTTGCGCACTCCTAAGTCTCCGAAGGATAACGCTTTCCCGATCGTGCACCAGCAAGAACTTGTCCTGCTTCTGCAAGCCCATCTCCTCCCTTATGCTCTTGGGAATTACCAGCTGGCCTTTGCTTGATATTGTTACGACTTCAATCATGTTCATGCCTCCAAAGCAGTTTGATGATCACAATTTTAAGTCCAAACTTACAGTAAGTCAAGACTTATTAGTAAATATTAGTAAATATTTCTTTTTCGATTCTTCCGGGTTTTTAATGGGTACCCGGGTAAAGGTCTAAGCCTCCACAATGGAAGTAAATGGCTGTCTTAAGATGATCCCGATTCCTAAATCGATGGAGCACGAGGGGCCAGCCCTTGACGCAGGACATTCGGCTCCTTCGTCGGGGAAAAGAAGTAGGTCTTCCGACCGAAAAATTTCTAAAAAACCTTTCGATCAGACTTTGAGGAGTGGACAGGATTCAAGGAAAGAAAAATTGTGGACTAAGGTCCAGCTCATTCTTTTGTGAAGAGACCAGAGAGGGAGTTTTAATATCTGTTTTTCCAGTAGTCAGGATGTCGGCGCAGATGCATTACCGCAAGGATGTAGATCTCTTCCTGCTCAATACTGTAGATAACGCCGTACGGAAAGCGGTGTACAAGACACCGCCGGGCACCTTCTTCTATGACCGGCCAGGCAGTTGGGTAGATGACAATGTTTTGAATAGTCGCAAACACCTCGATTGAAAAATCGTAGCCGAGGCCGCGTTCGCGGTCTTCGTAGTAATTTATGGCCTCAAGGAACTCTGTTTCCGCCTCCGGATGAAATGAGAACGTCATTTCTCAAAGTGCTCCCGGATTTTTGCAAATACCTCATTTCCAGGAATCGGCTTCACGCTGCCAGATCGTAATTCGGCAAGACGACGCTTGGCAACCTCGGCCCATTCTCTATCGATTTCCATGGACGGCGGATTAAGTGATTGGAGTAAAGAGTCAATAACCATTGCCCTTTGCTCAACGGGAAGGGATTCGACTTCCTCTATGATCTCTTTCATCTTATGCATAAGTTCACCCCTTTCATGTCTAATTTACCACATTGGTTTATTATTGGCAATTCCGTACTAAAAATGCAGCCCGGACAAAATTGAAACTTGGTGCCAGGTATCGGTAATTCGGTATTGACATTCTATATCCCTGGCCTGGGCATGGGGTGTTGATACGTTCGACGGCGCCAAACCCCGATCTTTAAATCGGGGTAATGGTTCGACAAGCCTCTCGACAGGCTCAAGGCCCTGAGTTTATCGAAGGGGCTCACCATCCCGAGCAGAGTCGAGGGAAAAGCGCCGCTCAGTATCAACCCTGAGCCCCTCGGCCTGAGCTCGGGTCGAAGGCATACCCCGGGTGCCTGTCCTGAGCGATGTCGAAGGATCAGACCGGGGAGTCGAATGGGTTGATTGGGCGGGTCAGTGGCCCTGGTGTTAAACGATATTTGTAAGAGCCACCTTGAACGATTACCTTCACTTCAAACCAGCTTTGCGCAGGGCGTTCATCGCGAGGTTGATCTGATCATTATTCTTGAAAGCAAGATTGTATTGCCAATTTTCTACCGAAAAATTAGGGCTGATAACGAGAACCTTTCCCGCCGCGGCGCGTGCCTCTGCTTCGCGGCCAGTTAAATTACATGTAGCGGCGAGGAGAAGTTGGGCAACAAATTGGCCAAATACACTCTGACGGTTCCGCTCCACCGCCTTTTGTGCCTGTTCAAACGCTTCTCCATAGCGGCCAAGAAGGAGGTAAACCCAGCTAAAATGTATAGGCGTAAAGGGATATGAGGGATTGAGTCGCTCCGCCTTCTCCAACACTGCAAGTGCCTCCTTGCCCCTGCACGAATACATAAGGGCACAGGCCGAAAACTCAAGAACTAAAAACGAATTCGCATCGTCGAGGGCCAAGGCCCGCTCCGCATGAACGATCGCCTTGTCATGTTGCTTTGTCAAGGCAAAAAGATAGGACAGAGCGGTGTGGTTGAAGGCGTCCGTTTCATTCAAGGAAAGGGCTTTCTGCGCGAGATCCATCGCCCGTGCCATTGACTCCTTATAGAATATATTCCCTCGCCCTTGACTGTTCGCATGTATTCCATAGCAAAGAGCAAGACCCGAATACCCCCTGGAAAAATCCGGTTCCAGAGCGATGACTTCCTCGAAGAGCCTCCGAGCCTGTGATCTCCCTTCTCCCGTGCAGCGAAGGATCTGCTCGTTAGCCTCTACTGATTTAAGATATGCCTCTGGGTTCTTTGAGCCCCCCCTTGTTTCCCTCGGGTATGATCCTACCTGCAGCTTCACTTGCAGGGTTTTCATAATCTTTGAGGCAATTTCATCCTGAATGGAAAAGACATCTCTCATGTTGCCGTCGTACCGCTCCGTCCACTTGTTATGCCCTGTTTTGGCATCGATCAGCTGCATGCTGATCCGTACCTGGTCGCCGGCCCTGCGCACACTTCCTTCCAGGACATAGCGTACACCCAGCTCCTGTGCCACCTGATCGACCCGGATTGATTTCCCTTTGTAGGCGAACGTGTATGTGCGTGCAACTACGAATAGGTGAGGACTCTTGGAAAGCGTCGTGATGATCTCCTCTGTCAAGCCATCGCTGAAGAACTCCTGCTCGGGATCTTTGCTCATGTTCACGAAGGGGAGTACAGCAATGGAGGGTTTGTCAGGTAATGGTAAGGCCATTTTTTCTTTGGAGGCAACTTCAAACTTCGGAGGAGGAGGGGGCTCAGTCTTTGAAACTTTTTCAATCATTTTCTCCTTGGCGGGAGCCTCCGACGGGGGTGACGCAACCTCTAAGGACTTCTCGGGTTGGTGGGAAGTAGTTTTTTCTTTGAGAGTCACTTCGGGTTGAGGAGCATGGTAACTGTAATATTTCCAGATCGTTATGGCGGCTACACCTGCAACTACTCCAATCGCTACCATCAGCGCTGCCCACCGATACCGGCTTGACCAGGCTATCTTTGCCGGTTGGGAGACCTGGGTTACAGGTTCTTTATGATCCTCTTCAATCTCCTCTTTTTCAGGTTTGACTTCCACTTTGTCTCTAAGAATTGAGATAAACCTCTCCCACGCCTCGCCATTGATAGCGTCCTCATAGATGATGACAACATCATCTAAGCCTGCTCCTATCTTATCAACGGCAAACTTGAGCCTGACATTCTCTTCGCTCCCTTTGTATTCAAAAAGGTTTGCCCAATTATCTTTCTCAGCCTCTGTAAAGTGATAAGTCCTGGCAACCCCTTCGTCATATTCCTTCCTTTTTCCAAGAACTTTGAAGAGAGGTGCCTCTTCCAGGTTAGGCAGGATATCCTTCCATTTTCTGTAGATCCTTGGCAGCAAGTGCTCCTTGTCCGAAGATCCGGCAGTCTCTCCGATCGTTTTGTTTAGCAAGGCAAGGAGGTCATAGTGCGTTTCCACGGGGATGGAGGTAATTTTCCCCAGTTTTTTCATCTCGTTAACAACAAAGGCGATGACGGTGAGGTAAAACTTGCGGGAGGGCGAGTTGAAATGGAGAGTCAGTTCATTTCTATCCTTGAGGGCGATATGAAGCTTGAATTCATTCAGATCGATTGTTAGAGGGTGAATTTTGGTATTAACTGCCATTTTTGCCCCCCCAAAAACCATTGGCAAAACAGGAGATTATATGAGGACCCCAAATAACCAAAAAAATCTGATGGTTCGAACCATCAGGAACCATATCATAGGCTATAGACAATGTCAATTTCTATGAATTATGGAACAGATTGTAACCCCTCAGTTATGGTTTGCTTAAATTTACCATAACCCGTAACTCAGCCCTTTAGGGCTGATTTTTCAGGGCTCCTGCGGCAGGGCCCTGAGTTACATATTCGACAAAGCATTTATCCTTCATAACTGAGGCACTACAACAGATTTCTCTTTGTTCAGGAAAAAAAGGGGGGCTATTGGGGTTGCCCTTAACCAAATTGAAAGCAAAAGACAAAGAAGTGACCCCAGCGATAATAAAGCGGAACTAACCATGACAGGGGTCACTTATTCACTATTTTTAAAATCTTTCCCCTCCCTTTGGAAAAGGGAGGTTGCCTGCCTGCGCGAAGCCGCTTCGGCGAAGGCAGGGGAGGGATTTTATAATAGAAATGCATATTCCCGAAAATGTCAAACGTTGAGAGTCCCCCGGCAGAGCCGCGGGTTTACCTAATTGCTAATTTCAAGTTGGGGATGGTGAACCACTTATTAGTCAGTTCAAAATTGTATAGACATTAAAGAAAAATCCCTCCTTTCCTCCCCTGTCAACCGGCAGGCAGGCTTTACCAAAGGGAGGAATTACCCCTCTTTGGCAAAGAGGGGCGGGGGGAGATTTTCAGATAAGTATGTCTTTTCAATTAGGGACTCCTTAGTAAATGAAAAACAAGGCTTTTGACCCGGAAAAAATTGGCATGAAGGGTTGTCCTCACTGCAACAGCTATGGCCGTAAAAATGGAGTCGTCTGTTCCAGGTGCGGAGGGTTTGGATACATCAAAAAGGACGGAGATAAATTCCAACCCTCCCCTTTGGTTCCTAAGGGCAGACCCACTCATCCTCACAAAAAGGAGAGAGGACAGATCAGTGATCAAGGTCAGTCTGTTTTATTCGAATGAGGAAGGCAAAACATTCGACATGGACTACTATTTTAATAAACACATGCCTATGGTCAGGCAAAAGTTAGGGACTGCCTGCAAGTGTGTGGATGCAGAACAGGGACAGAGCGGTATTTTGCCAGGGACGCCGGCAACCTTTATAGCCATGTGTCATCTCTATTTCGAATCAATGGAGGCATTTCAAACGGCCTTCGGTCTGCACGCCCAGGCAATCATGACGGATATGCCCAACTACACCAACATTCAACCCACAATCCAGATCAGCGAAGTGAAAATATGAGAATGGACAAGGATTTAGGGGCAACTCTTACAAAACCATTGGTAAAGCAGGAGACTTTACAATACCAAAAATAAACCCCGTTCTAAAGAGCGGGGTTTTGAACACCTCTTTAATAAGAAATGAACTTTTTTTCTTCATCCCCGTCATAAATGGTGGGGCTTTATACGGGGCAAACAAAAAATCTGATGGTTCGAACCATCAGGAACCACATCATAGGCTATAGGTAATGTCAATTTTCGAATCTCGCTCCCTTGTGGGAGTGGTTGAAGAGGTAGGACTTGAGGGAAACAAGGCATTTAGCAACCTCGATGAACTCTGGGAAATCTTGAATTCGTCGAAAGTAGGGACCGCGAAGACTAAGAAACGCACCAAATCCTTGAAGCATAGAAAGCAGGGGAGGGAGATAATATGAAATCTAAAAGCACAAACAAAAAGACGTTATTTGGCAAGATTTTCTTTGTTTATCTCACAAGCCTTTTAATCCTTTCTTTTTCTATTCAAGCAGAGGCAAATTCAATAATTTGGACATCTGGGGAAATTGAGCAGACGATTGCCCCGGGCGAAAGTAGGGACTTAAAAATCACGTTTACAAGTAATGTCAATTTGAACAATGCCAAGTTATGGGTCGTGCCTGAGTTGCAACCGTTTATAAGCCTGGAGCCCGCCCTTTTTAACACAATAAAAGCAAAAACCCCACAACAAGTGACCCTACACCTTTTTATACCTCCCAACTATCAGGCAGGGAGGTATGATGGGACTGTCCACCTCAAGGTGGGTTCCAAAACCTATCCTCAGACTTTGAAGGTTGTACTTAATGTTGCCTATTCTGGGAACCATCCGCCCGTTGCCAATGCGGGTCCGGATCAAACGGCATTTGTGACAAAGGCAGTGACTCTCGATGGCAGCAAGTCGAGCGATGTGGATGGGGACCTCTTAACCTACAATTGGTCCTTTACCTCGCTTCCTTCCGGAAGCGCAGTGTTACTTTCCGACCCCTCGGCTGTAACGCCCACCTTTGTCGTGGATAAGCTAGGCACCTATGTCGTTCAGCTCATCGTCAATGACGGCAAGGAAAACAGCCTCCCCGACACGGTGACAATCAGTACGGAGAACAGCAAACCCGTTGCCAATGCCGGGCCAGATCAGACGGTCTATGTAACAGACATGGTACAGCTCGATGGAAGCAAGTCTACCGATGTCGATGGAGACCTGCTTTCTTACAAGTGGTCTTTTGTCTCGGTACCGGCAGGAAGTTCAGCCACCCTTTTAAACCCTTCATCCGTTAGGCCATCTTTTACAGCCGATAAGCCTGGGACGTACGTGGCCCAGCTCATTGTCAATGATGGCACAGTGGATGCTCTTGCGGATACGGTCACCATCTCCACAGCAAACAGCAAACCGGTAGCCAATGCAGGTGCGGACCAGACGGTCTATGTCAGCGATACTGTGACGCTCGATGGGACTAAATCAACCGATGTGGACGGCGATCCATTAACATTTTGGTGGTCATTTACTTCTACTCCCCCTGGAAGTGAAGCAACGCTTTCCGACCCTGCGGCCACAAGCACAACCTTTGTGGTTGATCTTCCCGGGATCTATGTTGCCCAGCTTATCGTTAATGATGGCACGGTAGATAGTGCTCCCAAAACAGTAACCATCACCACCGCCAACAGCAGACCGGTTGCCAGTGCAGGCCCTGATCAGACCGTATTCGTAGGAGATATGGTTCAGCTTGATGGCAGCGACTCAAGGGATGTAGATAAAGATGCTTTGGGTTTTTTCTGGTCAATTATCTCAAAACCGGACCAAAGTACTTCAGCTCTTGATCCCTCTTCCATTATCAATCCAACGTTTGTCCCTGACCTATCAGGATTGTACGTAGCCCAGCTTATTGTCAATGATGGTACGGTGGACAGCGATCCCGATACCACCACGATCACCGCAAACCTGCGGATGGTCACTGTGCCCAATGTTGTTAACATGACTCAGACGGCAGCCCAAGCCGCAATTATTGGCACCAAATTGAAAGTCGGGACAATCACTCAGGCTAACAGTGCCACCGTGCCGGCGGGGAGCGTAATCAGCCAGAACCCTTTAGCAGGAACCTCGGTGGCAGAAGGGTCATCCGTTAGTCTCGTGATTTCTTCAGGCCCTGTTATGGTCGCCGTGCCTGATGTTGTGACGATGAGTCAAGACGCAGCTCAGACGGCAATCGTTGGCGCCCGATTGACCGTTGGTGTCGTTTCTCAGGCAAGCAGTGGCACGGTGCCGGCGGGTAACGTTATCAGCCAGACTCCATTGGCAGGAAGTTCCGTGCCAGAGGGATGGCTGGTTGACCTCGTGATCTCCCTCGGGGATGGAACAGCGATTATAGGCCCGGAGGGAGGTGTGGTCGAGGTTGCCAATCCGGGCAACCCGCTCTATGGGTTCAGGCTTGAAATTCCCCCCGGTGCCCTGTCCCAGCCGGTCACAATCACTGCCAGCAGCACCCCGTGTGAGAGCATTGATCCTATTCTGGCAGCCCGGCAGCTCGCCACTCACGAAAAGAAATGTCTCAGTGCATTTACTGCCAATCCAAACGGATTGGTTTTCAACTCACCGGCTACGGTTCGGCTCCCGGTTCCGCCCTTGTTCCCAAGGTGGATTCCTTTGCAGATTGAATTTGATCTCGATCATCAGACATACTGGATCGTACCAGGCGAGATTGTGTATTTTGGACAAGAGAATGTAATCGAAATGAAGGTTGGCCACTTTTCAGGGATTGCTGCACTCCAGGCGCGCAGTTACGCCGCGCAGGGTGACAATGCCAATTGTGGCACGTGCGAAGGTTATAATAACCCTAGCAATCCGGAATGTAAAAGCGATTACTGGGGCATGCCCAGCTGCTGCAGAGTTAATAGGGAGCTTCAAGAGACATGTTTTCCAGGGGGATGCGACTGCTGCCAAGATAAGGAGATAGTACAGACGATAGCACAAGCTGATTTCTCATCAGGTGACTGTCAGCTTGTAGGTTCCGCTATTACAACTGAGTTTCCAAAATGCGATAACCCATCGCTGCGGGGCCCTTTTCCTGACAATATGGGCGAACAAACACCGGAGTGCAAAGACATGAACTTGACAATAGATATTGTCTCAGATGGGAATATATCTTCGATTTACAGATGCGATCAGATAACATTGAGGGCGGTGCTTTCAGGGACCAGCCAGGACGGCAGGTTCCTTTTTACGGGGGCGGCATTCCCAGCCTCTTTTGAAATCGCATCTGGAGGCGTCTCGCCCGGACCACCTGCCGGGTTTAACGGGCAGGTGTTTTATGGGACCCAATCAGGACCTGCACTCATTAAAGCAAAGCCTGTTGGCGCTAAAGGTAATGATCTCATTGGTGTGTTTAGCCTGACTGTGGAAGATAAGCCCCCCGTTAAAATTGACGGTTCAGAAGAGGTTATTTTAATAAGGGGTGACACCATAGATTTACATGCACTTTGTGGATCTAATGAATGCCCCGGAGGTGTCCTTTGGAGGCCGGATGTGAATTACCTTGGAGTAATAAGTCTTACACCTCTGGCTGACGGAAAAGTCAGGGTGGGAGGATTAGGACCAGGGACAACAAAGGTTTTTGCTGAGAGCAAGTGTGCAGATAGTGATTCAATCACCGTCATTGTAAAAGAACCACCACCTACAGGGGGTTATATCATCATGTGGAACGCAACTATGTCTAGAGATTATACAACGAGAGATTATATTGGCGGTCAGGCTTATAGAGAACAGCATTATGTTTTAAGTGCATCTTGGATTGGAGAAGCCTCCTATGACGGCTCTCACCAAATTCAATCTTTTATGAGCGAAGGTACATTCAATACTGAAACGGTTGACAGGACAGTGTTTCCAGAATGTGGAAGGGAAGCATTATACATTAATGTACGTCAATCTACCATTACTGGCCCCGGACTTCTACCAAATCAATTGTTTGTTTTCAAAGGAGGTGATTCACAGGGATCGTTTATAAAAGACCCTTTTATTGGTATAAATCCAGGAGGCTATTTCAATGTCCCATCATCAGTGTTCTTTACTATTGATGTCACAGGATACAGTGGGTGCGGGGATAATTATGGACCGCTTTATACCGACATAGACAATTCTTGGAATGAAAATACTTTTTATTTTGAAACTGTTCCAGGGCTTTTGAGACCGTATAGTGCAACGATTTTTAAAAAGAGCAACACGGTGACTTATTCTGACACCAATTCTGACACCAAGACCGTAACCTGGGATGTAGCAGTTATTATTAATCCTTAGTTGATTGATAAGGTTCAGGAGCAAAGGGCCAGCACGAGTCACTTGGTTCCTTCTTTGGAGAAAGAAGAAGAATCGGGGTAGTGAGGTGAGTGTGTCGTGGTGAAACCTTTACTTTGCGCTCGCACCTCTTGCTAACCAGCCTGGCCACTGTATTGTGCGCTCGGTAAGGGGACCTTTTGGCTCTCCTTAGAGTTGTGAAGAGGCAGGGGGGAGCAGAAATGTTTCCCCTGACTCTCTTTCTTATGATGGTACGAGGGTTTCTAACGGTAATGGACGGAAAGCGGCGGATCTTATGATGAGATGGTCGAACTATCGAAGGTTGAACCAAAGGTAAGCTCGGTTTTATTTTTGGGAGGAAGCTCTATTCAACATCAACCCCATAACTTAAGGTTTAATAGAAGGGAGGGCTCTTATGTTTAGGAGAATCGGGATGCTGGTGGTGGGTCTGGTTTTTGTGATCACACTAATTCCTTTCTCTGCCCAAGGGACAGATCATCTCTCCAAAAAGGGGGAGAGCACAGAGCGTGACGGGGCAGCTATGATTCGAATATCAGAGACTTATGGGAAATTGCCTTTGCACTTTGAGGCCAACCAGGGACAGGTGGATCAGAGGGTTCGATTTCTCTCCCGTGGGAGCGGCTATAACCTGCTTTTGACCTCCAACGAGGCAGTGCTTACGTTATCGAGAAGAGAGAATAACAAAGATAATAATAGCACAGCAGAGAGAGGAGGCAGGGAAAGAATCGGGGAAGGCCTCATTCCGACAGGGAACTTATGGATGAGATGGGAGGGAGCGAATGAAGAAGCGAAGATAGAGGGAGTGGAGGGACTTGATGGGAAGAGTCACTACATTATTGGGAATGATCCAAAGAAGTGGAGAACCAACATTTCATTATACCGGAAGGTGAGATATCGGGATCTTTATCCCGGGGTAGACCTGGTCTACTATGGGAATCAGGGACAACTGGAATATGATCTTATTGTCATGCCTGAGGGAGATCCCAATGCGATACGGCTTGCCATTGAGGGGGCAGAGGAAGTGAGGGTGAATGAAGGGGGTGACCTCGTTGTTAGAATAAGTGGTGGAGAGGTGATTCAGCACAAGCCTCTGATCTATCAGGAGACAGAGGGTAAGAGAGAGATTATCAGGGGTGGGTATGTGGTGGACTCCTTGGGAAAACAGGATGAGAAGGGGAAGGTTCGGATTAGTTTTAAGATTGATCACTTTGATAGGGAAAAACCACTGATCATTGACCCTTATCTGGTCTACTCAACATATCTTGGAGGATCGTCAACTGACACCGCGTATGGAATTGCCGTGGACGATTCAGGAAGTGCTTACATTGCAGGGATGACGTTATCCCCGGACTTCCCTACTATAAATCCAATCCAGGGATTAAATGGCAATGCCGACGCCTTTGTAACCAAGATTGATCCTTCTGGCACCGCATTGGTCTACTCCACCTACCTCGGGGGGGCTAATAGTTTAAATGCAACCAATGATGCGGCCACAGTAATAGCTGTGGACAGTTCAGGAAGTGCCTACATTACAGGGAATACCTGCTCCACCGACTTTCCCACTTTAAATCCAATTCAAGCGGTATATGGAGGGGGCATAACGGATGGTTTTGTGACCAAGCTTAATCCTTCCGGCTCTGCACTGGTCTACTCCACCTACCTCGGGGGAAATGGTGAAAATGACAATGGCTCTGGAATTGTCGTGGACAGTTCAGGGAATGCTTACATTACAGGGGGTACCAAGTCCACCAATTTTCCCACTTTAAATGCATTCCAGCCGTCAAATGCGGGTGGTGGTGACGCCTTTGTAACCAAACTTTCCTCATCCGGGGCCTTGGTCTACTCCACGTATCTGGGAGGTAGTTCCTATGATGGAGGCTACTCGATTGCTGTGGACAGCTCGGGGAGTGCTTACATTACAGGGTCGACCTACTCTCCTAACTTCCCCACCAAGAATCCAATCCAGGCATCATTGGGGGGTTGGGATAGTGACGCCTTTGTAACCAAACTTAATCCTTCTGGCACTGCACTGGTCTATTCCACATTCCTTGGAGGAAGAGTGCCTGGGGTTTTTGGGTATGATATTGACTATGGCATGGGGATTGCTGTGGACGATTCAGGAAGTGCCTATGTAGTAGGGTCCACCTGGTGCCCCGATTTTCCCACTGTAAATCCAATTCAGGCGTCAAACGCGGGTAGCCGCGACCTTTTTATAGCCAAGGTTAATCCAGAGGGTACTGCGTTGGTTTATTCCACCTATCTTGGAGGTAGCAATAATGACGATGGCAGTGGCATTGCTTTGGATGGTACAGGGAGTGCCTACATAACAGGGTATACCAGCTCCACCGACTTTCCCACTTCAAATGCAATTCAGGGGACATATGGCGGGGGAGATTGGGATGCCTTTGTAACCAAGCTTAATCCTTCCGGCTCTGCACTGGTCTGGTCCACCTACCTTGGGGGAAATGATGCTGATTATGCCCAATGGATTGCTGTAGATAGTGCAGGGAGTGCCTACATAACAGGGTTTACCAGCTCCACCGACTTTCCCACTTTAAATCCATTCCAGGGATCGAAAGCGGCTGGCCATGACGCTTTTGTAACAAAAATAGATAGCGGGACACCCACCCTCTCAGTGACGCCTACGGATGGTCTGACCTCCTCGGGGATCCAGGGTGGCCCATTCACGCCATCGAGCAAGGACTACACGCTACAGAATACCGGAGGCAGTTCGATTAACTGGACAGCTTCAAAGACGAAGACGTGGGTGACTCTCTCATCGGCAGGTGGGACCCTTGACGCAGGAGCAAGCACCACGGTTACGGTTTCTATCAACAGCGGAGCCAATAGTTTAACCCCGGGCTCCTACTCTGATACGGTCAGCTTTACGAACACGACCGATGGGAAGGGGACTACGGCAAGGCCAGTAAGCCTCACGGTCATTCCGCCGGGAGCCCTCTCAGTGACGCCTGCAGATGGTTTGACCTCCTCGGGGAATCCGGGTGGCCCGTTCACTCCATCAAGTAAGGCTTATACATTACGGAATACCGGAGGCAGTTCGATTGCCTGGACAGCCTCGAAGCTTGAGACCTGGACAACTCTTCCCTCAACACATGGGACCCTTGGCGCAGGAGCAGTCGTAACCGTAACGGTTTCTATCAATAGCGGAGCCAATAGCTTAACCCCGGGCTCCTACTCTGATACGGTCAGCTTTGCGAACACGACCAATAATAATGGAAACACGAACAGGCCTGTGAACTTGACAATAAATGCACTACTTGGGGTACTCTCGGTCAGCACGACTCCCGTAAGTGGAGGTATTTACGTTGACGATGTTTATAAAGGGACAGGCTCCTGGGGTGGGTCTGTGTCAGTGGGTTCTTATACTATATCCTTTGGTTCAGTATCCGGGTACAACACACCATCCCCCCAGACTGTAACAGTCTATGCAGAGCAAACGACATCCGTAACTGGTACTTACACTCCGATTCAGCTGGATCGCACCTTGACTGTGGCCTCATCGAATCCGAACAGTGGCTTATTGATTACGGTTAGTCCGAATGATAAGAATGGGCAGGGCACCGAGACGACCCCGTTCACGCGTACGTATACGAACGGAACCGTGGTGACCCTTACTGCTCCTGCGACGGCAGGAGGCAATAATTTCCAGAAGTGGCAGCGCAACTGGGTGGATTACTCGACAAATCTCAGTGCCACTGTCACCATGGATAACAACTACACGACAACAGCCATCTATGCGACCCTTGTCAACAACCCTCCAACCGCCAACAACCAGTCGGTGAGCACCTCGAAGAACACCCCCAAAGCCATGACCTTGACAGCGACTGATCCAGATGGTGATTTACTCACCTATTCCGTCGTAAGCCAGCCTTACCACGGTACGCTCTCAGGTACCCCTCCCAATGTCACTTATACGCCAGTTGCAACCTATACGGGCCCGGACTCCTTCACCTTCAAGGCCAATGATGGGAAGGTGGATTCAAACATCGCTACCGTCTCCATCACGGTGTCCGAGACAGGAAAGAATCCTCTGAATGATACCACGGAATTTGTGAAGCAGCAGTACCGTGACTTTTTGAACAGGGAAGCAGAACCTGGGGGACTGCAGTACTGGGTAGGTGTGATTGACAGTGGAGCGATGACACGGGCCCAGGTCATTGAATCCTTTTTCTGGTCAGAAGAGTTCGGGGCAAGAATAGCTCCAATTGTGAGACTCTACTTTGCCTACTTTTTGAGAATCCCTGATTATGGGGGACTGATGTATTGGATCGATCAGTTTAGTAACGGGCAGTCATTGGGAGCCATATCTAATTCTTTTGCAGGGTCAGAAGAATTTCAGCAGACGTATGGAGCTTTGAGTAATGAAGCGTTTGTGAACCTAGTGTATCAGAATATTTTGGGGAGAGCTCCCGATCCAGGTGGGTATGCCTTTTGGGTAGGGGAACTCAACTCGGGGCGACGGACGCGGGGGCAGGTGATGATAGGGTTTTCAGAATCAGCAGAGTACAAGGGATTAACCGGTCACGAGGTGTATGTGACGATGATGTATATTGGGATGTTAAGGAGGGCACCGGAGGAGGATGGATTTAATTTCTGGGTGAATTATCTGGACAGCGGCAACTCAGGGTTAGCGTTGATCGATGGATTTCTTTACTCTCAGGAGTATGCGAACCGATTTCAGTAAGAATTGCCTTAAAAAAATGGAACGGTATTCAGTTGCCAAAGAAGAGAGGCAGTGTCAGAGATGATCTTGCCTTTTTTCTTTTAGCCTATGCTTTCTTCTGTTGGTAATCATCAACCTCGATGGTTAGCTTGAACCGAAGAGTTGGTGTTATTCACATCCCCCTTTCTTGCGGACTCCTTCCTGTAATCAAGTTTTCTTAATCACCCTGCCCGATAGAAGATTACAACCCAAAATCAATAAAAATAGGGAAAATCGTCGGAAAACTCTACAACTTTAGAAATTGGCCGGAATGGGGTCAGGTCTATTTTGTTGACATGATCATTATTATTGTGGTATAGGATAAGCATGGCACGTCCATTGCGTATAGAATTTCCAGGTGCTGTCTATCACATCACGAGCAGAGGAAACGAGAGAAAGGCAATTTTCAGAGACGATCAGGACCGAAAGAAATTCTTGTGGCAACTTGGTGCCAGGCATCGGTAATTCGGTATTTGGGTTTTCATCAAGCCGCGATAAGTCGGTTTATAAAATAGGTAGGGGATAAAGTCGTATGTATGATTGTAAGACCTAAGACATAATCCTACTTTGAATTGCCTCTTTTTAATATCTTTTCTGCCAGAATAGAAATTGAGCTTGCCGGGATAGCAGAACTTTGAGCATCCAGAGGATATTCCTGATTCCCCGGATAGACGACCCAGAGATGCTCCAAGCTGAGGTCTTGAATGGCTACTGACATGGAGCGCGTGTGTCCGGGGGCATCAGAATATTTAAACTCAAACCCGTATCGCTTACTGCCGATCATGACAAGCAGGTCTAATTCCGCCCCGGAGTATGTTGACCAGAAATAGTTATCCTTTGTTTCGAGTAAGGTTAAGAGTTGTTCAAGGGCAAATCCTTCCCATGATGCCCCGAGCTTTGGATGTCCTTGTACATCTGCCCTGGTTGGCAATTGAAGCAGAGTGTGAAGAACTCCACTGTCCCGGATATATATCTTAGGTGCCTTCACCTGTCTCTTACTGATATTCTCGAACCAGGGAGGCAGAATTCTAACCATGTAGGTTCCTACAAGGATGTCAAGGTATCGCCGGGCGGTATTCTCGGGACGAGGGGACGTAGGTTCTGAAACAACTTATTAGTTGAATCAAGAAGGTGATAGTTCTTAGCATATACCTGAGGGAGCGGCTCTTGACAGAAAAATTAGAAATTTGGTGCCAGGCATCGGTAATTCGGTTTTGTTGCTTCATTGGTGCTTTTGTTTTAGGTACTCGCCCTAAATAAATGTGTTAGGAAAATGTAGGAGATAAATACCCGTGGGCAATAAAAGAAACCGGAAGCAGAAGAATGGTGGCAAGCACATTTCACGTAGAAATTTCTTGAAACTCACTGGATCGGCCATTATTGGAGGTGGAGTATTATCAGAATGGGTCTGGTTAGGCGATGGTTTGGCAGCGATTCCAGCCTCCGAGGGATATCTTCTTGTCGATATAAAGAAGTGTCAGGGTTGTCTATCCTGTATGCTTGCCTGTTCTTTGGTCCATGAAGGGACAGAAAATCTTTCTTTAGCCCGAATCCAGATCCTCCAGAATTCATTTGAGAAGTTTCCTGACGACCTCACCATGGCCCAGTGCAGGCAGTGTGTAGAGCCTGCGTGCGAGGAGAATGGGGTCAGGTCTATTTTATTGACATGATCATTATTATTGTGGTATAGGATAAGCATGGCACGTCCATTGCGTATAGAATTTCCAGGTGCTGTCTATCA